>Ga0190275_10000514_pt1 | contig 33508 bp, 28 predicted proteins | sample Popmic550T_FD_133745 | JGI IMG/M metagenome (GOLD analysis project Ga0190275, IMG submission 133745) | Populus adjacent soil microbial communities from riparian zone of Yellowstone River, Montana, USA - 550 T | ecosystem: Environmental > Terrestrial > Soil > Riparian zone > Trees stand | place...
AGATCTGTAGGCCCGGCCTTTAGGCCGGGTCACGCGTGGCCGGATTTTTCGAGCCCGCGTAGCGGGCGACAGAACACGACCCTGAGCAGACTTCTGTTCTGTCGCCCGCTACGCGGGCTCACCTGGGGGGCCCTTGTGAAACCCGGCCTAAAGGCAACGGTCTTAAGATAAGCACTCAACAAAACCGGGAGGGCGTGTATGGGAGTGGGTCCGGTTGGAGTGAGCCTTGGGGCGTTGACTAAGTTCTTTCCGCAGCATCAGATCGAAGAGATTCTGCGTGCGAACAAGCGGGAAGGAGAGCGGCGACGGAAGCTGCCCCCTCCGGAACTGATGTATTACCTCATCGCGCTGGGGACACATGCGAGCGAGGGGTGTCGGGCGGTGCTGCGGAGGGTGTTGCTGCGTAAAGGGTCGGTGGCCGACGAAACGCTCGACCTGATGAGCAGCGATTCGGCAATCAGCCAGGCACGGTCACGTTTGGGGTGGAAGCCGATTCGGGATCTCTACCAGAGCGTGGTGCGGCCGATCGCGACGTGGGCGACGATCGGAGCGTGGTATCGGCGATGGCGCTTGGTCACACTCGACGGGAGTACGCTCGATGTGGCGGACACGGGGAAGAACGAACGAGCATTCGGCCGGCCCGGAGCGCCGCGGGGGAAGGCGGCGTTTCCGCAAATCCGATGGGCGACGTTGCTGGAGAACGGTACGCACGTGCTGTTTGGAGCGGAGATGGGACGCTTCGACACAGGCGAGACCACGCTGGCCAAGAAGGTGGTGTCACGATTGCCCGCTGACGCGCTCTGTATGGCGGATCGTAACTTTTTCAGCTATGTGCTTTGGAACGCAGCACTTGCTACCGGTGCAGACTTGTTGTGGCGTGTGAAGAGCGAGCTGATTCTGCCCAAGCTCCGACGCCTTTCCGATGGCTCGTATCTGAGCAAGATCTACCCTTCTTCGCGGCACCGGGAGAAAGACGCGAAAGGCGTTTGGGTGCGTTTGATCGAGTATCGCCTCGAGCCCGGCGGAACAGAGGTCTACCGGCTGCTCTGCTCGATCCTGGACCCGAAGAAGGCGCCTGGCGTTCAGCTCGCGAACCTTTATCCAAAGCGCTGGACCATCGAGACCGTTCTCGGCGAGGTCAAGACTCGTCTTCGCGGAGCCCGCGTGGTGCTGCGCAGCAAAGTCCCCGATCTGGTTCGGCAGGACTTCTACGGACTGCTCCTGGCCCACTTCGGTGTCCGCGCGCTCATGCACGAAGCCGCACTCGAAGAGAAGATCGAGCCGACGGACCTGTCATTCCTTCATGCCGTCCGCACCATCGCCCGCTACCTGCCTCTGTACGTCTCTTTTTTTCCCTCGAAGCAGGAAACTGTTGCGATCACTCTTGTCTGAGCTGGCCGAAGAGCGAATCCGCCATCGACCGCACCGTCACTCGCCTCGTGCCGTGAAACGCAAGATGAGCAGCTATCGCACGACCACTCGCTCCAAACGTCATCGCAACTCTACCGTCCAAGAACTATCAGCAGCCTTAACTTATAGACCGTTGCCTTTAGGCCGGGTCACGCGTGGGCAATGTTTCGAGCCCGCGAAGCGGGCGACAGAACACGACCCCGCGCAGACCTTCTGTTCTGTCGCCCGCTACGCGGGCTCGCGCCTGTGGGCGCGTCGTGGAACCCGGCCTAAAAGGCCGGGCCTACAGATCTTTCGCCGCCTTCGGCGGCTCCGAAACGCGCGGCCCGCAGATCTATCGGTACATCCTCGTGCCGCCCGATGCCCCCACTCTCCGCCCTTTGCTTCGCTCCCCACCCAGTCCCGCTACCGATGCGCCGTTACTCTCACCTGCCGGCAATATTCGAGGACCGGGCACGTCGAGCACCTGGGGAGATGTCCCGTGCAGATGTGCTTCCCGAACGGCACCAGCAGCCGGTTGATCTCGATCCAGTACGTTCGCGGGAGCTTCTGCTCCAGCGCCCGCATCGTCCCTTCGGGGGAGCCGGCCGCGACGTAGCCCCACCGGTTCGTCACTCGATGCACGTGGATGTCCACGCTGATCCGCTCCGCGCCGCATGCCACGCCCATCGTCAGGTTCGCGCACTTGGGGCCGACCCCACGGAATGAGGCCAGGATCTCGAAGTCACATGGAATCTCGCCGCCGAGCTCCTCCACCGTGCGCCGCGCGATCTCGCGGATCTGCGCGGCCTTCGCCTCGTGAAAGCTGCACGCACGGATCAGCGCGTCGATCCGCGCGACCGGCAACTTCGCCATCGCGGCCGGCGTCGCCGCACGCTCGAGAAGCCTGATGGCGGTGGGCAGGCTCACTTCGTCGCGCGTTCGGATGGAGATGATGCACGCGACGAGCTGCTGAAACACGCTCCTGAAGCCGCGCTCGGCCAGTTCGAACATCGCTGCATCCGCGTGCTCCGTCACCGCCGCACGGATGCGCCGCAGTACGACGTGGATGTCGAACGGCTGCTTGTGCGGGCGCACCGCCGCCGCCCGTGGTGCCGGCGCGGCTGTTTTTTTCGTCCTCCGTGCCATGCAGGTGTCGTACGCAGAAGCGCTGCCGCACCCGCACCCGAGCGCGGCGGAGGCCACAGCAGCAGCGCGCCGAGGGCGTAGGTGATGGGGCAGATGAGCAGGGAGAGGCGCATCCGCTCGGGGTTGGTAGCCACGTCGAGGACATCGCTCAGCTTTCCGATCAACGGCGCGCCGAGACCAAGTGACAATGTTTTACCGTCGAGAAGAAGATCCCGATGGCAAGACCGCGCGGATGCGATCCGGCGAGGTCGTGGATGTCGGCGGTCGCCGGTCCGACCCGTATAGCGGCGGCCCCCGTCGAGGGCGATCCCCATATTCCCCGACGCATCGTGTCCTTTTCAATGGGACATGCGCGGAATTCGCATGGCGTACCACCCCGTCATCTCCGTGGTTCACTCTTCAAGCGCGGACGCACGGATCCGCCGTCACGAGCGTGTGGCGAAGCGAACGACGTCGCTGGCGGTGCTCACGATGGCGCAGTGGCGTCTCGTGCGGGCGTACCCGCGCCACCTGCTCACCGCGTTCCACGGCGGGGGCAGTGATCGATGGCCTTCCTCACACGCCTCCGTCTTCCGCCGCGTCAGGCCCATCGTCACCAAGGTTCACGATGCAGTAGAGGTAGCCCTCGAACGTGCCGACGTACAAGCGGCCGCGATCGATTGTCGGGGTCGCGAGAATCGGCGTGGCACCGCCGACAACCCATGACGATCGTGCGTCGAACTCAGGCAGCGCCTGCTCGGCCGACACCGCACTGCCTGCGTTCGCATGGTGGCCGATGAACAGACTCCATTCGCGCTGGCGGGCACGGACATCGACTTTGTGGAGGTAGCCGTCGTGCCGTCCAAGGTAGACCGCATGGCCGCGAGCGATGGGCCCGGACCACTGCTCGAACATCGGCTGACTGAGGTCCACCGTCCACTGCAACGTGCCGTCGTCCAGCGACACGGCGCCCAAGCCGGCCGAGTACGCAGTCGAAAAAACCACCTCGCGGCCGACCACGACGGGAGTGCTGCGCAGATTGCCGAACCTGTCCTTGCGATCGCCGAGCCGTGCCGTCCACCGGACCTGCCCGGTCTGGGCGTCCACGGCGACGAGTGGCGGGGCATCGTAGTACGTCCGCCGGACGATGCCCTGCACGATCCGATCACCCGCGGGCAGTGGGCGGGCGCTCAGCCCGGCGATCGACTGACCGGTCGATGAGAATCGATCGGCGTACTGCAGGACTGTCTCGCCGCGAACCGCAATGGAGACGTAGATGTCGTCGTACTCCACGGCTATCAGCGTGCCGTCGGCGCATGGTACCCAGAGCACATCCCCGTGGCCTGCGCCGAGCGCCGCGTCGCCTGACACCGTGCGTCCGAGGCTCAAATGCTGCAGCACCGCGCCGGTCGCCAGGTCGAGCAGGTACACGCCGCCGCTGTGAGTGACGACGAGGAACGGATCGCGACGATCGTTAGATTTGGCATAGCCGGTGGATATGCCAATGTTTCCCGACAGCTTGATCGGCCCCCCAACGATGCCGCTGTCGAGCGTCGTCCACCATGCCTTCGTGCCGGCCGCCGCTGACACCGCAATCACGGTGCCGTCATCACACCCGGTCACCACCCGGCCCTTCGACAGCATCAACTGGTTGGTGTCGCTTGGCGCCGGCGCGAACCACTTCTGCGCGCCGGTCTCGGCATCGAGGCAGTAGATGCCGTCCTGCTCGTCGGGCTGGTTCCACCGGCTACCGGCACTCCCGACGTAGACGGCGTTGCCGACGACGAGCGGTGAGTTGGTTCGCGACTGGCAGCCGACGCGCACAGCCCACAACACGGAAGGCAGCGGCTTGAGCTTCGGAATGACGACGGGAGTGGCGTCGAGGCGTTCGAACGAGAGCTCGAGCGCATTGACGTCGAACGTGTTCGCCGGCGCCAGCCGCTGCAGGACCTGCTTCAGCGTAGTGCGGATAGAGCGATCGTCCCACAACGTGAACTCTGGGAAAATCCGCTCGTGCATCTGGCGGAACACGCCGGGCAAATTCGTACGGACATACCGTAGCTTGTCGAGCTTCGCCGACAGCTCGAACGCTTTCATTCGTACCATTTGTGTCTCGAAGACGCTCATCTGCTCGTCGAGATCGCGCAGCGCCTTGAGCACGAAGTCCTCGTCGAGCGTCTGATCGTTGGCTGAATAGCGCAGGGCGATGGGCATGAAGCGCTGCTCGAGATCCTGCCCCTGAATAGCCTCGATCGCCTCGAAGAGGCACCAGTAGGAGCGCAGATAACTCGGTGAGATCACCGCCACCAGCCACCGCGATCTCGCGATGGCAGCCTTGAGCGAAGCATCGAGCTTGTCGAAGACCTGGAGACCGGTGACGTCCTGGAAAACCGACAGGCCGACGCCCTGGAGCGCGCGGACCAGGAAATCGACGAACGACTTGTCGTCGCGGTTGTACGAAATGAAGACGTCGGAGCGGTCAGGGGCCATCGCGTCGATTGAGGCTGAACGAGTCGTCAGGAGGAGACAGCTTACTGGATCATCCATCCCTCGACCTGCGGCCTGTCACGCCGGAGGTCGCGGGTTCGGTTCCGTCAATGCCTTTCTGCTACGACAGCCGATCGCGGCCTGTCTGCTTCGTTGCGCGGCGGTTTCGCTCCTCGACATAGTGACAACTATGCCTTCGTCGCGAAACCATCGCGCGCCTCGCAGCCAGGCCACGCTCGACTGTCTCGCGACGAAAGGTTGTGAGAAATGCGGGTTAGCGGGCGGCAGAACAGAAGGTCTGCGCGGGTCGTGTTCTGTCGCCCGCTACGCGGGCTCGAATAATTGCCACTGCGTGACCCGGCCTGAAGGCCGGGCCTACAGACCTTTCGCCGCCTTCGGCGGCTCCCGCACGGTCAGCGACCACTATTCCGGGATGGTACTTAGACCTCCAGCCCGGTCACCTCTGGAGATCGCGGGCTCACGTCGCCGCCCCACCTCCCGCCCCTTGGCCTTGCTCCCCAGCCACAACAGCAGCGCGCCGAGGGCGCAGGCGAGGGGGCAGATGAGGAGGGAGAGGCGCATCTGTTCGGGGTTGGTGGCGACGCCGAGGGCGTCGCTCAGTTTGCCGATCAGCGGCGCGCCGAGGCCGTAGGCGACGATGTTGACGGTCGAGAAGAAGATGCCGATGGCGAGGCCGCGCAGGTGCGGGCCGGCGAGGTCGTGGATGTCGGCGGTGGCTGGGCCGACCCAGAGGATGGCCAGGCCATAGAGGATGATGTTGACCACCAGCAGGGCCATCAGGTGGTCGATGAAGAGGAGGGCGATCCAGAGCGGTACGGAGAGGATGCCGGCGGCGGCGGTGAAGGCCATGCGTCCGCCACTGAGCTTGCGGCTGATGCGGTCGGAGTAGAAGCCGCCGAGGACCATGGCCGGGATGCCGACGAAGACGGAGACGAAGAAGGCGGCCGTACCGATGAAGCCGAGGGAAAGCTGGTGTACGCGGACGAAGAACGTCGGCACCCAGATGCCGAGGTTGTTCGAGGCGAGACCGAGCAGGGCGTAGCCGACGTAGATGTAGCGGAGCGGGACGGAGCGGAAGAGCAGGCGCCAGTCGGTGCTGCCGCGCATCGCAGTCGCCGTCTCGGTGCCCCCGCGCGGCTGTTCGCGCAGGAAAAACACCAGTACCGCCAGCAGCACGCCCGGAAAGCCGAGGAGATAGAACGCCCACCGCCAGCCGTACGCCTGGCCGATCCAGCCGCCGAGGAAGTAGGCGAGGCCGCCGCCGACCGCGATGGCCGAGGAGTAGATCGACTGCACCGTGGCCCGCATGCGGGTGGGGAAGTAGTCGGAGAGCAGCGACAGCGCCGCCGGTCCGAGAGTCGCCTCGCCGACGCCGACCATCACCCGGCAGAGGAAGATGGTGAGGAAGCTGTCGCAGAAGCCGGTCAGGCCGGAGAAGATGCTCCAGACCGCCAGCCCGCCGGCAATGATCTTCGTCCGCGTCCCGCGATCGGCCAGCCGCCCGAACGGGATGCCGAGCAGCGTGTAGAAGATGACGAAGGAAGTCGTCCCCAGCAGAGCCAGCTGCAGGTCCGTGAACTTCATCTCGGCCTTGATCGGGGTGAAGAGGATGTAGATCAGGGTCCGGTCGAGGAAGTTGAGGACGTAGACCGCCGTGAGAACGGCCAGTGCGTACCAGGAGTACTTGGGAACGTTGTTTCCGACCGGCCGGTCAGCAACAAGTGTGTGGGAAGACATGGAGTTAGTGTAGCAGGGGAGCGGAGTGGTGCTATCGGGCCATCTCGTTCGGTACGAGAGATGAGAGATGAACGATGAGCGATGAACGGAGGCTCTGTGCCCCGGTTCATCGCTCATCTCTCATCGCTCATCTCTCGGGCGACACGAACCGAACAATCGTGACGGGCGCGCCCACTCAATGCATGAGCACCATCTCCCGCCACCGCTCCCCGCCCGCCTCGAACGACACCAGCGCCCGGAGCGTCAGCGGTTCCGTCGGGCGCTGCACCGTGGTGATGGCCGTGGTGAACACCGTCACCGTCTTTTCCTCACCCGGGGCGACGGTCTCGTGGAAGTCGCGGGTGGCGCGGCGGATGGTGTATTGGGTCATCCCCGGCGCGTCGACCTCGGCGCGGCGGATGGTGATCGGCACCGTGGCCAGGTTGCGCACCGTCACCAGGACATTCACCGCCGCCTGGCTGCCCGAGCCGAAGAACGGACGGTCGGAAAGCTCCGCATAAATCTCCGGCCGCGGGATCGAAACCGGGCGGGGCGGTTCGGAGGCGCCGCAGGCCCCCAGCAGCGAAACGGCCAGGGGGACCACCAGAAACAACAGGAATGACACAGAACGGTGCATTGAAGCCTCTCCTCATCCGTGTTAGACATCCGAGCCATGAAGAAGCTCATCATCTTTCTAGCGATCGCCGCAAGCACGGCGAGTGTATCCGGTCAGGAAAAGCTCACGCGGCTCCTGCGCCAGCCCGACATCCACGGCGACACGGTTGCCTTCGTCTATGCCGGCGACATCTGGCTCGCCCCGGTGGCGGGCGGAGACGCGCGGCGCCTGACCTCCGACGACGGGATGGAGTACTTCCCGAAGTTCTCGCCCGACGGACGCTGGATCGCCTTCACCGGCGACTACAGCGGCAGCCGTCAGGTCTACGTCATGAGCGTCGACGGCGGACCGCCGCGGCAACTCACGTTCTACAACGACGTCGGCAACATCCCGCCCCGAGGAGGCATCGACAACCGCGTCCTCGACTGGACCCCGGACGGGAAGAACGTCCTCTTCCTCCCGCACCGGTTGCCGTGGTCCGACCGCATGGGCCGGCCGTACATCGTCCCGGCCGCGGGCGGCATGGAGACGCCGCTGGCCATCCCGGAAGGGGGCGGCGGCATGTACTCGCCCGACGGAACGAAGATCGTCTACACCCCGATCGAGCGCGAGTTCCGTACCTGGAAGCGCTACCGCGGCGGCCGGGCCCAGGACGTCTGGACCTACGATCTCGTCGCCAACAAGGCCGAGCAGCTCACCAGCAACCAGTACACGGACAATCAGCCGGTCTGGATCGGCAACACCATCTACTTCACCTCCGACCGCCCCGACGCCGGCGGCAAGGAAGCGACGCGGCTGAACCTCTGGTCGTATGACCTCGCCACGAAGCAGGAGCGGAAGGTCACCAGCCACACCGACTACGACGTCCTCTGGCCGAGCGCCGACAGGACCCAGGTCGTCTACGAGAGCGGCGGCTACCTCTACCGCTTCGCCGGCGGCCAGTCGGCGCGCCTCCCCATCCGCGTCTCGGGCGACTTCCGCAACACCCTCCCGTACCACCGCAACGTCCGCGACAACATCGAGTGGTTCGACGTCTCGCCGACCGGCGCCCGCGCCATCTTCGCCGCCCGCGGCGACATCTTCACCGCCCCGGCCAAAGAAGGGGAGGTCCGCAACATCTCCCAGACCCCCGGCATCCGCGAGCGCGACCCGCTCTGGTCGCCCGACGGCCGCTGGATCTCCTACCTGAGCGATCGCGACGGCAATTACGAGATCTACGTCCGCGCCGCCGACGGCAGCGACGCCGAGCGCCAGATCACGAAGGACGGCAAGTCGTGGCGCTTCACGCCGGTCTGGTCGCCCGACTCGAAACTGCTGGCCTACTCCGACAAAGACCACGCCCTCCACGTCGTCGACGTCGCCTCCGGCAAGGTCACCCGCGCCGACCACGACGAATACGGCGACATCACCGACTACCGCTGGTCGCCCGACTCGCGCTGGCTGGTCTACACCAAGGACAACGAGGCCCAGTTCTCGTCGATCTACGTCTACAGCGTCCCCGGCGCGAAGGTCCACCGCCTCACCAGCGGCCAGACCAACGACTTCGAGCCGGTCTTCGACCCGAAGGGGCGCTACCTCTACTTCGTCTCGAACCGCGACTTCAACCTGACCTTCAGCTCATGGGAGTTCAACTACGTCTACACCGACCCGACCCGCGTCTACGTCGGCGTCCTCGCCGAAGACGGCCCGGCGCTCTTCCTCCCGCAGAGCGATGAAGAGAAGGCCTCCGCTCCTCCTCCCGCCGCAGCCGAAGAGAAGCCGGCCGACACGAAGGCGGAAGAGGCGAAGAAGCCCGCCGCCGTCGTGGTCAAGATCGATCCCGCGAATTTCGAGAACCGCGTCCGCGCCATCCCCGGCCCCTCCGGCGCCTACACCGGCCTGCGCGCGGTCGCGAACGGCATCCTCTATCTCAAGGGCGACGACGAGCGTTCTCTCAAGCTCTACAACATCGACGACCGTAAGGAAGAGACGGTGCTGGAGTCGCTCCGCGGCTACGAGCTCTCTGCGAACGGCGAGAAGATCCTCGCCAGCATCGGCCGCAACACCTACGCCATCGTCAGCGCCAAGCCCGGCCAGAAGCCGGCCGAGGCGATGCTCAAGCTCGACAACATGGAGATGCGCGTCGACCCGAAGGCGGAGTGGGCGCAGCAGTTCAACGACGCCTGGCGCATCCTCCGTGACTGGTTCTACGACCCGAACATGCACGGGTTGAACTGGAATGGCATCCGCGAGCAGTACGGCCAGCTGCTGCCGTTCGTGGCGCACCGCGCCGACCTCGATTACATCCTCGGCGAGGTCGCCGGTGAGCTCAACGCCGGACACGTCTACGTCGGCTCGCCGTCGGACGTGAACGTCGAGCGCGTCGACAACGGTCTCCTCGGCGCCGAGATCTCCGCCGCCGGCGGCTACTTCCGCATCGACAACATCTTCCCCGGCGAGAACTGGCACGAGTCCTACCGCTCGCCGCTCACCGAGCCGGGCGTGAAGGTCCGCGAAGGCGACTACATCCTCGCCGTCGACGGCGTCTCCACCAAAGGCGTCGACAACTTCTACCGCCTCCTCGAGAACAAGGCCGACCGCGTGGTGACACTGCTCGTTAACAGCACCCCGTCGACCACCGGCGCGCGCACGGAGAACGTTCGTCCGGTGAAGAAGGAGACCAACCTCCGCTACCTCGACTGGGTGGCCTCGCGCCGCGCCTACGTCGAGAAAGCCTCCGGCGGCCGGATCGGCTACATCCACCTGCCGAACACCGGCGCGGAAGGCAACCGCGAGCTCACCAAGACCTTCTTCCCGCAGGTCGACAAGGAAGCGCTGATCATCGACGACCGCTACAACGGCGGCGGCTTCATCCCCGACCGGATGATCGAGATGCTCGACCGCCCGGTGCTCAATTACTGGGCGCGCCGCAACACCAAGCCGACCGCCACCCCCGGGTTCGCGCACCTCGGTCCGAAGGCGATGCTGATCAACGGTTACTCGGCCTCGGGTGGCGACGCGCTGCCGTACTACTTCCGCAAGCGCGGCCTCGGCACCATCATCGGCACCCGCACCTGGGGAGGCCTGATCGGCATCTCCGGCAACCCCAACCTCATGGACGGCGGCTCCATCACCGCCCCCCAGTTCCGCTTCTTCGACACCGAAGGCCTCTGGGCCGTCGAAGGCATCGGCGTCCCCCCGGACATCGAAGTCGTCGACCGCCCGGATCTTGTCGCGGCAGGGCAGGACCCGTCGCTCGAGACCGCGGTGAAACTCCTGCTCGAAGAACTGAAGAAGAACCCGGTGAAGAAGGTCGTGGTGCCGGATGTGAGTGTGGAGCGGTAAGCACAAGACATGGAACGGAGCGTCGGAAGACGCTCCGTTCTCCTGCCGTCATTCGAGGATCTGGAGCTCCTGAGCCCGGATCGTCTCCAACACCGCGCGAATCCGCGGGACGAATTCTTTCAGGTCGTCGTAGTCGTTGCTCCGAGCGTGTACGACCACGATGGCGACGCGGTACTTCTTCAGGTTCTGCTGGAACCGCAGGTTCTTGTCCACCGTGATGAAAACGTCGAACTCTTCACTCGCGCGCGTGAGCAGGGCCCCGTTCTTGAGACCTTGCCATCGCATCTGCGTCACCGTGCGGCAGTGATGCTCGGGCCAGGCCGCGCACAGAACGCGCGGCAAGCACTCATCGAGCAACAGTCGCATCAAACGGCGCCATCAGCAGTTCTCGCGCTTCTTCCAGTGCCGCGATCGCCTGTTCCCGGCGGACGCTGGGAAAGTGATCGAGGAATTCTTCGAGCGGGCGACCATGCTCGAGGTAGTCGAACAGCGTCTTTGCCGGAACGCGCGTCCCGCGAAAGACGACCATGCCACTCATGATGTCCGGGTCGCTGTGGACGGAACTAGCCATGGATTGATTTTACGCTCCGTCGCCATCGCTGCAAGTCCGCCAGCACCGAGCCGTTCATTCGTCCTATCGGTCCCATAGGTCCCATCGGTCCTATTTTTCCCTCCTCCCTGGAAAACCCCTCCTCCGTGCCGGTCCATGTTCTGTCATGACTGCATTCGTGACAGCTGCACCTGAACGGCCTATCCTGAAGACCGCCGTTTCCCACTTCAGAATGGACGCCGGAAAGCTGTTCCGCGAGAACCTCGGGGTCGTCGACCGCGCCATTGTGCGTGTCTGCCATCGTGCCGGTTTGCAGGGAGCGGATGCGGAGGATTTCGCGTCCGACGCGAAGCTGGCGCTGATGGAGAACGACTACGAGATCCTCCGGCCGTACCGCGGCGAATGCGGCCTGGAGACGTTCCTCACCGTGGTCATCCAGAACCTGCTCTCCGACTCCCGCGACCGCACCCTCGGCCGCTTCCGTCCCTCCGCCGAGGCGAAGCGTCTCGGCGAGGCGGCGGTCCTGCTCGAGCGGCTGGTGGTCCGCGACGGCCGTCCGCTCGAAGAGGTCCTGCCGATCGTCCGGCTGACGCGTGCGGAAGCGGTAGCAACTCTCGACCGCCTGCCCGCGCGGGCCATACGCGCGCGGGTGGTCGACATGGACATCGTCGATCCCGAGTCGTACGCATCCGGCGAGCGGGCGGACGAGCGCGTCCTCACCTCCGAGGCGGAGCGCATCGCCTCCGAAACCAACCGGGTCGTCCGCGAGACACTGGCGACGATGTCTCTCGAAGACCGGACCATCCTCCGTCTGCACTACGCGTCGAACATGACCGTGGCCGACATCTCCCGCATCCTGCGATTGCCGCAGCGCCCCCTTTACCGGCGGCTCGAAGCGAGCGTCGCCCAACTGCGGCGCGCGCTCACGAAGGCGGGGCTCGACGCGAGCTCGGTCGCCGATCTGCCGTTCGAGCTCGACTTCGGGTGGGAGGCGACGTCATGACGGCGCAGCATCTCGATGCCCTGACCGTGGCCATGCTGGCCGAGGGACGCGTGCGCCGGCAGGACCTGCCGCCGCTGCTCGCGCATCTCGAACAGTGCCGGCGCTGCAGCGACGCGCTGGAGATCGCGAACGAGGTGGCCGCGGAACAGGGCGGCGGTGCGGTTCGCCGCGCGCCGAGGACATGGCTCATGGCCATTGCGGCGGTGCTCGCGGCGATTGTCATCGCCGTACCGCTGATGCGGCAGCGCGACCGCGGGATCGCCCAACTGGTCGAGCTCGCGCCGCGGTCCGCGCGCGTCGTCGCGCCGCGCATCACCGGCGGCTTCGACTGGGCCGCCTATCGCGGGCCGATGCGCGCCACCGGCTCCTCGGACACCGAGACGACGCGTCTCCGCCTCGGCGGCGCGGCGGCCGACGCCATCGATCGCGCCGATCGCGAGCGGACGCCGGCGGCCGAGCACGAGGCCGCGGTCGCGCTGCTGCTCATCGAGAAGCCGCTCGAAGCCGAAGCGCGGCTCGTCCGCGCGCTGAAAGAGAACGATAAAGAAGCGAAACTCTGGAGCGATCTCGCGGCCGCCCGTTGCGCCGCCGCCGACCAGCTCGGAAAGCCGTCGCTGCTGCCGCGTGCCCTCGCCGCCGCCGACCGCGCCGTCGAGCTCGACCCGAGGCTCCCCGAGGCGCTGTTCAACCGCGCGCTGATCGTCGAGCGGATGGGGCTGACCGCCGAAGCGCGCGCGGCGTGGCAGGCGTACCTCGGCGTCGATCCGTCGAGCGCGTGGGCGAACGAGGCCCGCGAGCATCTGAAGGCGTTGCCCTCCGAGACGACCACCCATTCGCAATTCGAAAAGGAGCGGCCGAAGCTCGAGCGCGCCGCCGAATCGGGCGACGCCGCGACGGTCGCCGCGATCGTGGCCGCCCATCCGCAAAATGCACGCGCCTGGGGGGAGACGATTTACCTCGGCCAGTGGGCGTTGGCCGAGCATGAGCATCGTGACGCGGAAGCGCAGCGGATGCTCGCCGTGGCCCGCGCCATCGGCCATGCGCTCGCCGCGCGCAGCGGCGAGTCACTGTTGCGGGACAGCGTCCGTGCGATTGACGACGCCGGAGGGCCGAGGGCCGAGGGCCGAGGGCCGAGGGAAACTGCGGTTGCTCCCTTGGCCCTCGGCCCTCAGCCCTCGGCCCTTCTCCCTCAGCCCTCGGCCCTTCTCCCTCAGCCCTCGGCCCTCCGGCGGCTCGCCGAAGCCCACCGCCTCTACTTCACCGGCCGGCGCACGTACAACCAGCAGAAGCCCGCCGAAGCGGAGCGCGAGCTGCGTGCCGCCGCGGAGCGGTTCGGAGCCGCACCGATGGCTCTCGCCGCGCGCTACTTCGCGGCCAACACCCGTTACGATCAGGGAGGCGTCAGCCGCGCGCGCGAAGAGCTGGCGGCGCTGCTTGCGTCGACGCCTGAAAAGTATGCCGCGCTGCGCGCGCAGATCCGCTGGCAGCACGCGCTCTGCTTCATGGTCGACGGCGATTGGGACGGCGCGTTGCCGCTGCTCTCCGGCGCCAGCAGCGAGTTCCGCCGCCTCGGCGAGCGCGGTCATGCGGCCTTTCTCGACACCCTCCTCGCCGACGCCCTCGCTTCGCTCGGCCGCGAAGACGAAGCGTGGACCGCGCGCATCCGTGCCTTCACGGCGCTGAGCGCCGAGGGACTCGGAGACCGGCTGCCGGTGAGCCTCGGCGCTGCCGCGCGGATGGAACTGCGGGGCGGCGATCGCGAAGCCGCGCTGCCGCTGCTGCGCCTCGAAGAAGCGGCCACGCGGCGCGAGAACCGCGACACCCTGCTCGCCGACGCGCTCGTGCGCATCGCCGTCCTGCGCGGAGAGCTGGGCGACGGTATCGCGGCGATGGATGCGGTGCGGGAGGCGGACGTCGTCGCCTCGCGGATCGGCGACGAAGCGTTGCGCGGGCGTGCCCGGGCGGACGTGCAGTTCGCCACCGCTTCCGTCCTCGCGCGCAGCGACCCGCGCCGCGCACGGGAGCTCCTCGGCTCGGCCATCGACGCCTACCGGTCATTCGAGCTGCCGGTCTTTCTCCCCGAGGCCTACCTCGTCCGTGCGCGTGCGTCGATGGCGGTAGACGATCGGACGGCAGCCGCGCGCGATCTCGACGACGGCCTCGCGGCCCTGGAGCGCCATCGCGTCCAGGTGACCGACGCCATCGTCGGCACCGGCGTCCTCGATGCCGGCAAGGCGCTGGTGGCGGACGCGATCCGGCTTAGCCTCGACCGCGGCGACGTGCGTGCCGCACTCGCCTATGCGGAACGATCGCGTGCGCGCAGAAAAGAGGGGGATTTCGACCTGGCGACGTTGCAGGCCGCGCTCGGCAAAACCGTGGTGCTGGAGCTCGTCGTGCTGCCCGAGGAAGTCATCGCCTTCGCCATCACGCGCCACGGCGTCACGCTCGCGCGGGAGAACGTGACCCGCGACGTCGTGGCGGCGAAAGTCGCGCGCGGCGATGCAGGGGAGCTGTACGACCTCCTCATCCGCCCCTCCGCCGCGGCGCTGGAGACCGCCCGCGGGTTGATCGTCGTCGCCGACCCGCTCGTCGCTGCCGTTCCCTTTGCGGCGCTCTACGACCGCACGGCGAAACGGCATCTCGTCGAACGACTGGCAGTCGCGAGCGCCCCGAGCGCCGCGGCGTTACGCCCAACGGATACGACCGTACCGCGCTCGCTGCTGGCGATCGCATTGCCCTCGGGCGCGCAGGAGTCGCGGGCTCTCCCCGAGAGCACACGCGAAGTCGGTGAGCTGACGTCGCTTTACGCGCACGCCGTCACGCCGGCCGAGGCAACCTTCGCGTCCTTCGCCTCCGCCGCACCGAGCGCGGACGTCGTCCACATCGCCGGCCATACCGCGCGCGAGAGGGGAGCGGGCGACGCCGCGCTCGTCTTCGCCAATGGCGAGCGCGTCTCCTGGCAGACCATCGCCACCAGCCGCTTCGCTCCCGGCGCGATCGTCTTCCTCGCCGCCTGCGAGACCCTGCGCCCGTCCAGCGCCGCGCGCGCCCTCAGCCTCGGCGATGGTGTGCTCGCGGCAGGAGCCGCCGAAGTGATCGGCACGCTCACCCCCATCCCCGATCGCGACGCCCGGGAGATCTTCCACTCCGTCCATCAGCACATCGCCCGTGGAGCCGGCGCCGCCGAAGCGCTGCGCCGCGCACAGCTCGAAGCACTGCAAAACGAGAGCGCCGGCCGTGCCGGCAACGCCTGGCGCTCGGTGACTCTGCTCACCACCCGCGTTCCCGGCTGAAAAAGGAGGCAGACCATGTCCAGCATCACCGTCCGCTTCGAAGGAATCTGCACCCACATCACCTATCCCTATCCACCCGCACCCGACCTGCCGCACCGCGTGGTGCTGCCGCGGGCCTGGGGGAATTACGCCGAACACGTCGCCATGCTCTTCATCCCCGTGGCCGCAGCGACAGAGGAAGCGGTGCGCGAATTCGCCGACTTTGCGGGAATGCGCTACGACCACGTGGACGACGACAACCACCACGTATGGCTCGAAGGGGTGACGCTGAGCATCGCGGACGTCGTAGGACCGTACGAGCAGCAGGGAACGTTTCTCTGCGGCATCCCCCGGCTGTCCGGCCTCACACGGACGTGGCTCGGCGAGCCCGACCTCGCCGTTACGAACGGCCGGAAGATAGCCGACGCTTGGGCGTACTTCGACGTTACCGCCGGCACGTGGTCGGCCGGAACGGTGCATGATGGCGCATCCGCCGCGGTGCTCGACTGCGACACACCCGCCGAGCCGATGCTTCGTGCGGCGTCGTTCGACCAGACCATGCCGGTGTTGAAATCGCTCACCCTCGCGCCGGCGTGCACCCTCACGCTGCGGCACGTCGCCGCGCAGAACGACCGGGACGACGACTTCGGCATCCACTACCGCGTCGTCCGGGCCGCACGCCGTCCCCACAACCCTGGCGGCCCGGCGCAGCCGGCCCCCTGCATCCTCCCCAAACTGCCGCCGACGGCACCGATTCCCCCCGATCAATCGATCGGCCCCGGCTGCTCGAACTCCCTGTTTCCGTAAGGGGGAACATGGGACAAATAGGACGAATAGGACCGATGGGACCTATTTACCGGGCCGTTTGCGTCCTGCGACAGCGGTTCGGACAACGGACAACTGAGAACGGACAACCTTGCCCCACCGGAACCGCTTCAAATCCACCCGTCCGCGCGCATCGAACGCGACTCCCTCGGCCTCCAGCAGCAGGCGCTGCAGTTCGTGGGAGTCGCCTCCGGTACGCGGACTGACTTCCCCCTGCGCGTTGATCACCCGATGCCAGGGGACCCGGCTCCCCTCCGGCAGGTTGTGCAGCGCATAGCCGACCTGCCGTGCGTGCCCCTCCAGACCGGCGAGCTCGGCGATCTGGCCGTACGTCGCCACACGGCCGCGGGGGATCTTCGCCACGATCTTCCAGATCAGTTGATACCGGTTGTTCGCAGTTGCCATTCGTCTACGTAGTGTAGAATGCACAGGTTCCTGGGCAGGTCGATCCGCGGATTAACAGCCGCCTCTCTCGCGTTTTCAAGTCACTCAGAGGTGTCCTCAATGCCAAGAGCCATTGCCACCGGTCAGATTGCCTTCGGTCTCGTCTCCATCCCCGTGAAGCTGTTCAGCGCCGCGGAGAGCTCGGAGAAGATCTCGTTCAACATGGTGCACAAAGACTGCGGCAGCCGCATCCAGCAGCAGCTCTTCTGTCCCAAGGACGAACGCACCATCGACCGCACCGAGGTCGTGAAGGGCTACGAGTTCTCCAAGGGCCAGTACGTCCTCTTCAACGACGAAGAGCTGAAGGCCATCGAAGAAAAGTCGACCCAGCAGATCGACATCACCGAGTTCGTCAAGTCCGACCAGATCGACCCGATCTACTTCCTCAAGCCCTACTACCTCGGCCCGGACAAAGGCGGCTCCCGCGCCTACACCCTCCTCGCCCGCGCCCTCCAGGAGACCGGCCGCTGGGCCGTCGCCAAATACGCCGCGCGCGGCAAAGGCTACCTCGTCGTTATCCGCCCCCTCGGCAAGGGCCTGGTCCTGCAGCAGCTCTACTACCCCAACGAGATCCGCGCCATCGACGAGATCGACCTCGGCGACGCCGAGGTGAAGGACAGCGAGCTGAAAATGGCCATCCAGCTCGCCGAAATGAGCGCCAGCGACGAATTCAACCCCGAGCAATACCGCGACGAAGTCTCCGAGCGCGTCCGCGCCCTCATCCAGCGCAAGATCGAAGGGGAAGAGATCACCAGCTCCCTCATCGAAGAACCGCGCGCCCAGGTCATCGACCTCATGGAAGCCCTCCGCAAATCCCTCGGCGGCCCGGCCCCATCCAAACCCGCCGCCAAGGCCGCTCCGGCGGCGAAACCGTCGAACGGCAAATCCACCTCACCCGGCAAGCTCGCCATCAAGGAAAAGGTCGATCGCAAGGCTCCGAAGCGCTCGCCGAAGGTGGCCGCGAAGGTCGTGACGGTTTCGCGGAAGACGCGGTAGGGCGCTGACCGCGCCGGACTAAAAGTCCGGCCCACATTTGCCGGATACTGCTGGGGCCAGATGTGGCCCGGACTTTTGGTCCGGGCCAGCACTCGGGAGCCTGCCAAGCCGTCCCGCCTCCCTTCCACCCCTCCGTAGGCAAATGCTTTGCAGGCCATCGGAGCATCCGCGACAGCGAAAGAGGAGGCGTCGATGAAGATGGTTCGGTTGCTGGTGATGTTCGTCGGAGTGATGGCCATTGCGGCGATGGCGGAGGCGCAGTGCCAGATCTGCAAGAACCTGCGGCCGATGCCGTGGTATCAGGGCGCGTGTGTGGAGTCGTACAACGGGTTGTGCAGTTCGCAGTGCTGCTGGCAGCCGCCGGGAACGCAGTGCAGTCTGCCTGACAATGAACTCTACTACTGCACGTGGGGCGGGGGAGGGGAGTTCGCAGCGATCCGTTACTTCACGAGCTCCGGCCCGACGCGGAACAGCGCGGTTGCGTTGATGCGCAGGGTCGGGACGCTCGAGCCGTACCAGCGGGACGCGGCGAGGCGGCGCATTCCGCGGCGCTGTCCGGCGAGTACGTAGCGGCGTACTGGGCGGAGATCCACACTCACTGGCTGTCGGGTTGCAACTCTTGTCATCCTGAGCCGCAGGGATTGCCGCATGAATGCGGAGCATGGCGGCGAAGGACCTGGGCGGGAGGGGGAGCGATGCACGCGCATCCCCCCGGGTCCTTCGCCGCCATGCTTTCCGCTTGGTGGGAAGGTTTTGCGGCTCAGGATGACAGCTACCGTGCCTTGAACCGTATCGTCGCGCTGTTCTCGCCGGTCAGTACCTTGACCGAGATCGGCGCGGCGATCTCCGCGGAGACTTCGTAGATCATCTGCCCCTCGGATGCAGTCCGGTAGGGCCAGAACTCGTAGGTTCCCGGCGGGATGCGCGCGAGCGCGATGCTCCCCTCGCCATCGGTCATGAGCGGGAAGCCGCGGTTGGCGAGCAACCGGGCGATCTCGGGCGGCACGACCGTGCCGTCGATGCGCATGAGCAGCCTCAGGTCGGGGAACGCCGCTCCCGCCTCGGATTTCAACGCGAGGTGCAGCGATGACGATCCGTCGGGAACGCGGATCAAGAGCTGTTGCGGACCTTCGAAGCGACCGGCTGCAATCGAGCCCTCCTTCGGCAGCACGTAGATCGTGCAGGACGCAGCGGCCGGCACTGCGACGTCCGCGCGGCCTTCGGCGTTGGTGACGGCTGTCGACTTGACGTGGCCGTCGCAGGAGGTGAGCAACGTAGCGCCGGCGATCGCGGCGTCGCTCGCGTCGACGACGCGAACGGTGCGCGGCTCGCCGCGCGCCAGCACGAGGTCGGCGGAATGCCTGGTGGAGCCGCGGAGCTCGAACCTGGCGGCGTCGCTGTCGAGCCAGGAAGGGGCGCGTGCGGCCAGGGTGTGGGCTCCTTCGCGCACTCCGAAGAACTCGAAGTGGCCGTCGGGGGCGGATCTCGTGCGCGTGGTCAGCGTCGATACGGTGGTCTCGGAGCGCAGGGTGACCTGGGCGTCCGCGAGGGGTTTCCCTTCGCCGGTGAGGACGCGGCCGGTGACATGCCGGTCGGGCACGTTGATGGTCAGTGGTGTGGACGAGAGTCTGACGTCGACGAAATGCGGCGCGGAGCTGCGGTCGCGAGTCACGCCGGCGGAGTAGACGCCCGGCTCCCAGAACGGCCCCGCGAAATGCCCGTCTTCATCGGTCTCGACGTCCATGCGCCAGCGCAGTTCGTCATGGGTGAGTGAGATGCCGGCGCGGGCGAGCGGTTCGTCCGCGAGCGTCACGCTCAGTGCCGTTTGCGTCTTCGGAACGACGAGGCGGAGCGTACTGCCCGCAGCGCCGAGGTTCGCTTTCGCGCTGAGACGCTGCAGCGGCTGCTGTCCGCTGGCCAGGACGAGATACAGCCCTTCCGCCAAGTGCGGGAACGTCACCACCGACTTGCCGGCGGCGAGCGTTTTCGCGGCCGACCACTCGGGAGGCCTTCCCTCGACGCGCGGAGCTACCGCGATTTCGATTGGGCCGGTGAAGCCGTTGCGGCTCACCTCCACTTTCAGGGTGGCGGCGGAAGCGGAGAGGGTGAGCAGCAGGGCGAACGAGGGAACAGCGAACGTGCGCATGGTCATGATCTCCGGAGGGGGGCGATCTCTCCCGCCATTCGCGATGGGGGTGAGTTACTTCTGTTCGGTGGATTCGGTCGTGTGGACTTCGTCCACGTCGGCCGGAGTCGTGACGATTTCCGTGTCCAGCGCCGGACGGCTGACCTCGATGGACGCGACGGTCCAGTCGGCGAGTACCGGCTCGGGGGCGAGGCTGCTGCAGTTGGAGAAGTAGATCTCGCAGCAGCCCGCGGAGTTGTACCTGCACGGCGTGCCGCTATACGGGCTATAGACGCATTCATTGCTTACACATTCCCCGCACTGAGGCAGGGCAAACGCCGGGAAAGAGGCCAGCAGCAACAGCGTACAGATGAGGATGAGTCTGGTGAGCTTCATCTTTTTCTCCTTTGAAACGGGAAAGATCGCTGGACGGCATCATTCAGTGACGTCTTTAAGGAAGCTAGAGACATTCCTTGCAGACGCTGCCGCGTACCGTCTGCCCTGTCATCCTGAGCCGCAGGATTGATCCGATTGAGCTGAAAGCATGACGGCGAAGGACCCCCCGCGGGTTGAACGAGACGCGCTCGGCCGGAGGGGGTCCTTCGCCGCCATGCTCTTGCTGTATCGGGAGATCCTGCGGCTCAGGATGACAGGGTTGGGGCGGTTCCCTGCGGCTTACGCCAGCAACCTCTCCGAATACCCTCTTGTCATTCGCAACACCTTCCCGTTCGCGAGCAGTACGTCGAAATCCCCGTGCGCATCGGAGCGGATCTCGGCGACGCGGTCGACGTTGACGATGGTGGAGCGGTGGATGCGGGTGAAGCGGCGGGGGTCGAGTTTTTGTTCGAGGCTGGAGATCGTGGTACGGACGAGGAACGACTTGCCGCGCGCGTGGACCTCGACGTAGTTCGCGGCGGCTTCCATCCAGTCGATCTCCTCGACCTTGAGCAGCACGTAGCGGTCGCGATTGCGGACGACAAGGCGCGTCAGGGGGTCGCTGACCAGGTCGGCGACGCGGGAGCTGCCGCCGTCTTCTTCGCGATGGGCGAGCTCGCGGCGGGCGCGGTGCAGAGCTTCGTCGAATCGCTCTTTGGTGAACGGCTTGAGCAGGTAGTCGATGGCCCGGACGTCGAAGGCGCGGATCGCGTACTGGTCGTAGGCGGTGACGAAGACGATCACCGGCAGGTGCTCGCCGGCGATGGCTGCGAGCACGTCGAAGCCGGTCATCCCCGGCATCTGCACGTCGAGGAATACCAGGTCCGGCAGTTCTTCGCGGATGAGGGCCACCGCGGCCGCGCCGTCCGCCGCTTCGCCGATCACGTCGATGTCGCGCTCGCCGGCGAGCCGGAGGCGGATGCCGTCGCGGGCCAGCGGCTCGTCGTCGACGATGACCGTCCGGATCACGCGCCGCGCCTCAGCGGAATCGCGATCGTCACCTGTGCGCCGGCGGCGGGGAGCGACTGCAACTCCATCGTGTGCGCGCCGCCGTAGAGCGTCGCCAGGCGCTCGCGCGTGTTGGCCAGGCCGATGCCGTTGCTCTTGCCGTTGCCGGTCGCGGGGAATCCGTCGCCGGAGTCGCTGACGGCGAGCACGAGCTGGCCGTCCGCCGAGCGGGTCTCGATCTTCACCCAGCCGTCGCCCGGCTTCGCGCCGACGCCGTGGACGATGGCGTTCTCGATCAGCGGCTGCAGGAGCATGCTCGGCACCAGCGCATCGAGCGACCGCGGGTCGATCTGCCGCTCCACCCGCAGCCGGTCGCCGAAGCGGATCCGCTGGAGGGCGAGGTATTTGTCGGTGAGGTCGAGCTCGCGCGCGAGCGGGATCTCCTGCGGCAGGGTGTCGTCGAGCGTGGCCCGGAGCATGTCGCCGAGCAGGCCGAGGGACTGGGTGACGCGCTCGTGGTCGCGCTGCAGCGCCATCGTGGAGATCGCGTTCAGGGTGTTGAACAGAAAGTGCGGATTGAGCTTGCTGCGCAGCACTTCCAGCCGCTCGCGGACCAGCCGCTCCTCGCGCGCCTGCGTCTCGCCGTAGTAATGCGCGGCGTGAATGGCGCCGGCGATGGCCCAGTAGATCGCAAAGTAGAAGAGGACGTAGAAGGTGCCGAGCTTCCACGCCATGAGCTCGAACTGCAGGTCGGGCTTGCGGACGACGACCAGCGCCGCGATGGCACAGACCGCACCGATCGCGAATGCGAGTCCCGCCAGCGCGTGCAGCAGCAGCCGTTGCCGCAGGACCCGGCGTCCGAGGCGGAAGCGGCGGCTCATGAAGAAGGCGATCGGCGTGAGCGCCGCGAGGACGAACGACGTCAGCACGTTCTCCGAGAGGCTGCCGGCCAGCGAGAACGGGTAGCCCCACAAGCGCGAGCGGAGGTAGTACTGCAGCGTCTCGCCGATGCCGAACAGGGTCGCGCACGCAGCGACCAGGCCGGCGGTCAGAAACGATTTGCGCGCATTCACTTCCGCTTTCACTGGGCTGTACTGTAAACCGTCCCCGTTTCGTCCCTCGGATACCCGTTCCATCCCGCCATGATTCCGGGCGCCGCCGCCGGGTGGCACCCTGCATCCCATGCGAAAGCTCGTCACCTTGCTGCTGTTCGTCGTCACCGCCGCTTCGGCCGCCGCGCAGGACCGTTTCTTCTATCCGAAGGCCGATCCTTCGGCGATCTCCATCCGCAAAGATCTCGAATACCGAAGCGGCTTGAAGTTCGATCTGTACCGCCCCGCGAACGACAGCGTCGTGCCGGTGGTCATCTTCGCGAACGTCGGCTCGGCGACGTACACGACCTGGCCGTTCTACATCGGCTGGGGGGAAGCGACGGCCGGTGCGGGGCTCGCGGCGGTGGTCTACCAGGCGACGCAGCCGAATGCGCTGGCCGACTTCGACGCGCTCGTCGCCGATCTGCGCACGCGCGCGGCCGAGCTGAAGATCGATCCGTCGCGCATCGTGGTCTGGTCGGCGTCCGCGAACGTCAACGTCGGTTTGCCGGTGGCGATGGACCGGAGCCGCGACTATCTCCGCGGCGCGGTCGTCTATTACGGCGACGCCGAGGTGGGGGAGTTGCGGACCGACCTGCCGGTGCTCTTCGTCCGTGCGGGGCTCGACGGTCCCGTGCTGACGCCGCGGATCGACAAGCTGCTCGCCCGCGCGATCGCCGCCAACGCGCCGTGGACGATCGAGAACTACAGCGGCGGGCTGCACGGCTTCGAGGTGCTCAACGACACCGAGATCACCCGCGCGCTGATCCACCGCACGCTGTCGTTCATGAAGCTGGTGACGCGCCCCGAGATCCACCGCGCGTATGCCGACGCCTCGTTCGACGCGACCCTCGGCGGCGCCTTCACCCGCGGCGACTGGCCCGTTGCGGTCGAGGGGTATCGCCGCAAGGTGAGCGCGAATCCCGCCGACGCCGAGGCAAACCTGCGCCTCGGCGTGTCGCTCCTGCGCTCGAAGGAATTCGCCGCGGCGCTGACGTCGCTCGAGAAGGCATGGGAGCTCGGCCGCCGCGGCCCGCGCGACACCGCGTGGCCCGCCGCCGAGGCCGCGGCCGGTGCGAACAATCTCGAACGTGCCGTGCACTGGCTCGACGTCCTTCTCAGCACGCCGTTCGGACCGCCGCTCGCCGAGGTGCGCACGCTGGAGGCCTTCGCGCCGATTCGCACCGCGCCGGCATTCATCGAATTGCTGGCGGGACTCGAAGAGCAGCAGCGCGCCGTGCAACTGCTCGAAAGCGACCGTGCCGCGGACGGACTCAAGCTGCTGCGCGACGCAAAGTCGGGCCGCCTCGTGCGGGACAACGTGCTGACCGGCATCGGTTACCGCCTCCTCCAGCGCGGCCGCCGTTCCGAGGCAGTGTCGGTGTTCACCCTCGCGACGGAGCGTCACCCGCGGTCGGCAAACGCGTGGGACAGCCTGAGCGAAGCGCTCGAAGCGTCCGGTGACCACACCGCCGCGCTGCAGGCCTCGCGGAAGGCGCTGGAGTTGCTGCCTGCCGACACTGCGCTGAGTGCGGCGACACGCGAGTCGCTCCAACGCGCGTCGACGCAGCGCGTCGAGCGGCTGAGCGGGAAGGGATGACCATGCGCGCACTGATCCTTTGCGTTCTTCTCGCTGCCACGTCGCCGCTCGCCGCTTCCACGCTTTGGGGTGACCTGAAGCCGGGGCCGCACGCCGTCGGCTTCAAAGGCTTTCCGCTGCGCGATGCGACACGCACGGCGCGGCCGGGCAGCGATGCCGGCGATCGCTCGCAGACGCTGATGGTGTCGGTCTGGTATCCGGCGCAACGCGTCGCCGGGGCAACACCGATGACCTTCGACGATTACGGCCGTTTCGAGCGCTACGACCCGGTCACGCTCGTGGACGCCAGCCTCGCCACCCTCGGCTGGCGCCTCATCAACGACCGCAATCTCGACGCCGCCAAAGCGGTCGCCCGCCTCGTCGCCGCACAAGCCGCCGGCACCGTCTACGAGCACAACCTCGCCGGCAACATCGACATGGCCGAAGGCCGCACCGCCGAAGCCGTCACCCGCTTTGAAAAGGCACTCGCCGCCCTCCCGGACGCCACACGCATGACCCCCGCGGAACGGGAGCAATCGCGCGTGAACATTCAGGCGAAGATCGATCGGTTGCGGGGGAGCGCGTCGCGGTAGAGGGAGCACCATCCCTGTCATCCTGAGCCACAGAAACCTCCCTACGAAGCGGAAGCATGGCGGCGAAGGACCTGGGCGGGGAGGGGGAGCGAATCACGCTCCTCCCACCTCCACCCGCCCGGGTCCTTCGCCTTCATGCTTTCTGATCGTCGGAAGATTCCTGCGGCTCAGGATGACAGGAAGGGGAGACCATTGACGATGCGCAAGCGTCATCGCGATGGAGCGCCGGCTTTCAGCCGGCCGGTCCGCCGGCATTCTGCCGGCAGTCTCTCGGGATACCTTTGCGCACACTGCCGACCGAAGGTCGGCGGACCGGCCGGCTGAAAGCCGGCGCTCCATCGCGACGAACGTCCGTCCTCCTTCAACCTCCCCATCCCCACCTTCGTCCCTGAATTCCGGGCGTTCGTCCCAAAACATCCGCCACTCCGCTTTTCCAGGACGAGCATGGAAGCCGTCGTGACCCGCTTCTTATCGAGTCTCGTTCCGATCTTTCAAGGAGGTTTGTTGTGAAACTGCGCACGGTTCCGCTGGCGTCTCTCGCTACCTTCCTGGTCGTCTTCCAGGCGTTTTCGCAGGTCGATCCCGGCCCTCGAGGCGGGCCGCCGGGTGCGGGCGGTCCGCTCGCTTCCGTGGCCGCCAACAATCCGACGACGATCCTCACGTTCTTCAATGACGCGGAAGATCGGTTCGAGGAGGTCAACTCCGTCTTCGGCACGATCCCGGGCGAGCCGGACGGCGGGCTCGGGCCGCGCTTCAACTCGCGAAGCTGTGTGGCCTGCCATTCCCAGCCGGCCGTGGGCGGCACGAGTCCCGCGGTCAATCCTCAGGTGGCCGACGCCACCGCGCACGGTGCGACCAACACCATCCCGTCCTTCATCACCGTCAGCGGACCGGTGCGCGAGGCGCGCTTCAAATTCTTCGTCGACGGTGCCGGCAATCCGATCACCACCGCGCCGGACGGCGGCGTGCACGCGCTCTTCACCATCGCCGGGCGCAGCGACGCCAGCACCTGCACGGCGTCCGTGATCTCGCAGCCGAACTTCGCCAACGCCGTCACCAAGAACAACGTCATCTTCCGCATCCCGACGCCGCTGTTCGGCACCGGCCTGATGGAGAACATCGACGACTCGACCCTCCTGGCGTACCAGGCCTCGCTGGCCGGCAATCCGCTCGGCATCGCCGGAACGTTCAACCGCGCCGGCGGCGCCGGCACGATCAGCCGCTTCGGCTGGAAGGCGTCGGTCAGCTCGCTGGAAGCGTTTTCCGGCGGTGCCTACAACATCGAGATGGGCGTGAGCAACGAACTGGCGAACCAGGAGCGGCCATCGCCGAACGAAGACCGCGCGGCGGGACTCCCGGCGGCGTGCCGGCTCAACGCCACGCCGGAGGACCACACCAACTTCAACACCACTGCGGTCGGCACGCCGAGCGACGTGGTGATGTTCGCCATGTTCATGCGCCTCCTGAAGCCGCCCGTGAAATCATCCACCACGCCGGGCGGCGCGATGTCGATCATCAACGGCGAGGCTCTATTCACCGAAGTCGGCTGCGCGAGCTGTCATAAAGCGACGTTCACGACCGCGCCCTCGAGCATCACCCCCGATCTCGGCAATGCGACCGTGCGCTTGTGGAGCGATCTCCAGATCCACCGCATGGGGACCGGGCTGGCCGACAACATCCAGGAAGGCGCCGCGGGAGGCGACCAGTTCCGCACCGCGCCGCTGTGGGGTATGGGGCAGCGCCTCTTCTTCCTGCACGACGGCCGGACTTCGAACGTACTGACGGCCATCTCCGCGCATTCCTCGACCGGCTCGGAGGCCAACGCCGTAGTGCTCAACTTCAACGCCCTGACCACGACGCAGAAGCAGGACATCGTGAACTTCCTCCGATCTCTGTAGGCGAGAAAACCATGTCGCTCCTCTTGATGCTGTGGCTCTCCGTGGTCCCCCAGGGCGAGCTCCTGGTCAAGGGAGCGATGCCCAGTGCGAGCGACGCGTCGACGCCGGTCCCCGAACAGGGGAGCGTCGCGGCGGGCCGCTATCGCAATGCCTATTTCGGTCTCACGTATCCGATTCCCGCCGGCTGGACGGAGCAGCCGGCGGGGCCGCCTCCCTCGGACGGCGGCGCCTACGTCCTGACGCAGTTCGCGCTGTACGGCCCCGACCGGCGTCTTCGGGCGCACGTGCTGGTCACGGCGCAGGATCTCTTTTTCACTCTCCTCGAGGCGGCCGATGCGAAGGAGCTCCTCGCCGCGGCCCGCCGCGGAGCCGAGTCGCAATATGTGATCGAGAGCGGCCCCGCCGAGGTGACGATCGCCGGACGCAGGTTCCACCGCCTCGGATATCGCGCTCCGCGCTCGGGACTCCAATGGCGCGTCCTCTCGACCGACACCCGCTGTCACGCCCTGACCTTCACCTTCACCGGCACCGACCCGGCGCTGCTCGACGCGGCCGAGCGCGGCCTGAGCGCAATCTCGCTCGCGGACACAGCCCCGGCCTGCGTGAACGGCTACGCGCTCGGCGACAACGTCGTCGAGAGGACCGACCCGATGTTCGCGACCAATCGCTACAACACCATTCCGGTCCGCCTGCTCGTCGACGCGAAAGGCCGCGTAAAGCACATCCATCTCCTCAGCGCCTTCCCCGAACAATCGCAGGCGATCCTCGCCGCCCTCCGCACCTGGCGCTTCAAGCCGTACCGGGTGGGTGGGAAGGCAGTGGAGGTCGAGACCGGGATGCTGTTTGGGAATCCACGGCCGGCAATTCACTGAGGCGGACCGATCAACGGTGGTGCCGGTTGGAGCGGAGTCTCGAGGAAGTTGTCTCCGCCACGCTGGAATTGCGGAGTGCAGTTTGGAATCGTCGGTTTCGCGATTGCGATTGCATCCCGGAGCTTCCCGATCGACTTCGCGCCGCCCCTGGCTGCGTCGACAAACTTCCGCGTGTAGACGCTCAACTCACCGGCGACCTTGCCGTCGAACGTGCGCTCGTCGTGGCGGCACGCCTGGAACACTCCCACGTTCGCATTCAGCGTCAGGCTGTCGGAGTCGTTGAACTGGTTCTGAAGGTCGACGGCCAATTGGGGAGGACCGGCGGCCGGCTTGGGGGCGGCCTTGGCGATGCCGAGCTGCGGTCGCGATGGCCTGAGGAGGGCCCAAAAATCGTCGAACGCCGCTTTCACACCCAGCAGAATGCCTGAATTCGGCGATGTCGCGCCGGAATGGCAGCAGTCGAGCACCAGAAGAACGTTTACTCCTTTTTTGAAGCCTCCGAGAAGGCCGCTCAGAACGTCATCCCGCATCGGGAAATCGAAGAGGCAGACCGCCTCATCGAACTGGCCGTCCGGTCCTCCGTCGGGATTATCGAGCTGTGTCCCGTGGCTCGAGAACGTGATGAGACAGCCATCTCCTTGGTTCGCGAGCAACGCCGCGGCGTCCTGAAAAAAACCGACTACGGCGGCATAGTTGGCCTCGGCGTTCGTCTTGACGTTCGGCGGCTTCGGGCCGGTTCCGTCCCATTGGCCACGCGGCACCAAATCGAGAGCGGTGTAGCCGAGAGAGTCGGCGAGGTTGTACATCTCCCGCGCATCGTCGGAGGCCGATACGAGCGGCTTGGCCGTTGGATAGATCGTCGAATCGAAGGTTCCTACACCCACATGAAATGACACTCGGATTGGGTCAGCCATAAGAGCCTCCTCCGGCTATCCGCCGCCTGTGGAACCGCCACTGAATCGAATCGGAACGCACCCTCCTGCGCCGAGCGGCTTGCCCTCTCCGATCCCCGGCGCTGGATCGATCGACTTCGGAAGAGCAACTTCCGCATCGGACACCTGACCCTCCGCCAGTGCATAGACGAGCTGGAAGTGCAGATCGACCCCGAACTTGTCGCCATCCAAGCGTAGCTGCAAGGCATCCTCGAGAGAAGTGCAGGCGAAGACCATCCATGGCTCGGCCACGCCCTCTTTAAACGTAATGTCGAAACTATCGCCGCCGTTATAGCCGCGGCATTTCACGGTGAACGCCGCGCCTGAAACGTCAAACCTGCATACCACGAGCTGTGCGACGGCTTGGTCCAGGATGCCGGCCGGTTTGGCGTCGAGTGCATTGACGGAGACAAATTTAAATTGCGGCGCGAACGCCGTCGAAATACGGCCGTTTGGAAAGCGGATATAAGCGGCGACGTCCGTCGGATTCTCGACGATATGTCTGGGGTCGATCGTCTTTGCCGTTGTTCCGAGACTTTCCATCGAAGCGAGCCAACGCACTGACGTTTTATCGGCTGGAGTCGGAATTCCGGTGGCGGTGAGCGCAGCCTCGTCGAGAGTAGCCGGTGTTTCACTATCGGGTAAGATCACCTCCTGGAACCGGAGAAATTTGACGAGCGTCTGACGGACCATGTCATTTGCGAGCGGAGGGTTATCAGCCCGGAAAACGCCTGGAACCTCCGCGACGTTCCAGTCGTGCATGATGGGAAAGAGTGTCTGAGTCGCCGCATCGACATCGTTGAGCGGCACGCGAACATGTGCAAAGTGAGCCGGGATCGTTGCATAGTCGCTATGCCGCCGTCCTTCACGAATCTTCACGCTGACAGGCCGTGGCGCATGGACGGCCAGGGCCCGCCGGTAGTCTTCGACGAACGCCGCGATTCCTGTCACGAATACCGAGAATTCCCGCATGACTCTTCATCCTCCCTGTAACGGGACCGCAGCTTTCGGTCCGAGAGTAAACGTTGCTGCCGGATTTCCGACGATGACCAGGTCGCTCCACGGCCGCCCTTCCCGGGCGAATTTCAACTGAATCTCGCGTACGGCACGCCCGACCTGCACCCCGCGGCTGAGACGGTCGTGCAGCAGGAGCGAGAAATGGCGCGCGTGCGCATCCTCGATCGGTTCGGATGACGCAATGACGGCAGACGCGCCGGCGGTGAGAAAGGCGTCTGCAAGAGTTGGAGCGCGGCGGCGTCGCGAGCCGGCGGTCGCTGCACCGGAGCATACCGAAAGCACCACGATCGGACGGTGCGTCAATCGAAGCGCTTCGACTTCGTGCGCGTAGAGGACCTTGTTTCCCTCGCCGAGGACGATGCTGGACAGGCGCTCATTGGTCCGGTCGACGACCGCATGTGCCGCGAAATGAATGAGGCCGGCTTTTTCCAGAGCGGCCGGAAGCGCTGCAGCCGGATGAGCGTCCGCCCTCCACACCCCTGCCGAAGGATAAAGCCGCTGCAAGGCGTTGATTTCACGAGTGGCGGCCTGCAAGCGTGGCAGGTCGTCCGACTCTGCTCCTTCGACGAGGAGCGGTGGCGCCGCGGCCGGTACGTCGGGGTTTGCTGCACTGCGGAGATAGCCGGCAACGGTATGACTTTCGGCGACGACATACCGTTCGAGCAGAGGCTTGCCCGTGGCTGGATCGATCAATGCGCCGAAATGTACGGTCGCGACAGCCGCGTCCGGAACGATCACCAGCGTATCGATGCCCGGGCCGAGCAGTTCCGGCGAGACGATCATCCTGCCGAGACGGTATGCAGATCGCGCGGTGGAGCCTTCGGCCATGTCATCCGATGCGGCGCGGACCGCGTCGAGGGGTATGGAAACCTGACGAGTGCTCACTCCTCGGGCAGTCATCGTCCAGACCACCATCCGGTCCGGGAGGCACACGATTTTGATGATCGCCACATTCGCCGGGACGGATGGAAGCGCGGCCAGCTCCGCGTCGCGGAAAGCGGCACCAGCGCTCTGCTCGGACACGAGAAAGGCGGCGTCATGATCGCCCCTGCGGATGGCCAAAGACGTTGCGCGCTCGGTCACGTCAATGAGAGAGACACGGTTGAGCAATTCATACCGCATCAGGCTTGTCTTGCGCCGCTGATCGAGAATTTCGTCGATGGTCGCGACATACCCGCGGATCGCATCGGCATAGGCGCCTTGCTGCGCCAGGACGTCGGCCTGCAGCCGGAGCAACCTCGGAAGTGCCCAGCGGTTGCGGCTGCTCCGGGCGAACGCGACGGCCTTCTCCATGTCGGCCGTAGTGACGCCGCGTTCGACCGTGAGGGCGCGTGTCAGCGTGACGTTGTTGAGCGCCCGATCGCGGACGCCAGCCGCCGGAATCCCGTTTGCCACGATGGCCGCTTGTTTCCACGCGGTTTCTGCCTCCGCTCCGCGGCCGAGCTGGTGCAGTGCCACCGCCTGCCACGAGATCGTGTCCGCGAAGAACAATGGATCGGCCAGGGCGGCGGGAAGCTTCAGAGTGCGATCCAGAAGGATCTTGGCCACGGCCGGCTCCTGACTTGCCAGGAGAAGTTGTGCGCTTCCGTGGAGCAATTGCACCCATTGCGTGGATGACGGTCCGACCCTGCTCACCAGTTCCAGTGCGCGCTCGCGATGCATCCATGCGTCGTCGGGACTGTCGAGATAGTCGTAGGCTTCCGCCAGCAGATTGTGAACGGCTGCCACATAGTCGGATTCGCCGAGGCTTCTGAATGCCGCCAGTGCCGCCTGATAGTGTTGCAGGGCCTGATCCGGTTTTCCGACGGACATCTCACCGAGGCCGAGGATCCAGCGTGTCTGGGCGTGCAACGCACGGTACCGCGTCGGGATGTCGCCGAGTCTCGCCGCCTCACGACGCAGGGAAGCGTAGTCGTTGTCGAAATAGTAAGAGGACGCCACATAGAAGCGAGCGTAGTGCACCAGCGGGGATTGGGACCGAAGCAGGTCCGGGATGACCGCACGCAGGCCGTTCCGGCATTCCAATCCGTTGCCTTTGTCGTATGCCTTCTTCGCGTCGGCAATGGCCATGACCGTGCGAGCCACTCCGGCTGACGCAACCGGGTCGCCGGCCGAGGCCTGTAAACGTGATGACACATCGGACAGAAGCGCCTCGCCCGACCGCCGCTCGAGCGTCGTCCCGATGACCGCCAGTTTTTGCAGGCACGTGGCTGCTCGATCACGGTCTCCACTCAGAACCGCGGTAGCCCAGGCCGGCAGAATTTCCTTTTCGACCGCCTTGCGAACCTGCAGCGGAAACAGAAGCGCCAGGCGTACTACCTGCGAGTCAGGAAGGTCGAGCAGGCGCGCTCCGTCGCGAAGCCACAACTTTGATTCCGCGGACGCTTCGGTCTTCCTGAGCCGCTTGCGTGCTTCGCCGGACCATTCCGACGACGGGTCGATCGCCAGATAGCTTTGCCACGATTCTCTGGCGTCGTCATTCAAATACAGGCGCTGCAACGACACCGCGCGGTTCCATTGCGTCTCCGGCGTCTGCCGTAGACGCCACGCACGATCTGCACATTTCAGTGCTCTGATGTAGTCCGACGCCCGCCCCTGCGCCGCCCCGCGTTCCAGATAGGCCGTGCTCAGGTTCGTCAACAGTGCGTAATCGGTCGAAATATCGGCTGCGCGCTGCACATCGCGAACGCCTGTAGCAGTGACGAGCGAGCGTTCCAACGCCTCGACCGCCGCGGTACTCGCTCCGGCCATGAGACGGGAGACACCGACAAGATGATGTTCCGCCGGCGAGCTCTTCGCCGCGCTGACGACGCGCTTGTGCAGCGCGAAAAACGCGAGACTCTGCGCATCGTTTGCAGTCAGCGCCGCGGCCACGCTCATGCTGTTGTGAGCCAGGGGGCGATACGGTAATCCCACGATGCGACCTTCGAACCGGCGCTGCGGAGGGGCGGCGGAAGCCAGAGTCGCGATCGTTGGCAGTTCCGGCCGGGATTGCCGCTGGTACAGTACCGAGCCCAGAACCACACAGCCGAGCGAGGTAACGACGATGAGCGCTTTCCCTGCTGTCTGTCCGTTCGCGATCAGGCGAAGGAGCAGTTGGCGAACATCGAGATTCGATTCCATCGACACGGGGTGCCAGACCGAACTACGGTTCAAGACAAATTTTTCGGGAGTTCTGTTGGGAAGTGTAGCAGCAGCGGCAGAGACATGACAATGACAGCCGGATCGTGATCTCTCCTACCCGATCATTCGCCGGTTGCTTCCCCACGCAGGGTTATGGCCGCTCTCAGACCACGGAGTACGGGAATCTCTGGAGGCTGGTCGAGCAGTATGCCGCCGCCGGTGGCGCATACAGCGATGCATTGCCGAAGTACGTCGGCAGGTCGGAAACGAGCCGCTCACCGATGACAAGGTCTTTCGCGCACTCCTGCGGGACGCCAGCATCCCGTCATGCAGCGGGTTCAGGACGACTTTTTCGAGCAGACCTACTTCCATCCTGCGATGGCCTGGGCTGACGAACACGACTTGACGCTCGGCCTCTCGGCTCGGGTGATTTACGACTCCTACATCCACAGCGGAAGCATTCTCCGGATCATCCGCAGCAAGTTCCCGGAGAAGGTGCCGTCGAAGGGCGGCGCCGAGCGGGCGTGGGTGACCGCCTACGTCAAGGCCCGCCATCGTTTTCTTGCGAATCATTCGACCCTCGAGGTTCGCTCGACGGTCTACCGGACCCGATGCTTCAGCCGCGAGATCGACCACGGCAACCGGGATCTGTCGCAGTTGCCCATCGATGCCCATGGGGTGAAGGTGTCGGCGGCGTTACGCTCTCGACCTGACTCGAGGTCACGACTGTGCGTCGAGCTCCTCGGTCAACGGGCCGCCGATCCCCTCCAGTACCGAGCGCGCATCCGTCTCGTCGTCGCTTGAGACCCATAATTGCACCGGCGTGAGCTCCGACGCCAGGCGGGAGATGCGGCGGTGCACCGCGTCCGCGCCCGCCATGAACGGGATCTCTGCCTCCTCGAGAGCCGACTGCGCCAGGACGGCCACCGTCGGGTCGGTGGTCTCGAACAGGAGCACCAGTTCCAGGTCCTCATTTCCCTGCGGCGTGGCGGGACGCGCCGGATCGCGCGGCTCGACGTACCGCGGATCGGATTCCGCCACCAGCGCCACGTCGCAGTCGGCACAGCGATAAAACCCGTCGCGGTACTCGCTCCCGCATTCAGGACAGATCACGGCCCGCTCTC
>Ga0190275_10000515_pt1 | contig 33491 bp, 36 predicted proteins | sample Popmic550T_FD_133745 | JGI IMG/M metagenome (GOLD analysis project Ga0190275, IMG submission 133745) | Populus adjacent soil microbial communities from riparian zone of Yellowstone River, Montana, USA - 550 T | ecosystem: Environmental > Terrestrial > Soil > Riparian zone > Trees stand | place...
GGCGAGGCCAAGTCGCGCGGCTACGACACCAAGACGATCCGGACCATCGTCCGCCTCCGCAAGATGGAAACCCACGACCGCCAGGAAGCCGACGCCCTGCTCGAGACCTACAAGGCGGCGCTCGGGCTGGACTGACGGGGGAATTGCGGAAGGCCCGCCCTCCCGGTATCGCCTCCCCACACCCAACAGCAGGATCGCCCGCACCGCCATGGCCGGCCACAGCAAGTTCAAGAACATCATGTATCGCAAGGGCGCTCAGGACAAGAAGCGCTCTAACCTGTTCTCGAAGCTCTCGCGCGAGATCACGGTCGCGGCCAAGATGGGCCTCCCCGATCCGGACGCCAACGCGCGCCTGCGCGCCGCCGTCACCACGGCGCGCGCCCAGTCCATGCCCAAGGACAATATCCAGCGGGCGATCGACAAGGCCTCGGGCGGCGAGGCCGAGAATTACGAGGAGCTTCGCTACGAGGGCTTCGGCCCCGGCGGAGTCGCCCTGATCGTCGAGGCGCTGACCGACAACAGGAACCGCACCGCCACCAACATGCGCACGGCCTTCTCGAAGAATGGCGGCAATCTCGGCGCCTCGGGCTCGGTCAGCCACGGCTTCGAGCGGCTCGGGCTGGTCGCCTATCCGGCGTCGGCCGGAAGCGCCGACGCGGTCTTCGAGGCGGCGATCGAGGCGGGCGCCGAGGACGTCGAATCGGACGAGGACGGCCACCAGATCTGGACCGCTCAGGAGGATCTGCACGGAGTCGCAAGGGCCCTCGAGGACGCGCTCGGAAGCCCCGAAAGCGTCAAGCTCGCCTGGCGTCCCGGAACCAAGGTCGAGGTCGGCGCCGACGATGCCGGCCAGCTCATGAAGCTGATCGACGCGCTAGAGGACGATGACGACGTCCAGACCGTCTGGGGCAATTACGAAGTGCCGGACGAGGTGATGGAGAAATTGGGCTGAATGCACGCGGAGGCGCGGAGGCGCGGAGAGGCAGGCGCTGACGAGCGCCTTGGCGCTCTATCGTCCGGACATGGCGGAAAGGCGCTGCGCGCCGAAGCCGGGCTCGGCCCCTCCGCGCCTCCGCGCCTCCGCGTGAGCTATTCATGATCGTCCTCGGACTCGATCCCGGGCTCGGATGCACCGGCTGGGGCGTCATCGCGGCGGAGGGCAACCGGCTCAGCCATGTCGCCAACGGCCAGATCCGGACCGACGCCAAGGCTCAGCTCCCCGCCCGCCTCATCGAGCTTCACGGCCGGCTGCTGGCCGTCCTCGCCGAGCATGGGCCGGCGGCCGCCGCGGTCGAGGAGGTGTTCGTCAACGACAATCCCCAATCGACTCTGAAGCTCGGCCAGGCCCGGGGCGTCGTCCTGCTCGCCGCCGCCAGCCTCGGAATCGCCATCGGCGAATATGCGCCCAGGCTGGTCAAGAAAGCGGTGGTCGGCACCGGCGGCGCGGAGAAGGCGCAGGTCCATGCCATGGTCCAGCGCCTCCTGCCCGGGGTGAAGATCGCCGGGCCCGACGCGGCCGACGCGCTCGCGGTGGCGATCACGCACGCGCATCATTTGGCCACGGCGCGGCGCGTGGCTTGAGCGATACGTCATCCCGGCGAAAGCCGGGACCTCGTGGCGACCCCCTGGGCATTCTGGTCCTGAGGTCCCGGCTTGCGCCGGGATGACGGTGGAGGGCTTCGACAAGCTCAGCCCGAACGGATAGTAGGTCCGGCATGCCTGCCACTGATCGATCCCCCGCCCCATGATTGCCAAGCTTCGCGGCCTTCTCGACAGCTTCGCCGCCGATCATGCCGTGGTCGACGTCAACGGGGTCGGCTACCTCGTCTTCGCCTCGACCCGAACCCTCGCCTCGCTCGGCCCGGTCGGCGGCGAGATCGTGCTCCACACGGTCATGCAGGTAAGCCAGGACGACATCCGGCTGATCGGCTTCGCCTCCGGCGACGAACGCGACTGGTTCCGGCTTCTGACCTCGGTCCAGGGGGTCGGCGCGCGGGTCGCCCTCGCCATCCTCTCGACCTTGCCCGGGGACGACCTCCACCGCGCCGTGGCGAGCGGCGACCATGCCATGATCGCCCGCTCGCCCGGGGTCGGCCCCAAGCTCGCCCAGCGCATCGTCCACGAATTGAAGGACAAGGTCGGCAGCCTCGCCCTCGGCCCCGCGTCGGCCGCCCTGGTCGTCGCACCGGGCAGCGCCGCCGCCGACGCGGCCTCCGCTTTGCTCAACCTCGGCTTCAGGCCCGGCGAAGCGGCGGCGGCGGTCGCGAAGGCGGAAGCCGAGCTTGGCCCCGAAGCCACACTCGACGCGCTGGTGCGCGCGGCATTGAAGAAAGCGGCGAAATAGGTCCCGTCATCCCGGCGAAAGCCGGGACCTCAGGGCGGAAAGTCTCCGCGGGGCTCCGCGAGGTCCCGGCTTTCGCCGGGATGACGTTTAGCCCCAGATCTCGCCGAACAGCCGGACGAAATTGCCGCCGAGCACCTTGTCGATTCGAGCCGCCTTCCAGCCCCGCGCCGACAAGTCGTCGGCGAGATTCGAATAGCGCGGCGCGTCGTTATAGCCTTCGACGAGGTTGAGCACGTCCGCCGCCTCGCCCGGTGCCGATATGCCGCGCTTCCGGCGGTCCTCGAAGAATTCGCGGTGCCGCTTCCTGGTCTCGTCGTCGATCGCGTAGCCGAGCAGGGGGTTGTCGGTGCCGATCCCGACATGGTCCTCGCCGCAGACCTTCACCGCATGCTCGATATGGCGGATCAGATCCTCCCGCCCCGGCTGCCCCTTCGCCTTCAGGAAGGGCATCAGGTAGATCCCGACGACCCCGCCTTTGTCGGCCAGTGCGCGAAGCTCGCGGTCATATTGGTTGCGCGGCAGGTCGACGAGATCGCGGCAGCCGGTGTGGGTGATGGCCGGCGGCCTTTTGGCTTCGGCGATGCCCTCGGCGGTTGTGCGCTGCCCGGAATGGCTGAGGTCGAGCAGCAGCCGGTGGCGCTCGATCTCGGCGATCGCCTGCCGGCCGAAGTCCGACAGCCCCGCATTGGCCCGCTCGAGGCAGCCGTCGCCGGCGAGGTTGCGCTTGTTGTAGGTGAGCTGGAGCACGCGCAGCCCCAGCGCCTTGAAGGTCGCGATCCGGGAAACATCCCCCTCGAGCGGGGTCGTGTCCTGGAAATTGTAGACGATCGCGACCTTGCCCGCCGCCTTGGCCGAGCGAAGGTCGGCCACGCTCAGCGCCTTGGCGAACAGCGACGGCATCTCGGCGACGAAGCGGTCCATGAAGGCGATGCCCTCCACCGCCGAGCGGAATCGGTCGGGCCCGTTGCCGACCTCGCCCACCGTCTGGCTGACGACGTTTATCCACCCCGCCTTCACCGCCTCGATCAGCCTGGGCGACGGCACCAGCCGCCCCTCTTTCTCGTCGAACCCGTCGATCCCGCCCTGCGCATCGACCCAGATCGCGTGCGCGCCGGAGCCGCGAGGTCGGGTCTGGGCGTAGGCGGGAAGGGTAAGCAGGACGGCGGCCCCGCCCGCGGCTGCCAGGAATTCACGTCGGTCCATTCTACTTGCCTCCCTGCCGGCGGAGCCGGTGGGGAGGGGGACCACCCGAAGGGTGGTGGAGGGGTAATTGGACCAGGCCTGTGCCCGCTACCCCTCCACCAGGCTTCGCCTGGTCCCCCTCCCCATCTGGCGATGGGGAGGCAAGCTAGCGTCTCCCGCCTGCCCGATAAAGACGCCCAGACATCGCCAACGAGCCGATTCCTTAACTTTCGCCGGGCCAGTATCGCCCCTCCAAAGGGGGGTGGCATGGCGGATTTGTTCCTGTTCGAGAAGATCGCGGTCACCCGCCTCAAGCAAAGGCGGGTGCCGGACGGCTCGCCGGGGGTTCGCCTGCGAATGCCCGACGGCAAGGGCGACGTCCGCCTCGCGACCCACGAATGGGACGCGCTCGGCGGCTGGTATCGCGATCAGGTCACGCCGTCGGCGAAGCGGCTTCGCCTTGGCGTCTACCTGACCCTGCCGCTTATCATCGCCTTTTTCGGAATCACCGCCAATGTCCCCGCCCTCAAGTCGGCGGTCGAGTGGGTTTTCGACGCTTCGCCCTCTCTCTCCTTGCTCTTCCTGTGCGGCGCCTTGCCGCTGACCATGGCGACCCTCCACGCCCTGGCGGTGCAGCGCGCGATCGACGGAGTCAACGAGGCCCTGGCCGATCGCCCGAGGCTGGGGACCACCTCTCTCCCGCCGCCCGGAGCGCTCAACGCGCTCGAGATCGCCGCCCTGGTGCTGGTCGGGCCGCACCTCGTCACCGGAATCATCGGCAGCCTCAATCCCAACGCCTTCCGCAACACCCCCTGGACCAACGCGCATCTCGACGCCGCCGGGGTGGCCGGCCTGCTCGTCCTGCTGGCGCTCGGCTTCCTGCGCTGGCGGCGGTGGCGGCAGGCCTCCGCCCAAGCCCCCGCCGAGGGGTCGCGCTCGGTCGACGTGGTCGCCCGAGCCCACGAGCAAGCGCCCAACGAAGTCTGACGCTCGACTAAGCGGGCCGGGGGCGGCTAAGCATCGGCCTGCCCGATGACCGATGTCGACCGCCTTACCACCCCCGAGCGCCGAGCCGAGGATCTCGACGCCGCCCTGCGTCCCAAAACGCTCGACGATTTCGTCGGCCAGAAGGCGGCGCGCGAGAATCTGCGGATCTTTATCGAGGCGGCGAAGGGCCGCGGCGACGCGCTCGACCATGTCCTGTTCTTCGGCCCGCCGGGCCTCGGCAAGACCACGCTCGCCCAGATCATCGCCCGAGAGCTCGGAGTCGGCTTTCGCGCCACGTCGGGGCCCGTCATCGCCAAATCGGGCGATCTCGCCGCCCTGCTCACCAATCTGGAGGATGGCGACGTCCTCTTCATCGACGAGATCCACCGCCTCGCGCCCGCCGTCGAGGAGATACTCTACCCGGCGATGGAGGACCGCGCCCTCGACCTGATGATCGGCGAGGGCCCGTCGGCGCGCTCGGTTCGGATCGACCTGCCCAAATTCACCCTGGTCGGCGCCACCACTCGCCAGGGCCTGATCACCACGCCGCTTCGCGATCGCTTCGGAATCCCGGTGCGCCTCACTTTCTATTCGGTGGAGGAGCTCGAGCAGGTCGTCCGCCGAGCCGCCCGCCTGCTCGGCCTCTCCCTGACCGGGGACGGCGCGCACGAGATCGCCCGCCGCTCGCGCGGAACGCCGCGAATCGCCGGCCGGCTGCTCCGCCGGGTGCGCGACTTCGCCCAGTCGGGCGGGGCGGGCGAGGTGGATTCGAAGGTGGCCGACGGGGCTCTGACCCGGATGGAGGTCGACCAGCTCGGCCTCGACGCGATGGACCGCCGCTACCTCATGATGATCGCCGACCTCTACAATGGCGGCCCGGTCGGCGTGGAGACGCTCGCCGCCGGCCTTTCCGAGCCGCGCGACACGATCGAGGAGGTTATCGAGCCCTTCCTCATCCAATTGGGCCTCGTCGCCCGGACCGCTCGCGGCCGCTGCCTCAACGGCAAGGCCTGGACCCATCTCGGCCTGCCCCAGCCCAAGACGGCGCAGGACGGCCTGTTCGATTGATTTTGAAGGGAAAAGAATGAGCGTCACCCGAACCGCCGCCGCCGCCGCAGCCCTGTGGCTTGCGACTCCGGCCCTCGCTCAGGAGCTTACTCCGGAGCAGGGCGGTCCCGTCGACGTCGGCTCCAGCCGGATCGTCAACTACACAAGCCCGACAGCCTGGCTCTGCCTCCCGGGCCGCGCCGACCCTTGCGGAGGGCCGCTGGCGACGACGGCGCTCAATGCCAACGGCTACGGCTCGAGCGGACAGGTGCTCCCGAACAAGGAGGCCAGGGTCGACTGCTTCTACGTCTACCCCACCGTTTCGCGCGACCCGGACCTCAACAGCGACCTTACCCCGGGTCTGGAGGAGAATGGGACCGTCGCGGTTCAGCTTGCCCGCTTCGGAAGCGTCTGCAGGACCTATGCTCCGATCTACCGGCAGGTGACCGCGACCGCGCTCCCGCGCGCCTTTGCCGGCGAGGACATCAGGCCCAATTTCGCCATGGCCTATGGGGATGTGCTGTCCGCCTGGCGCGAGTTCCTGGTCAACCGCAACGGGGGCCGGCCCTTCGTCCTCATCGGCCACAGCCAGGGCTCGATCCACCTGTTGAAGCTCCTCCAGGAGGAGATCGAGGGCAAACCGGTGGCGAAGCGAATGCTTTCCGCCATCCTGCTCGGCTGGGCGGTCGAGGTGCCCGAAGGCAAGCGCGTCGGGGGCAGTCTCAAGTCGACGCCGCTGTGCAGCAAGGTCGGGCAGACGGGCTGCGTCATCACCTACATGACCTTCCGGGCGTCGGCCCCGCCTCCGGCCGGCTCCTTCCTCGGCCGAGCTTCGAAGCCCGGCATGACCGCCGGCTGCACCAACCCGGCAGCCCTTCGCGGCGGCAAGGCGAAGCTCGATTCCTACTGGTTCGCGCTGTCGCCGGTCTCGCCGGGCGCCCAGCCGGTGGCCTGGTCCAGCCAGGGCAGTCCGCCCACCCCCTTTCTGCGTACCGAGGGCCTCGTCCAGGCCGAGTGCCGTCACGACGGGCAGGCAGGCTATCTGGCGGTGACCGAGCGGGCCGATCCGAACGACGCCCGCACCGACCGGATCCCGGGCGACGTCTATATCGGGGGCAAGCTCAATGCCGGCTGGGGCCTCCACCTCGTCGACATGAACGTCGCCCAGGGCGACCTCATCCGACTTGTCGAAGCCCAGGCGGCGAGGCGGCGCTGAACCCATCTTCCCGGCAAAAGCCGGGACCTCGGGACGGAAAGACACCGCGGGTCTCGCCGAGGTCCCGGCTTTCGCCGGGATGACGCTCTGGCCTCAAAATCGTCTCGTCTCGTCCCGGCGCCCGCCTTTGGGGTTGCCCCGGCGAATCCGCAGCCGATAGAGCCGGTCGAATGGGAGGGGACGCACCGAAGCCGGCCGACGGAATCATGCGGGGAAGGGCGCACCTCTTCCCCCTGCGGGTCTATTTCGAGGACACCGACGTCGCCGGAATCGTCTATTACGCCAATTACCTGCGCTTCATCGAGCGCGCCCGCTCCGACATGCTGCGGCTCATCGGAGTCGACCAGCGCGGCGCGCTCGAGGGCGGCGAAGGAGTCTATGCGGTCGCCGAGATCGCGGTCAAATATCGGGCTCCGGCAAAGCTCGGCGACGACCTTCTCGTCCTGACCGAGATCGAGGCGGTGCGCGCCGCGAGCGTGCTCATTCATCAGCGGGTCATGCGCGGCGATCAACTTCTGGCCGACGCCAGGGTCACGGCGGCCTTCCTGACGCCGGACGGCCGCCCCCGGCGCCAGCCGCGCGAATGGACCTTGGCGTTCGAACGGTTGTTGAAGGAAGGAAGAGCGTGAACGAATTGGCGATGACGGGAAACAGCATGTCGCCCGTCGCCCTGTTCCTGCAGGCGGACATCGTCGTCAAAGCGGTGATCCTTGGCCTGCTCCTCGCCAGCATCTGGACCTGGGCGATCATCATCGGCCATGCGCTGAAGCTCGGCCGGGCGTCGCGCGACTCCCGGGCCTTCGAGCGCGATTTCTGGAAGGCGGACGATATCGACCGCTTCTACGAGGCCCGCGGCCAGTCCGGCATCCCGAGCGCCAAGGTGCTCGCCGCCGGAATCGCCGAATGGCGCCGCTCGACCGGCGGCAAGATCGTCGACCGCGAAGGCGCCCGCTCGCGCCTCGCCCTGGTCATGCATTCGGCCCTGACCGAGGAGGTCGACCGGCTCGCGGTCCGGCTCAACATCCTCGCCACGGTCGGCTCGGTCGCGCCATTCGTCGGACTGTTCGGCACGGTCTGGGGGATCATGCGCAGCTTCACCGCCATCGCCGGCGCCAACAATACCAGCCTCGCCGTCGTCGCCCCCGGAATCGCCGAGGCCCTGTTCGCGACCGCTCTGGGCCTGTTCGCCGCCATCCCCGCGGTGATCGCCTACAATCGCATGAGCTTCGGAATCAACCGGCTGGAAGCGAGGCTCCAGCGCTTCGCCGACGGTTTCCACGCGACCCTGAGCCGCGAGCTGGAGCTGGAGGGATGAGGGCCTCCGCTCTTAATTCCTCCCCCGGATTTCCGGGGGAGGGGGACCAGCCGAAGGCTGGTGGAGGGGTTCTTCGGACTCGGCAAGACCCCTCCACCGCGCTTCGCGCGGTCCCCCTCCCCTGCAAAAGCAGGGGAGGATTTTAATGGCCATGGGCCCGATCCTCGGCTCCCACCGCCGCGCCCGGCGTTCGCCGATGGCGGAGATCAACGTCACGCCGATGGTCGACGTGATGCTCGTCCTCCTCATCATCTTCATGGTCACCGCGCCGTTGCTCGTCGCCGGAGTCCCGGTCGACCTGCCCGACAGCAAGGCCGGAGCGCTCGACCAGGAGCGGAAGCCGGTCCAGATCTCGCTCGAGGCGGACGGCGCCATCCATGTCGACGAGCAGCCGGTCCCGCCCGCCGGCCTCGCCTCCCGCCTCGCCGCCATCGCCGCTTCGTCGCGCGAGCCGGGCGGACCCCGGATCTTCCTTCGCGCCGACCGCGCCCTCGATTACGGCCGGGTCATGGCGGTGATGGGCGAGATCAACGCCGCCGGCCTTCGCAAGGTCGCCCTCGTCAGCACCCAGGGTGGGGAGCGCCGCTGATGAGCCCCCCCGCTCCGTTCGCCCTGAGCTTGTCGAAGGGCCTTCCTTTTTTCCGAGTGAGGATAAGGGAAGGGCTTCGACACGCTCAGCCCGAACCGTTTTCGTTTCCGCTCATCCGCCGGGGGACGCGCTGATGGACCGGGCCGAAGCCACCGGGCTGGGCGTCGCGACCGCGGCCCATCTCGCCCTCCTCGTCGCGCTCAGCTTCGGTTTCGCCGCGATCCGGCTGCCGGCGCCGAAGACCGCCCCGATCGAAGTCTCGTTCGTCGACGAAGTGGGGCTGGAAAGCACCGCTCCGGCGCCCTCGGCGGTCGAGCCCGCACCCCTTGCCGGGCCGCCGGACGCGCCGCCCGAACCGGCCATGCCTGCGCCTCCCCAGGTCCAGCAGGTCCCGGCGCCGCAACCCCGGCCCCAGCCTGCGCCTCAGCCCCGAGCCGCCGCGCCGAGCCCGGCGCCGAAAGCCCAGCCGCGGCCGGCCCCCCCCAAGGCGGCCGCCGCCCCGGCCAGGCCGGCGCCGCCGCGACGCAATAGCGGCGGTCTGAGCAGCGTCGTCGCCGGCCTCAGCGACCGGCCCAATCCGAGCCAGTCGACCGCCGCTCCCGCCGCCGCCGCCGGGCCGGCCGTCCAGGCCTCGCTCGGCGCCGAGATCCGGCGTCAGCTCAAGCCGCACTGGAAGGCGCCGACCGGCGCCGATGCCGAGCAATTGCGCACCGAAGTCGTCATCTCGCTCGCCCAGGACGGCCGGGTGACCGACGTCCGGATCGCCGGCACCAGTGGCCAGACCGCGAGCAACCGCCCCCAGGTCCCGCTCCACCGCGAGCAGGCCGAGCGCGCCGTCCGGCTCGCCGCCCCCTTCCGGCTTCCCGCCCAATATTACGAGGCGTGGAAGTCGCTCCGAGTCACATTCGACAAGAGGCTCTCGCAATGATGAAGCGCCTGTTTCCGCTCTTCCTGTTCGCCTTCGCGATGCCCGCCGCGGCCCAGCTCAGCGTCGACGTCACCGACGAAAGCGGCGACGATCTCGTCATCGCCGTTCCCGTCATGCCGACCCCTCAGTCGACCGATACACCCGCCGGAAGCACCGAAGCGCTCGGCCGGCAGGTCGCCGAGGTGGTCGCCGCCGATCTTCGCGGAAGCGGCCTGTTCCGCCCCGTCGGTCCCGGCGGGGTGCGCGCCGTGCCTTTCGCCGAAGTGACGGCGCCCGCTTATGCCGCCTGGAGCGGCGCCGGCGCCGCCGCCCTCGTCCAGGGCTTCGTCCGCGCCAATCCGGACGGGCAGCTCACCGTCGGCTGCTATCTCTACGACGTCGCGCTCCAGTCCGAGCTCACCCGCCAGGGCTATGTCGTCGCGCCTCGCGACTGGCGCCGGGCCGCCCACAAATGCGCCGACGCCATCTATTCGCGCCTGTCCGGCGAGAGCCCCTTCTTCGACAGCCGGATCGCCTATATCGCCGAGAGCGGCCCCAAGAACGCGCGCGTGAAACGGCTCGCCATCATGGATTCGGACGGCGCCAACCACCGCTTCCTGACCAACGGCCAGTCGACCGTCCTGACCCCGCGATTCTCGCCCGACTACAAGCAGATCGTCTATCTGAGCTACGTCGAGAAGCGCCCGCGAATCTATATTTACGACATCGGCACCGGCCGCCAGCGGATCGTCACCGAAAGCGCCAACCAGACCTTCGCGCCGCGCTTCTCCCCCGATGGGCGCTGGATCCTCTATGCCATGTCGGTGAACGGCAATACCGACGTCTACCGGGTCTCGGCCCAGGGCGGAGCGCCGGTTCGGCTGACCAACTCGCCGGGCATCGACGTCGGCGGCTCCTATTCGCCCGACGGCAGCCGGATCGTCTTCGAAAGCGACCGCTCGGGAAGCCAGCAGCTCTATGTGATGAACGCCGACGGCACCGGCCAGCGCCGGATCAGCTTCGGCGGCGGCGGTTACGGAACCCCGGAATGGAGCCCGCGCGGCGACCTCATCGCCTTCACCCGGATCGCCGGCAACTTCCGGGTTGGGGTGATGAGCCCCGACGGCTCGGGCGAGCGGCTCCTGACCGACAGCTGGCAGGACGAGGCGCCGAGCTGGTCGCCCAACGGCCGGGTCCTCCAATTCTTCCGGACCAGCCAGGGCCGCTCCGGCAAGTCGAGCGTCTGGCAGGTCGACCTCACCGGCCGCAACGAGCGGCGAATCCCCACCCCGCTGGACGGATCCGACCCCGCCTGGGGCCCGATACTCCCTTAAGTACCCGCCAAAGGAGAGCGTAAGATGAGAGCCACCCCCTGGAAAGTCGCCGCGATCGCGGCCGCTCTGGCCTTGACCGCCGGCTGCGGCAAGAAGGCGCCCAAGGAGCTGCCGCCGGCGCCCACTCAGGAAGGCGACGCCGCCGCCGGCGATCCCGAAGACGCTTCGGACAGCGCCGGAGTCGGCACCGAGGCTTTGCCGGGCTCGCGCGAGGATTTCCTGCGCTCGGTGGGCCTGGAGGGCGACCGCGTCTTCTTCGACACCGACCAGTACGATCTCGACGATCGCGACCGGGCGACGCTCGAGGCCCAGGCCGCGTGGCTGCAGCGCAATAGCGGCGTTCGAGTGACCATCGAAGGCCATGCCGATGAGCGCGGCACCCGCGATTACAATCTCGCTTTGGGCGACCGCCGAGCCAACGCCGCCAAGAACTACCTCGCCGCGCGCGGCATCTCCGCCGGCCGGATGACGGTGATCAGCTACGGCAAGGAGCGCCCCGAGGCTTTGGGCTCCGACGAAAGCGCCTGGGCCCAGAACCGCCGGGCGGTAACGGTCCTCCCGCAATAACCGTCATCCCGGCGGAAGCCGGGATCTCGGGGAGACCCACCGAGACTTCTCGTCCTGAGGTCCCGGCTTTCGCCGGGATGACGGATTATTCGTCCGCGTAGATCGCCACCCGGCGTTCCTCCGCCGAGGCAATCCCGCGATACATTCCCGGCGTGTTGAAGGCCCAGGCGGCGTCGCCCTGCGGCGTGACCAGGATGACCCCGCCGCTTCCGCCCAGCGTGCCGACGTCGGCGATGACCTTGTCGGCGGCGATCGCGGCGCTTTCGCCGAGCATCCGCATCCGGGCGCAGATTTCGTGGGCGACGGCGGCGCGGATGAAATATTCGCCCGCTCCGGTGGCGGAGACGGCGCCGGCGCGATCGTCGGCATAGGTGCCCGCCCCGATCAGCGGCGTGTCGCCGATCCGGCCCCAGCGCTTGCCGGTGAGCCCGCCGGTGGAGGTCGCGGCGGCGACGTGGCCGTGGACGTCGACCGCGACGGCGCCGATCGTGCCGTATTTCAGCTCCTCGTCGAAATAATGCGAATCGTCGGACCGCATCACTTCGAGCTGGCGCCGGCGCTCCGCGGTCGCGAACCATTCGGGCCCGACCTGCTCGAGGCCGTTCTCGCGCGAGAATTGGTCGGCGCCCTCGCGGCTGAGGAAGACGTGGGGGCTGTGCTCCATGACCGCCCGGGCGAGGCTGACCGGATTGCGGGTGGCGGTGACCCCGGTGACGGCGCCAGCGTCGCGGCCGCGGCCGTCCATCACCGCCGCGTCGAGCTCGTTGGTGCCCTGATAGGTGAAGACCGAGCCCCGGCCGGCGTTGAAATTGGGGTCGTCCTCGAGGACGCAGGCCGCCCGTTCGACCGCGTCGAGCGCGCTTCCGCCCTCCGCCAGCACCCCGGCGCCGGCGGCCAGCGCCCGGTCGAGCGAGGCGCGGATGTCGCGGTCCTGCTCCGGCGTCGACCGCTCCCGCTCGATCACTCCGGCACCGCCGTGGATGACGAGCTTCCAGGGGATTTGGGTCATTCGCTTGGCTCCGTTCGGAAAGGGGCAACGCACGGGAGGCCGTGGCCTATCCGTGGGGAAGGGGAGGGGCAAGTTCGGCTAACCGTCACCCCGGCGAAAGCCGGGGCCTCGTGGACGAAGGGATCCGTGCCCTTTCTCGCTGAGGTCCCGGCTTTCGCCGGGATGACGGCAGACCTCCGAATCCCCCTTGCGTTCCTATCTCATATAATTATGATATCATCATTACAGGAGGGAATGATGACCACCACCACCCACGGCACTTCCGGTAGTCAGGCGCTTCGGCTTTCACGTGAGCGGCCCGCCAGCACCTATAACGGCTATGTCATGCTGCTGGTCTTGCTCGCCGCGATAGCCGCCTGCCCGATCGGGGCCGGGCTTGTGCTGCAGGGCGCGACGGTCGCCGGCTTTGCGCTTCTCATCGCCGGGATATTGGTGGCGTTGCTGGTGGCGAGCGGCTTCTACCTGCTCCAGCCCAACCAGGCGGCCGCCCTGCTTCTGTTCGGCGACTATAAGGGCACCGACCGCATTGCCGGCCTGAGGTGGCGCTGGCCGTGGCTGACCCGGACCAAGATCTCGACACGGGTCCACAACGTCACTTCGGAGCGGCTCAAGGTGAACGACCTTCGCGGCAACCCGATCGAGATCGCCACCAACGTCGTCTGGCGCGTGACCGACAGCGCCCAGGCCCTGTTCGACGTCGACGATTACAACAAGTTCGTCTTCGTCCAGATCGAGAGCGCGGTGAGGGCGATCGCGGCCAAATATCCCTATGACGATATCGAGCATCAGGAGACGACCCTTCGCGGCCATGCCGAGGTCGTCAGCCACGAGCTCAAGGAGGAATTGCAGGAGCGGGTCGTGGTCGCCGGGATCACCATCGACGAATGCCGACTCACCCATCTCGCCTACGCCTCGGAGATCGCCCAGTCGATGCTCCGCCGCCAGCAGGCCGAAGCGGTGATCGCGGCCCGGCAGAAGATCGTCATCGGCGCCGTCTCGATGGTCGAGAATGCGCTGCAATTGCTCTCCGAGAAGAATGTCGTCGAACTGGACGACGAGCGCCGGGCGGCGATGGTCTCGAACCTGATGGTCGTTCTCTGCTCGGAGCGCGACACCCAGCCGATCATCAATACCGGAACGCTCTATCAATAAGGCCGCCCCGATGCCGCCGCCCCCGAAGAAAGCGTTCCCGCTGCGCATCGAGCCGGCCTTGTGGGCCGCGCTCGAGCGCGCCGCGGCGACCGATCTTCGAAGCGTCAACGCCGAGATCGAATGCCTTTTGCGCGAGGCGCTGCAGCGGCGGGGCGTGAAGCTCGCCCCGCCCGAGCCGCGGCCGCGGGGCCGGCCGCCGGCGGAAGGCAAGAAGTAAATTGGTTCGTTTCGGATTCGAATCCCGGTCCGGGACAGATTTCGTTTCGGCGGAGGCGTAAAGTCTTCGTACCGCGCCGCAGCCCGCGGCGCCTGAGCGAAGGGGCTCTGACATGGCAACCATCACCGGCACGGGCGGCAACGACACGCTCAACGGCACCAACTCTTCGGACCAGATTTTCGGCCTCGGCGGCGACGACACTCTGTTCGGCAACGGCGGCAGCGACACGCTCGACGGCGGCACCGGCGCCGACTCGATGAGCGGCGGCACCGGCAACGACACCTATATCGTCGACGATGTCGGCGACTCGGTCATCGAGAATAGCGGTGAAGGCAATGACACGGTCCGCACCACCCTCGCCAGCTACGCGCTGACCGCCAATGTCGAGGACCTGCGCTTCATCGGAGTCGGCAATTTCACCGGCACCGGCAACGACCTCAACAATTACATCTACGGCGGCACCGGCAACGACACCCTCTCCGGCGGCGACGGCCACGACACCCTGACCGGCAATGGCGGCGACGACAGCCTCTACGGCGGCACCGGCCACGATTCGCTCGTGGGCGGCACCGGCGCCGACTATATGGAGGGCAATGACGGCAACGACGCCTATATCGTCGACAATGTCGGCGACGTGGTCGCGGAAGCGAGCGGCGAGGGCGTCGACATCGTCTACTCCAACCTCGCCACCTACACTTTGGCGGCCGAGGTCGAGAATCTCCAGTGGAACGGCTCCGGCAGCTTTACCGGCACCGGCAACGTGCTCGACAACATCATCTGGGGCGCCGGCAGCGACGACACCCTGAGCGGCGGCGACGGCAATGACGAGCTTCGCGGAAGCGCCGGCAACGACACCCTGATCGGCGGCGATGGCGACGATCGCCTGATCGGCAGCTCCGGCGCCGACATCCAGACGGGCGGCGCCGACTCCGACACGTTCGTGATCGGCTATTTCGACAGCAGCACCGGCGTCGACGCCGACCGGATCACCGACTTCCAGAGCGGGGTCGACCTCGTCGACGTCTCCGCCTGGGACGCCGACTTCAACGCGCCCGGCAACCAGGCCTTCACCTTCATCGGGGGCGCGGCCTTCTCCAGCACGGCGGGTGAGCTGCGCACCTATTTCGACGGAGTCGACACCTGGGCGCAGGGCGACATCACCGGCGACGGAGTCGCCGACTTCGAGATCCGCTTCGACGGAAACGTCAGCCTGGCGGGCTCGGATTTCCTGCTCTAGGCGCGGCGGCGGTCCGGCGGGGTGGGTGCCCTGCCGGACTTTTCCACAACTAATTGGTTCATTTGCGATCTAAACCCCATCATCGGAAGGATTTCGTCAGCGTTCGCTCGTAACCCTCGCCCTACGGGCGCTGTCTTTCGCAGCGCCAGCAGTGAAGGGGCTTATCATGGCATACATCGAAGGCACGATCGCCAACGAAACCCTTACCGGCACCAGCTCCAACGACGAAATTCACGGCCTCGACGGCCACGACTTCCTTTATGGCGAAGGCGGCGACGATTCGCTTGTCGGCGGCTACGGTAACGACACGCTCGACGGCGGGACAGGCGCCGACGCGATGGACGGCGGCCACGGCAACGATACCTATTACGTCGACGATGTCGGCGACATCATCGTAGAAGCCTCAGCGATCGGCGACACCGATATCGTCTACGTCTTGAACGATTATTACGACGCCGGTTTCGCTTATCTGGAGCAGATCCATTATTCTGGTAACGGATCCGCAACGATCTTGGGGAGCGACAGCAACAATTACCTCGGCACGAGCGGTGGCGCCGACTGGCTGGAGGGCAAGGGCGGCAACGACTTTCTCTTCAGCGGCGCCGGCGACGACCATCTCGAGGGCGGCGACGGCAATGACGAGCTCGACGGCTGGCAGGGCAACGACACGATGATCGGCGGCACCGGCGACGACGTCTACAACGTCGACACCGCCAGCGACGTCGTCACCGAATATTCGAACGAGGGCACCGATACGGTCAAGGTCCGCAAGTCGAGCTACACCCTGCCCGCCAATGTCGAAAATGCCGACCTTCGTTATTATTCCGGATCGATCTCGGTCACCGGCAATTCGGCCGGCAACGTCTTCATCATGGGCACCGGGGTCCAGTCGGTGATCGGAAGCAGCGGGAGCGACACTGTTTCCTACGCCTATACCGCCGCGGTCGACGTCGACCTGTTGTCCATGACCCTCGGCGGAGAGGCCGGGGACGATTATATGAGCAGCATCGAGAACCTCACCGGAAGCGCCCATGACGACGTGCTTCGCGCCCTCGGCACCGCCAGCATCATCGACGGCGGCCCGGGCGCCGACACGATGGAAGGCCGCAACGGCGGCGACATCTATTATGTCGACAATGCCGGCGACCTCGTCATCGAGGCGGCCGGCGGCGGCAGCGACGAAGTGCGAATCCGCAACCTCTCCAGCTATACGCTGCCGGTCTATGTCGAGAAGCTGACCAACTTTACCAATTACGCGTTCACCGGAACCGGCAATTCCCAGTCCAACGAGCTCAACGGCGGAACCACGGTCGACTACCTCCACGGCGGCGACGGCCACGACACGCTCAACGGCGGCGCAGGCGACGACGAGCTCCATGGCGACAACGACCACGATATCCTGAACGGCGGCTCCGGCTCGGACGCCATGTACGGAGGTTACGGCAACGACGTCTTCTGGGTCGAATTCGAAGGCGACACGGTCATCGAGCTCATCGGCGAGGGGACCGACCACGTCTACACCTTGCTCGCCACTTACGTCCTCAGCGACCATGTCGAGAATTTGACCTTCTACGGCTCCGACGATCCCGTCCTCGACTTCACCGGCAGCAATGTCGGCAACATCCTCATCGGCAAGGCCAATGACGACCTGCTCAGCGGCCTGGGCGGCGCCGACGATCTGTACGGCGAGGCCGGCAACGACGTCCTCCACGGCGGCGGCGGCGACGATCTGCTGATCGGCGGGTCGGGCTCGGACGTCCTGTGCGGCGGCACCGAGGGCGACCTTTTCCGATTCTCGGAGGGCGATTCCGGGACGGGCGCCGGCGCCGATCGGATCACCGATTACGTCAACTGGACCGATAAGATCGACCTTCGCGGAGTCGACGCCAACAGCGGCATCGCTGGGGACCAGGCGTTCAGCTGGATCGGCACCGCGGCCTTTTCCGGCACCGCCGGCGAGCTTCGCTACGCTTTCGACGGTACCGACACCTGGCTCCAGGGCGATACGACCGGCGACGGCGTCTCGGATTTCGAGATCGTCTTCACGGGCAGCCTCACCCTGTTCACGACCGACTTCTACCTCTAGCCGGCCCTTGCCCCTCTCCCGCTTTTCGCGGGAGAGGAGGGGCCCAAGCGAAGCTTGGGAGGTGAGGGTCTTGCTGAATCCGGAGTACAGACCCTCACCTCCCACCGCTTCGCGGCGGGCCCCTCCTCTCCCGTAATGACGGGAGAGGGGATTTCCGCTGCATCGCCGCTACACGGCATCGCCGCAATGCCTCCATTTCGGTTCGGCTTTCGCCAGCCCTTTCAACCGCCTATATGGGTCGAATGAGCATCCGTCCGTGGCGCGACATTGCGCGCCGTCAGTCCCGCCAGATCATGGTCGGCTCGGTGCCGGTCGGCGGAGGCGCGCCGGTCACGGTCCAGACCATGACCAATACCGTCACGGCGGACGTCCGGGCGACGGTCGACCAGATCAGGCGCTGCGAGGAAGCGGGAGCGGATATCGTCCGGGTCTCCTGCCCCGACGAGGATTCGACCCGAGCGCTGAAGCAGATCGTCCGGGCCTCAAGGGTCCCGATCGTCGCCGACATCCATTTCCACTACAAGCGCGCGCTCGAGGCGGCCGACGCCGGCGCCGCCTGCCTGCGCATCAACCCCGGCAATATCGGCTCGGCCGAGCGGGTGCGCGAAGTGGTGGACGCCGCCAAGGCCAATGGCTGCGCGATCCGGATCGGGGTCAATGCCGGAAGCCTGGAGCGCGACCTGCTGGAAAAATATGGCGAGCCCTGCCCGGAGGCCCTGGTCGAGAGCGCGCTCGACCATATCCGGCTGCTCGAGGACCATGATTTCCGCGAATATAAGGTCGCGGTGAAATCGTCCGACGTCTTCCTCGCCGTCGCCGCCTACCAGCAGCTCGCCGAAGCCGTCGACTGCCCGCTCCATCTCGGGATTACCGAAGCCGGCGGACTGATCGGTGGCACCGTCAAATCCTCGATCGGGATCGGCGCCCTGCTCTGGTTCGGGATCGGCGACACGATCCGGGTCTCGCTCTCGGCCGAGCCCGAGGAAGAGGTCAAGGTCGGCTTCGAGATCCTGAAGAGCCTCGGCATACGCAACCGCGGAGTCCGGGTCGTCTCCTGCCCGAGCTGCGCTCGCCAGGGCTTCGACGTCATCCGCACCGTTCAGGCTCTGGAAGGGCGGCTGTCGCATATACGAACGCCCATGTCGCTTTCCGTCCTCGGCTGCGTCGTCAACGGGCCCGGCGAGGCGCGCGAGACCGACATCGGGATCACCGGCGGCGGCAACGGCAAGCATATGGTCTATCTCTCCGGAGTCACCGACCACCATGTCCGCGACGAGGAGATGGTCGACCACATTGTCCGCCTGGTCGAGGCCAAGGCGGCCGAGATCGAGGCCGCCGCGCTGGCGCTCCCGGACGCCGCGGAATAGATTGGGGCGTGAAATGAGCGGAGACAGGCTGGCCCTCATTTTAGCCATGCAGAAGCAGGCCCACGACCAGCGGACGGCTGTGTCGGAAGAGAAGCGTCGCCGAGAGCTGGAGAAGGAAAGACGCGTGCAAAAGCTTCTGGAGACGTGGACCGCTAGCCAAGCCACTTTGAATGCAGTCATCGCAGAGCTGAATCGGGCGATGCAAGCTAACGGCGTGGTGCTGAGATGTCGGGAAGAAACGCCTCTTGCGGGAGTTCGCCGTTCTGCTGAAATCATTTATGCTCAGCCCCAGGAATATATTTCAACGGGACTGTCTCTGCGTCTGTATCTAAACTCACAAGGCCTGTTAACGATTACCATCGCCGGTATGGGGCGGCCCATTAAAAACGAAAAGATAAAGCTCACCGACTTTGTGGAGGAAGTGCAGCGGGGTTGGCTGCTGGACTTCCTGGAAGCCACTGCCGAGGCGGAGGCTGGACAAAGGTGAGCGCCCATTGCTGCCACGAAAAGGGCCATGAGCTCGAGCGGATCGCGCTTCACAAGGACATTCGCCGGGTCCTCGTCGTGGTGATGATGCTCAACCTGATGATGTTCGTGCTTGAGTTCGGTGCCGGAATCATCGCCGATTCGGCCGCCCTGATGGCCGATTCGGTCGACATGCTCGGCGACGGCCTGGTCTACGGGATCAGCCTCTATGCGCTCAACCGGAGCCTCAGGTGGCGGGCGGGAATGGCTCTGGCCAAGGCCGGCTTCATCCTCGCTTTGGGGCTCGGAGTGATCGTCCAGATCGTCATCAAGATCGTCTGGGGCCATCCGCCCGAATCCGGGATCATGCTGATCTTCGGAGGCATGGCCCTGGTCGCGAACCTGAGCTGCGTTGGGCTGCTCTGGCCCTACCGGCGGCACGACGTGAACCTGTCGAGCACCTTCGAATGCTCGCGCAACGACGTCTTCGCCAATATCGGCGTGCTGGCGGCGGCGGTGCTCGTCTCGCTCACCCGTTCGCCCTGGCCCGACATCGCCATCGCGGCGGTGATCGCCTTCCTCTTCTTCCGCTCCTCGCTGAAGGTCACCCGCGACGCCTGGCCGCAATATCGCCACGCCCACGCCCATCCGGCGGAGTGATGTGTCGTCATTCCCGCGAAAGCGGGAATCCAAACTGTTTCCGCGCTGCTCCGCCGCCCGACCGGATCCCCGCTTTCGCGGGGATGACGGGGAGCCTTAGCTCTTCTTTCACCGTCTCGCGCTAGCTTCGAGCGATGCAGAAGACCTTCTTGCTCGTGGTCGCCGCCGGCCTCGTCATCGGCCTGGCCTGGCCGTCGAACCGCTCGGCGGCGCCCACCGCCCCCGTCGTCTCCGCCTCCCCGGCCGCCGAAGGGGGCGCGGACGAGCCTCGCGAGACGGTTCTCGAGCGGAGCGGCGGCGGCCATTTCTACGCCGACGTCGAGGTCAATGGCGAGCTCGTCCGCTTCCTCGTCGATACCGGCGCCACCAGCGTCGCCCTCACCGAGCGCGATGCCGAGCGGATCGGGCTCGATTTCGACCGGGGCAGCTACGAGCAGGTCGGAGTCGGCGCCTCCGGCCCGGTGCGCGGCAAGTTCGTGACCCTCGACAAGGTCACGCTCGACGGCAAGTCGGCGCACAAGGTCGAGGGCGCGATCCTGGAGGGGAGCGACATCTCCCTCCTCGGCCAGAATTATCTCGGCCGCTTCTCGATCGAGATGCGCGGCGACACGATGCGCATCTATTAGGCTGTATCGACATTCAGCAGGGTCGCCCCTCTTAATTCCTCCCCCGGCTTTCCGGGGGAGGGGGACCGCGCGAAGCGCGGTGGAGGGGTTCTTCGGACTCAGCAGCCCCCTCCACCGTGCTTCGCATGGTCCCCCTCCCCTGCAAATGCAGGGGAGGATTTCGGAATGCGCAAGCTCGCTGAATGTCGAATCAGCCTAATTCCTCCCCCGGATTTCCGGGGGAGGGGGACCGCGCGGAGCGCGGTGGAGGGGTTCTGCGGAGTGGGAAGGTCCCCTCCACCATGCTTCGCATGGTCCCCCTCCCCTGCAAATGCAGGGGAGGAATTAGGGGCCTTCGAGGCGTGACGGCGGCCGCGGCCGCCGCTATCGCACCCGCCATGAGCGCGTCCCGATTGCATCCCCGGCCGGCCATCCCCTTCGCGGTCGCGACGCTCGGAATCGCACTCTTTTCGGGCATGGATGCCCTGATGAAGGGCCTCTCGCTGGCCATCGGCACCTACAATGCGCTGCTTTGGCGGACCCTTGCGGGGGCGGCGATCGGGGGCGCCCTCTATCTCGCCAGCCGCTCGCCTCGACCGGGGCGGGCGGCGCTTCGAGTGCATCTCATCCGGGGTACGATGGGAAGCCTCATGGCCCTCCTCTTCTTCTGGGGCCTGGCCCGGGTGCCGATGGCGCAGGCCATCGCTCTGGCCTTCGTCGCGCCTCTGATCGCGCTCTATCTCGCCGCCGTGATGCTCAAGGAGCGGATCGAGCGCGGCGCGATCCTCGCCTCCTTGCTCGGCTTCGCCGGAGTGGTCGTCATCCTCGTCGGCCAGGCGCAGGCGGAACTGGGCCGCGAGGCCCTGCTCGGCTCGATCGCCATCCTCGCCTCGGCCGGGCTCTATGCCTGGAACATCATCCTGATGCGGCAGCAGGCGCAGCTGGCCGGGCCGGTCGAGATCGCCTTCTTCGTGGCGCTGATCATGGCCGCCTGCTTCGCGCTCGCCGCGCCCTTCCTGGCGGTGGCGCCGCCGGCCGAACAGCTCCCGGCGATAATCGGCTCCGCCCTGCTCGCTTTGGGATCGCTGATGCTTCTCTCCTGGGCCTATGCCCGAGCCGAGGCGCAGCGGCTGGCGCCGGTCGAATATACCGGCTTCGTCTGGGCTTCGATCTTCGGCTGGCTGATCTTCGCCGAGCCGATCCAGCCGCTCACCCTGGCCGGCGCCGCCATGATCGTCGGAGCCTGCTGGGCCGCCACCCGGCCGCACGCCGCCCCGATGCCGGCGGTCGAGGCGGGCGCCTGATGGCCTGGCTGCTCCTCATCCTCGGCGGCCTGTTCGAGGTCGGCTTCACCACCTGCCTGAGATTCGTCGACGGCTTCAGGAACCTGCCCTGGACATTGGGCTTCCTCGCCTCGGTGACCCTGTCCATGGGCCTGCTCGAGCGCGCCGCGCGCGATATCCCGATGGGCACCGCCTACGCCATCTGGGGCGGGATCGGCGCGGCGGGGACGGTGCTGGTCGGGATTCTGTGGTTCGGCGAGCCGGTCAATTCGATCCGGATCCTCCTCCTCCTCGCCCTCATCGCCTGCATAATCGGCCTTCGGCTGACCGCGGCATGAGCTTCGACGAGGGCCTTTACGCCTGGGTGCAGGAAGCGATGGAGCCGCTCGGGACGGTGACTATGCGGAAGATGATGGGCGGGGCGACGCTCTACCTCGACGGCACCATCTTCGCGATTATCGACGAGAGCGAGCTCTGGCTCAAGTCGGACTCCGAGAGCGACGCCGTGTGGGATTCCGAGGGGTGCGAGAAATTCGCCGTCACCTTCAAGGACGGCAAGGTCGACGTGATGAACTACCGGAGGGCGCCGCAGGACGTCTACGACGATCCGGAAGCGATGCAGCGCTGGGCGACGCTGGCGGTCGAGGCGGGGCAGCGCGGCGCGGCGAAGAGAAAGCCGAAACCGTCATCCCGGCGAAAGCCGGGACCTCAGGACAAATAGGCACGGCGGGTCTCCCCGAGGTCCCGGCTTTCGCCGGGATGACGCTCAGCGCTTCACGGGCCGGAGCAGCGGCGCGATCTGCGGGCTTTCCTCGATCGACGGCAGGAAGCGCGGCTCGACCCTTTTCCTCGACGCCTGCTCATAGGCATAGCCCAGGGAGAGGATCATCCCGTCCGACCATTTCGGGCCGATGAAGCTCAAGCCCACCGGAAGGCCCTTCACATGCCCCATCGGCACGGTCAGGTGCGGATAGCCGGCGATCGCGGCGAAGCTGCCGGCGCCTCCGCCCGAAATCTGGTCGCCGTTGACCGCATCGATCGGCCAGGCGGCCGGCATGGTCGGACCGACCAGGGCGACGACATTGTTCTCCTTCAGCATCTTGTCGATGCCCTCCGGCCCGGCCAGCCTCAGGCTGGTCTCGCGGGCCTTCTTATAATCGGGGTCGTCGAGGCCCTTGGTCTTCTCGGCCTCCTCGAACGTGTCCTGGCCGAACAGGGCCAGCTCGCGCGCCGATCCCTTGTTGAAGGCGATGACCTCCGCGAGGGTCCGGGTCCCGACGCTCGGCGGAGTCGCCGCGAGATAGGCGTTGAGATCGGCCTTCAATTCGGTGAGCAGCACCTTGAACTCGGTCTGGCCCATTTCCGGCCTGCGGTCGAACTTCGCGATCTCGACGAGAATCGCGCCTTGCGCCCTCAGCGTTCGAAGCGCCGCCTCCAACGGCGCGTCGGTGCCGAAGCCGCTGGCGAAGCGCATCACCCCGATCCTTTTGCCGCGCAACGAATCGGCCGAGAGTCCGGCCGCGTAATCGGCGCGGCGCGAGTCGGCCTCGCTCGTCTGCGGGTCGGACGGGTCGCTTCCGGAGATGGCGGAAAGGACGAGGGCGGCGTCGCGCACCGTCCGGGTCATCGGCCCGGGCGTGTCCTGGCTGTGGCTGATCGGGACGACATGGGTCCGGCTGACCAGGCCCACCGTGGGCTTGAAGCCGACGATGCCGTTGATCGAGGCGGGGCAGGTGATCGAGCCGTCCGTCTCGGTGCCGATCGCCGCCGGCACCATCCCGGCCGCCACCGCCGAGCCGCTGCCGCTCGACGAGCCGCAGGCATTGCGGTCGAGCGCGTGCGGATTGCGGGTCTGGCCGCCGACCGCGCTCCAGCCGGAGATGGAATCATTGTCGCGGATATTGGCCCATTCCGAGAGGTTGGTCTTTCCGACGATGACCGCCCCGGCCTGGCGAAGCCGGGCCACCAAAGGCGCGTCGCGGTTGGTCACGTTCCGCGCCAGGGCGAGGCTTCCAGCCGTCGTCGGGAGCGGCCCCAGGCTCTCGATATTGTCCTTGATCAGGATCGGCATGCCGAACAGCGGCCCGCGCGCCCGGCGGATCCGGTCGAGGGCCCGCGCCTGATCCATCGCGGTCGGATCGACGGCGAGGACGGCGTTGATTCGCGGGTTGAGCGCCTTGATCCGCTTCAGGGCCGCCTTGGTGTTGGCGGTCGCGCTCTCGGCGGAGCTGAAATCTGGCTTGCGGTCGGCGGCGCCGGCCGTGGCGGCGAGGAGGGCAATGGCGAGCAAAGGGGCGGTGCGGCGCATTCGGCGACTCTCCTGGCTGACGCGCTTCGATGGCGTCTCGCGCATCGCACGTCCAGCCTCGGTCACGTAATTCCTCCCCGGCATTTGCCGGGGAGGGGGACCATGCGAAGCATGGTGGAGGGGCCCTTCCAGACTCCAAAGAACCCCTCCACCGCGCTCCGCGCGGTCCCCCTCCCCGAGAAATCTCGGGGAGGATTTAAGGGTTCGGTGCCTTCCCCCGCCGCGCAAAAATGCTAAGGCGCCGCCCATGAGCAAAGGGCCGCAGAGAGTAAGAGGTACCCAGGACATCTGGGGCGAGGACGCCGACCGCTTTCAAAGGGTGGTCGCGGCCTTCGAACGCGTACGCAGGCTCTACGGCTTCGGCCGGGTCGAGATGCCGGTGTTCGAGGCCACCGAAGTGTTCGCCCGCTCGATCGGCGAGACCACCGACATCGTCTCCAAGGAAATGTACAATTTCGAGGACCGCGGCGGCGACAATCTGACCCTGCGTCCGGAGTTTACCGCCGGAATCTGCCGCGCCTATCTCTCCGAAGGCTGGCAGCAGCACGCGCCGGTCAAGCTCGCCACCCATGGCCCCGCCTTCCGCTTCGAGCGGCCGCAAAAGGGGCGCTACCGCCAGTTCCACCAGCTCGACGCCGAGATCGTGGGCGCCGCCGAGCCCGCCGCCGACGTCGAGATCATCGCCATGGGCGCCCAGCTCCTCTCCGAGCTCGGAATCGGCCATCGTGTCGCTCTCAAGCTCAACACGCTCGGCGACCCGGCGACCCGCGATTCCTGGCGCGGCGCACTGGTCGAATATTTCCGGGCTCATCGGGATGCTTTGTCCGAGGAGAGCCGGCTCAGGCTCGAGAGGAATCCGCTTCGAATCCTCGACAGCAAGGAGAGCCAGGACCGGCCGATCGTCGAGTCCTCGCCGGTGGTCGACGATTACCTCACTGCGGAGGCCTCCGATTATTTCGGCCGAGTGACCGCCGGCCTCGACTCGGCCGGAATCGCCTGGACCCGCGACCCGCGCCTCGTTCGCGGCCTCGATTATTACCGCCACACGGCCTTCGAGTTCGTCACCCAGGATCTCGGCGCTCAGAACGCGGTGATCGCCGGCGGCCGCTACGACGGCCTCATCGAGAGCATGGGCGGCCCGCACACGCCGGCGGTGGGCTGGGCGGCGGGGATCGAGCGCCTCGGAATGCTGATCGAGATTCCGGCGAGCGCCGCCGCGGCGATCGCGGTGGTACCCGACCGGCCCGAGCTCGAGACGGAGGCTTTCGCGCTTGCCATGCGGCTCAGGCGGAGCGGCATTTCGACCGATTGGTCGTTTCGGGGGAATGCCAAGAAGCGCATCGAGAATGCGCGAAAGAAAAACGTGTCCGCCGTCCTGATCCTGAGGGACGCCACTCAGCAGCCGCGCCTGCATCTGACTCATTATTCGGGCGACGACGCTCAGCGTCTGGCTCTCGCCGATGAAATCTCGAATGCCGTAAGCGGCGTTTACGAAGGCATTTCGGGCGGCGGATCGAGATGACCTCGATCTCGGCCGAACGGATCGCCGCGATCGAGGCGCGGCGCGAGGAGCTTCAGAATGCGATGTCGGCGGGCGGACTCGCGCCCGACGAGTTCGTCCGCCTCTCCAAGGATTATGCGGAGGTCGAGCCGGTCGCCGTCGCCGCGCGCGAAGTCCGGCGGATCCGCGCCGAGATCGAGCTGCTCGCCGAGATGCTCCAGGATCCAAGCCCCGAAATCCGCGAGATGGCCGGCGAGGAGCTCGGCGACCTGCAGGCCCGGCTGCCCGAGGCGGAACGGGCGCTGGCGCTCAAGCTGCTGCCCAGCGACGCCGCCGACCAGCGGCCCGCGATGCTCGAGATCCGCGCCGGAACCGGCGGCGACGAGGCGGCCTTGTTCGCCGGCGACCTCTTCCGAATGTACCAGCGCTATGCCGAGACTCAGGGCTGGAAGGTCGAGCTGATCTCGGCAAGCTCGGCCGAGGTCGGCGGTTACAAGGAGGTGGTGGCCTCGGTCCGCGGCCAAAGCGTGTTCGCCAAGCTGAAATATGAAAGCGGGGTCCACCGGGTCCAGCGCGTTCCGGTGACCGAAAGCGGCGGCCGGATCCATACGTCGGCGGCGACGGTGGCGGTCCTGCCCGAGGCCGAGGAGGTCGACGTCCAGATCAACGACGCCGACCTGCGCATCGACGTCTACCGCTCCTCGGGCCCCGGCGGACAGTCGGTCAACACCACCGACAGCGCCGTCAGGATCACCCACCTTCCCACCGGCCTGGTCGTCATCCAGCAGGACGAGAAGTCGCAGCACAAGAACAAGGCCAAGGCTCTGAAGGTGCTCCGCACCCGCCTCTACGAGCAGGAGCGCGAGCGCCTCGCCTCCGAGCGCGCCGGCGCCCGCAAGTCGATGGTCGGCTCCGGCGACCGCTCGGAGCGAATCCGCACCTACAATTTCCCGCAGGGCCGGGTGACCGACCACCGAATCAACCTGACCCTCCACCGGCTGCCCGAAATATTGGAAGGCCAGCTCGACGAGCTGATCAGCGCCCTGATTTCGGAGGACGAAGCCGAGCGCCTGGCGAGCCTGGATGACGCGTAGGGAAAAATCCTCCCCGCGATTTCGCGGGGAGGGGGACCGCGCGAAGCGCGTCGGAGGGGTTCTACGGAGTCAGGAAGCCCCCTCCACCAGGCTTCGCCTGGTCCCCCTCCCCTGCAAATGCAGGGGAGGATTGAAGCAAGCCCGGTCGACCTGATGTCGGTTTCGCTTAGACATGCTCTCGTCGATGCCACCGCGCGTCTCGCTCCGCACAGCGGCACGCCCCGTCTGGATGCCGAATTGCTCATGGCGCACGCCCTGGGGGTCGGGCGGGAGGCGCTTCTCCTGGCCGACAAGGCTCTGGAGGTGCCGGCGGCCTTTGAGACATTCGTCACCCGCCGCGAAGCCGGCGAGCCGGTCGCCTACATCACCGGACGCCGCGGTTTCTGGACGATCGAGCTGGAGGTCGGGCCGGGCGTCCTCGTTCCCCGCCCCGACAGCGAAACCTTGATCGACGCCGCGCTGTCGCATTTCGGCCCGGCCGGCCCGAAGCGGATCCTAGATCTCGGCACGGGCCCCGGAACCCTTCTGCTCGCGGCGCTCGACCAGTGGCCGGGCTCGACCGGCCTCGGCGTCGACGCATCGCAAACCGCGCTCGGCTACGCCTGCCGCAATGCCGAGCGGCTCGGCCTGTCCGGTCGGGCCGAGTTCCGCAAAGGCGATTGGGCGGAGGGGGTGGAGGAAAGGTTCGACCTCATTCTGTGCAATCCTCCCTATGTCGAAAGCGGAGCCCGGCTTCCCCGCGACGTGGCCGAATGGGAGCCGCGCGAAGCCTTGTTCGCCGCCGCGGACGGCTTGTCCGAATATCGACGCCTCGCTCCGGAAATCCCCCGCCTCCTCGCCCCGGGCGGTCTCGCCTGCATCGAGCTGGGGGCCGGCCAGCGCGACGCGGTGGCGCGATTGTTCGGCGGTTCCGGATTTACCTTATCCTCACGCAGGGACCTTAAGAATATCGAGCGTTGCCTGCTGTTAAGCCGTTAATCTGCGTCATCATCTTTCCGCTTGGATTTCGGTTCGGTCGTAGCTACATAGGGGACAGGGACGGGGCTCTTCACAGCTAAGCATGCGTGAGGCCATCCGTCGCCGACCCCCGATTGCTCAGGCGTCTCAGGACGTTCGCAGCGTGAGGTGGCGGAGGCCGCGTGTGCGGCCCTGCCCGGAGGTCGTGCAGAATAAAGCGGCCGGGAGGGGCCCGGTTGTCACAGTGGCGTGAATAGGACCACGAGGACGAGGACCTACATTTGATAAACAATCGTCAGAACGGCCGCCGTCGCGGCCGCGGGGGCAGCGGCCCGCGTTCGCCGAACCAGTCGTCCAATGTGGGCAACCGGCAGGATAACCGCTCGCGCGGCAATGCCGCCCAGCTGCTTGAGAAATACAAGTCGCTGGCGCGCGACGCGCAGCTTCAGGGCGACCGCGTGCAGTCCGAATGGTATCTCCAGTTCGCCGAGCATTATTATCGCGTCTTGAACGAGAACCGTGCCCGCTTCGAGGAGCAGCGCCGAACCCGCGACGATTACGGATCCGACGAGGACGAGGATCAGGACGAGGCGATGTCCGCCGACGGCGACGACGGCGATGAGGACGGCGACGACCGGCACATCCGCGACGATCGCGGCAATCGCGACGACCGTGGCAATCGCGAAGATCGCAATTACCGGACCGAGCGTTCGGACCGCAACGACCGCCCGGAGCGGAACGAACGTCCCGAGCGGAACGAACGCCCGGAGCGGAACGAGCGTCCGGAGCGGACCGAGCGCGCCGAGCCGTCGGAGCGTCCGCGCCGCGAGTTCCAGCCGCGCGAGGAGCGCAATGGCGAGCGCCGGCCCGAGGGTTTCCGCCCCCGTCGCGAGCGGCCCGAGCCTCGCGTCGAAGCGCAGAACGATTCCGACGAGCGGATCTCGCTCGACGTGCTTCCGCCGGCGATCGCGGTGATCGAAGGCGACGCTCCGGCCAAGACGCCGCGCCGCCGCACCCGCCGTCCGCGCGAGGACGGCGACGCGGACATCGCGCCCGCGGCCTGAGCCTTTCGGCAAGCCGATCCGGATAAAGCGGCGGTCCCTTCCGGGGCCGCCGTTTTTTCTTGGTCCGTCCCGCCGCGAGCGGTTCCGATTGACAGCCGCCCCGGCCCTGTACACCTTCGCTGGCAAGGGAGGGGCCGTCATGCGCCGCTTTGTCTTCATTACGTTTTTTGCCGCCGTCCCGGCGCTGGGCCAGTCGTCCCAGGGCGATGTCGCGATCACTATCTACAATAACGATCTCGCCCTGGTTCAGGACGTCCGGCAGATCGCCATCCCGGCCGGCCGCTCGCGCCAGGAATTCGCCGACGTCTCCGCCCGGATCCGGGCCGAGACCGTCTCCTTCGCGGCGGCGGACACGGCGATCGTCGAGCAGAATTTCGATTACGACCTGCTCTCGCCCGGCAAGCTGATGGAGAAGGCGGTCGGCCAGGTCGTGACCATCGTCCGGATCAACCCCGCCACCGGCACCGAAGTGCGCGAACAGGCCAAGGTGCTCGCCACCAATGGCGGAGTCGTGCTTCAGATCGGAACGAGGATCGAGGTGCTACGCGACGACGGCCTTCCGGTCCGGGTCATCTTCGACAAGGTGCCCGAGAATTTGAGGGCGCGACCGACCTTGTCGGTGACTCTCGAGAGCCGCCGGGCCGGAGTGCGGCCGGCGCGGCTGACCTATCTCACCCCCGGCCTGGCCTGGAAATCGGACTATGTCGCCCTGTTCGACGAGGGCGCGGGCAAGATCGACGTCCAGGGCTGGATCACGCTCACCAACAGCAGCGGCACCTCCTACACCAATGCCGACGTGGTGATGGTCGCGGGAGCGCCGAACGACGGCAACAACTACAACAACAATTACCGAAGCTATCGCCCGCCCGCGGCCAGCGACCTCGTCCGGGCCGGTACCGAGAGCGGCGGTCGTCCCCGCCTCGGCGATTATTATCTCTACCCGCTGGCCCAGCGCACGACGATCGCCAACGCCCAGACCAAGCAGGTGAGCTTCCTCGACGTGCAGGGGGCGGGAGCAACGAAAGCCTATCATTTCACGGTAGGATGGATGCAGACCATCGAGACTCCGATGAGCGCGTCGACGGTGCTCAATTTTTCAAACAGCAAGGCCGGGGGGCTCGGCACCCAGCTTCCGGCGGGGACCGTCCGGGTCTACATCAGGGACGCCCGGGGCGCCCCCCAGTTCATCGGCGAGAGCGGCATCGGCCACACGCCGATGGGCTCCGAAATAGCGATCCGCACCGGCGAGGCGTTCGACGTCAAGGTCAAGTCCGCGGTCACCAAGCGCGAGAAAATCACCAGGGACGAGTGGGAGCGCACCGCGCGCTACCGGATCACCGACAGCCGCGACGGCACCCGGATCGTCGAGGTCGAGACCAACCCGGTCTTCAACCGGACGACGATGACCTACACGCTCACCAACGCCCGGCCGACTCCGGCGGTCGTCAATCTCGTCCAGACCGGGCTGGACAATGCCTATCACGACACCCGGATCGTCGAGGAATCGATGCGCGGCGAGCAGATCTCTCTCAACGACCGGCGTTACCGGGTCACCGTGCCCGGCAATGGCGAGACCGTGGTGACGGCGACCTTCGACACGCGCTACTGACCATGGTCCGTCTTGTGGCCGCCTTGCTGCTCTGCCTGGCCGCGCCGGCCTTGGCGCAGCCGGTGGTGGTCTCGCCGGCGCCCGAGGCGGTCTCGGTCACCGTCTACCGCGACCCCAACCGCTCGACCTGGGGTGAGATGGATCTCAAATGGCTGGGCGGCTACGCGCTGGTCACGGAGACAAGGACCGTCGCCCTCCCGGCGGGCCCGAGCGTGATCCGGTTCGAAGGCGTCGCCGGCAACATCCTCCCGGTGAGCGCCATCGTCAGCGGGCTTCCCGGGCGGGTGCCGGAGAAGAATTACGATGCCCGGCTGCTCTCGCCCGGCGCTCTCGTCGAGGCCTTTCTCGGCCGCCAGGTGCATATCAGGCGCACCAGCCGAGCCACCGGAAAGACCGTGGAGATGGAAGCGATCCTTCGCTCCGGACCCGACGGCATCGTCCTCACCACCGCCGAGGGCGTCGAGGCGCTGCGCTGCACCGGCCTGCCCGAAAGCCTGGTCTATCCCGGAGTGCCGGCCGACCTGTCGGACAGGCCCACCCTGGCGGTGCAGACCGAAACGGCGGCGCCGGCCCGGGCGACCCTTCGCCTCTCCTATCTGGCGGGACAGTTCGACTGGCAGGCCAATTACGTCGCCCAGCTCGCGCCCGACGGGCGGACCGTGGACCTGTTCGCCTGGCTCACCCTGGCCAACGGCAATGACGAGAGCTTCGCCGCCGCCCGGACCCAGGCCGTCGCCGGCACCGTCGACCGGGTCGAAGCCGAGGGCGACGAGGGGGCCGAGCCGGTCTCGCCGCAAATCTCGCTGCAATGCTGGCCGGCCGGAACGACCAGCGACACGGCCTATATGGTGCCGCCGCCGCCGGGGCCGCCCGGCGAATATGCGATGTACGGCGCCGACATCGTCGTCACCGGCGCCCGGATCCGCCATCCCAACCTGATGTCGTCCATTCCCATCACCTCGATCGGCGGGGCCGAGCTGGAGGAGCTCGGCGATCTCAAGCTCTACCGGATCCCCGATCCGGTCACCGTCGCCGCCAATTCGCAGAAGCAGGTCGGCCTGCTGTCGAAGACCAGGGTCCCGGTCGAGCGGATCAACGCCGCCTGGCTCGAGGCCGGCCGGCGGCTCGACGAGCCCGAGGAAGCGGGCGTCGTTCTGAGGACCAGGAATGTCGCCGAGCGCAATCTCGGCCTGCCCCTGCCGATGGGGCCGCTGGCGATCTTCGAGGAAGTCGGCGGGCGACAGATGCTGACCGGCCAGGGCGCCATCGCCGATTCGGCGGTGGGCCAGGAGGTCGAGATCGCCGTCGGAGCAAGCCCCGGAGTCTTCGTCCACCAGCGCCTGGGGCCGAAGAAGAAGAAGAAGAAGAAGACGAAGAAAGGCGAGGAAAAACCGGACGAGGACGAGGAGGACGACAGCTCCTACCTTCCCGGCCGGTACGAGCTGGAGGTCAGCAACGCGACTCCGCACGCCGTCGAGGTCGAGGTCAATCTCTGGCGCCGCGACCAGCGCGCCCTCGTCCGCCGCGCCAGCCGCGACCTGGCCATGAAGAATGGCCGCTACGTGTGGCGGGCGAGAGTGCCGGCCAACGGCCGCGCCACCTTGGCCTATACCTACGTCCCCGCGCCCGAGGACGAGGAAGAGGATTAGCCCTGCTTGACCGGCCGCGGCCGGTGATTCTCGTCGAGGGCGACGAAGGTGAACAGGCCTTCGGTCACCTTCACCTCGCTCGCGCCGCGGTCGCGGATCGCGATCACGTCGATCCGGATCGCGATCGAGGTCCGGCCGATCCGCTCCACCCAGGCGTAGACCGAGATGAGGTCGTGGAGCAGGATCGGCGCGAGGAACTTCATCGCGTCCACGGCCACCGTCGCCACCGGCCCGTCCGATTCGCGCGCGGCGACGATCCCGGCGGCGATGTCCATCTGCGAAAGAATCCAGCCGCCGAAGATATGGCCGTTGGAGTTGATGTCCCCCGGCCTGGGCACCACCCGAAGGATGGGCTCGCGTCGTCCCTCGCCTTGCCGTTCTTCGTTCACGGCTTTTCCTCCCGGCCGGAGGCCGCTTCGTCATGGCCGGTCCGGTCCGAGAGGAAGACGAGGCCCATCAGGGCGGTGCCGAGAAGCACCGACAGGCCGACGCCGGCGATCGTCGCGAGCACCATCTGCCAGGGCATCGCGTCGCTGGTCGCCTTGAGATAGGCGACCGCCAGCGCGGAAGCGATCGCCGCGGCCAGGGCCATCCACTTCATCATGTTCCTGTAGCGGGACCAGGCGAGCGTGGACGCTTCGGGCTTGGGCGGTATGGGGTCATGTTGGGGCATGCTTTGCATTTGGGCCTCTCCCATGGGATGATTCAACCCGAGTCGGGCGAAAAGAGGAGTTCGGGTCCATGACCATCGCCGCCATACTCGAGGGCAAGCCGGGCGCCATCGTCAGCGTCGAGGCTGGAACGCGGGTGCGCGACGCGGTGGCCTTGCTCGCCGAGAAGAGGATCGGGGCCCTGCCGGTGCTCGACGGCGAGCGCGTCGTCGGGATCATGTCGGAGCGCGACGTCGTCTACTGCCTGTCCAGCGACGGCGCGGCGATGCTCGACTGGCCGGTGAGCCGGGTGATGACGGCGCCGGCGATCACCATCGAATCGAAAGTATCGGTGCTCGCCGCTCTGTCGCAAATGACCAAGCGGCGGATCCGGCACCTCCCCGTGGTCGACGGGGAGAGGCTGATCGGCTTCGTCTCGATCGGCGATCTCGTCGCCTACCGGATCAGCCGGATCGAGCAGGAAGCCGAGGCGATGCGCGCCTATATCCAGAGCGCGTGACGCTTTTTTGACACCGCGTCCGATTCGGGGGGTTGCCAGCCGGCGGCGACCTACCTAGATCAGCCCCCGGTCGGCAGCGCTCGGCGCCTTCGGGAGCTAAGCCGTTGCCATCTTTGAATGTTTTGTCGACAGGCCTTGACGGCGGGGTTCGCCCTACCCAGATAGGTCACTGAGGCGCGGCCCGTAAGGGGCGCGTTTTTTCGGAAACGCTCCAGCTTCGAACCGCCCCCGGCCCAGGCCGCGGGCCGGAACTCGAAGTCGGCCTGGCAGCCTGACGGGCCCCGGAAAGTTTCCGAAAAAAGCCATTGACGGGGACAAAAGGTCTCCATATATGGCCCTTCACCGGCGGGGCGGTTTTGCCCGACCCGTCTGCGTCTTCTCAATCGGTAACCCGGTTGCCCCGGTCAAAGGGGAGAGGAAGTCGCGGCTCTTTGACATTGTCGGTTTAGATGAAGGGACATGTGGGCGGCGGCCCCGGTCAGCGACAGCCTCTGGGTGTCGTTGGTCGGTTAAAGCTAAGCCGTTCCAAAGGTCTTTCCTATGAAGCTTGCTTCAGGGATCGACCCTACA
>Ga0190275_10000516_pt1 | contig 33356 bp, 24 predicted proteins | sample Popmic550T_FD_133745 | JGI IMG/M metagenome (GOLD analysis project Ga0190275, IMG submission 133745) | Populus adjacent soil microbial communities from riparian zone of Yellowstone River, Montana, USA - 550 T | ecosystem: Environmental > Terrestrial > Soil > Riparian zone > Trees stand | place...
CAGCACGAGTGCCACCTTCACCTTCAGCTCGACGGAAGAGGGAGGCAGCTTCGAGTGCAGCCTGGACTCAGCGGCCTATGAGGCCTGCGAGAGCCCGAAGACCTACCCTGGTTTGTCGAATACCGAGCACACCTTCTCAGTGAAGGCCAGGGATGCCGCAGGCAATGAGGACCCTGTGCCGGCCAGCTATCCCTGGGTGGTGGACACGGAAGCTCCAGATACGGAGATCGGCCAGAAGCCTCCCGACCCCAGCAATAGTCCCATCGCTACTTTCACCTTCAGCGCGACGGGAGGTGCCGTTGGCTTTAGATGCAGCTTGGACTCGCCAGTCTATTCGGACTGTACAAGCCCCTGGACATCCCCACGGCTATCGGAGGGCAGCCACACCTTTTCAGTGAAGGCCAGGGATGCTGCAGGCAATGAGGACCCCTCGTCCGCCACTTACCCCTGGGTGGTAGACACGGTGGTACCGGACACGGCGATCGGCCAGAGGCCCCCTAACCCCAGCAACAGCACGAGTGCCACCTTCACCTTCAGCTCGACGGAAGAGGGAGGCAGCTTCGAGTGCAGCCTGGACTCGGCGGCCTACGCAGGCTGTACAAGTCCGGTGACTCTCAGAGACCTGACAGATACCAGCCATACCTTCTCGGTGAAGGCCAAGGATGCCGCAGGCAATGTCGACGCTACGCCCGCCAGCTATCCCTGGGTGGTGGACACGGAGGCTCCGGACACGGCGATTGACCAGAAGCCTTCCAACCCCAGCAACAACTCGACCGCTACTTTCACCTTCCACTCGACCGAGGAAGGGAGCCGCTTCGAGTGCAGCCTGGGGGCGGCGTATACGGCCTGCACGAGCCCGTGGACCTCTCCGACCTTGGTGGATAGGGAATACACCTTCGCGGTGAGAGCCATAGATGCCGCGGGCAATGTCGACGCTACGTCCGCCACCTACACTTGGACCGTGGATCTGACAGTACCGACCGCGGTGATCGACGAGGCAAGCAAGCCGCGAAATCCTACCAACGTCACCAGTGTCACGTTTACCTTCACCGGAGCCGGGGTAGGAGGAACGTATCGGTGTAAACTAAACTCACAGCCCTACGTTGATTGCCCCGTGATCAGACCGCCGGATATTGGCAGCCAGACGTACGAAGCTCTGCCCTCGCAGGTACATTCCTTCTCTGTCTATGCCATGGATGCCGCAGGCAACAGTCAAATACAGAATCCAACCACCTTTAACTGGGAGGTGGATACCGTGCCTCCGAATACGGTGATTGAGAGCGGCCCTTCCAACCCTACCAACTCCACCACCGTCACGTTCCGCTTCTCGGGAGCTGGGCCGGGAGGGAAGTACTTTTGCTCGCTGGATCAGGGTGTGTACGAGAGGTGCGACTCGGGTGTCAAAGAGTACACCGGTCTGCGTGAGGGTGAGCACTACTTCAATGTCTATGCGGAGGATGCTGCTGGCAATGTAGAGGAAAACGAGGCGGAGTATCCATGGGTAGTCATTCTGACGCCGCCTGTGACGGTCATCACTGGCGCGACAGAGGAAGGAGGAAGAACGGCGAGAAGCCCTACCAATTCCAGGACGATCAAGTTCCGCTTCACCGGGGCGGACAGGAAAGACAAGTACTGGTGTAGCCTGGACGGCTCGCTTCCCTTCAGGCGCTGTGGTGGCAGCAACCCCGAAACCGGCAGCGCGGGAACCGAGGAGTACACTGGGATAGGTCATGGCGACCATACATTCGCAGTCTATGCGGAGGATGCAGCTGGCAACACTGATGCGACTCCTGCGACTTATGAATGGAGAGTGGATCTCCAGAAGCCGGTCACCGCTCTGATAAATCCAGTTCACCCTCGGCTCTGGCGCACCAATCAATCCCTGCCTACTTTCCAGGGTACGTCCGAGTCCAGGAGTGACGTGGTTCTCCGCATCGAGGGTCAGCCTTCGGAGACGAAAAAAGCAGGCGACACCGGAAACTGGGAGCTGACGACCCAGCATGCGTTGTCCGACGGAAACCACAAGATAAGTGTGGTCGAGGCCGTTGACCCCGTTGGAAACAGATGGATCCCCCCTGGTGAAGAACCCCAGCCTCCTCAGTGGTCTCTCGAGTTCATCGTGGATACGGCTGCTCCAGACACTGACATCGATGATGCCCCCGAACCGGTTTCCGATTCCACCACCGCGACGTTCGTGTTCGACGCGCCTGGAGAAGACCCGGCGTTGCTGACGACGTTCGAGTGCAAGCTCGTGGCGCACCGCTATAACAAAGAGAAGGAGGTCCGCTGCACCAGAACACAGTCCTTCAATCTTACCGCCTTCTTCGAGCTCCCAGATTTGAGGAGTGTGGATGGAGAATACACGCTCAGTGTGGCGGCCAGAGACGAGGCAGGGAACCTGGATCCAACACCCACGTCCTACAAGTGGCTTGTCATCGTCGATGAGCCGGGTGCGCCAGAGATCATCTCCCCCAGTCCTGACGAGACTGTGTATGATCTGACACCGACCGTTACCGGGAAGACAGTCTCACGCGGTACCGTGGAGTTCTTCCTCGGAGGCATGAAGGCCGGGTTGGCTGGGGCAGATGCGGAAGGAAACTTTACCTTCAGGTTCCCAGAGCCGCTGGAACAGACCACCCATGAGCTAACGGCTGTGGTGACCAATCTTGCGCGCAACACGAGTGTCCCCTCGAAGTCGATCTCCTTCATTGTGGTGGCGCCCAAGGCACAGGCCCAGGCGATCGGGGGAGGGTTGGGATGCTCCACGGCCACCGCGGAGCCGTGGCTCGCGCTGCTGGGGTTCGTCGCTGGTGCGGTCTTGAGCTCGCTCAGGCGCCGACGTTGAGCCGGCCTGGCTCGCGAGAGAGGCCGCCATGCAGATGGGGAAGTATCAGCTCATCCATAAGCTCGCGACTGGCGGCATGGCCGAGGTGTTCCTTGCCAAGGCCGCGGGCCCCATGGGTTTCGAGAAAATGCTCGTGGTCAAGCGCATCCTCCCGCACCTGGCCACCGAGCCCGCCTTCGTGGAGATGTTCCTGTCCGAAGCACGCCTGGTCGCTCAGCTCAATCATCCGAACATCGTCCAGATCTTCGACTTTGGAGAGTCGGAGGGCACCTACTTCATCGCCATGGAGTACATCGACGGGAGCAACCTGAGAGAGATCATCCGACGCGCTAGCGGGGTGAGCCTCTCGCTGCCCCTCGCGTTCTGCGCCCGCGTCGTCTCCGCCGCCTGCGAGGGGCTGGCCTTCGCCCATGACTTGCGAGAGCCGGCGACGAACCTGCCCATGGACATCATCCACCGCGACATCAGCCCGGACAACATCCTGTTGTCCCGTCAGGGCGCCGTGAAGGTGGTGGACTTCGGCATCGCCAAGGCCGCAGGGATGAGCCCCCATACCCAGACAGGTGTCCTCAAGGGCAAGCTGGCGTACATGCCGCCCGAGCAGCTTCGCAATGAGCCCCTCGATCGGCGGGCCGATGTGTATGCGCTGGGGATTGTCCTCTACGAGCTGCTCACCGGCCTCAAGCCCTTCATGGCGACCTCGGAGGCCGGGATGGTCCAGGCCATCCTCTTCGAGCTCCAGGTTCCCGTCGCCCAGCGCCGGCCCGAGGTGCCCGAGGTCCTCCAGCGCATCCTCGCGCAGGCCACCGCCAAGGACCGTGAGCGGCGCTACCCGGACTGCGCCTCCTTCCAGGCGGAGTTGGACGAGTTTATCGTGTCCACCGGGAAGCCCATGGGCGCCTCGCAGCTGGCGCTGCTCAGCTCCATGCTGAAGGAGGGGGGAGAGGCCTCGAGTCCGCTCATCCAGAAGACGTCGAGTGCACCTCAAAGCCAACCTAGGTTCTCGCAGTCCCAGCGACTGAGCGAGCCCGCTCCAGCCGCTCTAGCCAGGCCTGCTGCCGACTCGGCTCCTGTGCTGGAAGGGCGCCAGCTCGAGGGCAGAGAGTTCAAAGGTGAGCGGACCTCCGCCGAGCGTCCCTCGAGGCTCATGCTGCGAGCTCTCCATCGAACTCCCCCGGTTTCCAATCCGCACCCTGAGCCCGTGGTAGAGTGCCCTTCACCCACGGGACCCCGGCCTCGCGAGAAGGACACGGTCTGGGCGGCAGGCGTCGGTATTCTCTTGGTGCTCATGGGGGGCGGATTTCTGATCTATTGGCTCACCCAGGGACCTCCCCCAGTCAGCGTTGTTCATTCTGGGCAGGATGCGGGTACGCGTGATGGGGGCCTGGTCCCGCAGGGCCTGCCAGAGACGCCGCCTCCTGTGGCCGAGGTGGAGGGCAGCCTGGATGCGGGGGGGCCAGCACTGCCCATCAAGCCAGATGCCTCGGTCATTGCACCCGTTGAGCGCACGCCAGCTCTGGGTACCTTGGATCTGTTGGTCGTGCCCGAGGCCGAATTATTCCTGAATAAGTATCAGATGGGGCTGCACCGCAGGACCCGTTTCCCGCTCGACCCGGGGAAGTACAAGTTGAAGCTCATCAACCGCAAGCTGAACAAGAAGGTGGAGCGGGAGATCTTCATCTCAGCCGGGAAGACCACCCGGCTCGACATCAACCTGTTGGAAGAGTAGCGGCGGATCCTGGCTTCAAGGCTCGAACTTTGGAGTGCTGATGACCACTGAGAACGGATCCGGTCTCCCAGGCTTCTTCGTGACGCTCCGATTGTCTGCCGGAACCTTGTGGTACGGCTCGATGCGCAACCGCATGCCGAACACCCACCGGTTCTTCTCGGGCTCCGTCGCAGGCTGGCCAAAGGACATCATCTTCGTCGAGTCGTCACTCATAGCAGACAACCTAGCACGTTGTGAGTCCTGATGGAAGATCCTACCTGCCACGTCGTGCGGACCGCCCACTGAAGCAGACGGCCCGCGCGTCCCGCTGAACCTGCCGCTAAGCCCCGACAGTGGCCCCCGCCGGAGGCAGCGCCTCGGACAGACGGCCCTTTCCCCACTTCACTCCCACCTGCGCCCGGTAGTCCGTGAAGAGCGAGCCAAGGATGGTGCTCACTCCCGCCACGATGTGGACGATGGCCGCCAGCGGTGAGCGGCGCGCGTAGCCGAACACGAAGGGCGCGGCGATGGCCGAGAGGCCCCAGGCGTAGTCGATGGCTTCATGCACCTCGATGGGAATGAGCTTGGCCACGCTCAGCCGGTAGTCGGTGAGCAGGGACACGCCCGCTACGGACAGGCCCAAGGCCAGCCCCGCCATGCAGGCCGGGTTCTTCGCGCTGAGCCCTATGCCCGCCACGGTGAAGGCGTTGGCGTAGTCCAGCAGGGAGTGGACGTCCTGCGGGACGAACCGTTTGATGGGGAGCACCCCGAACAATGGCCTCGCGGGAGTCCCCGCCTCCGGACCGCGAGCCAGAGAGCGGCGCACCGTGCGCTGCAGGGTGGGAGGAAGCAGGGAGCGCACGTCGCGCGCAATGGGCAGATTGACCTCAGGCATGAACCACCTCCGTTTGAGTGCGGCAAAAGTAGGGATGGCTCATTCCTGGCACCTTTCAAGGAGAGAGCCCGCATGCTCGCCAGGCGGGCACGCCTGGAGTGGCGCATGCTCCCCTGGTCGCCAGGCCGGCGATGGGGCGGAGGCCTGAGGGCAGCCAACGGTCCAGAGCGTCCCCATTCTTCGAGGGTCAGGGCCCTGCGGTGGGTCCTTCGTTCTCTCGCGTGAGGTCAGGTCATGCTCATCGTCTGGTCCGCACTGTTTGGCGTCCTCTTCTTCCTGGGCATCGTGCTGCTCACCCTCCTGTTTGGCGCCGCGGCGAACAAGGCAGAGCGGGAGGCCTTGAGGCGCACCGAGGCAGAGCGGGAGGCAGGGCTCACGGGCGACGTCACCTCCGATCCGTCCCACCCCATCCATCGTCGCTACATCGAGGCCTGACGCCGTGGCGGTGCGCCGCCTCACCGCTGGCGCGAGCTGTAGTAGCGCCGCAGCCAGCGGCTGAGGCCATCCAGGCCTGGGAAGAGCACTCGCTCCGTCACGTTGGCCTGGTCCAGCTTGTCCCGCACCTCCCACTTGAGGGACGCCGGGACGATGAGCCGTCGCACACCCCGCTTCTGGCTCGAGAGGAACGTGTCCAGCCGCAGCAGCGGGCCGTTCATCACTGAGAAGAGCGCGAACTGGTTAACGATGCGGTCATCCAGCGACGGCGGCTCGAAGAAGAGCACGAAGGGGTGCTTCGCTGACCGATCGAACGTGCCCAGATCCCCGGCGACCGCCGCGAGCATCTCCGCGGTGAAGACGTCCGCGCCCTCCTCACGCAGCTGGGACTGCAGCGGCTTGGGCAGCAGCCGGTTCGTCTCGTGGTAGTCCACGCACCACACCGCCCCGTCCATCTCGTACAGCTCCGGATCCTCCGTCAGGAAGTGGAGCGCGACGTAGGGGCTGAATGTCCAGTCCAGCAGCCGCGTGGGCAGTCCGTGGTGCTGCGCCAGCGCCAGCCAGTCCCAGACCGACTCGCACGGCTGTGAGCCCCCGCGCGCGTACTTGCGGAACGCTCGCAGCAAGTCTCTCTCGTGATCCGCGAAGTCTCCCTTGCGCCGGTTGAGCGAGGTGGAGAGGTCATGCCGCGCGTCGGGCACTCCCCGGAAGGCGAAGCTCGGGCGGAACCGCCTCAGCCCCTCGTTCCACGAGCCCGCGAAGAGCGCCTCCTGCAGCTCGAGCCAGTTATGGACGCGATGCTCTTTCACACCCTCCAGTATCTGTCCTCAGGGGGCCTCAGGCCACCTGGAAGCAACCCGCTCCGGCGGACGCCGGCCTCCCGTGGTGGGTCAACGCGTGCAGGATGCGAACCAGCTCCGTCCGGGAGAAAGGCTTGCGCAGCAGGCACACCGCTCCTTCGAAGCTCGGCAGCTCCAGGGTGACGCCCGTGGTCAGCACGATGGGCAGCTCCGCCAGCTCGCGCCGGCTGTGGAGCAGTCGGATGAGATCCCGGCCCTCCATGTCGGGCAACACCCAGTCCAGCACCAGCACGTCCACGCGTGGCTCGGTGAAGAAAGCCCGCAGGGCCGTGAAGGCATCTGGACAGGGCACGGCGCGGTAGCCCTCCTGCTCCAGCAGCGCCTGCATCACCTCGCGCAGGTCGCCATCATCTTCGGCCAGGACGACAACGGGCTGCGGCATGCGGGGGCTTACCTGATCCACGGACGCTGGGGAGACGGGCAGGACTGGCGTCCGACGTTCGTGCCTGCCGAAGCAGAACAACCCCCGGATCGCTGGCCCGCGTCCCCTCAGCTCAGGCGCCGTGGTTGCTCGCCTGTCCCCTCCCGCTGTGGGGGGAGCTTCCTCGAGGGCTGGATCAGGGCCGGCCTGTGTCCGGCGGCTGATTGAACGCATAGGCGTCCGCGCCAGGCGCCTTGTCCTGTTGGAACAGGGGGCACTTGGCGCAGGTGAAGCTGTCCCAGTCCTCTTTCACGGCGACGTCCACGCACGCGCTGTAGTGGCGGCAGTAGACGTTTCGGTGCTCCTCGATGCGGAACTGGTCCGCCCGCAGGGGCAGGCGGAACGCGGTGGGTCGCGGCTGTGCGCAGGGCATGGTTGGTAGACTCGCGGTTCGGTTGGGCCCCCTCGTTTCACACGGACCAACGGCTGGTGCGTCGCGTCATTCCCGAGGAGGGGATGTCTTCTTCAACCGACCAGCGCCGCCCATCCTTCCAGAGGGGAGGCGCTCACGGGCGGCGCCTGGCTCCTGCTCGCCTCGCGGCCTCTGCGAAGACCTCGTAGGGCTGGCAGCCCACCACCCGGATGTTGCCGATGTAGACGGTGGGGATGCCGCTCACGCCCGCCGCCCTGCCCTCGGCGTGCAGGGCGTCCACCCGGGCCTGGTACTCGGGAGCGTCCATGGCGGCGCGCGCCTGCTCGGCCGGCAGCCCCGCGTGCTCCGCCAGCCTCGTCAGAACCTCGGGATCCTCCAGGTCCTCGCCCCGCTGCCAGTACGCCTCCATGGCCGCGTCGCGGAACGCCGGCAGCTTGCCGTGAGTGCGTGCCCACTCGGCCACCGCGAGCGCCCGCCGCGTGTTGTTCAGCCGCTCGGGCACCCGCATGCCGGTGACGCCGAAGTTCCGGGCGACCTGCTCCACATGCGCCCTCATGGCCGAGGCGCGGCCCGGGAAGAGCTTCTCCAGGGGGAGTCCTCCCCGGGGCGTCTCCGGGTGGAGCTCGAAGCCCCGCCAGTCCACTTCCACGTCGTACTCCGCTTGCAGCCTGACCAGGCTGCTCTGCTCCGCGATGAAGCAGAACGGTCAGACGAAGTCTGAATACAGTCGAATAGGGGTGGCCATGGTGCCCTCCTTGGCAGGTTGCCTCTTACCTTTGTCACGCGGGCGTTGCCAGCCCCGCTCGCAGATCGGCCGGGCGAGACTTTCAATCCTTCACCCGGCCCGCACTTTCCTCGAAGATGCGCCTGTGTTCACGCCCGCACACCCTTCCCATGTTCCCTCGCGCCGGCTCGCGGCGCTCGCGCTGTGCGCCCTGTTCGCCGTGAGCGGCTGTACCGCCTTTGGCCGCGCCGTGAAGGAGGGCGACCAGTTCACCACCCAGCACAAGTGGGCAGAAGCCGAGGCCGCCTACCTGCGCGCCCTGGCCGCGGATCCCGATGCCTCCGAAGTGACCGTGAAGCTGCGTGCCGTGCGCAAGAACTGGAGCGAGGAGGTGTACCAGGAGGCCGAGCGTGTCCACGCCACCGGCGATCTTCCTGGCGCCCAGAAGCTGCTGATCCGCTCCCTGGAGCTGGATGGGGAGAACGAGCCGGCGCGGGCGCTGCTGACCCGGACGCTGGATGCACGCGTGGAGGCAGCGCAGAAGGCGCTCAAGGAAGAGCGGCTGCAGGATGCGCGCGCCGAGTTCGACGCGGTGCTCTCCGTCGTGCCGGACCACCCTGCGGCTCGCAAGGGCGTGGACGCCGTGCAGGTGGCGTGGGCCAAGCGCTGGTTCAAGACGGGGCAGCAGCTCGAGGAGGGCGGCAAGCTGGGCAATGCGCTGCTGGCCTACCTGCGCGCGGACCAGGAGCGGGTGGGGGCCACCGCAGCCCGCGAGCGCGCCGAGGCCGTGCGCCAGAAGCTGCGCGACGAGGTGGCCTTCCTGGTCGTCACCACGCCCGTGGAGGACAAGGCGCAGGCGCCGGACGTGGCCCAGCGGCTGGCAGCCGGGCGGCTGGCCTCGATGCTCCCCAAGGAGGTGCCCATCCGCGTGGTGACGGAGGCGCCCGAGTCTAAAGTCGGCGTGAGGCTGGACCTGACGCTGGAGCGAGTGCTGCCGCTCAAGGCCGTGGAGCCGTACCAGCGGACCCAGCGCTACCTGGCCGGCAATCGCTCCGTGCCCAACCCGCGCCGCAGGCAGTACGAGGACAGGCTGCTCGGCGCCGAGCGCACACTCGAGGAGGTGGAGCGCAAGCAGGCTACGGCGCTGCGTGACTACCTGCGCCGGCAGGCCGAGCTGAACACGGTGCGGCAGACGGCCGAGCGCTGCCGCGAGCGCGAGCGCAAGCTGTGCCTGGAGATCATCCAGCGGTGCAGCGAGGCGATCAGTCAGATGGAGCAGCCCGGCGAGGTGCCTGAGGAGTGCAACCCGGCGGGATGCGCGCAGAGGCAGTGCGGGCAGGAAGAGCAGCTGCTGGCGCAGAACTCCGTCGTGGTGCAGCAGCTCGAGAAGCTGCTGGACACGACCCTGGAGCAGAAGGAGACGCAGCGGCGTGAGGTCCAGCGCGGCAGGGACACGGTCTTCCGCGAGCCCGTCACAGTGGAGGAACCGATGTACTCGGACTTCGTCTACGACGTGGACCTGCACCGACTGACCGTGAAGGCCACTGTCACCTCGGTGCTGAGGGATCTGCTGTCGGCCCAGGCCCCGCCGGCACCGGTGACGCAGGACTATGACGTGTCACACGAGGACTCCAGCAACAAGGGCTACGACCGCTATGGCGTGCTGTCGGACCCGGTGCAGCTGCGCAACGAGCTGGAGCTGCGCGTGGAGGTCGGGGACAAGGCGATGGCGGACCTGGCCCGGCGCGTGATGGAGCGCTTTGATGCGTACCGCCAGAGGAGGGTGGAGGATGCGCGGCGCGGCATGGTGCGGCCCGGTGCCGAGGACGTGGTGGAGACGGCGGTGCGGGTGCTGCTGCTGACCGCGGACAAGCCTCCGGCGGACATCCTCCTGCCCGTGACGCAGGCGCGTGGCCTGCAGCGCCCCGAGTCTCTCTTCAACAAGTGAGCGCCTGGCGTGGTGGCCTTGGCGCCGGGGCCGTACCGGCAGCCTCGGGCGCCTGGCCGCGTCAGACGTGACGCGTGGGACCGAGCCACGTCGAATCTTCTCCCTAGGAAAAAACCGACGTGTTAGGTAGGGCCGTGGAGGTCCTACCGAGTGACAACGAACTCACTTCCCGTCACCACCATGTTCGAGCGGTTTGTCCTCCACCAGCGAGCGCAGCTGGACATCGGGCGCCGCTACATCCAGGCGTTCGGGCTGGCGCGGGGAGTGGGTGCCATCATCGAGGACATGAACGAGGGGCGCCTGTCTTGGGAGAAGGCCCAGCAGGTGCTCGGGCACATGCACTACCTCTTCATCGAGTACATCGTCCGGCGCGTGGGCTTCACGCGCTTTAGCGCCGTGCTCAAGGATCCGGAGTACCTGGCCCTGCAGGCCGAGAGCGTCTCCCACGAACAGCAGCGCCAAGGGCCCTTCCCCCAGGAGCGGTACACCCGGGCTGTGGAGTCGTTCACCTGGAACTCCCTGCGCCATTGGCACTTCGTGGCGCACGACATGGGGGGGCGCCACATCTATGAGATCACCCCCAAGCTCGCCCAGCTGCTGCGCCGGATGCAGCCCCTCGAAGGGCCCTGGCCGAAGCCACAGCTCCCCGTGCCCTCCCTGCTCCTCCTCGTGCCCCCAGAGGCGGAGCTCGCGGTCACCCTGAGAGGCTTTGCCTCGCGAGAAGTCACCGAGATCTACGTCGTCGAGTCTCCGCCTCCCCAGCATCAGTGGGCCGTGTGGATCCACGCTCCCATCGATGAGCAGCTCCACGAGTCCGTGTACCTCGAGCTCCCGTTCACCTCAGGGAGCTCCTTCGAGGATGGCCTCTCGCACGCGCATGACATGTTCCAGGGCGACTCTCCTCGCATCGAAGGCTGGAGGGAGTGCGTGCGCTGGCTCGCCGCAGCCATGCGCTACCTGGCCGAGGGAGGCACTCGCCTGGAGTTCCAGCCGGAGGAGCTAGAGCCCATGCGGCGCGTCCGCATCGGCGACCCGGAGGCCCTCCAGTAGTCCCGCCCAGATCCGGCTGCTTGGAGAGCAACCAGGGTCTCTTGGCAATGGGGTGGCGAGGAGGCCGGGCGCAATCACCCAGCGGTGGTGCCGTAGAGCCAGATGAGGGGCTCGAAGGAGACCACAATGAACCACGCAATGACTCACGAGATGGATCTCAACTACGCCGCAATGTTCTTCGTCATCGCCGCATACCTGGCGCTCATGGCCGCGTTCCTCGTCTCGGTCACGGCCTGAGCCCTGGGCTTCACGGGGCCTTGGCCACGGGCACCATCTCTTCGCGACGCAGGAGGAGGAGGGCGTTGTTGTTCGGCAGGATGCGCACCTGGAAGCGCCGGCGGTACTCATCCTCCGGCGTGAAGACGCCCCGGTCACTCACCAGCAGCAGCGCCGTGGGCACCACGTAACGCTGCGAGTGGTTGCCGTAGTAATGGACCACCACGTGATACGGCCCCGGTGCTGCCTTGCGAGCGTGGTACAGCTCCGGCCCCAGCCCGTCCGTGATGTCCCAGAAGAGCTTGCCACCCAGCTGCGTCTCCCGGTGGGAGTAGAAGCAGCGCTCGCCGTTCGGCTCGATGACCCACAGATCGATGTCCGTGTTGTCCGAGTTCCAGTGTGTGGTGAGCTGGTAGTCGATCGGCCGGAAGTCCATGGCCGTCCCGTCGTGCTGGAGCTTGGTCAGCTCGGCGTGCCGGGCCCGCAGCACGGAAGCCACTGCCTCCGCGCGCGGGTGACGCGCCAGCGCCGTGAGCAGGCGCGCGTAGTGGTAGGCCGCGGCCGTCTTCAGCTCCGAGGGGTGTCGTGGCCACGTGCGCGCCAAGACGATCTCGTAGTTGCGTGCTGCCTCCGCGTAGCGGCCCGTCGCGTCCAGTGCCAGAGCCTCCTCGAGGAAGGCCTGGGCCTCGAAGGGCCGGTTCAGCCGCACGTGCTCGAAGAGCTCCGCCGCCGCCGGGTACTGCCCCAGCGCCAGCATGCCGTAGCCCACCAGCCGCAGTGCCTCCGCGTCCTTCGGGCGCAGCTCCACGGGGGAGGAGAGCGCGCGGACCGCGCCCCACGTGTCCCCCGCGAAGGCCCGCTTGCGCGCGATGGCCTCGTACACCAGCACATCATCCCGGTTCTCGCGCCGCGCAGTCCGGTACCGGAGCTCCGCCTGGAGGCGCTCGTCTCCGCCCGCATACGGCTCGTCCTTCAGCGGCTGGCGCCTCAGCAGCGGGCTCACCTGGCCCTTCAGCTCGCCCAGCTTGCGCACCACCTGACGACCCGAGTCCGGCACGTCATCCAAGGCGATGCCCAGCAGCTTGTCTCGCCGCTGGTCCTCTTCCTTCCTTCGCAACCCCTCCAGGTCCTGCAGGTCCACCTGCTCGTTCTTCACCGAGTAGCGCGTGTAGTCGCCCTCGGACTCCAGGACGAGCATGGAGGCGCGCGCATTGGCCAGCCGATAGTGCTGGCTGAGCGCTACCACCATCCGGTCCAGCCGCTCGTCATCCAGGGAGACGAGCCGCGACACGAAGAGCTCCGCCCAGGCCCGGGGGGCAAAGGCGCTGTCCGTGTCTCGCGGCAGAGGCACGCGCAGGACGCGCTCTTCCTCACCCGCGCGTGTGACGACCTCCAGCTCTGCCGCGCCCTCTGCCGGCAGCCTCCCTGCCACCTGCAGGTCCTGGCCCGGGAAGACGAGGCGTGGCCGGCCCGCCACCACCAGCTCCTTCGCCTCCGTGCCCTTTACCTCCACGCGCGCCAGAACGACCGAGGCTGCCCGGTGCGCCCTAGCTGCCGCATCCACCTCCGAGCCGGACAGCACGTTCACCACGCGGCCGTCGCTGGCCCGCGCCAGCGCGTCGAACAGCTCCTGGTTTACGGCCGTCTCGCCGAAGCGGTAGCTCATCCACCTCAGCGTCTCCACGCTTGGGTGGTTGGCCACCAGCGCTTCCACCCGCCCCTGTCCCCAGGTGGCGTTGCCGTCCGAGAGCAGGAACGCCGTCACCCGCTCGCCCGCCTTGGCCGGCTTGAGCCAGTCGCGTCCGGCCCCGTCCAACTCCTCCAGCACCCCGTCCACGTGAGAGGCCCCCTCCAGGAAGATGTTCTCCAGCTCGGAGAACGTCTGCTGGCGCTGCGCGGCGTCGTTGGTCCGCCAGCCTGGGCCGTGGAGCCAGCGCGGGCGCACGTCGAACAGCAGCACCGCGTACTCCTTCAGCGACTCGTCCTTCTCCAGCAGCGCTCGCAGCGTGGCGGCCTGGAGCGCCCACGCATTGCCGTCCTCCGCCGAGAGCGAGGTGTCTACCACCAGCACCGCGCGTCCTGTGGGTGGCCCCTCCGCGCCCGAGGTCAGCCGCGCTGGCAGCCGCACCCGCGCGTAGAAGGCCTGGCCCGGCAGTCCCGCCGCGTCCTTGCCCACCAGCACGTCCGCGTCCGCGCTCCGGGGGGCCAGCGCCACCGACAGTGCACCGTCTCCCTGGAGCTTGGGGAGATCATGCATCTGCCACTCACCCAGCGCGCGGGGCTTGGCACCCGGCGCTGGCTGGAGCGACACCTCGCCCACGTGGCGCGGGTCCACGTGCACGCGCGCGGAGACCTGCAGCCCTTGCCCTGCTCCCGCCGGCAGCGGCCACGTGTAGCGCAGGCGTTGGCCATCGAAGAGCAGCGTCTGCTCGTAGGCGATGACGACTCGCTTGAGCGACTTGGGCGGCAGCGGGAACACCCGCGCGCTGAAGGTCGAGGCCCCCGCCCACTCCAGCAGCGCCGGATCCACGTTGCGCCGCACCACGTCCTCGTAGACCTGGCGGGCTCGCTTCTGCTCGACGATACGGGCCTCCTGGCGCTCACCCCAGGAGCGCTTCGAGCCCGGGGGGCTCGGCGGTGCCGCGGCCCCCAGCTCCTCCACCTTCCCCGAGCTGTCTCCCAGCGGCGGCAGCAGCTCCGACGACTGGAAGAGCGAGGGCGAGTCCACCGCCACCGAGCCCGAGTAGAGCGCGAAGCCCGCCACCGTCGCCCCGCCAGGCAGTGGGTAGTAGAAGGTCCCTTCCAGGTTGCGGTCCGTGTCGTTCTCGAAGAGGTGATCCACCACCGTGCGCGCCCGGGGGCCCTGGAGGTACGTCACCACCCGCACCGCGCGCAGCTTCAGCGGCTGGTAGCGGCCGGACTCGTTTGCCACCAGCACCTTGGCGGCCCGGGGTGCGGCCTCCACCTTTGGCAGCACCGGCGTGGGGGACTTGTCACCCCCACTGCCCTTGGACTTCTCCTTGTCTACGCCATTCTTCGCTGGGGCAGCCTCCATCTTTGCCTCCGCCGGTGCCTCAGCGCGCGGAGGAGGAGGGGGGGGCGGGGGAGGGGTGCGGGGGGCGGCACCCGGAGAGGGTGCCACCTGGCCGCCGATGACTCCTCCCAAGACACCGCCGACGACACCGCCGACGACACCGCCCTCGACGCCATCCTCCTCGCGCTCTTCCTGCAGTTCGCCCTGTGCGGGTTCCGAGCTGTCCTCTGGCGGAGGGCGTGCCGCCTGCTCGAGCGCCGCGACCTGCTGCTCGGTGATCACCTGCGGATCCGCCACGGAGTCCCTCAGCTCCGCGATGTCCACCTCGCCCGTGTCCGCCTCGCCCAGCACCGCCGCGGGCGCTGCCAGCCCTGCCTTCTTGAAGCGCTCCACCTCTTCCTTGGGGGCGGACGCCGTGGGGCGCGTGGGCTGCGTGGGGGGCGGCTGTGTGGGAGAGGTGGGCTCACTCGACGTGCCGCGGGTGCAGCTCGAGAGGAGGAGCCACAGGGAGAGCAGGGCAGTGGAGGCGCGCGTCAGGTGCATGGCCCGGAGACGTTAGCCCAAGCGGCGTCGCTCGTGCGCCATGGCTTGCACGGCCGGTCCACGGCTCTCCGCGTCAGTCCACGCTTGCGCTCACGCCCACGTGTTGGGCCCGCATCTGCTCGAGGTGTCGGCGCCGGGACTCGGCGGCGGCCAGGCTCCAGGCGGCCGCAAGCAGGCCTACCAGCAAGCACCCGCCCCAGAGGGTGGGCCCGCCGAACCGCCCCAGCACCCACCCGCCGATCACGGGCGCGAGGCAGGAGGCCAGCCCCCAGCTCATGGCGAAGGCGCCCTGATAGCTTCCGCGCAGGTGAGGAGGAGCCAGGTCCGCCACCACCGAGGGATTGACTGTCGCACCGAGAATCTCTCCCAGCGTCCACACCGCCACGGCGAGCATGGCCAGCAGCACCGTGGCGGGCAGCGCATGCATCCCGAAGCCCAGTCCAGTGAGCGCCGCACCCATCGCCATCACGGTGGAGCGGCGCCACCGGGAGGTGATGCGCGCGGCAAAGGGCTGCGCCAGCACGATCAGCACGCCGTTGACGCCCATCACCAAGCCGTACTCAGCTGTTCCCAGTCCGTGCGCGGTCAGGTCCAGGGAGAGCACTGCGATTCCCTGGAAGAAGATGAGTGCCACCAGGAAGTTGGGCAGCCAGAAGGCCAGGAAGATCGTGTCCTTGAAGGGGACTGGCGAGGGCAGCAGCGACCGGGAGGGGGAGCGCTGCGTCAGCGTCTCCGGGACCTTGATCCAGACGACGCAGCCGTAGATGAAGGTGGTGATCGCATCCGCCACGAAGAGGATCAGGAAGCCGCCCTGGGCCACGATGCCTCCCAGTGGCACGGCGATGGCGTAGCCGAGGTTCACCACCCAGTAGAGCAGGCTGAAGGCCCGGGTCCGATCGTTGGGGGGCACCACGTCCGAGATGGCCGCGGCGACGGCAGGCCGGTAGAGGTCCCCCAGGAGCCCAACCGTGAAGGCGGCAATGCGGATCCACATGGGCTCGTGGGAGAAGCCAAGGAAGAGCATCGACGCTGCGCCCAGCCACAGCCCCAGGCCCAGCGCGATGCGTCGCCCGAACCGGTCCGCCAGGGTTCCGCCCAGGGGCCCGGAGATCACCGAGCCCGCGCCATACAGGGCGATCACGAGGCCCGCCTGCACCTCGGTGAAGCCCCGCTCGCGCGTCAGGTAGAGCGCCATGAAGGGCACCACGAAGCTGCCCAGCCGGTTCACCAGGGTGCCCACCCACAGGAGCCAGTACGTCGAGGGGAGCCCACCGGCAGTGACACGCACCTGCTCCACGAACCGGGCACGGAGTGTCGTCGGGGAGAGCGAGGGCATGCTGGCGCCCAGCATGCGTCAGAGGACGGCGCTCTCCAAGAGGGCGTTGAGCCCCCAGGCCTGGCGGGTCAAGGGGGCAGCCAGGCCTGAGGGCGGCCCAGCGCCTGGTTGGGCCAGGGCTGATGCTGTGTTTCATGGGTAACAGGGAGCCGGGGCTGCGCCGGTGGATGCCCCCCGTTCCCTCCTTGCGCCGAGAGATCTGGCTGGTGGTTCACCGCGACTTGCAGCACAACGCGCGTGTGCGTGCCGTGCTCCACCTCCTTGCCGAGCTCATCCAGCGCTCGCGCTCGCTCATTGCCTGCGAGGGGCTCCTGGGGCCCATGCCGGCGCCCGCCGCTCCATCCCGGCCTCCAGCAGCAGCGCGAGAGCCGAGGATGCGCAGCGAATGATTCCAGTCCTCAGCCTGCTGGCCGTGTGCCTGGCGCTCGGGGTGATCGCCCGGCGCAGTGGGCGCTTCCCGCCGCAGACGGCCCTGGCGCTCAACGCCTTCATCATCACGGTGGCCCTGCCTCCGCTCGTGCTGCGGGTGGTGCACTCGCTGGAGTTCCGTCCCGGGCTGCTGGCCGCCGCCGCGTCGCCGTGGGCCGTCTTCCTGGTGGCGGTGGTGTTCTTCCGCCTGCTGGGTCCGCGCCTGGGGCTGAAGCGGGAGTCCGGGGCCGCGCTCGTGCTCACCGCGGGGCTGAGCAATACCGCCTTCGTGGGCCTTCCCATGGCCGAGGCGCTGCTGGGCCCCGAGGGGCTTGCCGTGGCGGTGGTGGTGGATCAGCTCGGCACCTTCCTCGTGCTCGCCACGCTGGCCACGCTCTTCGCCGCACGGGCCGCCGCCGAGGACGAGGTCCTGCGGCCAGCCGTGCTGCTGCGCAAGGTGGTGACGTTCCCCCCGTTCATCGCCCTCGTTGTCGCGCTGGCGCTGCGCCCGCTGTCCTTCCCTCAGGGGGTGGACACGCTGCTGGAGCGGTTGGGCTCGACGCTCACCCCGCTTGCTCTCTTCTCGGTCGGCTTCCAGCTTCAGCTCGGCGGCTTGCGGGCGCGGGCGGGAGCGCTGGCCCTGGGGCTCGGCTTCAAGCTGGTGCTCGCGCCGGCCCTGGTGGTGCTGGGGTTGTGGGTGCTGCCGGTGGCCCCCATCGTCCGCGAGGCCACGGTGCTCCAGAATGCCATGGCCCCCATGGTCAGCGGCGCCATCCTCGCCTCCGAGCACAAGCTGGATCCGGACCTGGCGGCGCTCATGGTGGGCTTTGGCATTCCCCTGAGCTTCCTCACCGTCCTGGTGTGGAGGTGGCTCGTGTGATGCGCCCGTCCGGGGTTATAGGCTGCTGCATCGTGAGAGCGATCCTCTGCGTCCTTTTCGCATCCCTGGCCATGGCGTGTGCTGCGCCGAGCGCGGGGGCTGCTGCGCGTGAAGTCCCGGCCTGCGTCCTCGAGGCACAGCCGGAGCTCATCCCCGTGCCGGAGCCCATCGAAGGTGAGCTGAACGAGGCGTTCGACCTGCCTGACTCGCCCGAGTGGTGGGCTCCCGCTCCCAGGGACGCTGAGCGTGAGCAGTATCGGGCGGCTCTCGTCTCCCGGCTTGGTGGCGAGCAGGGCCTTCAGCCTCGCACCCTCGTCGAGCGACAGCACGCCGTTCATGTGGCGCTCCAGGGAGATCGGGCCCGCGAGGCCGAGAACAGCGACGCGCTTCTTCAAGGGAGGGCAGGGGCCGTGGCTCCTGCTTCCTGCCTGGAGTGGCGTCTCTTCCAGCGCCAGGCGCGGCGCTTCCCCATGCTCGAGCGGCCCACCGAGTTCGGTGCGTACGTGCTCCGCGGCCACGGGCGCATTCGTGTGTATCTCTCAGGAGCTGATCGCGTCGGCGGGAAGCTGCGCCGCGAGGTGAAGGATCGCGTCGTGGCCGATGTTGCGAGAGGCTTCGCCCCCGTGGCCCACCTCCACAACCACCCCTTCATGTTCGACCGTCAGCCGGGAGATCGGACGTGGGCCTCCGAGGACACCTTGAAGGATGTGGGTGGGGCGCTCGCTCCCAGCCTCACCGACGTTCAGGCCTACCGCCAGATGCGTGAGCACTTTGGTCTGCAGGGTGCCTGGGTCACCAACGGGCTCGACACCGCCCGCTACTCTGCCGAGGACTTCAGCCGGCTCTCCGCGTGGCCCTGAGCTTGCGCTCGGCGGCTTACGTCAGCTCGCGCGAGAGCTCCACCAGCACTGTCTCCCGGACGCCCATGCGCCTCGGCGGGAAGCGCCGCTCCTCGCGGAAGCCCTGGCGCTCCCAGAAGCGCCGCCCCCCCTCGTTCTGCTCCGCGCACGCCAGCCGGAGCCGTCGCCCCCCCTGCGTCCGCACCCACTCCTCCGCCGCCCGCAGCACGCGCTCACCCAGCCCCTGGCCCCGCACGCTCGGCTCGAAGAGCAACAGCCCCAGGTACCACTCTCCCGGCTCGCGGTAGTCTCGCAGCAGGTCCAGTGCCCCGCACAGCCGAGGGCGCGGTGTGAAGAGGCCGAAGAAGAACTTGTCCGTCAGCGTCTTGCCCGGCGGCAGCTCCGTCAGCTGGTGGCTGGCTTCGCCAGGCCCGGCAGGCTCACCTTCAATGAGGACGTGGTAGTCAGCGCATGCCTCGCACAGCGCCTGTAAGGCTGCCGTGTCCTTCTCATCGAGCCTGCGCGCCGTCAGGCCGGTCTCCGCGGGTAGCTGCAGCACTCCACGACTCTCTCACAGTCAGCCCGCGGAGGTGCGACTGGAGAGAGCGCAACTGTGCACTACGCGCTGGCCGTCGCCGAGTACGTCAGCTCCAGGCCGTTGCCCTTCACCTTCATCCGAGGACGCGACAGCCAGTGGCACGCTGGGCAGTAGCTGTTCGCTCCCGCCGGCGTCGCACGGATCGTCACCTCTCCACCGCACAGCAGGCATCCTTCGGGGAGGGTGAACTCGGCAAACCGCTCACCGTTGATCTCTGGAATCATCATGTCTTTGACGTAACGCAGAATTCCGGCATCACAAGTGGACCTTCGTCGATACCTCGCCCGAGCAGTCAGCCAGGCGAGCCACCCTGAATTCCTTACGACTCTTCTGGTAATGCCCACGAGAGGACCCTGCAAGCCCTCGAAACCACTGGCCCCGGTTGGCACGCGTCTTTCAAGGAGAACCCCCTGAGGGGGGATGGGCGGATGGCGGACATCGAGCAGGTGGTGCTCCTTCACGATCGTCGTGGATGGAGCGTGAAGGTGGTCCTGAGCAAGGGCGGCTCCCGGCGCTATCGCTATGGCAGCGAGGCTCAGGCGCGCTACTTCGCCGCTGTGTTCGAGCTCGGGCCTCGAGTGCTGCCTCCCACTCCTCGCGTCAACGGCCGCAAGCGCAAGCGCGCCCGGGTGGCCACACTCCCGGTGGAGCTGCCGGGCTAGCCTGGCGGCACGGCCGCCTCTCGGCAGATTTCCACTACCCATGCGGGCAGGTTTCGGGGAGGCTGCGTACGTTCGCAGGAGATCTCCATGAGCGACCCTTCCAAGCCCTTCGTCCTTCCTCCCCACCGCGAGCTCGTCACCCACGAGCCAGATCCTGGCGGCCGCTGGACCGACCAGTTCCCGGACATGATTGGCTACAAGAGTCAGGGTAACGGCAAGGTCCCCGCGGACTTCACGTGGACCACCAACCCCAAGCAGTGGCAGGAGGAGCTGACCTCGGAGGGTCTGGCCCGGCGCTACCAGCAGCTCCGCGTGCTGCCCGCTGCCGCCCTCAAGCCCGCGCTGCCCGAGGGCTCCAAGAAGGAGTAGGCCGCTCCCGGGCCTCACTCAGTGGAACGGCAGAGACGCCAGCCGATCCCGGAACATCTCCAGCGTCTCGCGCAGCTCCACGTCCTCCATCCCCTCGCCGGGGGAGCGGCGGGACTTGCGCAGGAACGCATCGAAGGCAGCCGAGCGGCCGTAGAGTTTGTTCGCCCGCTCCAGCGCCTCCAGCAACACCCGCTCGGCCCCTGGTGAGCCGAGGTAGAGGTGCATCGAGGTCTGCTCCAGCCTGGCCCCGCACGCGGCCCACACTGCCCGGTCATGCACCGTGAGCACTTGAGCGGTGAGCTCCTCGGCGATTCGCTCCAGCACGCCCAGAAAGGGCTGCACCGTCCGGAGCAGCTCCTCTCCCTCCAGCCGGGGAGCGCCCCCCAGCTGTCGCAGCTGCTCGCGCAGCCCCACGAGGTCCCGCTTGTCGCGCGTGCGCAGGGTCAGCGAGGCCGACATCGTCGCGAAGGCCCCAAGGCTCTCCTCCACCTGACGCGCCAACCCGGGGAGCCCCTCGGGCGCCGTGCGTGCCACCCGCTCGAGCTTGCCCTGCAGCGAGCGGCGGAGATCCACCACCCCGCTCCGCAGCGCCGCCGCCGCCGACATCTGCAGCCCGTACCCGGGCACCACCTCTTCGCGGCTCACATCCTCGAAGGCTGCTGCCGTCAGGTACACCAGGTCTCCCATCCGCGAGCGGAAGTCCAGGCGGAAGGACTGCAGCTCCGTCATCAGAGCCCAGCGATCCGTCACCACCTCCGGACGGCGCACCCGCTCGCCCAGGTCCGCCACCCGCCGCGCCAGCCGCTCCGCGCTCGTCTGGAAGACGGCCTCCACTTCCTGCGACAGCCGCTCGTCCGCGCTGGCCGGGGGTGGCCTCCATCCCCCGTCGCTGCTGCCGGATGGACGCTCCGGCGCCGGGAACTGCTCTCGGATGGCCGCGATGAGGCGGTTCACGTCCCCCACCGTCTCCCCCAGGGCTGGCGCCATGGTCTCCCACAGCGACAGATCCGCCCCGTCCGGCTCCGCCGTGGAGGGCTCGTACTTGACGATGCTGAGGTGCCCCAGCCGATCGATGGCCACCGCCGCCGCCCGGTAGACATGTTCCAGCTGCTCGGCGAGGTGCCGGTCCGTCAGCGAGTCGAGCAGCGCCTGGAGGCGTGACGGGAGGACATCGAGCGGCATTCTGGGCTTGACCGTGAGCATGGCAGGCTGGGACTGCAGGTGGCAGGAACGTCTCGGGGAACGCTAGCGCAACTCCGTGAAAACCCCTCGATTCCCTGAGCTGGCAAGGCTAGACACGGCCGCCGTCCTCCCACGGGAGTCTGTATGCGCCTGCGCCTCACCGTCCTCTTGGCCGCCTTCTGTGCCAGCTGCACCACCACGCCTCCCCCGCCGCCCGCGCCGCCTCCTCCGCCGCCCCTGTCGCCCGAGGCCGCCGCCGTCTTTGCCCGCGCCGAAGCGCCCGGCCCCGGCGCCGCGCTCGTGGTGAACCTGGATGCCTTCGAGGCGCTGGGCCTCACGGGCAAGGCCCCCACGATGCAGCAGCTGGCGGGGATGGTCACCACCGTCATGTCCCAGCTCGCTGTCGAAGAGGGCCCGGAGGCGCAGCTGTTCGCCCGGGGTGCCGTGGTGAGTGCCCTGCTGCGCGAGTGGGGCAAGTGGCCCAACGTTCGCCGCTTCGCCTTCCTCGTGCCCTCGGACCGCTTCCTCGAGGGCGGACCCCAGGGGATCGCACACGTGGCAGTGGGCGCGCTGGCCGTGGATGAGGGCTCGCCGGACAATGCGCAGCTGCTCTCCAGCGTCGTCGCGCTCGTGCGCGCCGTGGCCGAGGAGCTGACGCGCGAGGGGGGCCCGGTGTACGTCTCCCTGCGCGGGCAGGATCTGTGCGTGGAGAGCGCCGAGGTGCCGCTCCCCGTGTGCGTCCGTCCCCGGCGTGGGCTGATCCTGTTCGGAGCCCCCTCTGCCCTTGCCGGCCTCGAGGTGCTGCCGCCCGTCAGCGCGCCCGCGGCCACTCCCGGCGAGGCGCCGCTGCTCGTGGGCCTGCGTCTGGATCTGGGCCCCAAGGGCCGCGGGCGTCTGGCCTTCACCGGCCGGGACGCGGTGCGGCTGGCGCTGAACCTGGAGGGAGCCTCGCCCAAGGACATTGCCATGATTGACGCCGTGGTGAAGAAGGCGCTCACGGACTTCGACACGCACCAGGTCGAGGTGCGCCAGCGCATCACCGCCGGCCTGGCCGAGGTGCAGCGCTCCATTGCCCAGGATCCCGCCGCGTCGCCCTCGTTGAAGCAGGCCGCCGCGGGCCTCACCTCGGAGCGGGTGGTGGACGAGAAGGGCTACTGGACCCAGACGCGCCAGTCTCTACAGGTGTCCTCCACGCAGGATGGCTTCGCCCTGGCCCTCACCCTCCCCGCGGGTGCCATCAAGGACCTGGCCGATCAGATGACCACCGGTGGTACCTCGGTGGCCGTGGTGGGCGTCATGGCGGCCATTGCCATCCCCAACTTCATCAAATTCCAGGCGCGTGCCAGGCAGTCCGAGGTGCAGACGAACCTCAAGGCCGCCTACACCTCCCAGCGCGTCTACTTCCAGGAGAAGGACCGGTATGGGCGCACCTTCGAGGAGATCGGCTTCGCGCCGGAGAAGGGCCGCCGCTACACCTACTGCATGGGCAAGCAGTGCCTGCCGTGTGATCGCGCGGACTGCAAGGTGGCGCCACCGCCCTCGCCCTGCCAGGGGCTCACCTCCGTAGGAAAGAGCCCCCAGGAGGGTTTCTCCGTCTGCGCGTACAGCAACCTGGACACGGACGACACCTGGGACGTGTGGGTCGTCGATCAGAAGGGCGAAGTGGAGAACCTGAGCAACGATCTGGAGTAGCTGGCCGGGCAGGCAAGCGCGCCACCCCCGACCCGGCGTAGAGTGGGCGGGGGAGGCAGCATGAACGTCCGGTCCCGCCGCTCGCTCATCGCTGGCGGCATCTTTGTGGTGCTCGCTGGCGTAGCACTGGCCATCGTCAGCTCGGAGGTGTGCCTGTCTGCATGGCTCTTCCAGGGCGTGCAGGTGAAGCAGTGCCCGGAGGGGCGCTTCCGGCAGACGGTGGGGTTTGAGATCGACAGCCTGGCGCGCGAGCGCATGGGCTTCGTGCGTGTCTGGGCCCTGGCCCACGGCATGAGCGCCCGCAACACGCGCCTCCTGGCGCGAATGAGCCGCTTGGAGGTCCAGCTGGTGCTCCTGGACGCCGCGGGCCAGGAGACGCCGCTCAAGCCAGAGCAAGACTGGGTGCGGGGCGATAACGGCGATCTCTCCGCGCAGGTGAAGCTGCCCGCGCTGCCAGATGGCGACTACCGGCTGCGCGCTCGCGTCACCACTCCCCTGGGGACCGACTCGGCGGAGGCCGTGCTGCCCCTCTACTCACCCGCGCGCATCCATGTCCTCACGGACCGGCCCCTCTACGAGCCTGGCCACCGCGTGCAGTTCCGCGCCGTGGCGCTGCGTGCCAAGGACATGGGTCCCCTGGATGGACGTCCGGGCAGGTGGACCGTGGTGGATCCCAGCGGAGAGGTGGTGCTGGAGGAGCGGGCCCCCGCGGGCCCCTGGGGCGTGGTGTCCGGCACCTTCCCTCTGGATCGCGGTGCTCCCATCGGCCGCTGGCAGGTGCGCTGGCTGAGCGGCGACGCCAACGGTGAGGCCTCCTTTCAGGTGGAGCCTTTCACCCTGCCGCGCTTCCGCGTGGAGGCCTCCAGCCCGCAGCCCTTCTGGCGCGCGGGGGACTTGCCCACCGTGGAAGGGAAGGTGCTCTACAGCTCCGGAGCGCCCGTGGCCGGCGCGGACGTGTCGCTCGAGTGGGATCACTCCGGAGCGTGGCCGCCCCCGTTGGAATGGTTCAAGGGGGGCGCGCTGCCCGCCAAGGTGAAGGCCGACGCGGCGGGGCGCTTCAAGGTGAGCCTGCCGCGCGTGCCCGAGGATCTGCGCGGCCAGGTCACGCTCTCCGCCTCCGTGACGGCCGTGGATCCCGCTGGGGATGCCGTGCGCGGCGGCGTCTCCCTGCTGCTCACCGAGGATGCCATCGCCGTCTCCGCGGTGACGGAGCTGCAGGAGGGCCTGGTGGAGAACTACAGCAACCGCGTGTTCCTGCGTGCCACCACCGCGGATGGGCAGGTGCTCCCAGGCGCCGAGCTGACCGTGAAGCGCGCGTGGGATTCCAAGGATCCCGGCGTGAAGACGGTGGCGGACGAGGAGGGTGTGGCGGCCCTGCAGCTGGATCCCGGCGTCGCCGTCAATGTCGTCGTCCCCGCCATGCCCGTGCGACGCCAGCCGCTCCCGGATCCCGTGGAGCTCTCTGCCTCCACGGATCTGCTCGCTCGCGACGGGGAGACGGCGCTGCAGGACCAGGTGGCCCTGGAGCGGTGGCTGCCCTCCTTCTTCCCCTGTGCGCGCTTCGTCACGCCGGAAATGGGAGGCGCCGGTGCGGCGCTGTCCGTGCGGGTGAGCGCCAGCGGAGCGGTGGTGGACGTGGTGGGCGGTGCCGGACGGCTCCTGGCCTGCCTCGCAGAGGTGGCCCGTGCTCGGACGCTGCCTCCTGGGCGTGAGCGCATGCTGCACCTGTCCTTCCAGCTCGTCGATCCCCAGCTCCCGACGCTCGCGGTGGAGCTGGAGCCCGCAACCGATGGGGCCCAGGTGTGGCAGCTCCAGGCGGCGCTGCAGGAGGCGGCGCGCGATGCGCGCGTGTGCCTGCCTGCGAAGCTCTCCGAGGAGTCGGATCTGCCCGCAACCCTCCGCTGGCGGCTCCGCAAGGGCCGGGCGGAGGTGGAGTTGGGGTGGGTGTCCAAGCCGAAGCAGGAGGGTGTCCCCATGCTCTCCGCGACGGTGCTCTCCTGCATCCAGGGCCGCTTTGCGCGCATGGCATTCGGCAACGTCGCGGTAGAGGAAGGGGCGGATGGCGAGCAGTCGCAAGGGGCCAAGAGTTCCTTTGACGAGATGGGTGTGGCGCGCCTCACCGCAGAGCCCGCGGCGGGCGAGGAAGGGGAAGCCCGGGCGCAGGACACCACGCGGCTTGGCTATGAGCTGGTGGTGAGCGCTCGAGTCGAAGGGAGCGACGTCGGCTCGACGAAGCTCTTCTTGCAGCCTACGCAGCTTCCCCCTCAGCGGCTGCGCGCCACGCCTGCGCTGGCCCGCGCTGGGGATGAGGTGCGCGTGGACCTGCTGCGCGGCCCCGGCTTCAACGGCTCGCTGCCGGAGAAGCTCTGGATGGAGGCGGGCGCGGCCCGGTTGGAGTCCCAGGTGGACACGAAGGCGCGCATGGCGAGCTTCCGCCTGCCTGCCGACTTCGAGGGCTGGGCCCAGGTGCAGTGGGACACGGCGGTTGCCCGCGTCTACGTGGCGCCGCGCGCGCAGCTCTCCGTGGAGCTGGCCTCCGAGAAGCCCGCTTACGCCCCCGGAGAAGTGGCCCGCATGCTGCTGCGCACCCGCGTGGATGGGAAGGACGGCCCCGCGGCCGTGGGCCTCATCGGCGTGGATGAGGGGCTGGCGCAGCTGGCGCCCCTTCCGGGCCCAGGTGTGCTCGGGAGTCTGCGGCCCGCGCCGACACTGACCAGCTCCGCCTTCGGGGTGCTCGATGGACAGGCGCTCGCCATGGGGCGCATCCGTGGTGCCAACGCCGCGGCGGCTGCCCTGCTGCGCGTCAGCTCGGTGCCGACCGTCCAGGACACGGAGCCGGCGCTGTCGTTCACCACGCAGGCCGCCTTCGAGCCAGAGGTGGAGCTGACGGATCCCTTCTACCGGGTGCTCGCCGAGCTGACCACCCAGGTGCGTGCCTGGGAGGAGAAGGCCCCGGAGGGGGAGACGCTGAGCCCCGAGGCCATGGCGAAGCTGTGGGAGCAGGCGCTGGCCGCCTGCGAGAAGCGCGGAGAGCCGGTGACGGATGCCTTCGGGCGCCGCCTGAAGCTGTCACGGCTGCCGTCAGAGCTGCTGGCCCTCACCGATCCACGGGTGGTGGTGGTGGGCGGGACGCGGCTGTCCGAGGACGTCGAGAACTGGGGCCAGTGGGTCGCCCGGGAGGCGCCATGAAGCGCGCACTGCTCATTGTCGGAGTCCTGTTCGTCGGAGTCCTGTTCGTCGGGTTGGTGGTGGTGTTGGTGGGGGACAACGTCCGCCGGCTCTTCGGCGCGTCCGCGTCCGCTCTGGCGGGCTCGCAAGAGGCGTCGGTGATGTACAAGAACGCGGAGCCTCTCTCTCCAGGCGCGCCCGCGGAGGCCCCGGAGCCGGAGAGCGTCGCCTCGGCGGCGCCCCCCGCAAGGGGCGATCGCATGAAGGCCCAGCCCATGAAGCGCAGGGAGAGCCCCAAGCTCAGCAAGGGCATTGGCGGCGTTGGGGCGTTGTCCAAGGTGGCGGACGCGGAGGGTGGCGAGCAGGTCGAGGCCGCTCCGAGCCGCGCCTGGTTCCCGGAGACGTTCCTCTTCGAGCCGCTCGTGGTGACGGACGAGGCCGGGCAGGCGACGGTGCCGGTGAAGGTGCCGGACAGGCTGACGCGGTGGCGGGTGCTGGCGCTGGCGCACTCGCGCTCGGGCGCGCAGGCGGGGGCCGTGGCGAGCTTCGCGGGCACGCTGCCCACCTACGTGGATCCCGTGGTGCCCGCCTTCCTCCGTGCCGGGGACTCGGTGCGTCTGCCCGTGCAGGTGGTGAACACCACCAGCGCCGCGGTGGAGCAACCCCTGAGGCTGGCGGCCGAGGGCGCGGTGGTGGAGGGCGCCAGCACCCGCACCGTGCGAGTACCCGCCCAGGGCAGCGTGGTGGAGTACGTGACGGTGAAGGCCACCCAGCCAGGCCCCGTCTCCATGCGGGCCTCGCTCGGCACGACGGACGCGGTGGTGCGCGGCTTCGAAGTGCTGCCCACCGGCCGGCCGGTGAGCCAGACGCGCGGGGGCTCGCTGGCGGCGCCGCGCACCCTGACGCTGGAGGGCCCCGCGGAGGTAGAGGAGGGCAGTGAGCGGGTGCGGCTGCTGGTCTACCCCGGTGCCCTGGGGGTGCTGCGCGCGGAGCTGTCCGCGGCGGCCGGGCGCGGCGGCCTGGTGGACGATGCGTACACGCTGCTGCTGGCCGGGCGCGCGCCCACGCTGCTGAAGACGCTCGGAGAGACGGGAGATGCCGACGCGCTCAAGGCCATGGCCTCTGTCTCAGGACAGCGCGTGCTGCGAGCGGCCCGCGCGCCGGATGTGCCCACCGCGGCACTGTTGGCGCAGGCGGCGCTCACCCACCCGGACAACGCGGTGCTGGCCCGGCTGGGAGAGCGACTCTCCGCGCAGGTGGCCAACGCCCAGCGCCCGGATGGCACCTGCCAGGGAGGCGATGGGTGGACGCTGCAGCGGCTGCTCGTGGCCACCGCGGACTGTGCCCAGGCCGTGCGCGCGGGGGCTCCGCTCTCCACGGCGGGCAAGCAGCGGGCCGCGGCATTCACCGCGCGAGCCATGGGGGCCTTCGAGCGCAACCTCTCGCGCGTGCAGGATGGCTACACCGCGGCGGCCATCCTCGCCAGCGGCGGGGTGACGGGCTCGCTCCAGGAGGCGCTGCGCACGAAGGTGCGCGAGGCCGTGAAGAAGCGGGAGGACGGCTCGGCATACCTGCCCGTGGATGCAGGGGTGCTGCGCGCGGATGGGACGGTGCCTGGCGAGCTGGAGGCGACGGCGCTGGCGGTGCTCGCGCTCGCGGGGGACAAGCAGGCTCCCCTGGCGGATCTGGGCACGTCCCTGCTCTCTGGCTACCAGCCGGGGTGGGGCTGGGGGGATGGGCGCGCCAACCTCCTGTGCCTCCAGGCTGCGATGGCGCTCTTCTCAGACCCGCTGCCCTCGCAGGTGCGGGTGGTGCTCGAGCGCGATGGGAAGACGGTGACCGAGGGCAACTTCGACGCCAAGGCCCTGCGTGACGTCTTGGCGCTGGAGGCGGCGGCGACAGGCTCGGCGGGAGCCCACACGTGGACGGTGCGCGCGGAGCCGGCGGTGCCCGGCCTGGGCTACTCGCTGACGCTGGGCGCGTACGTACCGTGGAAGGCGGAGAAGGGCCAGGGACTGGAGCTGGCGGTGAAGGCACCAGCCGAGGCGAAGGTAGGGATGCCGATCGAGGTGGCGGTGCAGGCGGCCTCCCCTGCGGGCATGCGGCTCAAGCTGCGCTACGCCCTGCCCGCGGGTGTCCAGGTGGACATGCCGAGCCTCGTGCGCCTCGTGGCCGAGGGGAAGGTGTCCCAGTACGAGGTGGAGGACGGGGCGCTGACGCTCTCGCTTCCAGCTCGAGGGGTTGGCGAGCCTTTCCAGGCCAGCTTCCGTGTGGTGCCGACGCTGTCGGGGACGCTGCAGGGAGGCGCCTCCAGCCTCTTCCCCGTGGAGCGGCCGGACCTCGTCTCGTACGTGCCTCCCTCCAAGTGGATGGTGCGCTGAGGGGCAGCGCTCCGAGGGCTTCCTAGCTGGGGCCGTACGCCTCGGGCCCCAACCCCGCGGCCCGCACGGCCTCGTCGCCGAGCCACTCTCTGGCCAATGCGAGCAGTCGGACTTGAGTCGGGACCTCGGTGAGGTAGTGCGTGCGCACCGCGGCGTCGGGGATGTCTTTCAAGCGAAGGTGCAGCCTCGAGAGGGTGGTGCGCATCAGCTCACGGGCCGCCTCGGACTGACCTGAGGCCTCGCGCGCCTCCGAGACGGCCAGGCGCAGCTCGAGCTCGCCATACCCGGCCAGGCCGCTGCGATCGAACTGCTGGAGGGCCTCTTCCCCCCAACGGAGCGCCTCCGCGACGCGCCCGCGCGCGAGCAGGATCCGCACCCGCAGCGCGAGGATGTCCCAGGAGTAGGCTGGGAACGACTGCGCCCATTCGCAGGCCTGGTGCACTTCCACCTCGGCGGTCTCGAGCAGGCCTCTCCGGAGCGCGATCTCGGCGAGCACGCCTCGGGCCTGGCCCTGGAGCGACGCGTTGTGGCCGCCGATGACGGCTCGAGCAAGCTGCTCGGACTCGTCGAGCCGAGCGATCGGCTCCGAGCGGGCCAGGAACCATGCGAGGTTCAGCCGCACGTACGTGAGCGGCAGCGCCTCGCCGCGCTCCTCGGCGACCGCCAGGTTCTCCCGTAGGACCGCCTCGGCGCTGGCGCGGTCTCCGAGCTCAACCAGCGACTTGCCGTGGTAGCTACCGACGACGCAGCGATAGACCCAGATCCCCGCGTGCTCGAAGCCCCTCACGGCCTCCTCGTGGGCACGCATGCGCGACCACGGGGCCTCCTTGATGAGGTTGTGGTAGTTGCCCTCGCAGGACCAGAAATACGCCCATGAGCTCGTATCGCTTGGGTCCAGGCGGGCACTCTCCTCGCGTATTCGCGAGAGAAGGCCGTGCGCTGCGTCGCGGGCGCCCGTGATGGAGAGCGTCACGCACAGCCACGTCCCTGACCGGATGTATTCAGAGCGTGCATCGGGGCTCGGCGACACGTCCAGGAAGCGCCGCGCGCAGTCCATGAAAGCCGCGGGCTGTGAGAAAGCGACGGCGGGAGCGAGGTGGTGGAAGGTCATGTACCAGCGCCTGCTCCCTGCAGGAAGCAGCTCGAGCGCCTCCGAGGCCAGCGCGATGGTCTCGGTGTACTGCTCGCGTCCCAGGTGAACGCTGGCCTTCAGGCTCAGCAAGGCGCCTCGCAGCTCGCCCTGAGGGCTGCAGCGCAGGCCCCGCTCGGCACACGACAAGAGCGCCTCGGCGTCGTTGGCCTCGGAGGCCCGATCCGCGGCCCGCACATAATGATAGACCGCCCGCTCAAGCTCCTTGCCCCGCTCGAAGTGCTCCGCGAGCGCCAGCGCATCCCGCTCTTCATGCTGCTCGAGCCACTCTCCCGCGAGCCGGTGGCCCAGCGCGAGGTCCGTCTCGGTGAGCATCCCATAGGCCCCCTCTCGGAGCAGCGCGTGCCGGAAGGCGAACTCCTCCTCCCCCGGAAAGCGGCTCTCCTGGCGGCGAACGAGCACCTCTCGCTGGACCAGGAGCAAGATCCAGTCCATCACCTGTCTCGTGTGCATGCCCCCGAGCAGCGCAGCAGTGGCACCCGTCCAGAAGGCTTCGCCGAAGATGCTCGCCGCCCGCAGGACCCGCCGCGCATCCGGCTCCAGCGCCGCGAGCCGCGACTGCACCATGGCCACGGCCGTGTCGTGCAGCGCGATCTTGCCGTCCGCCACGGTGCGGATCAGCTCCTCCAGGTAGAAGGCATTGCCCTCAGCCTGGGCGATGAGCCGCTCGAGGGCCTCCTGCGTCACGTCCTCGCCAAGGACCGCGCGCACCAGCCGCTCGCTGGCCCGGCGCGACAGCGAGCGCAGGTGGATCTCCTGCATGCCCCGTCCGCTCCAGAGTCGCGGGAAGCGCTCGTGCACCTCGGGCCTGGCCAGGCCCAGCACGAGGATGGGCCGATCCATGGCACTGCGGAGCGCCACATCCACGAAGCGCACGCTCGCGGCATCGCCCCAGTGCAGGTCATCCAGGACGAGCACGATGGGGTGCTTCGCGCTCTCGGCCAGCAGGAAGTCCTCGAAGGCCCGCTGCATCTGCTCGGCCATGAGCTGTGCATCCTGCCGGGCGGCGGTGAGCTGGGCACTGCCCGGATCCGGGAAGGGGGCGCCCACGAGCTCGCCGAGGAACTCACGGAGCCGCTGCTCCTGCGCTGGCGCCCCGTGCCCCGCCAGGCGTGCCCGCAGCTTCTCGTGCCACGCCTCGAGCGGTTCGCTGCTCTGGATCCCCAGGGCGACGCGGAGCGCGTGGCCCAGCAGGTGCAGCGGGGAGCCCGCACGAGTGGAGTCGGCCCGGCCAAACCAGATCGCCGCCTCTGGAGATCTCCGGTGGATCGACTGGATGAACTCATGGACGAGGCGTGACTTGCCCATGCCCTCGGGCGCGGTGACGAGGAAGAGCTCTGCGGAGGGCTCCTCCACGCAGGTGTCGAAGGCCTGCTCGAGCAGCCGTAGCTCGATCTCTCGTCCCACGCAGGGCGTGGGCTTGCCGAGCAGTGTCCGAGCCGTCTCTCCCTGGTCGTGCTCACCCCAGAGCTCCGGCCCTGACGCGCCCTCTCTCCACTCGAAGTGCGAGTCGAGCAGCGACGCCGTGGTGTCGTCGATGGCCACGGGCAGGCGCCCCGGTGACTTGCCCTGTTGCACGAGCCGCTGGGCTGCCCGCTCGATCGCCTCGCCGAGCGTGGCGGACCTGCGAGTCGTGCCGCGGCCCGTGGCGAGCGCGATGGGGACCTTTCCGTAGTGGGCTCGGAGGGCGAGCGCGAACCGCGCCGCGAGTGTCACCTGGTCCTTGACGACGCCTGTCCCGCCAAAGGTGACAGCAACCGAACCATCGGCGAGGTACTCCAGGTGACCGCTGGCCTCTTCGGCGGCGCTTCGCACCTCTACCGGGACGGTCCAGGCGTCTTCCGCCCGCTGGCCGGCCTCACCATGGCCCACCATCACCACCGAGATCATCCGCTGCTCATGATCGGTGAGCGAGCTGAGGGGTGGGAGCGCGTTCGTCCCCGGGGCCGCAGGTTCGCTCCGGCTCGGGAACGTCTCGAGCTTGGAGAGCTCCGCCAGCAGTGCCGTGCCGTCCCGGGGCCGCGCGGTGGGATCCTTGGCGAACATCCGCGAGACGAGTGCCGCGAGCTCGGGAGGAACGTCCGGGCAGTGCGCCTCGAGCTGCGGGGCCTCCATGAAGATGATCTTGGCCAGGATGGCCACCAGGTGTTGTCCTTCGAAGGCAGGCCTCCCGGCGAGCGCCTCGAAGAGCACGCAGCCGAGCGCGAAGACGTCGAGCGCCGGAGTGAGCTTCTCGTCGCCACGGGCCTGCTCGGGAGCCATGTATCCCGGCGTCCCGATGACCGCACCCGTCCTCGTCATTCGCGTCTGCCCCTCGAAGCGTGCGATGCCGAAGTCCAGCAGCTTGGTCTGGCCGACCTCCCCGTGCTCGAGGAAGAGGTTGGCCGGCTTGATGTCGCGGTGGATCATCCCCCGGCTGTGGACCTCACCGACCCCACTGGCCACTCGCCGGGCAAGGGTGAGTGTCTCGTCGACGCTGAGCCTCCGACGCCGCAGGAGCGCGGCGAGGTCCTCTCCCTCGAGCCACTCCAGGGCGAGATAGTGCTGACCCTCCGCGGTGGAACCATGGGCGACCAGGCGGACGATGGCAGGATGTTGGAGCTCGGCCAGCGCATGCGCCTCTCGCTCGAACCGAGCCCCGTCGGAGGCCTCGCGGATGAGCTTGAGCGCGACGAGGCGACCGGTCGTCTCGTCCAGGGCCTGGAACACCTCGCCCATACCGCCGACCCCTGCCTGCTTCCGAAGCTCGAACCGCCCGTCTACGCGATCACCTGGCTGCACAAGCGGGCATCATGCGTTGAGTGCGTGTCTGTAGACAAGGAGGCGAAAGATCCTGGCCGACCCTCCACCCTCACTACCGAGTCGGCGCTCGCTTGCCTCCTGAAGGGCCTGTTCCACTCAGTGCCCCAGCAACCACTGGAGCAGTGCCTGGGGTGCATCCACATGCACGAAGTGGCCCGCCTCCGGGAGTGTCGCCACGGGGCAGCCAGCCGCCTCCATGCGCGCCACGTCCGCGTCCGTCACGTAGCGCGAGCGGCCCCCGCGGATGCAGCGCACCCGGGCACCCGGGTGCTCCACCGCCGCCCAGAGGTCCACCCCGTTCACCCGCCCATGCAGCTCCGCCAGCGCCTGTCGGTCGAAGCGCCAGCGCACCCCGCCGTCCGGCGTGGAGACGAGGTTCATCACCAGCCAGTCCGCCAGCCCCTCCGAGAGGCTTCGCCCCACCAGCTCCGCACGCAGCTCCCGCCGGCTCGGAGCGGTGTCCGGTGCCAGGAGCAGCACGTTCAGCACCATGCCGCTCTCCGAGAGATCCACCGGCACGGGGCTGGGGGAGATGTCGAGCAGCGTCACACGGGCCACATCGGCAGGCGAGGCGAGGCTCGCCGCGAGCGACACCCGGCCCCCCAGCGAGTGTCCCACCAGCTCCAGCGGCCCCGTGAACCCCTGGGCGCGCGCCGTCTCCACGACGTCCCGTGCGAGCGTGTCCAGGTCCGCGCCCGGAGGCATGGGCAGCGAGGCGCCATGGCCGGTCAGGTCTGGTATCAGGAAGCGCCGGCGCGGATCCGCCGCGCTCCACGCCGCTGCCAGGGAGCGCAGGTTGCGTCCCGAGCCGAGGAAGCCGTGCAACAGCACCGTGGG
>Ga0190275_10000517_pt1 | contig 33345 bp, 25 predicted proteins | sample Popmic550T_FD_133745 | JGI IMG/M metagenome (GOLD analysis project Ga0190275, IMG submission 133745) | Populus adjacent soil microbial communities from riparian zone of Yellowstone River, Montana, USA - 550 T | ecosystem: Environmental > Terrestrial > Soil > Riparian zone > Trees stand | place...
CAGTCCAGGTGCGCCTGGAACTGGGCCGCGCAGCTCTCTTGGCCCGCCGCCGTCGCGCGTACATCGAAGTCCTCTGCGTCCTGGCAGAAGTGCGGGCAGTCCACATCGGTGGGCCGCTCCGCCACATTGCAGGTATTGGCCTCTGCGCAGACCGATTCACACTTGCTGGAACAACCGGTGACAAGGCCCATCACCGCCAGCAGACCCATGGCCAGAACAACAACTCTTCTCACGCTGACTCCCTCCCAGGAGGATTGTCTTGAAACCAACGCATTGTGAACGTGACCTGATTGGAACGTCAACCCAGGGCATCCATATCGAGGCCCTTTGGCGTCCAACCTCGGAAGTCAAGCCCCCCTTCAGTCCATGAAACACGCGTTTCAGGTGAAGAAGCGCCGCAACACGGAGACCATGGCCGCCACGTCCGCGGCCGCGGCCAGCTCGCGGATGGAGTGCATGGAGAGCATGGGGCTGCCCACGTCCACCGTGCGGATGCCCAGCTGCGCGGCGGTGATGGGGCCAATGGTGCTGCCGCAGCCCAGGTCCGTCCGGGTGACGAAGTGCTGGGGCGTCACGCCGGCCTCGCGGCACAGGGCCGCGAAGTACGCCCAGGTCTCTCCATCCGTGGCGTAGGACTGGTTGACGTTGGACTTGATGACGGGACCGCCGCCCATCAGCGGCTGGTGCCTGGGCTCGTGGAGCGCGGCGTAGTTGGGGTGGACGGCGTGCGCCATGTCCGCGGACACCAGGTACGAATGACGGATGGCCCGGTGGAACGCGTCCGGGCGCCCGTCCGCGTGGCCCAGGACGATCCGCTCCAGGCAGTCGCGCAGGAAGGTGCCCGCGGCGCCCTGCGCACTCCGGCTGCCCACCTCCTCGTGATCGTAGAGCACGACGCCGCAGGTAGCCTCGCGGGCCTTGTCCATGGCCAGCAGCGCGGACAGCGCCGAGTGGCAGCTGGCCAGGTTGTCCAGGCGCGGCGCGTGGAGGAACTCGCCGTTGGCGCCCGAGCGCGTGGAGGGCTGCGTGTCATAGAGGCACAAGTCATAGCCGAGGATGTCCCCGGCCTCGGCGCGCACGCCCGCCCCGGCCAGCTCGCGCACGAGCAATGAGCGCAGCTCCGCAGGGCCCGCGCTCTCCAGGCCCAGCACGGGGACCATGTGGTCCTGCGCGTTGAGCTTGAGGCCGTCCGTGTTGACGGTGCGGTTGAGGTGGATGGCCAGGTTGGGCACGCGCAGCAGCGGGCGACGGAGGTCCACCAGGTGGCCCTCGGGGCGGCCGTCAGCGCCGAGCACCACCAGGCGGCCCGCCAGGGACAGATCCCGATCCAGCCACGTGCTCAGCAGCACCCCGCCGTAGATCTCCACGCCGAGCTGGTGGTAGCCCTGTTTCGACACGGCAGCGTTGGGCTTGAGGCGCAGGTTGGGCGAGTCCGTATGGGAGCCCACCAACCGGAAGCCCGCGCGCTCCACGAATGCCGTGCCCAGGTGGAACGCGGCGATGCTCGTGTCAGCCCGGGTGACGTACACCCGCTCTCCGGGCTGGAGCGTCCAGGGCTCCCGCTCATCCAGCGCGCGGTAGCCCTGCTCAGAGAGGCGACGAGCCGTCTCCCGCACCGCGTGGTACGGGGTCGGGGAAGCGTCGATATAGGCAAGCAGATCCTTGGCCGTGGCGTCCGTGTCGATGGGGCTCATTGCCTCGCAGGCTAGCGCCCCTGCCGCAGCGGCTCCAAGGCTCAGGGAGTGGGCGGCTCGACGGCGGCACCCCGGCGGTGCCCCCGGGGTGCATCCAGGAACGTGCCGAGCAGCACCCAGCGCCGCGCGGCCTCCTCTGCGCCGGGGCGGGCCACCAGCGGCGTGGTGTAGTGCCAGAAGGGCAGCCGGTACACCGTCATCCCTCCCACCGTATTAACGCTGGCGATCTCCGAGAAGTGGCCGCCCCGGGCGTAGACGAGCCACTGGTGCGAGACGGCCGGCGTGGCGAGGCTGACGTGCATGTCGACGTACCCATCCCGTGCCTCGGCGTCCTCGGGGTGGTGATCATTGTGCGGCCCCGAGTAGTCACCGGGCCCGTAGCACAGCGCCTGGATGCCCCACCTGCGCCGCAGCGCCCGCCCGCTCACCGCGGCGGCGAAGGCGCCGAAGCTCTCCGAGCGCAGCATGGCGGTGAGCCCCACCCGCTCGGCCGCGCGCCACGAGCGCGAGCGACGGCTCCCCAGCAGGGCGGTGCGCACCCGCACGGTCTTGGGCAGCAGCTCCGAGTAGTTCTCCGTCATCCCCAGCAGGCTCTCCGGAGGGATGGGATCCTCCATCTGCGCCAGCGTGCCGAGCAGCTCCTCCTCCAGCACGTCCCGGCATGCGGCAGCCTTCTTCGCGTCGATGACCCCCGTCAGGGAGATGAAGCGCTGGGGCGGCACCCGGAGCAGCGCGCCACACACCTGAGTGTCTCGTCCTCTGAGAATCCGGAGGCCTTTGGGGGTGAGGAGGTCTGCAAACTCGGAAGGAAAGGAAGGCATGGCAACTTCCACCCAGGGTGTCAGATAATGGCCCCAACGTCTCTCCAGGAGTTCTTCCATGGATCCCATCGGTCGCCGCCCTACTGCCCTCCGGCCTGCTCCCACTGCTGCTCAGGCGGAGACCCGCCCCGCGGCGACCGCGAAGACGGCGCCGACGAACGCACTGAGCCAGGTGCAGCGCAGCAGCTTCGAAGCGCCGGTGGTCCAGGCCGCGGTGGCGAAGCCGATGCCGGGCGCCTGGCGCGGTGGGCCTGACACGCCGGTGGGCAAGGCCATCGCCGGCATGGTCGATCGGATGCGGGCCTCGGACGCATCGGGGATCCAGATCAAGGGCGACACGATGGAGAGCCTCTTCACGCGGGCGATCCTGGACAACAAGCACGTGTCGAACGAGCAGCTCCTGGAGATCGCGAACGTGAAGCTGGAGCAGCTGGCCACCAGCCCCGAGGATCGCGCGAAGGTGCTGAAGAAGGTGCCGAACGCCCGGGAGCTGCCGGTGCACAAGTTCACGGTGGGGATGCTCGCGGCGGCCACGGGCATCGATCCGAAGGCGCTCTCCGAGGCCTGCCCGGATCTGGGCCTGACGGGGGCGCCGGGCACGCCGCTGCTGTATGCGGCGAAGACGGAGCGGATGCAGCGCTCCACGGCGCTCCACGACTTCACGGACTACCTGCGGGGCGCCGGCGTCAAGGGGATGAACAAGGCGGTCTGGGGCGTGGAGAACCGCATCCTGTCGGCCGCCGTCAGCGCGCTGGGCGGCGGGCGCTACTGAGCCCCCGACTCCCCTCAGCCTTCGGATCCTGAGCCGCCTGCCAGCCGCTGGCGGGCCACCTCGCGGCGCCTTGCCCGGGCCTTGCCGGCCACCCCGAGCAAGGCCTTGTCCCGCTCCCAGAGTTCGCGCGTCTGCGCGTCCACCTGGGGCCACCACTCCTCCAGTCCCCTCACAAACCGCTGGCACAGCTCCAGCGCTCCGCCGAGCGCCACGTGCACCGCTGGCGAGGTGGGCTCCGCCAGCGCCAGCCCGCGGATCGCCACTGCCAGCGCGAGCGCCTCATCCTGCACCCGCTCCGGCCACCCCGAGCGGCGCGCCACCTGGAGCACCCAGCCGAGGAAGGCCGCATGGACGTGGCAGTCCTCCACCGTCCGGAAAGGCTTGAGGTAGCGCGTGTACCCATCCCCGGGCAGCACCTCGTCCGGAGACACGGCCACCTCTCGCAGCTCCAGTTCCGCGTGGGGGACCTCCGGGACGAACGGCATGGGAGGGAGCGAGGTGAAGTGCACGCCCTCGCGATGAGCGTCGATCATCACCACCCGCAGCCGGTTCCGGCCCTGCTCGTCCTGCCCCTCGGTGGCCACGACAAACAGTGTCTCGGCCGCCGTGCCCAAGGTGACGAAGCCCTTGGATCCGGAGAGGCGCAGGGGCCCGCCGCCGTCACCGCCAGAGAGGCGCGTCTGGATGGCGCTGGGATGGGCCCCCCCCGCCTCGGTGGCGCAGAGCGCGGCGCGGTGGTCCGGTGGCATCCCCGTGAAGAGGGAGCGCAAGGCCGCGTGGTACCCGGAGGCAAACGCGAAGCCGAGCCGATCCGCCAGGAAGCCGCCCGCCAATGCCAGGTCCACGGTCACCGGGAAACGCGAGGCGAGCCCCAGGTGTTGACGCCACCAGTCCTCCAGCGACTGGAGGGCACCTGGTTGCGGCGGCGTCGTCAGGAGGAACCGAAGGATTTCATCCACGGCCCCACTCTATGCCACCGGAAAATGGTAGGCATTCTAACCTTTGCCCCACCCAGGGGTTCTGCTCCTGGAACTGCTCGCTCACCTACGGACGATGCCCACCTCTCCCGGGACACACCATCGCGGATACCTGCTCGCCTTGACAGCGGTGCTCCTCGCCCTGGTGCTCACGCCTGGCACCAGCTCGGCCCAGCAGGACAGCGCCTGGGTGAGCATGACGCTCGAGGAGGCCTTCACCCGGGCCCTCAAGGTCAGTCCCCAGGTCGTCCAGGCGCAGGGAACCATCCGGACGACTCAGGCGGCTGAGCGGAGCGCCTTCGGGGCCTACCTGCCAGGGTTGTCCCTTAGCGCAAACAGCTCGCTCGGCAATGGCTCCAACGGCTCCACCAGTGCCGGCCTCTCGGCCTCCTGGGACGTGTTCACCGGGTTCCGCCGCCGCTCCGAGCGGCAGCGCGCCCAGGCCGAGTCCCAGTCCGCGGAGGCCCAGCTCGTCGGGCAGCGCTTCACCGTGGAGCTCTCCGTCGAGCGCTCGTTCTTCGACGCGCTGCGCGCCGAGGAGCTCATGGCCGTGGCGCGGGCTCGCATTGAGCGCGCGAAGGAAGGCGTCGGCGCGGCGGAGCGACGCCTGACCGTAGGCTCGGCGACTCGCTCGGACGTGCTCCGCTCCCAGCTCGAGCTCAACACCGCCCAGGAGTCCTTGCTCCAGCTCGAGAACCAGCGCCTGACGGCCGCCCTCTCGCTGGGCCGGCTCGTCGGTGTCGATGGGCCCGTGGATCCCGCCCCCTCCGGCCCCCTCGAGCCCACGCCGATCCAGGCCTCGCGCGAGGCGGTGATCTCCAGCCTCGTCTCGCAGGCACCCTCGGTGCAGTCCGCGGAGGCCGCCGTGCTCGCCGCGGAGGCGGGCATCGGCACGGCGCGCTCCCAGTACTACCCCACTGTCCGACTCTCCGGGGGCTACAACCTCGGCTACAACTGGGGCATCGAGGACCCCGGTTTCTCCAGCGGGCGAACGGGCTGGTCGGTCCAGCTCGGCCTGTCCTACTCCATCTTCGACGGCTTCCAGCGACAGGAGGGCATGGTCCGCGCGACGACGCAGGCGGAGGTGACTCAGGCCCTGCTCGCCGACACCCGGCGGGCCGTCCGCGCCGAGGCCGAGCGGGTGCTGAGCCAGCTCCAGCTCTCGGAGCAGCGGATCTCCATGGCCCGGCAGGCCGTCGAGGTGGCCGAGGAGGATCTGCGCGTCCAGCAGGAGCGCTACCGCCTGGGCGCCACCACCATCCTGGAGCTGCTCACCTCCCAGGCGGCCCTCGTCGAGGCGCAGAACAACCTCGTGAGCCTGCGCTTCGACTACCTGCTCTCCCGCGCGGAGCTCGAGTCGATCCTGGGGAGGAAGCTGTGAGCGCGGCGGAACGCGCGCTGTCGGACGTGGTGATCCGCGTCGAGAGCCTCACCAAGACCTACCGGATGGGCTCGGAGGAGGTCTTCGCGCTGCGCGGAGTCAACCTGGAGATCCGACGCAACGAGTACGTGGCCGTCATGGGGCCGTCCGGCTCCGGCAAGTCCACCTTCATGAACCTGATCGGCTGCCTGGACATCCCCAGCAGCGGTCAGTACTGGCTCAACGGCCAGCCCGTGGCGGGGCTGAGCGAGGAGTCCCTGGCGAGGATCCGCAACCGCGAGATCGGCTTCGTCTTCCAGAGCTTCAACCTGCTTCCCCGCGCCTCCGCCCTGGACAACGTGGCGCTGCCGCTCGTCTACGCGGGCGTGAAGAAGCGCCAGCGCCATGAGCGGGCCGCGGCCCTGCTCGAGAAGGTGGGCCTGGGGGCTCGCAAGGACCACCGCCCCAACGAGCTCTCGGGCGGCCAGCGCCAGCGCGTGGCCATCGCCCGAGCCCTGGTGACCCAGCCTGCCCTGCTGCTGGCGGACGAGCCGACGGGCGCGCTCGACAGCAAGACGGGAGTCGAGATCATGGCGCTCTTCGGCGAGCTCCATGCCCAGGGGCAGACCCTCATGATGGTCACCCATGAAGCCGACATCGCCGAGCACGCCAAGCGGGTCCTCTTCCTCAAGGACGGCGTGATCGAGCGGGATGACAGGAAGCAGGAGTGAATTGGCCGCGCTGCCTGGCGAGGTGGCGCGGCGGGAGAAGCGCTCGTGAGCAACTGGAAGAAGGTGGTCCTCATCCTCGGAGCGCTGGCCCTCGCCGGGGCGGGGGTGTACTTCGCGCGCACCCGGTCCACGGAGAAGACAGCCCAGCAGGAGCTGCCCACCGCCGAGGCCAAGCGCATGGACCTGGAGATCGTCGCCGAGGCCTCCGGCCTGCTGGAGCCGATCCGGGTGGTGGAGGTGAAGTCGAAGGCCTCCGGCGAGGTCCTCCGCGTGCTCGTCGAGACCGGCAGCAAGGTGGCGCAGGGAGATCTGCTGGCGGAGATCGATCCTCGGGACGTGCAGAACGCGCTCACCCAGGCCGAGGCGGACCTCGAGTCCGCTCGGGTCCGCCTGTCGACCGTGGATGCCCAGCGCCAGCGCATGGAGTCGCTGCGGGCCTCGGGCGTCGTCACCCAGCAGGAGCTGGAGGCGGCGGTGGATTCGTCCGCCACGGCCCGCGCGGCCTCGGTCCGCGCCGAGACGAACCTGCAGCTTGCGCGAGAGCGGAGGAAGGACGTGACGATCCGCGCCCCCATCGCCGGCACCATCCTGGAGCGAACCATCGAGCCGGGGCTCATCATCGCCTCCGCCACCACCAACGTGTCTGGCGGCACCACGCTGTTCAAGATGGCCGACATGTCCGAGATACAGGTCCGCACAAAGGTGGACGAGACCGACATCGGGAAGATCGGCCCCGGCCTGGAGGCGCGGGTGTCGCTGGAGGCCTACCCGAGCCGCACCTTCATCGGCGAGGTCGTCAAGATTGAGCCCCAGGCCGTGGTCGAGCAGAACGTGACCCTCTTCCCGGTGCTCATCCGCCTGAAGAACCCAGAGGGGCTGCTCAAGCCAGGGATGAACGCAGAGGTGGGCGTCCAGATCGCCAGCCGGGAGGACGTCGTGACGATCCCCAACGCGGCGGTGGTGAGCCCCCGCGAGGCCGCCTCCGCGGCGGCCGTGCTGGGACTGGATGAGGCGTCGGTGCGCACGACGCTGCGTCCGCCGGGAGCCTCCCCCGAGGGCGGCCCGGCTCCCGAGAGCGCCCCCGCCCCCTCCCCCGAGTGCACGGAGCTGCTCCAGCGCCTCCGAACGGATGGCGGGCCGGGTGAGCTGTCCGAGGCGGATCGCGAGAAGCTCCGGGCGTGCAGACCTGAGGGGGCGACCGCCTCCGGTGCGCGGGGCTCCCGGTCCCGTGGCGGACAGGGGCAGCGCGGAGACAACCCGGACAGGCGCCCAGGGGTGGTCTTCGTGCAGCAGGCGGGAGGCCCGCAGCCCCGGCGCGTCATGCTGGGCCTGAGTGACTGGGAGAACACGGAGGTCCTCAGCGGCCTGGAGCCCGGTGAGAAGGTGCTCCTGGTCTCCGTGGCCCAGCTCCAGCAGCAGCAGCAGCAGAGCCTCGAGCGGATGCGGCAGCGGACCGGCGGGGTGATCCCTGGCGCGGGCGGCACCGGGCGCGGTGGCGGCGGCGGGCGGAGGTAACAGGGCCATGCTGATCTTCGAGATCCTCTGGGTCGCGCTGGATGCGATCGTCGCCAACAAGCTGCGCTCGCTGCTCACCATGCTGGGTGTCGTCATCGGCATCGCGGCCGTCATCACCATGGTGGCCCTGGGCGAGGGTGCCCAGCGCTCCGTGGAGGCCCGGCTCAAGACGCTGGGCGCCAACGTGCTCACCGTGCGCCCGGGGCAGTCCTTCGCCGGTGGGTTGGGCCGAGGTCAGGCCTTGCTCTCCGTCGAGGATGCGGAGGCGCTCAGCGCGCAGTCGGAGAGCATCCAGGCCGTCTCGCCCGAGATGGAGAGCCGCGTCCAGATCGAGCGCGGCGCGAGCAACGCCAACCTGTCCATCGTGGGCAGCTGGCCCACCTACTTCAGCGTCAACAACTACCAGGTGGCAGCCGGGCGGCTCTTCACGGAGGCGGAGGATCGAGGCCGGCGCCGGGTGGCGGTGCTGGGCGCCCTGGTGGGAGCACAGCTCGGCGGCGCCTCCACCGACGCGCTGGTGGGGCAGACGATCCGGGTCGGCGGTGTGCCCTTCGAGGTCATCGGCGTGCTCGCTGAGAAGGGCTCCCAGGGGTTCTCGAACCCGGACGAGAGCATCTACATCCCCCTGGCGACCGCGCAGTTTCGCGTCATGGGCAACAACCGGCTGCGCTCGATCGCGGTGCAGGCCGTGAGCGAGGACAAGATGAATGCCGCCATGGTGGAGATCGATCAGATCCTCCGGCGCGCGCACCGGCTCCGCCCGGGGCAGGACGCGGACTTCAACATCCGCGATCAGGCCTCGCTGCTCAGCACCGTGCAGGAGACGACCCAGACCTTCACCCTGCTGCTGGCGGGCATCGCGGCGATCTCTCTGCTGGTGGGCGGCATCGGCATCATGAACATCATGCTGGTCTCGGTGACGGAGCGCACCCGGGAGATCGGCCTGCGCAAGGCGCTCGGCGCACGTCCGAACGACATCATGCTCCAGTTCCTCATCGAGTCCCTCGTGCTGTGCCTGGTGGGCGGAGGGCTCGGGCTCCTGCTGGGTCTGGGCGGCTCCTACGCGCTCCAGCAGCTCGCAGGGTGGAACACGGCCGTGGCGCCCGAGTCGGTGGTGCTGGCCTTCGTCTTCTCGGGCGGGGTGGGCGTCTTCTTCGGAATCTGGCCCGCCCGGCGGGCCGCGAGCCTCACGCCGATCGAGTCGCTCCGGTACGAGTAGAAGGGAGCCGACAGCCCCTACGCCCGCTTGCGACCCTTCGCCTGGGAGCCCTCACGCGCCGTCTTCTTGCGCTGGGGGCCCTTCACGCGGGACGTCTTCCTCCCGGTCGTCGCGGGTTTGCTGGAGCGCTTCGCGCCCTTCTTCGCCTTCTGGGTGCTCTTCGCTGGCTTCGGGGGCGCGAGGATGGTGCCGCGGCAGTTCTTCGCGCCGCAGCGGCACACATAGAGCTGCTCCGACTCCTCATCCATCCCCTCGGCCCGCTCGTAGGCGTAGTCGTAGAGGAGCTCGTCGCCGGGCGAGATGTCCTTCAGGGCGTAGATGAAGATCTTGTCATCCTCGATGAGCGCCTGGCAGTTCGGATCACAGCTGTGGTTGATGAAGCGCGCCTCGTTGCCATCCACGGCGGCATCGATCACCGTGTTCTCGTCCAGGGTGAAGAGGAAGGTGTGGTGGCGACCCATCGCCTCGTCGTCGTAGCGCTTGTCCGCCTCCGCCTGGGTGATGCGCTCGCCGGTGTACTCGATGATGCGCGCGCCCTTGCGGATGCGGCGCGTGGCGAAGGCACCGCGCCCTTGGATGGAAGACTCGCGCAGCTCGAACGAGAGCGGGCGTCCTGGGCTGGAAGACGGAGCGGGAGTGGACTTCTTCGAGGTGGAGTCGGTCATCGAGCGTGAAAAGACAGTGGCGAGGGAGACACCCGGGCGAGACGCCCCGCCCAGGGCGGTGTACCTTGCCGCAACTCGGACCCTCGATGAAAGGAACTCGACGATGCGGCTGTGGATTGTGTTGGGCGCGGCCAACGCGTTCCTCTCGGTGGCGGCGGGGGCCTTTGGCGCGCACGCCTTGAAGGCCCGGCTTCCCCAGGATCTCCTGACGATCTTCGAGACGGGAGCGCGCTATCACATGTATCACTCGCTCGGCCTCATCGCGATCGGGCTCGTGGCGCAGACGCGGCCCTCTCCGCTGCTCTCCACCGCTGGAGGAGCCATGCTGGCCGGCATCGTGCTCTTCTCCGGCAGCCTGTACGTGCTGGCGCTGACGGGCATCCGAGCGCTGGGCGCCATTACCCCCATAGGGGGCCTGGGCTTCCTGGTCGGCTGGGCCTTGCTGGCCATCGCCGTGTGGCGCTCCGCGGCCTGAGCCTCACTTCACCTTCGGTGGAATGGGGTACATCAGGTCCACCTCCGCGTGATGGAACAGGCCCAGGGACTCGCGCTGGATGACGAGGCACCAGCGCTGGTAGTCGGCGTCGGCCCAGAGCTTCTGGTACTCCTCGGCCTTCTTCGCGCGCTGCCACCCGCTGAGCGTGGACAGCTCGCCTTGAAGCTTCACCAGCTGAGCGATCAGGGTCTCCAGCTTGTCCCCGACGCGCCGCAGCGCCGAGGCCTTCTCCCGTCGGATCTCGACTTCAACAGCGAGAGGCGTGCCGATCGATGAGGATGACGAGGGCATGCCTGAAAGCTAACGGTCTCCCTGGGAGCTGTCGACGGCAGGGACCTTGAGCAAGGGGACTGACTCCTGTGTCCCATCGGCTGCGCTTATTGGCACCGGCCGGGGGAGCGAGGGCGAGGCTGGCTCTCCAGGAAGGAGAGAGGCCACCGCGGGATCCTTCTGGCGCTTGCGCAGCTCCATGTAGCCCTCAATGGCACGCTCGAGCCCCACGTCCGCCTTCGCCCGCTCGGACAGGAACCACTTGTGCTCCAGCACCTGGCAGTACAGCTCGGAGAGCTCCGTGGCGCCGCGCACAGGCTGGAGCTTCTGGATGGTGGGGTTGAAGCGCTCCTCCAGCCAGCGGAACGCCGCGGTGCTCAAGGGCGTGCTGCGGTTGAGCTCGCGCGTGAGCGTGGCCTTGAGCTCCTGGATCTCGTTGAGCAGCAGCGTGGCCTGCTTCTCCTCGGCGACGAGGCCCAGGAGGTTGTGGAGCTGGTGGCGGTGGTAGCTGCGGTCCGTGACGATGGTCCGCATGCGCAGGTGATCGCTCTCGCCGCTGGCCACCAGATCCACCTCCCCCACCGAGAAGCCCAGATCGTTCAGCGCGCGGATCCGCTCGTGGATGCGGTAGCTCTCGTGCGTCGCGATGGGGATCTCCTTGTTGATCTCCTCCCAGAGCCGCTCGTAGCGCTTGCGGATGGTGGGGCCCGTCTCGAAGACATCAAGAGACGGGGGCAGCTGCACCGCCGCCGCTAGATCCGCCAGGCCACCGGCGATGTTCTCCTCCATGATGTCCAGATCGTGCAGGCGCTTGCCCTCGGACAGGCGCTCGTGCAGCTCGGAGGTCTCCGCGTCCACCGCGTAGGCCTGCAGCTCGCCCGCGTCCCGGCGGAACAGCGTGTTGGAGAGGGAGCAGTCCCCCCAGTAGAAGCCGCCCAGGTGCAGGCGCACCAGCAGGCTGGCCATGGCGTCCAGCAAGCGCTCCCGGTAGCGCTCCAGGCCTTGGTTCATGAAGAGCGTGCGGTAGGGCAGCGAGCCCTCCAGGTAGCGGGTGATGAGCACGCTGCTCTCCTCGCCTTCCGAGGGCTCCGAGCCCGTGCGCGCCTTCACCAGCCCCACGGCCGCCACCGCCGGCAGCTCCCGCTCCTCCAGGCCGCGCAGCACCTCGTACTCGCGCTGGCCCACCCGTGGCGGCAGCTCCTTGAGGGCGTAGATGACCTTGCCATAGCTGACGAAGAGCACCTCATGCCGCGACAGGCCGCGAGGCACCTGGACCAGCCGGGTGCACTTTCCCTCCCACTCCCCGAGTGGCAGATTCCACGGCAGATCGAGGAAGTCCGGATGCCCCTGGCGGATCTGGATGGCGGTGAGGCCGATGGGTGGCATGGAATGGCTTGTAGCGACCCGGCGAGCCTCACGCTAGCGTCCACCTCTTCCGCGGCCTGGACCGCGTGGACACCTTCCATCCGCAGGCGGGAGCACCCATGGCACTGGCAGTGGAACCCCTCGTGAAGTCGCTGAAGGGCCTGGAGGCTCGCACCCTGGAGGAGCTGCTCTCCCGGCTGGGCGAGTTCGACAAGCTACGGGCCAAGGGTGAGCCGGTCCGGCTCCCGATGGTGACGCTCCACCTGCGCAGCGGGCGGGATCTCCAGGGAGTCTTCCTGGAGCAGCGCGAGGACCCCCGGGGTGGCAAGACGGTGGTCCTGCACGCGCTGAGCGGGGACGCCCGACGCCCCCAGCCGGACGCCCTCTTCATCCGGCTGGAAGCCGTCGAAGCCATCACCGTGCACGAGTTCCCGGGGCTCTTCCAGCCCGCGCCGGGAGCGCCGCCTCCGCCCACGAAGCTCGAGCTGCGGCGGAAGCTGGCCGAGCGTCAGGCCTCCCTGGCTGCGACGCTGGGCACCCCGCTGGAGCTCGAAGTGGACTGGGACAAGCTCCCACCGGAGCCCGAGGCCCTGGGCGCGCTGGACACCCTGGGCGCGCGGGCCTTCGGCGTGCTGGAGGAGCTGTCGCGCGAGCTGCTCGGGCTGGAGGCGCTGCGCACCCAGGTCCGCAAGGTGCACCTGACGGTAGGCCCGGCCGCACAGGTGCTCCGCGAGCAGCAGACGCTCCAGTTGGTGACTCCGGTGGCCGTGACGGGCTGGCTGTCCAAGGAGGACCTGCGCCGCGAGCTCGAGAAGGTGCTCTGAGCGCTCAGGGCTTGGAGGCGTCCTCCCACGTCAGCTCGTACTCGGTGTCCAGGGGGCCCGTGGCATACCCGCGCACCAGGACGCTGCGGACCTTCGCCCGCTCCACCGCCTTGGCGATGACGCCCTCGTGGTACGCGGGCGGCATGAAGTCGCGCTTGAAGATGAAGCGCCCGCTGCGCTCACCCGTCCACTCCACCCTTCGCTCGCCGTAGCTCAGCGAGGCCTTGTAGCTGATGGGCAGCTGGTTGACGAGCCGCTTCACGTTGGTGCCTGCCAGCATGAGCGCCGTCTTGCCCGCCACGGTGTTCAGGAAGCTCAGCGTGGACTGCTCGCCCATCCACCTCAGCACCTGCCATCCCCCCCCCAGGTGAGGGCTCAGGAGATCCACCACGGTGAGGGACATCTGGATGAAGCCCGAGACCGGATAGCTGAAGAAGTCGATGAACTTCCGCTGGCCCGCGGACTCGCGGCAGCGTGCCTCGATCTCGGGCCCCAGGAACGCCTTCACCCCGTCCAGCACGCCGTTGAAGAAGATGCCACGACAGGTGTCCTCCGGCTCGGCGAGCGCGAGCCGCTGCTCGAGCTGCTGTCGCACGTCCTGGACGGCGTAGATGGATGTGGAGTCTCGACGCCCACTCATACTGGGACAAGGCTAGGCATGCCTGGGCGGGGCAAGGCAAATACTGCAGAATCCGTCCTCGCGGAGTCCCTCCCTCCATGCCAATGCGCTTGCCCTCTGGCTCCCACCCCTCGCTGACCCCGCTGGCAACGCTCCTGGTGTGGGGGCTGCTGTGCGTCCCCCTCGCATCCGCAGAGCCCCCCCCGCCGGCCCGCCCGCTCCACGTCCTCTTCATCGGTAACAGCTACACGTACAACAACAACCTACCGGCCCTGGTGGAGGGCCTGGCGGCGTCGGCCACCCCGCCCCTGCGCATCCGGACGCGCGCCGTCACCCAGCCAGGGGTGCGGCTCCAGCAGCACTGGGAGCGAGGAGAGGCGCTCGCGGCGCTCCGGCAGGGCCGCTGGGACTATGTGGTGCTCCAGGAGCAGAGCACGCTGGGCCTGTTGCTCATCGAGGGCCGCCACGAGGTGAATGACCCGGAGCTCGCCTTCCACCCCTACGCGAGGCGCTTTGCCGAGGAGGCGCGCAAGGTAGGCGCGCAGCCGCTCTTCCTGCTCACCTGGGCCCGGCGAGACACCCCCGAGTCCCAGGCGCGTCTCACGCAGGCCTACATGTCCGTGGCCCGCGAGCTGGGAGCGCCCATCATCCCCGCGGGGCTGGCCTGGGCCCGGGCGCGACAGGAGAACCCCGAGGGGGTGCTCTACCACGAGGACGGCAGCCACCCCTCCCCCGCGGGCAGCTACCTCACGGCCTCCACGCTCTACACGACGCTGACGGGCAGCTCCCCCGTGGGACTGGCCTCCACCCTCACCGGGCACCCGATGCCCGAGGGGGTGCTCAACCCCGCGAAGACGGTGACGCTGGTCTCGCTCACGCCCGAGCAGGCCGAGCCGCTCCAGCGCGTGGCCTGGGCCACCTATGAGGAGCTGCGCCAGAGCGGCGGCTACGTCGAGGGACAGCCCCGGGTTCCCGAGCTGCCTACACTCCCGGAGGGCCAGCCCCTGGAGCTGCCCGCGCTGCTCGGCACATGGCAGGGGGAGATGCGCTTCTACTCCCAGGAGGCCGGCCAGTCCCCGGCCACGCTCCACCTGGCGGTGAAGCAGGCCGGGACCGCGCTGGCCGGCACCGTGCGCATCGTCTTCGCCAGCGGCAGGACGGAGGGGCCCTTCCCGCTCGAGGCGCTCGCGGTGGAGCCCTCCCGGGTGCGCTTCTCCACCCCGCTGCTGAGCAAGGGGCGGGGCAAGGTGGAGCACGAGGCGGTGCTCACTCCGGAGGGGCTGGTGGGCCTGGCCCGCTACGAGAACCCACGGAACCACGATCGGTATGTGGGGACGTGGAAGCTTCAGCGTCCGGAGCTTCCCGCGCCGCAGCCTGCGGAGCCGGAGCCGAAGCCCTGAGCCTCCGGGCTGGGACTCGCGCCCCTCACCACCTCAGGCGAGAGCCCACGCCGAACGTCAGGTAGTCCGGGTCGGAGCGGGAGAGCTCCCGTTCCAGGTTGAAGTGGTACCGCACCTCGAGGGCTACCGACAGGCGCTCTCCCAGGAGCAGCTCCACCTCCCCTCCCACCGAGGCTCCCGCATGGCCCGAGCGGTTGTCGTTGAGGCCCAGCCCGGCCAGCACGGAGGTCCGGGTGGGACCGACCTCAGCGCCCAGGCGAAGCAGGGCTCCGAGCTGGAAGAGGGAGTGCTGCGACAGGGTGACCTGTCCATTGAAGACCTCGGTCCGGGTGCCGACGCCGCCGTACCAGGCCACCTCCGGGCCCACCGCGACGTACGGTCCGATCAGCCCGAGCAGCGCGCCGGCCAGGCCACCATCAGCAAGCAGAAGAAGAGGAAGTGACGCACGCGAGCACCCTCGGGGAGCTCCAGCCTACGCCAGGCGCACGGGCTGGACCTGGGTCAACAGACGCTCGACGTCCGCCCTCCGGCAGAGATCCGTGCCTGCGCTCAGGAGCGCCGCGGTGCCGGAGGCAATGCCCCACCGGAAGGCCTCCTGGGGTGACAGGCCGCTCGCGAGCCCGAACGTCATGCCTCCCACGAAGCTGTCCCCTGCGCCCACCGAGCTGTGCGTCTCCACCGGCGGCGGGGTGGCGCTGAACTGGCCCTCGCGCGTCGTCAGGAGCGCGCCATCGGCCCCCTTGGAGACGACGAGCAGCTCGGCGCGTCCTTGCTCCAGGAAGCTCCGGGCGGCCGCGGCCAGGGCGGCGGGATCATCCACCTGGGTGCCCATCATGTCCCGGAACTCCTTACGGTTGGGCTTGGCGAAGAACACGCCCTCCTCCAGGGCCGCGCGCAGCGGCTCGCCCGAGGTGTCGAGCACCAGCCGCGCGTTCTGCTTGCGCGCCACCCGGGCCACCCGGGCATAGAAGTCCACGGGGACGCCGGGCGCCAGGCTGCCGCTGGCGACGATGTAGTCAGCGTCCGCCGCCACGGTGGACAGCGACTCCAGGCAGGCCTGCCACTCCTTCTCGGACAGCGTGGGCCCCGGCATGACGAAGCGGAACTCGCGCCCGCTCTTCTTCTCCGCCACCGTGAAGTTCTCCCGGGTATGGCCCGAGATGACGATGGGCCAGCGCCGCAGGCCCTTCTGCTCCAGGAGCTGCTCCAGCAGGTCTCCCGTGGAACCCCCCCGAGGGTAGAGCGCGAGCGACTCTCCGCCCAGCTCGCGGATGACCCGCGCGGCGTTGAGCCCTCCGCCACCTGGGTCGCGGCGCTCCGGCTCGCACCGGAGCTTGTGCTCGGGCGTCACCTCCGCCACGGTCGTGGCCAGATCGATCGTCGGGTTGATGGTCAGCGTCACAATGGGCTTCATGGCTGAGCGTCCCTCTCTATGGCTGACCAGGATGTACCCGGATGCGGCCCGTCGTTCCACCCCCAGCTGACGACTCCCACCTCCACGTCCAAACGCATCATGTCGAACGGATGATCGAACTTGTCACCGCTGCGCGTTGACGCCTGAGAGGAGCAGGGACTAGAGCGAGTCTCCTCGTGTCCCCCTCCTCGTCCGCCGGCTCTGCTGAGAATCTGTCGCCCCTGGCCTGGATTGTAGACGACAGCCCCATGGAGATTGAGGCCATCCGCCGCGCACTGTCCAGCGCTTGCCGGGTAGAGGTGTTCTCGACGGGAGAAGAGCTCCTCGAGGTGCTCCAGCAGCGACCCTCGCCCGACGTGCTCGTCCTGGACTGGCACCTGCCCGGCCTGTCCGGCATCGAGGTCTGCCGGTACCTGCGCGGCAACCCCGCCATGGCCATGCTCCCCATCCTCCTCGTGACCGGGCACACGCGTCCGGAGGACGTGGAGGAGGGGCTGCTGGCGGGCGCCAATGACTACGTCTTCAAGCCGTTCCACGCGGCGGAGCTGCTGGCCCGGGTGCATGCGCTCCTGCGCTGGGAGCTGCAGCGAAAGCGGACGCTCGCGGACGAGCGCTCGCTGCGTCTCATCGCGGAGCGCGCCCTCTTGGAGGTGCAGGCTGCCGAAGAGCGGGCCCGCCACAGCGAGCTGCGGTACCAGCTCGCCGCGCGTGCGACCCGGGATATCATCTGGGAGTGGAACCCGATCACGGGAGAGCTGCAGCACAGCCCGAGCCTCCTGACCTACTTTGGCTACAGGCCAGAGAATGTGGGGAACACCCTTGGCTGGTGGAACCAGTGCATCCACCCCGAAGATCGAGAGGGGGTGCTGCGCAGCTTCGAGGAGGCTGTCGGGACCGAGGTGCAGGACTGGCAGGCGGAGTACCGTCTGCGGCGCGCGGAGGGGACGTGGGCTCACGTGGTGAATCGCTGCCACATCGTCCGGGACACGAAGGGCCGTGCCACCCAGGTGGTGGGAGCGCTCCAGGACGTCACCGAGCGCAGGCGGCTGGAGGCGGAGTCCTCGCAGCGCGCCGAGTTCGAGCGTCAGCTCATTGGCATCGTCAGCCACGATCTGCGCAACCCGCTGAACGCGATCACGCTGGCGGCAACGGCCCTGCTGAAGTCGGAGGAGCTCGAGGAGCGGCAGCGGCGCAACGCCATCCGCGTCCTCACGTCCGCCGAGCGAGCCACGCGGATGATCCGGGATCTGCTGGACTTCACCCGGGCGCGACAGGGGGGCGGTATCCCGCTGCACCGGCGGCAGGCGAACCTCCACGCCCTGGTGCACTCGGTGGTGGACGAGGTGCAGCCCACCCACTCGGACCGCACCATCCTGGTAGAGCAGTCCGGAGACGGGCTGGGGGAGTGGGATCCGGATCGGCTGGCCCAGGTCATCACCAACCTGCTGGGGAACGCGCTTCAGTACAGCCCACCGGAGACGCCGGTCCGGGTGACGACGCGGGGAGAGGTGGACGCGGTCGTCCTGGAAGTGCACAACGAGGGAAACCTGATCGCGTCCGATGTGCTCCCTCGCATCTTCGAGCCGATGGAGCGAGGCCTCCCCTCGCAGACAGGCCATGCAGGGAGGAGCATCGGCTTGGGGCTCTTCATCGTCCGGCACATCGTGCTGGCGCATGGGGGGCGGGTGAGCGTCCGGTCCCTGGTGGAGGGCGGGACCACCTTCACCGTCCTGCTGCCTCGAGCGCCCTGAGCCCCGGGGCCCGGCGGTCCCTGTCGGACGCGCGGGACGGGTGGGCTACGATCCCCGGGTCATGCCCATCCCGCCCCCACGCTCCCTCCGCCTCGCTGCCCTGCTCGTGTCCCTGAGCCTGCTGTCGCTCGCCTGTGAGGGCGACAAGCCCCTGCCACCCGACCCGCCCCCGGAGGGCGACGACCCGAACGTGGTCTACGGCCAGCGGATCATCCACCGCCGCTTGGAGACGGGGGATGTGGTGGCCTTGGACAACACGGGCGTGCGGTCCACGCTGTCGGTGCTCGTGCCCACGGGCGACACCTTCGAGACACGCCCCTTCGTCGCCCGGGACACCGACGCCTTCCAGTTCGACAACGTCCCGCAGGGCCCCTACTACTTGAAGCGAGGCACGAACTCGTACGTCATCACTGAGCACCGCCAGCTCAACCTGGATGAGTACCTCCTGGGCCGTGAGGGCGTCGTCACCGTGCCCACGGCCCTCCAGGCCACCCTGAGCGTGGACGGCCTGGCGCCCATGGAGGCCTACCAGGACTTCGACCTGGTGGCTCCGAACGCGGGAGCGGCGGGGGTGCTCCACCTGAGCTCCGCGCCACAGCCGGGGGGAACCTCGCTGACCGGGCAGAGCGCGGAGTACCGCTCGGCCTTCGGGCGCCAGGAGGTCATCGACAGCACGAAGGGGGATCGTCTCTACCTGCTCCAGAAGCTTCGGCGCGCGTCGGGAGACTTCAACTACTTCGCGCTCGCGCGGGCGCTGACGCTGACGAACGTGACGCTCCGCGGGGATGGGCAGTCCACGCCCGTGAGCGGAACCTTCAGCGCGTTTGCACCGCAGCAGCTCACCGTGGACTGGCGGCGCTCGAGCTTCGAGGCGCACCGGGCGGCGGTGCACCCGCTGGCCGTGCCCCTGCCCGAGACCTCCGTGCGCCACAGCCTGATCCTGGCCCCGGCGGTGGGCGGGCTGAAGGAGGGAGTGGTGGGCTATGCCGGGGAGCTGATCTCCGGGAACATCCCGGCCTCCAGTCAGGATGTGACGCTCTTGCTGGAGTACGGCAACCCCTACCCCCCTGCGTGGGGTGTGGTGGCGAGCGTGGTCCACCGCTACCAGATCCCGGTGAAGGTGCCGCCACAGGGGCCCTCGGCAACGCTGGGCGTGTCGCTGAAGGACCAGGAAGAGCTGAGCGTCTTCACCTCCCGGCCCGTGCAGGCGCGCCTGGCGCCTCCCACCCAACTCCAGGTGGACGGCGCCAACGCCCAGGAGGATCGCGAACTCGCGTCGCTCATGCCGGTGTTCACCTGGGAGCCGCCCACGCTGGGGACGGCGGATGTGTACGAGCTGCGCATCTTCCGGCTGTACGCCTCGCCGACCTCGCCTGACGTGGCGCTCACGGAGACGGTGGCCACCTTCCTTACGGCGCAGCGGCGGGTGCGAGTGCCGCCGGGGATGCTGCAGTCGAAGCAGGCCTACGTGGTGCGGATCGCCGCGATGCGGACACCCGGGAGGGAGCTCACCCGGACGCCGTATCGAGACAACTCGCTGGTGGACACCTCGCTGGCAGAGTCCCTCACCAGCGTGCTGTCCACGCCGTGACCTGGCCAACGCTCATGCGCGCATCCAGAAGAGGTGGCCCCTCTCGAGGACTCGGCGAGGTGCCGCCCCGCCCCTGGCTTGCAGTCATGGGCCTGGCGCTCGTGGCCTGCGCCACGGTGCGGCCGTCGGCCCCCGAGCCGTCCGAGGGACTGCGGCTGAAGTATCGCGTCACCGTCTCCTCCACGGAGGTGCGGGTCCTCCTGGAGGTACACGGGCGCGCCGGACAACGCGTCCCGTTCCAGGTCGCAGGCTCTCACGGCGCAGGGCGAGACTTCCGGATCGTCTCGGAGATCGCCTCCCAGGATGGCGACGGAGCCTCCCTCGCGCTCTCAGCCCCAGGCCCCCACCGCTGGGAGACCCAAGCGCCTCCGGATGGCAGGCTGCGGCTCTCCTACCGTGTGCGGACAGATCCCGAAGCCCATGGCCTCTCCCACGGGCAGCCCGGCTCCGGAGAGATGCCCAAGCTGGACGAGCGCCATGTGTTCCTGCTGGGGGCGCTGGTGTTCGTCGTCCCTGCGGAGTCTTCCGCCGTGCAAGGCCCCATCCCGGTGGAATGGGAGGTGCCTCCCGGCTGGCAGATCCTCACGCCTTTCGGCCACGAAGCGCCCGATCTGACCACTCTCCTGGCCAACTACCTGGCCGCTGGGAAGTTCAGCCGGGCTACCCTCGATGTTCCCGGTGGGTTGCAGCTCGAGGTGGCCTGGTTTGGCGATGAGGATGTCGCCCGATCCACGCTGCCGGAGCTCCTCTCCCGGGTGTTTGGGGCCACCCTGGAGCTCATGGGCAGCCGCGCTCCCACGATGCGCTACGTCATCATGCTGCGGCCGGACTTCCCGCCTGGAACGGTTCAGGGCAGCCCCAAGGAGGGCTCCATCCAGGTCCACCTGCCTCGCGATCTCCCGCTGGAGCGCGTCCACGCGTTCAGGTCCCCTGGCGATCCGGTGCTGGCGCGCATCCTCGCTCACGAGTACCTGCACACGTGGGGCAGAGAGCGAGCAGAAGGGCTGTACGACTCGACAGGGCCTGAGGCGGGAGGCGAGCTGCGCTGGTTCGAGGAAGGGTTCGTCCACTACCTGTCCCAGCTCGTGCTCCTCAGGGCCGGACTGATGGACTCGACGGCCTTCCTTTCCGCGGTGGACCGCGCCCATGCCTCCGTGCAGCAGAACCCCTGGTACGGGAAGGCCTCGCTCGCCGAGGCCAGCGAGCGTTTCTTCGAGGACGCCAAGGCCCGAGAGCTCTCCTACAACGGAGGGATGGTGGTGGCCTTCCTCTGTGACATGGAGCTGCGCGCCCGGGGGCATGGCTCCCTGGAGCGCTTCCTCGATCTCGTCCCGCCAGGCCGCCAGGTGCAGGGCCTGGCACGGTGGCTGGAGTCCTGGGAGAAGAAGACCGGGAGCACGGAGCCCGTGGCGTCCTGGGTCCGAACGGCTGCTCCCCTGCCCTTCCTCGACGCCCGGACCCGGGCCACCGAGAGCGGCACCTTGAGGCAGCTATCGTCGACGAGTCGAAGGCCCTGAAGCCATGAACTGAACCTGTGTCATGCTGGCATCGCGATGAGCGATACGAGCGGTTCATCGGCGCGCAAGCCGATGATTGAGGTGCGGGGCCTCTGCAAGTCCTTCGGTGACCAGGAGGTGCTGCGGGGGGTGGACCTCGTCGTGGAGGAGGGCACCACCTGCGTGCTGATGGGAGTGTCCGGCTCGGGCAAGACGGTGCTGATGAAGCACCTGGTGGGGCTGATGCAGCCGGACCAGGGCACGGTGAAGATAGACGGCGAGGACATCGTGCAGTTGGATGAGGCGGGGCTGGACCGCCTGCGCCGCAAGCTGGGCATCCTCTTCCAGGCCAACGCGCTCTTCGATTCGCTCACCGTCTTCGACAACGTGGCCTTCCCGCTGCGCGAGCGCACCAAGATGTCCGAGGCGGAGATTCGAGAGGCTGTGAGCAAGTCCCTGGCTGTGGTGGGGCTGACGCATGCGGCCCAGCGCTTCCCAGGCGAGCTGTCGGGTGGCATGCAGAAGCGCGTGGGCTTCGCACGGGCCGCCATCCTCCAGCCGCACATCCTCCTCTATGACGACCCGACGGCCGGCCTGGATCCGCTCACCACGGCCTCCGTCAACGAAGTCATCTTCACGGGCAAGCAGCAGCTGGGCGCCACCTCGCTCGTCATCTCCCCGGATGTGGCGTCCGCCTTCAAGGTGGGCGACACCCTGGCCCTCATGCACGAGGGCCGAGTCGTCGAGATGGGCCCACCCGAGGAGTTTCGCCGCTCGGAGCATCCGGCGGTGAAGGCCTTCCTCCACACGTGGCTGCAGCGCCAGGCCCAGCGCCCCCGCTGAAAAGGCCTTTCCACGTGCAGGCCAGCCGATGCCCGAGTGCCTCGGCTCAACACCCTCATCCCTAGGACTCGCGGCGCTTCACCTTTCAGGGCTTATCGAGGCAAGCTTGCCACCGTGTCGCGACGCTCCCGGCTACTCCTGACGCTTCTTGCCTCGGTGCTCCTGCACGGCGTGGCCCTCGTCGCGCTGTCGCGGGCTTGGTCCACCGACCCGGCGCCGCGGAGGGCGCCGCAGAGCCCGCTCGAGATGGAGCTCGTCTACCAGCCTGTACAGCCCGTCCCCCTACCTGCTCCTGAGCCTCAGGTACAGCCGCCCGCCCGGGCGAGTGCTCTGCCGCCGCGCAAGGTGCAGCGCCGACCGCAACCGGCGCCGATGGCCCAGACCCGAGAAGAGCCAGCTGCGCCCGAGAGCACCCCGCCTCCGGAGCCAGTGGCCCAGACACAGGAGGAGGCGTCCGCGCCTGGAGGTGCCATTCCGAAGGCAGAGGATGTGCCGCGCGCCCCGCAACGGTTGACGCTCCTGCCGAATAACCTGCCGGGAGGCATGCCCGTGGAGGAGCCACCCTCTCGGGGCCGGACCGTGCGCAACCTACCCGGAGAGGTTCCGGATCCGCAGGCCGTGGCGGAGTACCAGGCGGAAGAGGCGAAGGCGCGGGTGCAGGGTTGGGCCTTGGACACGCTCGCGGCGGCACGGGCGGATCGGGGAGCCACCACCCCATACTTCCGGCAGCTGCAGCTCGCCTTCTCGGACCAGCTGGTGGATCCCCCGCCACCGGACGCGGAGGTCGTCGGCTCACGCATGGCGCGTGAGCAAGTCGAGGCCATCCAGCACTACGGCAAGTCGGGCACCGCCATGGTCGAGTCCGAGAAGCGTGACTTCCGCATCAAGCAGCGCAACCGCCTCCAGGCGGCAGCCGAGGCGGGACGCGCATCCAACATGTTCATGGTGGACGTCACCGCGCCGGTGCTCGCGCTCGCCGCCGTGGTCGAGGTCTGGCAGGAGCCCGATGGCAAGCTCCGCAACCTCAAGGTGCTCGAGAGCTCGGGCGACCCGACCTTTGATGCCTGGGCACTCTCCCGGCTGCGGAACGCCTTCGCCCACACCGGCTCACCGCCCGATGCAGGGGTCGGCATCCGCGACGACGGAATCCGAAGCCGGTGGCGGCTCGAGGAGTACCTGGGCAATCCGAGGGTGCAGATCCACCTGATCGGCGTCTACTGACCGGCGACACAGGAGTCGCTGCACGCGCACGCGGCTGGCTCCACTCCAGCTACAGTCGAGAACATGCGGCCTTCCTTCTGCCTGGGACTCCTGCTGCTCCTTCCAGCCGTGGCACTGGGTGCACAGGTCAGCGACGCGCTCGGTGTGGACGGTGGCCCGCTGGTCCAGGGCAAGGTGACACGGGAGCCCGGGGGAGAAAGGGCGCTCCAGGCCGTCGTTCGTGGCCCCGAGGGAGAAGCCCTGGTGGGCGCCTCCGTGGTGCTAATCCCCGAGCCCCTGCCTCAGGCCAACCTGGAGCGACAAACAGACTCGCAGGGCAGCGCGAGCTTTCCGGTCACGGCTGGGCGCTTCCGGCTCCTGGCCTTCTGGCAGAGGGAGCCCCAGTTTCAGCGCTACGTATGGCAGGACATCGAGCTGGCGCCCGGCACCGCGGCCCCCCGCGTGGAGCTCCGCTTCCCACCGCTCCCACCCGGCACCCTCTCCGGGCAGGTCCTGAGCGCGGACGGGCTCCCAGCGGGCGGCGCCAAGGTGACGGCCCGCCAGCGCTTCCCGTCACTCCCCCTGGACGGAGACTTCCTCCGCAACACCGCCTACCCGCGCGAGAGCGCGGCCACCCAAGCGGACGAGGAGGGCCGCTTCACCCTGCGGAACCTGCGCGAGGGAGAGTACGTGCTCTCCCTGGAGCACGAGCGCGGGTACGGAGAGGCCATCATGCTGACGGGAGCCCCCACCGCTGAGGTGAAGCTGTGGGGCCGCAGGTGCGCAAGGACGGCCTCCGGCCGCGTCATCGACGAGCGCGGTGCTCCGATCCGCGACTTCGAGATGGGCCCGGAGCGGTTCAAGGATCCGCGAGGGCGCTTCACGCTCAAAGGTGCGTGCGTCATCGTCATCCAGGCCCAGGGCTTCCTGCCCCAGCACGTCCCGCTGCCCAGGCCCGTGCCTGAGCACGTGAAACTGGGGGACATCGTGCTCGAGCGTGGACGCCGCCTCGTGGGCCACGTGATGCGCTCGGACAGGAAGTCCGTGGTGGGCCTCTCCCTCCAGGTGCACTCCCTGGTGGCGCGCTCCGACAAGTCCGGGCGCTTCACCCTCGGGCCCGTTCCGGTCGACGAGGATGCGCGAGTGGTGCTGGAAGAGAAAGGCACCACCCTCCGCCAGCGAGTCCGCCCCGGGCAGGAGGGAGAGCTCACGCTCCGCTTTCCTCCAGGCAGCTCACGGCTCGATGTTCGCGTCCTCGGCGTGGAGGGCCATCCCGCAGCCGGAGTGAGCGTCACAGCCGAGGGCGCGTGGGGCTCGCTCAGCATGTCCACGGACAGCTCGGGCCACGCCCTCCTGAGCGTGCCGCCCGGCCTCCATGAAGTCCGCGTCAAGCAGGAGCCGCAGCGGCAGTCGGCGAGGAATCAGGGTGTCCCGCTTCGCTTCCCCACCATGAGCACCCAGGTTCAGGAGAAGGGCACGGTCCCGCTCGAGCTCCGCCCAACCCAGGGGCCTGGAAGGCTCCGTGTGCTGCTGCCCCGGCCCACCCACTACGACGATGTCTACATCGTGCCCGGCGCACATCCCTGGCCCACGGACAGCGACACGTGGGCCCGCATCGAGGAGCACGCGCTGGTCGCGGATGCGAAGGCGGACATCTGGGCGCAGCCAGGGATGCCCCTCATCTACTACGAGGTCTTGAACGACTTCAGTGAGCTCGTGCCCGGCCTGTACACGGTGTTCACCACGAACTCGTACGGCGACGAAGAGGGACTGACCCTCTTCCGGCAGGTCATCGAGGTCAACGGCCAGGGGAGGCAGGTCGTCCAGGTTCGCTTCGAGGGCGAGAGCACGCGTGTCCTGCGCTGGTGACCGTCAGCAGGCTCGAGCACCGCAAGGAAACGGCACGCACGAACCAGGTAGAATCGCGCCCCTATACCCCTGGGAGGGTCTGGATGCCGGAGCGTGACGTGCAGGCCTGGTTGGAACTTCTCAAGTCATCTCCCGCACTGGCCGGCTGCCTCCGAGAGCCCGAGAGCGAGTCCCTCCTCCGCCAGCTCGCGGAGCGGTTGCAGCCGTCCCAGGTCGAGTCCCAGGTGTCCCTCGCGGATCAACCTCCCGCGCTGCGGTTCATCCTCTCGGGCTGCGTGCGAGTCACCCAGCTGGGACGGCTGCTGCCAGAGGGCAGCCAGCGCCTCGGGGTGGGGAGCGTCCACGGCCTCCAGCACGTGGCCCCGTGGCTTGGGCAGCCCCCCTCGAGCACGAGCCTGTCGGCGACCACCGTCGAGCCCACGCGCTTCCTCGAGCTCCGCCGCGAGGACTTCGACCACGTCCCACGGCCCCTGAGGGAGTGGCTGCTCCGGGTCTCCCAGGCCGAGGCGCTGGCAGAGGAGCTCGTCCGCGTGCTCAGCCAGGAGCCCCGCTTCGCGCTCATCTCGGAGCAGGCACTCTTCCGGCTGGTGGAGAGTGCTGCCGTCGCGCGCGAGGACAAGCGAGCGCTGCTGCGCCGCGGCGAGATACCGGGCGACTTCTATGTCCTGCTCTCGGGGGCCTGCCAGATCCTCCGCTCGGGCGAGTGTGTCGCGTGGCTGAAGGCTCCGGCCTGCATCGGGCACAAGCAGTTCCTGCTGAAGCGGGCCATGGCGGGAGACGCAGTGCGGGTGGAGGACCGGGCGAGCCCTCCGGTGGCAATCCGCATCGACGGCGCGTTCTTCTGGCGGCTCTTCCGGGAAGACTCGGACCTGCAGAGGGCCATCCATCGCGGAAGCCCCGGGTTCACCCCGAAGCCCGTCCCCCCCCCGGCTCACCAGATCCTCGTGCTCGACGGCCCTGAGCCCTTCCCGCTGCGGCGGCTGGGCGAGCTCCTCGCCGAGCGGCTCGCCGCACACCTCCAGGAGCGTGTGCACGTGCTGCGCGTCACGAAGAAGGACGCGGCGCAGGAGCCGCCCCTCTTCCGGCGGCCTCCGGGGGCCGTGAATGGCTGGGTGACCGAGTCCACCCGGCGCATGCCCAGGCCAGACTCCCTGAAGCCCCTGCTGCCACGTCCCGAGCACTTCGCATGGATGCCGCTGGACGGAGGGCTCGCTGGGAAGACGAATGTCACGCTGGTGGATGTCTCCGCCCTGGAGCAAGGCGAGCGCCTGCAAGTGCTGGAGCAGCTCGCGCGCGAGCTGGAGACCCGGCCCCTCGAGCCGCTCAAGCTCCTCTACCTCTCCAGCACGCCCAAGGGCTATCCACGGCTCGGCACGCTTCCGCAGCGCGTCGAGCTCGTCCCTACCGGCGTGCTCTCGCCAACCCTGCCCGTCGGCTTCCAGCCCCTTGTGGAGCAGGTCCTCTCTGACAAGCCCCTGGCCCAGCGGCTGGGCGCGCTCCGGGGAGCCCTCACGGGCGCGCGGGACATGGCCGTGGCCCTGAGCAACCACGTCCGGCAGATGTTCCAGCCCTCCGAGCCTCAGCCCACCTGGCCCCTGGGCACCGTCCGGGTCCGCTTTCCCGCCCCCTGGTACCTGGGCGATGTCCCCGCGAGCGTGTCCTTCCCGGAAGAGCCCTCGCTGCAAGAGACGTTCGACCGCTGGGCCCGGGCCGCCACGGGCCGCCGCGTCGGGCTGGCGCTCGGGGGAGGCGGTGCCTTCGGCTACGTGCACCTGGCCCTCCTCGAGCGGCTCCTGGAGCCCTCCAGGACCCGGCTCGCACCCTCCACGTCCGAGGAGGAGTCCTCGCTCCGAGTCCCCGTGGACATGATCTCTGGCTCCAGCTTCGGCACGGTGGTGGGCGCCTTCTACTGCGTCGGCGGCAAGAAGGGGCTGGAGCGGATGAAGGAGCAGTGGGGCCTGCTGGCCGGGGCCATTCCCTTCGGCGTCGTGACGAGCACGGGCATCCAGTGGATCCTGGACTCCCTCCTCGGCCCGGTGAAGCTGGAGCAGCTCGAAGTGCCCCTCTTCCCCGTGGTGGTGGACGCCGACGCTGGCGTGGAGTGGGACGTGCGCCAGGGCACGGTCGGCCAGGGCGTCCGTGCCAGCGGCGCATTCCCGCCGCTCATGGGCCCGCTGATCCTCCGCAACCGGCGCCTGCTCGACGGGGGCTTCGTGGCCAACGTGCCGGTGAATGTGCTCCGGACGGAGGGCGCGAACCTGCTCATCGCCTCCAACCCCATTCCCCGGCTGTCCCCCCGGAGCCGCACATACCCTCGGATCCCTGTGGTGAGCTCCCTCTGGCGCCAGGTGAACCCGCGGCTGCGAGTGGAAGACTCCTACCGGATGCTCACGCTGATCGGCCGGGTGGCGGGCGAGTCCCAGAGCCGCTCCCAGGACATGGTGGTGTACCGGCCCAAGTTCAACTCGGCCTCCATCACGGCGATGAACCGGGGCTTCCGCGTCAGCGCCGAGGCGGAAGAGAGCCTGGAGCTGGGCCAGGCCGTCCTCGCGGCCCGCGCCCTGTGGCGCTCGCGCCTCAACAACGCCGTCTCGCTGATCCGCTGGGACGAGCAGGCGAGCACGGCGCAGCTCACCGAGCCCGTGCTCTTCGACGGGGAGCTCATCTCCCCGGTGAGCCAGCGCTCCGTCCTGGCCGAGCTGGTGGACTTCCTCCAACACCGCAAGGGCTTCTCCTCGTTCCTCCTCGAGGCCACTGCGGCGACGGAGGCGGAGGCCCTCGCTCGCGCGCAGGCGCTCAAGCAGTACCTCATTGAGTCCTTCGTGCCCCATCCGCCAGAGAAGATCGAGGCGCGGGGAGAGGCCTCGAAGGAGACGCCCGAGTCAAGCTGCCGGGTGCGGCTCCAGCTGAAGAGTGGCCGGGTGGACGCCCAGTACGCCGCGCGGATGGAGGAGGCCTGGCGTGAGCAGCAGGAGGTGGCGCGGCGGGCCCTGGCGGATGCGCAGGCCCGGCGACTGCACCTGGCAGTGGAGCGCCAGGGCCGGACAGGCGATCCCGAGCGGGTCCGCCTGCTCGCGCTGGAGGCCGCGAGGCTCGACCGCTCCGCCGACACGGACCGGGCCTTGAGGACGGTGCTCGATCGCAGGGGCACGCTGCTGCGCCGCTTCGACGCCGAGATCCCCGTGACGTGCCTGGCCTGGAGTCCCGATGGGCGACGTCTGGCGGTGGGGTACAACGACGGCACGCTCCGGCTCTGGGACGTGGAGCAGGGTCAGCACGTCTGGGCCGGCAGGCAGCCGAACGGGAGGGACGTCGCGATCAACATCGTGGCCTGGTCTCCGAGCGGGCACCTGCTGGCCAGCTCCGGCTGTGACTCCCAGCTCGTCCTGTGGGGACACATCCCCGAGGGACTCGTGCCAGTGGCCATCCAGTTCGTCAACACGTGGAACCACTGCGCACTCGCATTCTCTCCGACGGGAGGACACCTCCTCGGGCCCTTGTCCACGGACGACATCGGCAAGCGAGGCGCGGCGATCCTCCGCGTGCGCCCTGACGGCCAGCTCGACGAGCTGTCGGAGCAGGATCTGCTCCCAGGCGCCTTCGCCGCCGCGGCCTGGGATCCGGAGCCGCGGAGCCTGCGGTTTGCCACCGTGGGCGACGACAAGCTCACCCTCTGGCGCATGGCCCAGGCAGGGCCGGAGCAGCTCCGCGAGGTCCCGCTCGAGGGGGCCTCCACGCTCGCCTGGACGCGGGCGGGAGCTGCGCTGGTGGTGGGTGGGGCTCGAGGCGCCTTCATCCTTCGCCCGGATGAGGGCGCGGAGCCGCTGCTGCTCGACACGCAGGGACAGACGGTTCAGAAGGTGGCCTGGAGCACAGACGGGAAGCGAGTGCTGGCCACGCTCCTCGGGGGCAATGCGCTGCACGTCTGGGAGCCCTCCGGCAAGCTCCTCACGGTGCTCCGCATGGAGGCAGAGGGGCTCCTCCAGTCCGTCCTCTGCCACCCCGAGCGGCCCGAGGTGGCCCTGACCTGGGGCGGAGAGGCCGCCTGTGTCTGGGATGTCTCGACGTGCCGCCAGCTCGCGTGGCTCGGAGGGCACACCGGGTTGATCCAGCAGGCCGCCTGGAGCGCCGATGGGAACCGCGTGGCCACCGTCAGCGCTGACGGCTCGGTGCGCGTGTGGGGGCCCTTCGGCGGAGGACCGAAGCGATCCTCCTGGAGCGAGTTCGAAGAGCAGGGCCTCCAGGCCGCTGCCGGCAAGCGCTTCCGGTGGCCCTCGAGCGGCGTGGGGTTCCACCTCCAGGTCGGCGACGGCCGCCGGATCTGGGTCACGTCGCGAGGAGAGGCCGGCGAGCTCCTCGTCCCGGTGCAATCGAGGAAGAACGGGAGGCTTGCCCCGAAGCCGTGGCGGCGTGGCACGCCGTTGCCCCGGGAGGTGTTCAGCAGGGAGGGCAACCCGCCCTACATGCACTGGAGCCCGGACCGGAGCAAGGTGGCTCTCCAGGAGTCAGGGCGCGTCTCGATCTGGGATGCGAAGGCCTGGGAGCTCCTCGGGGAGCACGCGCGCGAGGGGCTCAACGCCACCCATGTGGCCTGGCACCCTTCCGGCAAGCGGCTGGCGATCAGCCGGTTCACGGGTTGGCATCAGGCGGTGATGCTGTGGGAGCTGGAGCAATCACCCCAGCCGGTCCTCCTCAAAGGAGCGGCGGAGACGGACGGCGTGTGGGAGCTCGCCTGGAGCCCCCATGGGGAGCAGCTCGTCACCGCGAGCAATGACGGGCATGTCTGCATCTACAGCGTGTCCCACGAGGAGGCCCGTGCGAAGGTGGTGATGCACCTGCACCACTGGGCAGTGCCTCGACGCGTCGCCTGGCGCCCGCAAGGGGATCTCATCGCCTGCGGCGACAGGCTGGGCGCGGTGCAGATCTGGAACAGCGAAGGGAGGGATCTCGTCTCCAGCCCCCAGCTGCGCCGGGCGCTCATCGAGCTCCTCGTGTGGAGCCCAGATGGCTCGCACCTGTTCTCCGCCGACATGACGGGGCGCGCGCTGCTGTGGCGGCGGGACGGAGAGGCCTGGGTCACGATGGCCGTGCTGGACGCCGAGCCCTCCCGGCTGAGGTGGGCCGCCTTCAGCGAGGATGGCACGTGGGTGGTGACGACGGACTACGACGGGAGGGTGCGCTTCCATCCCGTGGATCTCGACACCCTGGTGGGCTGCGTGAAGGCACACCCCGGCCGCCAGGAGCTCACCGTTCTCGAGCGTGCGCTGTACCAGATCAGTGGCTCCGTGTGAGGCCGTGAGCCGGCACGTTCTTCCGCCACGCCCCTACCCCTCGAACGAGATGAACCGGCCAGGTGGAAACGAGCCCCTCCATCAAGAACCGATCTGGTTCCCAAGGCGATCCGAGCCTCCTCTTTAGGAGCGGACTCGGCTCAGAGCTGCGGGTTGCTCTGCTTGGAGGCGGCGGGAATCGAACCCGCCGCCGGCGACTTCCGGCGAAAGTAGCCCAGAACCCAGAACGGTCGAACACGGTTGCCGCAGGATTGTCGCCGCTGCCACGGGGAGCAGGCATGCCTCGCAGCTCGTGTAATGTGGGGGGCTCGAATGCACGACCGGGTACGAGGCCCGGCGCGAGGGAGGACAGATGGCCGAGCAGCCAGTCCGGGTGGACGTGTGGAGCGACTACGTGTGCCCCTTCTGTTTTCTGGTGGAGCCCACGCTGGAGCAGCTCCGGAAGGACTACGGAGAGTCCGTGCAGGTGCACTGGCGGGCCTTCGAGCTGAGGCCTGAGCCGGTGCCCACCCTGGATCCGGCGGGTGAGAAGCTGCGCAGCACCTGGCAGCGCGTCGTGTACCCCATGGCCGAGGAGCGGGAGATGACGATTCGCCTGCCTCCCGTGCAGCCTCGCAGCCGCAAAGCCTTCGAGGCCGCCCAGTTCGCACGCGAGGCCGGCAAGTTCGATGCCTTCCACCCGGTCCTCTTCCGGGCCTTCTTCCTGGAGGGCCGAGACATCGGAGAGCTCGCGGTGCTGCGAGAGCTCGCCGCCTCGGTGGGGCTGGACGGCGAGGCGCTGGGGCGCGCGCTCGCCGAGGGCCGCTACACCGAGCGCGTGGTGCGCGACCGGGAGCAGGCCCTGGCCGCGGGCGTCACCGGCGTGCCGGCGATGTTGGTGCTCGCGTCCGAGGCCACGCAAGGAGTGATGGTCAGCGGCACCCAGCCCTATGAAGTGCTGCAGGAAGCCCTCGAGCACGCGCGCCGCGGCCCCCTTCCCCCGAAGCCTCCGGCATAGCCGCCCTTTTCCAAACTTCGCTACGCGAGCGGGAGCTCCAGCGTGGCCGTGGCTCCCTTCCCCGGCCCGTCACTCTCCAGCGTGAGGCGTCCCCCCAGCGTCTTCGCCGCCAGCGCGCTCGAGTGCAGCCCCAGCCCTTGCCCACCCTCGCGCGTGGTGAAGCCTTGCGAGAAGAGCCGCTCGCGGTGCGCGGCCTCTATCCCCCGGCCAGTGTCCACCACCTGGATGCGTGCCGTATTCTCCTGGGCATAGAGCCGCACGTGGAGCTGGCGCTGTGCCTCTGGCAGCCCGTGCATCGCATTCCCGGCATTGCTGATGAGGTTGATGAGGATCTGCAGCACCCGGTGCTTGTCCAACCGCACCCGGGACAGCGCGCTCAGCTCCTGGGTGACGGTGACGCCGTGGCGCTGGAGCACAGGCATCTGGATGCTCAGGGCATCCTCGACGATCTGGGCGAGATCGCACTCCTCGGGCAGGAGCGTGCTCCGGGCGTAGTCCTGATGGACCTGGATGATGGCACGCAGGTGCTCGATCTGCTTGTTCAGCTCCCCCGTGCCCTCCCGCAGCGCCGCGTGCTCGCGCAGGAGCTCTTCGGCGAGGGCCGAGAGATAGCTCGGCAGCTGGAGCCCCTGCGGATCCCGGGTGAAGAAGTCCGCCAGATCCTCGCGATGCTCCTCGAGCATGGCGGTGACCTGCTTCAACCGGCTCATCCGCGAGGAGTCCACCTGCTCGCGCACCGTCTGGAGGTTGACGATGGCGCTGGTGAGGACGTTGCCCACATTGTGGAGCATGCTGGCGGCCATCCCGGCCTGAGCCGTGTCGCGGGGCTGCTCCGCCGGGCGGACCCGAGCCTGCTGTAGCTCCCAGGCGCGCTCCTCCAGGCGCTGCCGGAGCTCTTCGTTGGCACGGAGCAGGGTGGCCTCGGAGCGCAGAACCTCCGCATGCCGGCGCGCATTCTCGAGGGAGATGGCGGCCTGTGAGGCGAGGTGCCCCATCAGGGAGAGGGCGGCGGCGGTAAAAGCACGGGGCGTGAGATCGTTCTCCAGGTACAGCACCCCGTGGAACGTCTCCCCGCGCAACAGCGGCAGGCAGAGCACCGACCGTGCCCGCCCGTGCCCAAGTCCGGGATCGGACGAGAATGGGTGCGGCTCGGAGGTATCGCTGAGGAGCACATGCTCTCCGGTACGTCGCGCGTAGGAGATGAGCGTCCACGGCAGGTGATCCTCGAGGCTGCGATCAGGAGCGCTCTGGGGCACGGCGCCGGAGCGCGCAGCCACCGTCAGCTGGTCCTCTCGCGGGAGCAGGAGGACTCCCCACCGCGCGCTCGTGGTCTCGAGGGCGACACGCACCAGCGTCTCCGCCAGCTGCTCGAGGCTCAGCTCACCGGAGAGGGCCTGCTGGGCCTTGGACAGGGTGAGCGCCCCGAGCTGAGTCGCGCTCACATCGTGGAGGGAGCCCGACAGGTTCTTGAAGGAGACGAGGTGGGGCCACTGAGCCTCCAGGTGCCGGGCTTTTCCGAGCGCCCCCCACTGCAGCCAGGCCTCCCAGGACTGCCGGGCGTAGACCTCTGCGACAGTGGGGGCATGGCGCTCATACCAGAACCTCGCCGCCAGCTCGCTGGCGAGGCCAACATTCTGGATGAAGCCGTGCGCACGCGCCGCGAAGAGCGCCTCCTCGTAGGCACGCAGCGCCTCCTCCGTCCGGCCGGTGATACGGGCCAGCTCGGCGGAGACCATCCGCTCGGGAGCACGGAAGTTCTCGGGGCAGTAGCTCGCCCACTCCTCCAGCTGCTGCTGGTGCCCTCGCAGGGTGTCGAGGTACCGCGCCTGCTCCTGCGGCGCCGCTGACGGGTAGCAGGCGGCCAGCGTGAGGGCCTGGTAGAGCTGGAAGTCCAGGAGCTGGATGTGGCCCTGCGTGGACCAGAGGAGCTCGCCAGCCTTGGCTCCTGCCTCCCGGGCCTGCTCGTACGCGCCGCACATGAAGCGCGACTGCATCTTGATGATCCAGTACCAGCACTTCATGGTGCTGTGGTGCTGGGGGGACAACCGGGCCTCGAAGGACTCCTCGTCGAAGTCCTCGCCGCCCAGCGTGTCGAACGAGCGCGAGAGCCCTCGCAGCTGCTGTACGTACCGCTGGGTGTGATGGATGACATCCTGCAAGGCCAG
>Ga0190275_10000518_pt1 | contig 33242 bp, 34 predicted proteins | sample Popmic550T_FD_133745 | JGI IMG/M metagenome (GOLD analysis project Ga0190275, IMG submission 133745) | Populus adjacent soil microbial communities from riparian zone of Yellowstone River, Montana, USA - 550 T | ecosystem: Environmental > Terrestrial > Soil > Riparian zone > Trees stand | place...
GGCCGGACAGGGTTCCCCCTGTGAAGTGCGGGACGTGGCCGGTCGCTGCGCGGAGCAATGTTGTCTTGCCAGACCCCGTGGGCCCCTCCACGAGACAGAACTCACCGGGGCTCACGACGAGGTCGATGCCGGTCAGCGCATCGGACCGAGCGCCGCTGTAGCGGACGCTGACGTGCTCGAAGCTGATCATCGCCGTTCGACCCACCCCGAGTCGACTGTCCCCACCGACTCAGGAGTCCCCTGAGTCGAATCATTCGACTCAGGGCGCCCCTGAGTCGACAAGGCCTGGTCGAGATGCGCCTCACCAGGCAGGGCCTCGACTGGCGTGCTCACTACGCCTGGCAGCGCTGCCAGCACGATCCCGAACAACGGCAGAAGCGCCAATTGCGGCCAGACCAGGGGGAACGTGCTCGGGTGACTGACCGGAAAACCGGTGAACTCGGTGAGGAAGAACAGCGCCGCGATCGCCAGCCCGCAGACGGCAACGAGGGTCGAGCGCAGGTCGAAGCGATCAGGCCGATAGCGGCTGCGCACCATCCGCCGGGAGCCGATCACCAGGCCGATCACGCTGGCCGTCACCCCGACGACAAGGGCCGGCACGGCGACCGAGCCCGGCGTCGCCCCGTCGAGCAGACCGTAGGCGGCCAGGCACAGTCCCAGGAGCCCGGACAGCAGCAGGGCCGCACTCGTACGGCGGGCTCTCACGGTCAGTGCGCCGATTCGCCCGTACCCGCGGGCGTCCATGGCGGCTGCCAGGGCGATCGCACGCCCCAATGCCTGATCGAGCACCGGCATGGCGATGGACCGGAATGCCCGCAACCCGCTGGCGCTACCACCCCGAAGCTGGCGCGCTCGCCGGATCCGGACAGCGGACTCGATCAGTGCTGGGGCCATGCTCACCGCGACGATGACCACCAGACCCGCCTCGTACAGGGCGCCGGGCAGTGACTTCAGTAACCGGCGCGGGTCGGCGAGGGTAACCGCGGCCCCGACACAGACGAGCAGCGTCGCCAGGCGCATCCCGTCGTAGACGGCGCTGGCCAGGCCCTCCGCGGTGACCGCGCCGCCGATCCGGATCCCAGCCGTCCAGTCCGGCAGGACGATCTCGGGCAGCCACACGAGCACGGTCTCCCCGTAGCCGCCGCCCAGGACGACGTGGAACAGCGTCCGGATCGCGACGATCACCAGACCGAAGATGAGGTAGGCCCGGAAGCCGCGTGCCCAAGTCGTCATCGGACGCCGCGCCGCGACCACGAAAGCTGCGGCAGCCACGATGAGCAGCAGCAGCAGCGGGTTGGTCGTACGGCTGGCTGCGGCGGCCAGTCCGAGAGCCCACACCCACCAGGCGAGCGGGTGCGTCGGCAGCCGGGCGAACAACCATCGGCTGTCCGGCCTCGAGGTCATGGCGTGATCACGCCTCCCGTCGGTGGGGAGGCTGAGCGACGTCTGCGCTGGTGGGCATAGGCCAGAACGGCGAGCCCGCCCACGCCGGAGGCCGCGGCCAGAACCGCCCACGGCGGGCCGCCGGAGGTCGGGGACGGCGGCTGAGTCTCGGAGTCGGGTTGGCCTGCCGACGCCGTCGAGGCACCGGCACCTTCGGGGCTGGCCGGAGCCGGGGGTGCGATCCCCGGCTCGATGTCCGCGCCGAAGGACCAGCCCTGCACTCCGCCTGGCTCGGGGTCGTGAGCGGAGGCTCCCAAAGTGGCATACGACCAACTGCCCCCCATCGGAGCCGTCCAGTAGCCCCAGTAGGCCGTGGCCGACGGAATACGCTGGCACGGGTCAGTGGCTGGAAGGTCGTTGATCCGGCAGACGAACGGCTGACCGGCCACCGGAGTGACGCTGAAGCCGGCAACGTCCAACGCTTCAAATCCGCTGTCCACGTCGTCGATACAGGCGCTCTGGGTACCGCCGCCCAATTCATTGAAGGACACCACGACCGCGATCTGGGCCGCCGAACAGCCGGCGGCCTCCGCGGGGGTTGAGAAAGGGGCAGTGGTCACCACCCCTAACCCGAGCCCGATTCCGATCAGGCCCAGACAGATGGACCTTCTCGAGGATCGGGCTCGGGTGCTGTGCATGGTGCGCCGCCTACGCGGACTTGCGCGATCGCACGAGGAACGCGGCGATCAGGACTACGACCAGGATTCCCGCGCCCACCGCCAGCCAGATTGCGAGCCCCCAGCCACCCTTGGTCTCTTCCTCGGCCGATGCGGCATCCGGTGAGGGGCTCGCCGCATCGGGTGCGGGAGTTGCGGCTTCGGCCTGCGTTTCCAGGCCGTAGGCCGCCGGGTCGCTGGGTGCGGCCAGGTCAGCAAGCCCCGTCCCGGCCAGCCCGAGGACGGCTTGGGCGGTCGCCCTGGTGGCAGTCGACGGATCGAAGCCGGCGGAGTCGAATGGGATCGCGCCGAGTTGTTCGGCTGGTTGTGTGCCGCCCAGCTGCACCGAGAGCAACCAGTCGGTTGCCTGATCGGCGGGAGCGTCTTCACCGAGCGCCCGTAGAGCCTGTGCCGCCACGCCGGTGCTGTTGGAATTTCCGGTGCCGTCGGTGCCGAAGGATCCATCGCCGGCCTGCTGAGCGACCAGGAACGCCCCAGCCTCACGCGCGTCCTCCTCGCGGTCGGACACGAGCAGAGCTTGAACGGCGACTGCGGTGGCATCGACCTCGCCGGTAGTGCATGGCTTGGTGCTCGGATCGGTAACGAACCCACCGTCGGCGCACTGGGCGCTGATCAGGAAGTCGACAGCGGCGGGCGGAACTCCGACTGGATCCGCCCGGACCAGGGCGAGAATCGCCAAGGACTGCGTGACCGGGCTGCTGAAGTCTCCGAACTCGGAGACGTCGGCGAATCGGCCGTCTGCGTCCAGCTGGGACAGCAGCCGAGCAACGAGATCCTGCCCACCGAAATCTGTGGCGTCCCGCTCCATCACCTCGGCTACCAGGGCCAGCTTGGCCAGCGCCCCGGCATAGGACTCAGTGGCACCGTCACCGGTGTAGGTGGCCACTTGGCCTTCCAGCCAGGCCACAGCGTTCTGTGCGGCATCGCCAGCCGAGTCGGCTGCCGCGAAGGCCAGCACCGCGTCCGCGGTGAGACCGGCATCCGGTGAGATCTCGATCGCCGGATCCACCGTTCCGTTGGCGTCCGCGTCGAAGGACGAGGTGAGGTACTGCCCATCCACGAGTTCGCCGGTCAACCATCCGGCAGCGGCATCGGCGGGGTCGGTGGTCAGTGGTTCGGAAGGGGGAGCGGCGCTGGTGGTACTAGGAAGGAACGGGACGGCGATCAGGGTGAGCACGGCGATGAGCGCGGCTCGTACGGTGTGCCCGTGCGGCCAGGCGCGCGAGACGGTGCGGTCGGACATGTGGGCCTCTCGGTGAGCGATCCGACGAAGAAGGCCCGGGCAGCTCACGTACGAAACCCCCTTGCGCGTGCGATGCAACGCGAAGGGGGTGGGCGCAGGTGAGGTACCTGAGCTCCGCCCCGCAGACCTCGGCGTGATGGAGTCGCTCGTGTCGGGCAGGTAATCGGGCTCGTCGGGTACGCCAGAAACCAGGCGTCTCGTACTTACCGCTGCGGGTCAGCGCCGGACTCTCACCGGACTTCCCCTGCGCCAGCACTTATGCAGTTGTTGTGCCCCGGATGCTCCGCCGAGCGACACCGGAAGTCAATTCGGTCCGTTCTGGATCAGCGAGATCAGTCCCGGCCGGACAGCCGCCGGTGGACCAGGAGTGCTGCCAATCGCTGGATGAGGTCATACGGGATCGGTTTGGCGTAGGGAAATCTAACCGTGTCCTTGACCGCTCGGTAGGGCGCGATCTCCCGCTCCAGCGCCTCATCTGCTCGAGGTATCGGGTACATGCCGATGTGGTTCTTCCAGGCAGCGAAGTAGACCAGGGACAGGCCATCCATCGTGATCGTCGGCATCTGGTAACTGATCTTCTCGCCAGGGTCGGGTACGGCGGCTCGGATCCTCTTCCGAATCTCCTCCAGGATCGCCTGCACGTCCTCGGAAGTCGCGGCGATGTACTCGTCGATGGTCCTGAACTGCTCTGCCACGACATTCCTTTCCGTAGGTCCCGACGTCGCGTTGACAAGCCGGGCGCGAGAGCATGTCTCCCGACGGCGAGCTACCTCGCGGTCTGGATGACCGGAAGCGCGCGAGGAGGCAGCCGTTGTTGTACGTGGTGTCCCGGCTCGTCCTGCGCCCGCTGTTCTGGGTGTTCTTCCGACCCCGGGTCTCCGGTCGCGAGAACGTGCCCCCCACCGGCGCGGTCATTCTGGCCAGCAATCACCTCTCCTTCATCGACAGCATTGTGATCCCGTTGGTCTCGCCACGGAAGGTTGCGATGCTGGCCAAGGCCGAGTACTGGCGAGGCAAGGGAATCAAGGGCTGGGGGACCCGCACGCTGTTCGCGGCGCTGGGCGCGCAGCCAGTTGAGCGCGACACCCACCGATCCGCCCAGGCAGCTCTGGACACTGCTCTGGCCGTTTTGAAGGCCGGCGATGCCTTCGCCATCTACCCGGAGGGCACGCGTTCCCGCGACGGCAAGCTCGCTCGGGGCAAGACAGGCGTGGCCTGGCTGGCATTGACCGCCGACTGCCCGATCGTTCCGGTGGCCGTTGCGGGCACGGACCGCATCATGCCCATCGGCTCCCGGGGTCTGCGCCCACACCGGGCCACGGTCACGTTCGGTAAACCACTGCACTTCCCGCATTACGCCGGGCAGGCCGCCAAGGGCAAACCGCGCCGAGAGGTCACCGACGCGATCATGGTGGAGATCGCACAGCTGTCCGGGCAGGACAAGGCGGGATGGAGCGCGCCAGGTGCGGCTGGGTGAGCAGCAGTGCCGGAGCCGCTTCGCCGCGGAGAGGCTCGTCCGGATGGCCACGCTCGCCGAGGACGGCTCGCCGCGGCTGGTCCCGATCACGTTCGCCACTGTCGGCGAAGTGGTCGGTGAAATTGTCGGTGAGCTCGGCGGTCGGATCGGTGGCCGGGACGTGGTCTTCTCCGCTGTGGACGACAAACCGAAGTCGACGCCAGCCCTGGCGCGGTTGCGGCGCATCGAGCGGGACCCAAGGGTGTGCCTGCTCGCCGACGCGTATTCCGAGGACTGGAGCCAGCTCTGGTGGGTGCGGGCCGACGCCCGGGCCGAGGTCTTGACCGATGGTGCTGAGTGGGACACGGCGATCGCCTTTCTGCAACACAAGTACCAGCCGTATCGGCTGCGACCTCCGACCGGGGCGGTGATCCGGTTCGTCGTCAGCGATTGGTCTGGATGGACGGCATCGTGACTGAGGGACACGTGAAGGTGAGCGTGCAGCTTCCCGACGACAGCTGGCACGGGTCAGGGGCCGAGCACCTGTGGGCCAAGGAAGTGACCGGCCAAACTTTCCGGATCCGAAACATTCCGGTCTTTGCCCTAGAGCTCAGTTGTGACGACGTCGTCGCGGCTGTCGTATGAGTCGAGTTCGGGCTGGCGCATCTATGCGATCGGCGGACTGTCCGGAACGGCAGGGATTACCGTCGCGCCATGAGCATCTCGACAGCACTTGATCGGATAGCCGACACCAGCCACTTCGATGCCGCCATCGAACCCTTCCGCACGGCGGTCAATGCCGTGCTGCGCCCGGGTGCTGTCAAGGACGCCTTGCACGGGGTGTGGCTCGGGCATCCTCTGCATCCTGCGCTGGCGCAGGTGCCGCTGGGCGCGTGGATGTCGGCGGGACTGCTCGATGCGCTGCCCGGCAATCGCAAGGAGGCGAGCCTGCTCATCGCGACAGGCATCGCCGCGGCAGTGCCGACGGCGATGGCCGGAGCGGCAGATTGGTCAGAATCCGAGCCCGGCCAACAGCGGGTCGGCGCCTTGCACGCGGTCATGAACTCCGCTGCTCTGGCGCTGTATGCCGGTTCGCTCCTGGCCCGCGCTCGGGGTTCGCACGGTCTTGGGCGAGCACTTGCCTATGCCGGCCTGGGACTGGCGGGATCCTCGGCGGGCATCGGCGGGCATCTGGCCTTCCACCAGGCCACCGGTGCATCGCATGCCGCGACGGCTGCACGGACGCTGAGCCATGACTGGATGGACCTGGGTCCGTTGATCGACTTCCCCGATGGCAAGCCCGTGCTGCGGGTCAACCAGGACAGCGACCGCCCGGCGCCGCTTTGTGTGGTGCGCCGTGGGGAGAACGTGCACGTCCTCGTCGACGTGTGCTCACATCTCGGCGGTCCGTTGCATCAGGGCAAGCTCACCGACGTTAAAGGTGAGCAGTGCCTGGTCTGTCCGTGGCACGGCGGCACTTTCGCGTTGACCGACGGGCGTGCGGTGCACGGTCCGACCGTCGCCTCCGCGACGGTTCTCGACACCCGCGTCAGCCAGGGCCGACTCGAAGCCCGGCTGCCCGAGCGGCACCAGCTCTGATCGATGGCCGATGACGGTGAACGTGACATTGACACTGCTCTGCCGAACACATTCTCGGACCGCCGTCGGATCGTGACCGGTCGCGCTGGCGGAGCCGAACTGTGGCCTGCTAGCTTTCCGACCGACCCTGCCGAGCCGGAGTACCGGTCCGCGCCCACCTGCGCTGCCCGGCGTGACCTCCACCCAATCCTAGAAGGGCACTCCGTGTCTCGATCGAAAGCTCCTAAGCACGCAGCCCGAGCCGCAATTGTCGTGGCTCTGCTGGCCGGTGGCCTCGGCATCAGCACCCCGGCCAACGCAAGCTGGAGCATGCTGTGCAAGGCAAAGGAAAAGGCGCCGGTATACACGATGGAGAGTTCGTACAGCTACACGATCCAGCCCGGCCGCTACATGCGGGTCGTTGATTGGTTCTATAACCCCTTCGGCACTGGGACCAAGTACTTCGTCGGTCACGGAAACGGCCACAGTCAGGATGGCTACTCGATTGCGTCGCACTTCTCAACCTGCATCCCGGGATAGGTCTAGCGATGTGGCGACCTGCGGTAGGTGGCCACGCTCGACAGTCTCTACGCCCAATGCATGGGTGACAGAAGGATGCGCTCGCTGTGTGTGGCGCGTCGCGGCGAGGACCCGCACGTGCTGATCGATGGCTGATGACAACCACCCCGACACCGTTCTGCTCGATGTCGATGGCACCCTCATCGACTCGACCTACCACCACGCCATGGCTTGGCAGCGAGCCTTCAGCGAGCACGGTGTCGAGGTCGCGATGTGGCGGATTCATCGGGCCATCGGCATGGGCGGTGACCGGCTGGTCGGTGAGGTCGCGGGTGCCGATGTCGAGTCCCGACTCGGAGATGTCCTTCGCGATGCCTGGAAGAAGCAGTACGAGCGGCTCCTTCCGGAGGTCACCCCCTTCGACGGGGCATCGGCCCTGCTGGTCGAGTTGCGTACCCGCGGGTGGAGAGTGGGGTTGGCGACATCCGGCAAACCGGAACACACCCGGGCCGCCTTCGACCTGCTCGGCGGGGAGGGCTTGGTCGATGGCTGGACCAGTGCCGATGACGCAGCGGAATCCAAGCCCTCGGCCGACATCTTCCAGGCGGCGCTGTCCGAGGTAGGCGGGCATGCAGCGGTCTGTGTCGGCGACGCGACCTATGACGTCGAGGCGGCGCAGGCCGCTGGCTGGTCGTGCATCGCCGTGCGCACCGGCGGGTTCGGCGTCGCCGAACTCCAAGACGCAGGCGCGAGTCATGTCTTCGACGATGTCGCTGACCTCCTGGCACACCTCGACGAGACGCCATTGGCCAAGCCTAGGAACCTATGACCAGTCCGTACGGGCGCTCGTTGACCGGATCAGAGCCGGAGTGACAGGGTTTCAGTCATGGCCAAACTTCCCCTCGAGCGGATGTTCGACAACACCGACGCGCTGCTGGCGAGGACCGAAATTCCGTTGCACCGCAAGATCCTGATCAACTGGCGCAGGCACGGTTGCCTGGAGATCATGGGCCGCTACCAGGAGATCTTCGCGCCGGACCTGACCGTGCCGCATCCGGTCTACAAGGTGCACAACGACCCGTCCGGCACCGTCGTACTCGACGGCAGAGAGGCCGTCGAGGGCTTCTACCGCGACCTGACCGAGGCCGGCGCCTCGGTGATGGTCGGCATCAATGACCGGATCGCGGTCAACGACTGGGGATTTGCCATCGAGTCCGACTTCAACAACTTCGTGCCCGGGAAGCTGCTGGCCGCTGCGGGTGCTCCCATCGACGACGAGGACGCCACGTACATGATCAGCTACCAGCAGACGATGGTGTGGGCCTACACCTCGGACGGCCTGCTGATCGGAGAGAACATCTACGGCGGTGGTCGGACGATCACCAAGCCCGACCCGGCCGATGTCATCACCCTGGACGAGGCCGTCGACATCCTTACACCCATCCTGGCCGCAACCCCCGCGAGCTGACCGCTCCAGTGGTGACCGGATGAACATCCACCGCCTCGGCGAGGTAAGCGTCCTGAATGATCCGCGGCCGGTGCCCGGCGTCGGCTACCTGCCGGTGAACGCCTTCGTCCTGCATGCCGAGCAACCTGTCGTGGTGGACACCGGGCTGAGCACTTCCGACAGCGGCTTTCTGGACGCGCTCGGCTCGGTGCTCGATCCCGTCGATGTGCGCTGGATCTGGTTGACCCACCCGGATCGGGACCACACCGGCGGGATGTTCGCCCTCCTCGAAGCCGCTCCGCAGGCCCGGGTGGTCACGAACTTCGTCGGGCTTGGGATCCTGGCCACCGAGCGACCGCTCCCGCTGGACAGGGTTTACCTACTCAATCCGGGTCAGACCTTGGACGTCGGGGACCGCGTCCTGCAATCCTTCCGCCCGCCGCTCTACGACAGCCCGGCGACGGTTGGGTTCTACGACGACCGATCCGGGGCATGCTTCACCTCGGACTGTTTCGGTGCCACGCTCCCCAGCGCCGAACTGGCCGGCTGCGCCGAGATCGGCGACGCCCCGCGGGATGTCCTGCGAGCTGGTCAGCTGCAGTGGGCCACTGTTGACAGCCCCTGGGTGCACAGCGTCGACCGGGCGCGTTACCTGGCCACGATCGACCCCCTCCGTGCGATGAACCCAGAGATCATTCTGAGCGGGCACCTGCCACCGGCCGTCGGGCGTAGCGCGGAATTCTTCGAGATGCTCGCGCAGGCACCCGGGGCCGATCCGTACGTCGGTCCGGACCAGCGGGCCCTGGAAGCGATGCTGGCCAGCTTCGAAACGGGCGCGCCCGCTTAAGAGCACCCAGCCCTACTGACCTACCCGGCCGTCGATCCTTTCGCGCAGGAAGTCCGCGTGCCCGTTGTGCCGGGCGTACTCCTCGATCATGTGCACCAGCACCTCGCGCAGAACGTCTCCGTCCTTGCCCACGAGGGCCAGGTCTGGCGCGTCGGCCACAAACTGATCCGCGAAGGCAACCTCGGTCCGCCATGCCTCCCACGCTTGGGCGACAATCTCGGCATCAGGTACCGCCCCGTCGAAATCCCCGTTGGGGTCGGCCTTGGACAGGAAATGCGGTGGCGCGTCCTGCCCGGCCAGCCGTTTGCGGAACCAGCCGCGCTCCACATCAGCCAAGTGGCGGACCAAGCCGAGCAGCGACAGGTTTGATGGCTCCACCGAGCGACGGGCCATCTGTTCTGCATCGAGGCCGGCGCACTTCAACTCCAGGGTGAGGCGCCGATCCCGTAGATACCCGACGAGAATCTCCCGCTCGCCGACGAACCCACCGTCGGCCCGCGGATCCTCATCGGGGTGGACGAACATGTCCCACCATCCGAACTGCCGGGCGCTGTCTGCCGGCACCGCGGCGCCGGTCTCGGACTCCTCGGCTGCACCCGCATCGGCGACCAGACGCATGACTCCGGCCGGCGTGCGGTCGAAGCCACAGGCAGCTATGTAGAACGGGTCAAGGTCTGGGTCGAAGTCGACGTGCAGGTATTCACAGCCGGCCGCTCTTGCCTTGTCCCTGGCGACTGCCACTAGCTGAGTGCCTATACCGCGACGGCCGGCGTCTGCCGAAACCATCGTGTCCTGCACCCAAGCGTGGACGAGACCATCCCAGATGACATTGACGAACCCGACGAGTGCCTCACCATCGCGCGCGACCACCCAACCGAGGCTGTGGTCGGCAACGAGCCTGTTCCAGGGCCACTCCACGTCGGGAAACACCCTGGTTCGGAAAGCGTCAGCATGCAGCGCGTTCACCTCGCTGTCGGTGAAGTGACCGCGCCAGAGGTAGTCCGTCATCCCCTTACCGAACCCCGCGTGTCAATCCTTATTCAGTGGGACCTCGCTCGTTAGGACGCGAAGTCAGGCATGTTCCCTCGGGCAGAATCGCTGCGGCCCTTCGGCTCCTCCCAGTCCTCTTGCCGCCCGAGAGCTGTCAGATCGAGGAAGTAGTACGAGCCGCCGGTGCATTCGAGTCCACGGGCGTACTGGGAGTAGGTGCGAAACACCCGCCCGTCCACTTCGAGGAAGCAGGTCTGACCAGGCATGTCGTAGGGCTGGTCGGCGGTCTTCATGCTCTCCTGGCCCATCGCGGCGTACTCGTCGAGTGAGCGGAAATTGAACTCGTCGAAACCTCGGGAGGCATCGATCGTGACCCCGAAGTCGTAGTTGAAGTCGCCGTCGCCAGAGGAGTACCACGGGATCTCCCAGCCCCGCTTGGCTTTCCAACGCTCGAGCTTGGCCAACGGTGCTCGCGAGACCATGGCGAAGGTGGTGTCCCTGGTATGCAAGTGCTCCAGGAACCCAGGCGACAGCTCGTCGGTGCCAGCGGTGCAACTGGGGCAGCCGTCCTCCCAGTCTGGGTGGAACATGAAGTGGTAGATGATCAGCTGCCTGCGGCCCTCGAAGAGGTCGAGCAATGACACCTTGCCGCCGGGACCGTCGAACTCATAGGGCTTCACCTCGACCATCGGCAGCTCGCGACGTTCGGTGTTCAGGCGGTCCCGCTGCCTGGTGGCCTCCTTCTCCTTGACAAGGAGCGCCTTTCGAGCGGCGACCCATTCCTCGTGCGACGCGATCTTCGGGAGGCTCATCCGATCTCCTTCGACTTCTGACGTGCATGCTGGCTTTCACTACAGACCGTCCGAGCCGCCAGGACTCATCGGCGCGAGCCGGGCTCAGCCCTCCAGGCCGGTGCTGTTGTGCGATGCACCGACCGGCTTCGACTCCGGTGAGCCACGCTGGCGCAGATAGATCGACAGCACGACCATGCTGGCCACTGCGAGGAACTCCGACTGCCAGTTCTGCAGGGTCCGGTTCCAGAAGTCCGCGGAGGTCACGTAGCTGCCCCAGCTCATCGGCTCCTGGAGTTCGGCGAGCTGCTCGGCGTTGAAGGCGCTGACACCGGCGATGGATTGCGCCAACCAGGAGAGCAGGAAGATCGTGCTCATGACCAGGGCCAGAGACCAGGCATAGACCGACAGCCGCAGCCCACCGGCCTTGGCCCAGGCCGGGGAATCCGGGCGGGTGTGCTTGCCGACCATCTGGTCCTCGTCGGACTCCAAGCCGGCCTTGTCCAGTTCCTTGGATTCCGGAGAGCCCCGCTGCACGAGCCACACAGTCGCCAGGATGTAGAGCAGGAATTGCAGGTATTCCGACTGCCAGTTCTCCGTCACATCGACGGCGAACTCCGACGAAGTCAGATACCGGAGCAGCGACACCTGCTCCAGGCCGCTGGTGGCCGCGTCGTTGTTGTAGAGCGCAAGGCCGGTCAGCGCCTGACCCACCAACGCGAGCAGGAAGATACCGCCGAAGAACAGGGTCAGGCCGTTGCTGGACAGGAATCCCCGATCGCTGCGCTTGCCCTTCGCGTCTGCTCCCTTTGCGCTGGTCACCTCTGGAGCAGTCCGATCGCGATGAAATATGCCAGTCCGAGAAATATCGCGATCAAGAATGTGAGGAATAGAGCTCGCATCGCAGTCAGCTCCCGCTCAGCGAGCAGTCGTAGGGAGCATTGGCCTGGAACACACAGCCAGCCGCGCTGACCTGCCAGCGCCCCTCGGCAACCGACAGGAAGACGACGTCACCGTCCAAGATGACTCGGGCGTTTCGACCGTAGGCCGCCACGTCGACCACCTGCTCGGCGCTGGGCAGGCTCTCGGCGAGAATGGCTGTCTCGCATGGCTGATCGGTGGACTGCTCGAGGTCGGTACGGGTGGTCTCGATCAGGAGATCACACGCCGACCCGCCATCTCCGCGTCTCTGCGCTTCATGGAAGGCGACGGCCGCCTCGCCCGCTGCCTCGTCGTCGGGTCCGAGCGAGCTGCACCCCGAAAGGTTGACCCCCAACACAAGCGCCGTGGCACACCAGGCGAGGCGTCGGGTCACGAGGCGAAGGGTAGCGCCGGGATGCGCGGCGGGCGCCTGTGGTCGGATCGTTGGCCGGCGGGCAGCAAAGTCTGGACAGCCGCAGGTTACTTAGTAAGCTGCCCGACGTACCTCGTCACCGTGACGCGGGAGAAAGGCGCCCAGGCAGCGCCGAAGTGGGGAGACTCAGATGAGCACCGATCGCGACATGAGCGCACTGTCGACCGAAGAATTGGCCGCCCAGGGCGGCACCGCGCTGCCGGACAAAGAGGTCATGTCCGTCCTCGACCTCAACGCCGACCTCGATCTGGCCATCGACGCCGCGGCCCCGATCGATCTGGCCGTCGCCGCCAATGCCAACGTGGCAGCCCCGATCGATGCAGCGGTGGGCGCCAACATCCTCTCGTCCGGCTCCGAGGCCCAAGCACTGTCCGACCAGGGCGTGATGATCGACCAAGCAATCAACGCTGATGCCACCGCGAACGCGGAACAGGACAGCGTGCTCGACCAGAGCAACGACACCATCGACGATGGCTCCGGCACGGATGCGGTGAGCGACGGAGTGCCACCGCCGGCCGGCGATGTCACCACCACCCCCACCGCCGAGGGTGTGATGGACGGTGGACTGCTCAACATCGATGTGAACCTGGCCGCCGACGCGGACATCGCCGCGCCGATCAATGGTGCGGTGGCTGCCAACGCCAACGTGGCGGCCCCGATCGATGCAGCAGTCGCCGCCAACATCGGCTCGATCGACAGCTCCGCTGTCGCGGTCGCCGAGCAGGACGCCATCATCAACCAGAGCATCGAGGGCGAGGCGTCGGCCAACTCCGAGCAGACCTCCGACATCCGCCAGTAATTCCCAGGTGACCCTCACTCCCGACGCACCGGTAGGACGCGGCGGCGCTGTTGCGTCGTCGCGTCTTGCCGTGCGCCCGGACGACCGCCCAGTCCGTGCCGAGGGCATCGAGCTCATGGGCGAGATGGTGGGTTCTGGATATCGGGAACCGCCGGCGCTGGTACGCAGAGCCGACGGACAGACGATCCAACTGACAACGCTGCTCTACCTGGTGCTGGAGGCCGTCGACGGGCAGCGCAATTGCGCCGAGATCGCCGAGCAGGTCAGCGCCAAATTCGGGCGCTTGGTCAGCGCCGAGAACGTGAGCAGCTTGATCGACTCGAAGCTGCGCCCGCTCGGCGTCCTCGCGAAGGCCGACGGCTCGCAGCCGGAGTTGAAGAGGTCAAATCCCCTGCTTGCGCTGCGGTTCCGGTACGCAGTCACCGACCCGGACAAGACCCGGCGGCTGACTGCCCCGTTCGCCCCGCTGTTCCACCCGGTCGTGGTCCTCCCCGTCGTCGTGGCCTTCTTCGCGGTCTGCTGGTGGGTGCTGATGGTCAAGGGGCTGGCGTCGGCCACGTACGAGGCCTTCGAGAAGCCGGGCCTGTTGCTGTTGATCTTCGCGGTGACGGTGCTCTCCGCCGGATTCCACGAGTTCGGCCATGCCGCGGCGGCGCGCTATGGCGGCGCAACACCTGGGGTCATGGGTGCGGGCCTCTACCTGGTCTGGCCGGCCTTCTACACCGACGTGACCGACTCCTATCGCCTCGGGCGTGGAGGCCGGCTTCGTACCGATCTCGGTGGGCTCCACTTCAACGCGATCGTGGCGATAGTCATCGTCGGAATCTGGTGGGCCACAGGGTATGACGCACTGCTCCTGGTTGTGGTCACCCAGATCCTGCAGATGGTGCGACAGCTTGCTCCGATCGTGCGATTCGACGGTTACCACATACTGGCCGACCTGACCGGCGTACCTGATCTGTTCCAACAGATCAAACCGACGCTGCTCGGCCTGCTGCCCTGGAACTGGCGCAAGCCGGAGTCACGGGTGCTCAAGCCGTGGGCTCGCGCGGTGGTCACCCTGTGGGTCCTGCTGGTCGTCCCCCTGTTGGTCATCTGCTTGGTGTTGATGGTCGCCGCCTTCCCACGCCTGCTGGCCACCGCTTGGGTGAGCCTTCGTGAGCAACAGTCGATGTTGTCCGAGGCCTTCGCCGATGGCGACTTCCTCTCGGTCGGCGGACGGGCGCTGGCCATCCTGGCCATCGCATTGCCCGTACTCGGCATCGTCTACATCCTGGTTCGGCTGGTCCGCCAGGTCGTCGGATCGGTATGGCGGCGTACGGCAGACCGACCGATCCTGCGCCGCATGGCCATTGCGGCCGGGGCCGCCATCATCGCTGGCCTGGGGTGGGTCTGGTGGCCGGACGCGGACACCTATCGGCCGGTTCAGCCCTACGAACGCGGGACGCTGGTCGATGTCCTCGCTTCGGTCACGCCGGCGCCGGACACGCTGTCCGAGGGGCAGTCGGGCTCACTGACCACGGTCTGGCCGGCTGATGCCTCCCTGGGCACCGCAGAGAACCCCGAACTCGCCATGATCCTGGTGCCCCGAGCGGGGCAGGAGGCGCCGGGCTGGGTCTTCCCGTTCAGCAGACCCCTGGCGCCCGAAGAAGGCGATACCCAGGCGTTGGCCGTCAACACCGAGGACAGTTCGGTGCTCTACGACGTGGCCTTCGCGCTGGTCTGGGCGGACGGCGAAGAACCGGTCGACAACGCCAACGAAGCCATCGCTTATGCCAGTTGCACCGACTGCACCACCGTGGCGGTGAGCTTCCAGGTCCTGCTGATCGTCGGCGAGGCCGATGTGATCGTGCCGGAGAACTCGGCCGAAGCGGTCAACTACAACTGTGTCGAGTGCGTGACCGCCGCTGTCGCGCGCCAGCTGGTGATCACCCTCGACGCTCCGCTGAGCGAAGCCGGCATGGCCGAGTTGGCTGCATTGTGGGAGGAGATCGCCGAGTTCGGGGAGAACCTCGAAGGCCTGTCCCTGACCGAGATCGAGGCACGACTGGACGAGTACGAAGCCCGGATCGTCGACATCGTCGAACGGGATTCGGCGGCGACGGCATCCGAGGACAGCGCCGAAGCTCCGGCCTCGGAGGACCCCGCTTCGACGTCCGGCCCGGCCGGTACCGGTACGAACGGACCTCGCCCGAGTTCCGGCTCGGCGCCCTCATCCTCGAGCGCTCCTGGACCTGCGCCCTCGGGCGAGCAGACCGCGGATCCGACAAGCTCACCGCAGCCAGCGCCGTCGGCGGAGCCGACACCGGAAGCCACTCCCTGAGCGCAGCTACAGCGTGATCCCGTACTCGGCCAAAGCCGAGGTCATGTCGCCCCGGCGGGCACTGGCAAGGTGTCCTCCGGTGAACCGTTGGTCGTAGGTGACCTCGGCAACAATGCTCTTGGCAGGCTTGAAATCGCTCATTTCCGCGTCGGTCGAGAACTCGACTTCAGCCAGCGTCAGTCCCTGGAGCACGCCCACAAAGGTGTCGACGCCGTAGGGCGGAATGCTGTGCCGAGTCTTGCCGAGCCGATCAGCCGGCAGTTGGGCGAAGATGCGATGTTCTTCAGCGGTCAGGTACATCGATGTAATCAAGCCGGGACCGCCCTCAGGTCCTGGGATCTTCTGCGTAAGTTTGAAGACGAGGTCCTGCCCGTCGCTGGTCTGCTCAGCGGCGAGTCGAAGCCTGACTCGACCAGGAATAATCGGCCGGGCCGGAACGCGACTCACCCTTGTCGCATTTCAGCAAGGTCCTGCTTCCTCCGACAGTGCGCGCAAGGTCGCTTGCGACCGGGCAGCGTCAGCATCGCGAATTCAACTGGCCGCCGGGCGCAGCTCGTTCCAAGGGCAAGACGGTCACTCGGTGTTCGACAGCTGCGCAGTGATCGACTCTCTCAACAGGTCGTGACGATCGCCGAGCCGCGTTCTCGGGTCACTCCAATGCTCTGCCGGGTACAGCCAGACTGGCTTAACCCGTAGGTCGTCGGGTTCCCATTCATAGCGCGGCCAGATATGAGTGTGCAGAAACGGATCGGTGTTGCCCAGGATCTCGATGTTGACGCGGCGGAACCCTTCATCAGCCAGGCCGCACGCCCTCTCGACCGCGCTGGCGAGCCGTTCGATGCTCTCGAGATATCTCAGCCGGCGGGGCCGCGGAAGGTCGCTGAGTCGGGTGACCTTTGGATCATCGGTCAGCAAGACGCAATATCCGGGAAGCCACTGGACATCGCCGATCACTGCGAAGGACTCCGGTAGGCGGGCCAGGATGGTCGGATTCGTACCGTCAAGCGCCGCTGCCACCCGATCCGATCTCCAGTCACACACCCGAGCAGCCCTCCTCGCGTTGGCAGTCCGTGGAGAAAGCCGCGTGTCACCGACAGATTGCGGTGAAGTCTTAGCCCGCGGTCCCGGGCGCACCGTACTGCTCGAACGTGGTCTGGACGGTGTCGAAGTAGCCGGTCTTGGCTCGCGCGTAGTCGTCGAAGTCCGCGTCGCCGGCATGCGCGAGGGCCAGTTCGGTCTTCATTTGCTGGTAGCGCATCCGTTCGGCTGGGTGGTCACGGAGCCAATCCCGGAACTGGATGGTGTAGCGACCCCAGGGTGACTGCGACTTGCGGATGTGCAGGATCGCGGGACATCCGGGGCCGGTCCGGATGAACAGGCGCTTGTCCCAGATGTCGTCGGCGACGCTTGAATTTGCCTCGCGGCAGGTCTCGGTACACGCCAGGTGAATCGGGCCTACTGCCTTTGGCTGGTGAGAATCCGATGGCGTGCAGCGCCGTGTCGAACTGAGCGTCATGACGGAGGTCGGGCAGTTGAATCTGCACGTCGATGATCGGCTTGGCGCTCAAGCCTGGGACCGCTGTGGACCCGATGTGCTCAAACCTTGCGTGGTCGGCAGCTCCGCAGGCACTCAGCGCCTTTTGGAGCTGGCTGAGGTATCGCCCAGCCGCGATCGCCCACGACGGGTCATACGTCTGCAGGACAGGGGCAGAGCTGATGTCCGGCGTGCCCGGTGAGGCCATGGGTGTTGCTTACCATCGCCAGGCTCTCTCGGACTCGGCAAGATCGTGTCCATGGTTTTCGATCGACTCCACCACATGCAGCTGGCGATGCCCAAAGGCGAGGAGAAGGCGGCCCGCGCGTTCTTCGTCGATGTGCTCGGAATGATGGAGATCGAGAAGCCGCCGACCCTCAAGGCACGTGGCGGAGCATGGTTTCGGGCAGGCCAGGTCGAGTTGCACCTTGGGGTCGAAGACGATTTCCGGGCCGCTCGCAAAGGGCATCCCGGAATCATGGTTACCGACCTCGACCAGGTGGTACGACGGTTAGGTCAGGCCGGACAGGACGTGCGATGGGATGGCGAGCTCCCCGGCTTTCGGCGGGTCTACGCCTACGACCCGTTTGGGAACCGCTTGGAGTTTCTTCAAGCAATCGATGGTGGGGGACCGACATAACATGACCCCGTGAGCACCTGGGACGAGGAGTTTTCGCACCGCTACGACGAGATGTTCGCCAGCATGACGGCCGACATCGACTTCTACGTCGATCTTGCGCGCGCGGCGAATGGGCCGATCGTGGAATTGGCGGTGGGGAACGGACGAGTGGCTATTCCGGTCGCGCAGGCGACCGGAAAACCGGTCATTGGAGTCGATTCCTCCCCATCGATGCTCGATCAGGCGCGCGATAACGCACGCACGGCGGGAGTGCATCTCGACCTCCACGAAGGGGACATGCGCGACCTCGCCGTGGACGAACCAGCCGCGTTGGTCTATTGCCCCGCCCGTGCTCTCCTGCATCTGCCGACCTGGGTCGACCGGCGCTCCACCTTCGAGCGAGTCACCGCCTCGCTACAACCCGGCGGGCGATTCGCGTGGAACGCATTCGCCTTCGATCACCGCATCGCTGCCAGTCTCGACGGCGAGCGCCAGGCTGAACCCGTAGCCCACATGAACCGCTACTCCGTCGGCGACAATCGAGTCGACATCACCCTCGATAGCGGTGCGAAGAGCTCCCTTTGGTGGGCCACGAAGAATGAGTGGCTTGGCCTCGTCGACGTCGCTGGGCTCGAATTGGAGGCCCTCTACGGCGGATTCGCGCGCGAGCCCTGGACTGACGACAGCAACGAATACGTCTTCGTCACGCGGGCACCGCTGAGGGTGAACTGACAGCCGTCGAGGACTTGCGCGCCTGTGGTCTGTCCACATCACGGCGGTGGCCAAGGGTCACGACGACGACGAGTAGCACGCCATCGCTGATCGTGTAGATGATCCGGTAGTCGCCGACCCGGACGCGCAGTCCTGGGCGACCCTGCAGGGCGCGCGCCGCAGGTGGCCGCGGATCCCGGGAGAGCAGGGCAAGGGCGCCTTGTACGCGCTGACGTGCCTGCGGGTCGAGTTTTCGCAGGGCACGGACGGCTGCTGGTCGTAGCTCGATTCGGTACTCGATCACTTCCAGCCGAGGTCGGCTTTGACCTGCTCCCAGGGGATATTCGGCCCCTCCTCAGCCATTGCTTCATCGAAGGCGGCCACGTCTTCGGCATCCTCGAGGGCGGCCACAAGCTTCTCGTACTGTTCGGGGCTCACCAGCACGGCCGCCGGGCGCCCGTAGCGCTCGAGGACGACCGCCTCCGTCCGAGCCAGCTCGATCGCGTCGGGCAGGCTGTCCCGCGCTGCACTGATGTTCATCGTCGCCATAGCCTGGATCGTACAACTTCTCTCATTTGTTGTACAAGTCACAGTTGACTCGCTAGCCGGGTCAATGTCGCTCTAACCTGCGGTTTTACGTGAAGCGGGTGACGGGAATCGAGCCCGCACTGTCAGCTTGGAAAGTGCCGCTGCCGCCGCGCGTACACGTGACCTCCCGCGTGTATGGCTGGCCACAAGTAGCCGTGGCTGTCCCGGTCGAACCGCCCCTAATCGCTGGCCGAGCGCCGGCCGAGCTGGTCTGACACCTCGGTCGGGAAACCACGGAGCCGGAGGGACGGTGCGGAGTTGGCCGCTCACAGCCGAGTTCGCGTGCGAACGGCTCGTGTTGCGGCGGCGGCAGCGTCGCGCCAACCTGTAAGATGTTGTGCCGTAAGCCCCCCGGGCTTCCGGCGCAGGGACGGAAGACAAACTGAGGACTGATCGAGCGCACTGACGCATCGTCGCAGTTCAGAGCACAATTTCGCTAGACGTTGCAAGTCCCTTCCTATTAGGAGGCCAATTTCGAGCACCGCAAGGTCACTCGACCCCCCGAGCGGTCAGCCCCATATTTCAGATTGACCCGCGCCCATCCCTACGCCAGAAACAGGGTGGGACAATTCGCGTTGCAGGACAGTCGTCCAGCGCCCTACCAATCTACATATCCGGTAAGCATCATGTGGTCCGAATCCGAGTAGGTCCGATACAGATCGGCCCAGAAGTAGCCCAGTGACTTGTAGATGAAAATGGCGTCTAGTTTTCGCGATCCCTGCGTTGGGCTGGTCGTCGAGCCCGAGTACTGATCGGATTCGTAGCACCAATAGTATGCATGTTCTAGAGCCGTGTACCCCGGGCGATATCGATGGCAGTAGTTGTAGCCGCTAACCGGTGGGCCATCCTCGGCGGTGCCGATCGCGATGTTGAAGTCGCCCGCAGCGATGATCAGCTCGCCGCTGTTTCGCCAGATATCGAAGTAGCTGGTCCATGCCTCAGCCGCCTGGCAGTCCGCCCACGGCAAATTGTTAACGCTGCTGGTGGAGTTGATGAGATGAAGCGAACAGACAGAAAGTATTGACTGCTGAGCCGAAGCCATGCAGGCAATCCCACGCTTCTCAGCAATTCCGCTAGGCTGATTAAGGGCGTTGAATCGAATCATCACAGCCGTCCCGCCGCCAACCATGAATACTGCGTTCCCGAAGTCTTCACCGCCACAAATGCTGTCGACTCCGGTCCTCGCTGTGTAGAACGCTGCTTGTGTGAAGCCTCGGAATCTCAGATCGCGATTCCAGAGCTCATAAACCTGATCTTCACATACCCCTTGGAAAGTCAAGATCGTGGGTTGGGGATTGCGATTATTGAGCTCGACCGGAATTTTCTGCCAAAGCCACAGGTCCACACCGTTACCTATCGACTGACCTGCAGCATTCCAGTCAAGGACCGATGTGGGCGATGTCAGCGCGGCTGAAGCTTCAGTCGGCGCCGTTAATGGGCTGCAGAGCACTAGAGCGAAGACGAACCCGACCCGACGCAGCACGGCACGCGACACTGATTAGTCTCCGTCAGTCTGGAAGGGGAATTCGAGATCGCTTGAGTTCTGCCAAGTCTCTCGCGGCAGGAATGCAAACCACCGGGGCGAGCCGTTCTGCCTAGTGAAGAGAAGTTCACCAGTCCAGACGTTGACGTTCATAATCGGCACCGGCTGTAGCGGCGTCGCCTCGCCGGACTCATGGTCAACGTAGAACCCCCCGGGTGCAGGCGCCAAGGACACGATGCCAGTCCCTACGTCGATCCACTCATCTGACACCGAAATCGGCGGTTCGTCGATGCTCCCCTCTGTGTCGAGGGGCAGTGGCACGACCTCCTCGGCATTCACCCGCAGGATCGGCTGCCCAGGGTTGGTGTAGACAAAGACTGCCCTCCCCTGCTGGCAGTAAGGCTCGAAGGGCAGAAACGGCACCGAGCTGAGTGATCGCTGGCCCAAGACTTCTCCGCCGAGGTTGAGAGTGTTTGCGGTGAGCGTCTGCGGACGGGTATTGGCCGACTCGCCAGGATCAAGCGGATCTCCTCCCAGATCCAGCACCGTAGAGACCGTGAGAATCTGTTCGTCGATCACACAGGCCGAAGATGCTTGGAGGGGTTCGACGCCTGAGGGCCAGGGTGCGAAGCTCCACGGGGCGTCCGCGCCTGCGCCGATATCGCGAAACAGGAAGCCGGTAACGGTCGTAAGGATCAGCGACGACGAGGTCATCCCAGCGACGCTCACCACGTTGCTCTCTGCGCCGGCCGATTCGGGAGGAACCGGGTCTCCCGTCACCCAGCCAGCCTCAGATGTCCACTGAAGTCCGATCGGTACCCGATCGCAGTAGGTGCTTGGATCCTCATCCACCACGTCGCCGTTGCGGCAGGGAAGCGCCACGCCAATCCACGCAGTGCCAGTCCAAGTGCCAGAGAAGGAGAGAGCACCATCGAAGCCCGGAACCGAAATCGGTTCTAGCTCCCGCCACTGTCCCGATTCGAGTGAATAGGCGTAGGTCTCCGTACGGAAGGTGACCTGCTCGAACGGCGGCGGCAATTCGTAGCCTCCAGACACGACAAGTTCGTCGCCGGTCCAGAAGGCCACAGTCCCGGCAAGCTCCGGGGAGTACGGCGCCGCGGGAATCTCGTTCCATCCCGGCTCAAGCGGCTCGCCGCCTTCGGCGGGCCGTACTTGTCCGCACCCGGCCAGCAGAACGAGGGCAGCCAGCGAGCCAGCAACGCGCAAGACAACTGGTCGAGCGTTCATCGGCTACTCCATCGCGGGCAACGGACGCTAGACCAGGTCGTGGCCCGCAACAGTCACAATTCGGCATCGGACAGGTCGCTTCAGCTCGCTAGACCGTCGACGACGCCATAGGTGGCCTCTCGAAGGATGCAGCGCAGGCGGCCGTAGGAATCACGCGATGCCGAAGACCTTCAACCTGCACACCGCATCCGATATGTCGTTCTCACCTTGAAGGAGTAAGGAAAGTCCTCACGAGGGCGGCTCGCGGCCGTTGTCGGATGGCAGTGCAGGCCCCCAGCCAAACAGCGCGGCAACCTCGGAGACGAGCGCCAGCCGAGATGGGTCGTCAGGTTGACTTCTGCGTCTTGGCCAGGAGGCTCCAGGCGGCGGCACGCCTAGTCTCATTCGTCCAGACGGGTGCCGTGCTCCAAGTAGACGCCGTGGTGGTGCGCCGAGGCAGCCAGCGGTCGACGAGCTAGCCGCTCAGGTGCTGCGTGCTGGAGGTCTGTGGGCTCGAAGAATCTTGCTTCCTCAAGCTCCGCGGGCGCCGGTAGGGGGACTGGTAGGACGGCGTCAGCGGGTGCCTCTCCCGAAAATATGAAGAGCAGTTTGTCGCCTTCGTCGGGGTGCGGCGCCCAATCGACGATGAGCAGATCACGCACCGGCCATTGGACTCCGAGCTCCCTTGGCTGCTGCGACCGGCGCAACTCTTCGGGACCTGATGACGCGGATGGGACACGTGAGTCCACGCGCTGCGTTGATCTACTTGCACGAGACTCGGGACGCGGATCGGTCGATCGCCGATGGACTTGGTCTCGCTCTGGCGGCAGGCCGGAGAGGTAACGCCGATGATACGGAGTCGACAGCTAATCGCTGCGCAATCGCTGGTGGCCAGGTGACACCACTTCTCACCGGCGCTGGTTCTCAACCGTTCCAGGGGGCTGACCTGGTCTTTCGTACTGGAGCGGGTGACGGGAATCGAACCCGCACTGTCAGCTTGGGAAGCTGATGTTCTGCCATTGAACTACACCCGCGTACGCGGCTGAGCCGCTCAGTGAGCCTACCCAACAGTGGCGCGGCGCGCGGGCGCGCTCCCGGACCCGGATGTTCCCATCAGCGATGCTGAGCGCCATGTCACGCGCGCACTCGCACGGCCAGTCCTCTGCCGACACCGACGATGCGGCAGACCCCGCCGAGCAGCGGCGAGCGCTCAGACTCATGGCTGCCGTGCTCATTCCGGTTGCAGTGGCCACGATCGTCGGGCTGATCATGCTGTGGCCGGGGGGCAACTCCGAGGCGCAGGAGGCGGCTGCGCAGTACTTCCCGGAGGGCACCTTGTACCCGACCGGAGAAGTCGTCGCGATCGAGCCGTACGAGTGCTCTGCGGGCGGCGACCTCGAGCAGAGCGAGACCTGCGCGACGGCCACGGTGACCGTAGAGGACGGGCCGGAGGCCGACGAGAACGTCCGGATCGATCTCCCGTACGAGGTGTACGCCGCCGGCGTCGAACCAGGCGTACGGGTGGTGATGACGCGGGCTCCGGGCGGCGGGGACCCCGAGGATCTCTACACGTTCACCGATTTCGCTCGGGGGCTCCCGATCGCCGCGCTGGCACTGGCTTTCCTGATCGCGGTGGTCGCGGTTGCCCGGTGGCGCGGGCTGGCGGCCGTCTTGGGATTGGGCTTCGCCTTTGTCATCCTGATCGAGTTCATGCTCCCCGGCCTGCTGGCCGGCAGCTCTCCGGTGCTAATCGGACTCGTCGGCTCCTCGGCGATCATGCTCGTCGTCCTCTACCTGGCGCACGGCTTCTCCGCGCGCACGACAACCGCGTTGTTGGGCACCATGTTCGGGCTCGCGATGGTCACTGCCCTTGGTGCCCTTGGTCAGTCAGCTGCGCGGGTGACCGGGCTGGCAAGCGAGGAGAACATCGTCCTGGCAGGTTTCGCGGCCGACCTCGACCTGTCCGGCCTGGTCCTGTGCGGGATCATCGTTGCCGGCCTCGGCGTGCTGAACGACGTCACGATCACCCAGGCGTCGGCGGTGTGGGAGCTGCATCAGAACTCACCGGATCTGCCATCCGGGACGCTGTTCGCCAGTGCGATGCGGATTGGACGCGACCACATCGCCTCGACGGTCTACACGATTGTGTTCGCCTACGCCGGGGCATCACTCCCGCTGCTATTGCTCTTCGAGGTCTACCAGCGCCCCGTGCTGGACATCGTCACCAGTGGGGCGCTGGCCGAAACGGTGGTCAGCACCCTGGTGGGCGCGATCGGGCTGATCCTTGCCGTGCCGATCACCACGGCCATCGGGGTGGCGATCGTCAAAGCGAGTTCCAGCACCTCCCCGTCGTCCCGACGAACGGACGGGAAGGCACGAGCGGCCCGCGGATAGGGTCTGGGCATGCTGTTGTCCGACCGGGACATCGTCGCCGAGATCGAAGCGGGACGGGTCGCCCTCGAACCCTACGACCGAGAGCTGGTCCAGCCCTCCAGCATCGACGTCCGCCTGGACCGCTTCTTCCGGGTTTTCAACAACTCGCGCTACACCCACATCGACCCCTCGATCCAGCAGGACGAGCTGACCACCTTGGTCGAGCCCCGGGGTGAGGAGGCGTTCGTCCTGCACCCGGGCGAATTCGTGCTCGGCTCGACCCTGGAGATCGTCACGCTCCCGGACGACGTGGCCAGCAGGCTGGAGGGCAAGTCAAGCTTGGGTCGCCTTGGTCTGATCACCCACTCAACCGCCGGCTTCATCGACCCGGGCTTCTCGGGCCACATCACCCTGGAACTGTCCAATGTGGCCAATCTGCCCATCATGCTTTGGCCGGGGATGAAGATCGGTCAGCTGTGCCTGATCCGGCTGTCCAGTCCGGCCGAATTCCCGTACGGCTCATCGGTTTACGGCTCTCGATATCAGGGTCAGCGTGGTCCCACGGCATCGCGCTCGTACCAGAATTTCTCCCGCGCCCAAACCGGCCTGACCATCCCTACGGGCGATCACTCCTGAGGGGGAGTGACCAGCTGTGCGACGTCGGGTGGTCAAGGGATCACTCGGGGTGCTGCTCGTTGCGGTGCTCGTGATCGCCCTCCTGGCCACATTCCAACGGCGGCTGATCTATCTCGCCGGGACGGAGTCGGTCCCGCCGGTTGCCGACGTCCTGCCCGAGGCGAGCGAATGGACGTTGCAGACCGACGACGGTCTGGAGCTCGGGGCCCTGGTTCGTCGAAGCGCCGTCTGCTGACGCGCGGGCCATGACCGTGATCGTGGCGCCGGGCAACGCAGGCAATCGGTCGCACCGCGTGCCGCTGGCAAACGCCCTGACCGAGGCAGGTTTCGATGTGCTGCTCGTCGACTACCGGGGCTACGGCGGCAATCCCGGCAGCCCGAGTGAATCCGGACTGGCGCTGGACATCCGCGCTGCCTACGGGGCCGTGCTCGACTCCGGGGTGCCAGCAGAACGCATCCTGCTCTTTGGGGAGAGCCTCGGCGGCGCAGTGGTCACCGCCCTGGCCACGGAAGTGCCGGCCGCCGGTCTCGTGCTGCGCTCGCCGTTCGTCGACCTGGCCTCGGTTGCCTCCGACGCCTACCCGTTCCTCCCGGTCCGCTGGCTTCTGCAGGACGAGCTTGCGGTGCTCGATCCGATCCGCGACGTCCGGATACCCGTTGCCGTCGTGTACGGAACCGCCGACTCCATCGTCGATCCGGCCCAGAGCCTCCGCGTGGCCGAGGCCGCCCCGAATGCGGTAGCCGAACTCGCCGTCGAGGGGGCGGATCACAACGATTCAGCGCTTGGGTACGGCCCGCAGGTTGTCGCCGCCGTACGCGCCGTGGCCGACGCCGGCGGTTGAGCGACCTGGATCCCTTCCAATCTCACCACCGTGGGGAAGATTGCGCCGGGTAGTTGCGGTCTGATCTTCCCCGCCGGGTGGTTGGCTCAGCCGGCAAGGTCCACTTCTCGGCCGCGGGAGACCACGGTGCGGACGTTGCGCAGGGCCGTGAGGTCAGTGCTGAGATCTCCGTCGACGATCAGCAGGTCGGCGTCCAAGCCGACTCGCAGCGAGCCAGTCCGATCGCCCAGACCACACGTAGATGCCGCGAGGCCGGTCGCCGAGGTCAGCGCAACATCTGTCGGCACCCCACAGTCGATGAGGTCGATCACCGCCTCGGGCATCACCCCGTGCGGTTTACCTGGGCTGATCCCCGAATCAGACCCGCTGACCAGGGTGACGCCAGCCCGGTAGAGATCCACCACCTGGGCCAGGCGGTGCTCCCAGGTCACGTTCATCCGCTCCATCAGGGCCCGTACCTGTGGGGGAGGCTCAGAACCCACCGCCCGGCCCAGCGTCGGGCAGACCAGCGTGCCCGCCGCCGCGAGTTGTTCGGCCAGCTCTGGCGGCGTGTTGAAACCCTCCGGGGTGAGGCAGGAACAGTGCTCGATGCCGTCGACCCGGGCGTCCGCGCACTGCTGCACCGCAGGCAGGCCATGGGCATGTGCCGTCAATGGCAGCCCGAGCCGATGCGCCTCCTCGACCACGATCCGTAACTCGTCAGGCGTGAATTGGCACACCATGACATCGGTGCCAGGAGTCATCGCGCCACCGCTGGTCATGATCTTGACTACGTCCGCACCGCGGTCCGCCCGTTCCTGCACCGCGCGCCGCAGCTCATCCGCACCGGTCACTTCTCCGCCCATGGACCAGCAGTGCCCTCGGACGGTGGTGATCGGAGGCCCAGACCCGACCACAGTGGGACCATCCATGCGGTCTCGGTGATGCTCGATCAGTCGCCATTGGTGGTCTCCGAGGTCACGTACCGCGGTGACCCCCGCCGCAAGTTGCATCCGCATGCCTGTGGCGATGATGGCGTCCAGTTCGTCGGGGCTCAGCTCGTCGAACTGGTCCAGCGCTCGCGGGCTGTTGTCTCCACACATGTGAACGTGGGTATCGATCAGGCCCGGCAATAGAGTCGATCCCGGAAAATCGGTCACTTCGCAATCGGACGGGGCAGGCGTCGACCCCGACTCAACCCCGACGATGTGGGTTCCGTCGACGAGCACGAGCGCCCCATCGGAACGGAATCGCCCGCCGTCGAACGCCAGCTCCGCTCGGTAGCCGCGCATGCCCGCCCCTCGCATCCTTCAGCGACCTGTAGCCCGCACGCTAGGGGGCATCGACGCGGCCGTCGAGTGCTCTGGCGTCAGGCGCCGCCCAGCTTGACGGGCAGCCGATTTCGCAGTCTCGTCGACAGGCCGCGAATCACGTGCCTGGCCATCGCCCCGGGGGACGGGCCGTTGAAGATGATGAAGTCGTCGAAGACATGCGCCCCTCGCGAGTCGGATATCGACAAAGCTGCGGCATGGACCCGCCGCAGTTGCTCGACGTTCATCTGCAGCGGCGGTTCTTCGGGTTGATAGGTCGAGCCGGCGGGGTAGTCGCGTCCAGGTCTCCTGGACATCTCGATGTGGCAGCCCAGTACCCGGCGCGCCGACCGCGCCTGGGCCAACTCGACCAGCCGGGACAGACTTGCGATGAAAGCGGGCATGTCATGGACGTAGAGCCTCCCCGGGTAGACCGAGTCACCGGTGAGCAAGGATCCAGTCCACGGGTCGTAGATGGATATCGCGGTCTCGTGGTGGCCAGGACTGCCGGTGACCTCAAGGATCCGGCCGCCGAGGTCGAAGTCAACGATCTGCGCGGGCCATTGGGTGAACCCGAAGTACGTCGTGACGGCATCGAGGTGCTTGGGCACCAGCACCGTATTCGCGCGACCCGCGAATTGGGCGTCGCCGGCGACGTGATCTGCGTGGGCATGAGTGTGGGCGACGACTAACTCGTAGGCCGCTCGAGGATGCTCTGTCAGCCAGTCCGCGATCAGCCGATCGATGGTCTCGCGGAGCGGGAATCGCGCAGGGTCCGTTGTCGCGCCGGTGTCCAGCAGCAACGCGCGATCGTTGCCGAAGAGCAAGAAGATGAACGGCCCTTCGAAGCTCACTGACTTGCTCTGCCGAAGGACAACAGTGTGCTCATCGAAGTGGTGTACCTGAATTGCGGTTTCGGCGACGCGCTTTCCTGCCCTTGGCGGTGTCCCGCCGTTCCAACGTTCCGGCATCGAGCCGGGCACCGGTGCTGCGGTCAGGAAGTCGATCCTCGCCGAGCTCGAATTGGTGGGCATGGCGACATCATCGGTTGTCGACGATGACGACGGAGTCCCGGGGCAGGATGAGCAGGCCCGCGCCCAAGTTCTCCAGCACCGTTGGTGATGACAGCAGGATGTCCCCGGTGAGGCGCAGCACCCGGGCTTCCTCGCCGAGGTTGATGCCGATCACCAGTCCGGCCTGCTCCCGCCGGACCACGAGCCACTGCTGCTCGGTGTCGTATTCGACACTCAGGTCATCCAGCCCCCCGCAGCCCAGGTCGGGATGGTTGTGGCGCAAGGTGATCAGCGATCGATACCACTGGAGCATGTCGTCGTGCGGAGGCTGCGAGAGTTCCTCCCATCGCAGCCGAGACCGCTCGAAAGTCGTGACATCCTGCGGGTCCGGAACGTCCTCTGGACGCCAGCCGAAGTAGGCGAACTCGTTCTTGCGCCCTTCGGAGACCGCGCGGGCGAGGTCGGCATCTCGGTGGTCGGTGAAGTACTGAAACGGGGTTCCAGCTGCCCATTCCTCACCCTGGAAGAGCAAGGGTACGAAGGGACTGGTCAGCAGGAGTGCCGCGGCGATCTTCACCCTGCCGACGGAGGTCAGGGCGCTGAGCCGGTCACCCGCCGCCCGATTACCGACCTGGTCATGATTCTGTGCGCTCACGACGAACTGCGCTCCGGTCAGTCCCTCCGGCGGGCGACCGTGGCTGCGATTTCGGTGCAGCGAGTAGACGCCGTCATAGACCCAAGCCTGCTGTAATCCCTTGGCCAATTGCCACATGGCGCCGAAGTCCGAGTAGTAGCCAGAGGTTTCGTTTGTCAGTACAGCGTGAAGCGCGTGGTGCCACTCGTCTGCCCAGGAGGCGGCCAGGCCGTACCCGCCCTCACGAGTCGGGCGGACGAACCGCGGCGCGTTCAGATCGGACTCGGCAATCAGCCAGAGAGGTCGCCCGCTGACTGCAGACAGCTCGGCCACGGCCATGCTCATCTGCTCGAGGATGTGCAGCGCCGACTCGTCGACGATGGCGTGTACGGCGTCCAGCCGCAGGCCGTCGATGTGGTAGTCGCGCAGCCACATCAGTGCGTTCTCGACGACAAATGCGCGCACCTCGTCGCTGCCCGGGCCATCCACGTTGATGCCCTGGCCCCAATTGGTGTGGTGCCGGTCGTCGAAGTACGGTCCGAACTCGGAAAGGAAGTTGCCCGCAGGACCCAGATGGTTATAGACGACATCTAGCACGACACCCAAACCTCTGGCGTGGCAGGCATCGACGAGCGACTTCAACCCCTCCGGGCCACCGTAGGCCGAATGCGGCGCCCATAGGTCCACGCAGTCATAACCCCAGCCCCGGGTGCCGGAGAACTCGACCACCGGCATCAGTTCGATCGCGTCGACGCCGAGGGAGACCAGATGATCGAGGTGGTCGATCACGCCGCGGAAGGTCCCGTCGTGGGCAAACGTGCCGACATGCAGCTCGTAGAGCACCGTTTGCGACAGGTCGAGCCCGCGCCAAGCCTTGTCGGTCCAGGCGAAGGAGTCGTGATCGACGACCCGCGACGAGCCTTCGACCCCAAAGGGTTGGTGCGGGGACCGCGGATCAGGCCGGGCCAGTCCACCGTCGAGTACAACGCCGTAGTCGATACCGGGGCCGAGTGCCGCAACGTTGGCAGACCAGCGGCCTCGTTCGCCCTTGTACAGGGGCCACCGGTCGATTCCGACGACCACCTCGACCGATGTCTCGGCCCGTGGAGCCCAGACCGAGAATTCCATGTCAGACCGCCGAGTCACGCTCGAGCAGCGCGACCGGGAAGGATCCCAGTAACTCACCGAGCGCGACCTCGCCGCCGTCCCAGGCGACCCCGGACAGCAGATCGGTCCAGGTCCCTGGTGCAAGTCCGACCACCGTGTCACCCCAACCCGATCGAAGTCCGAGGACGAGACGTGGTGCGACCACCGCCACCGAGCTCCCTCGGGTGAATCCAACCGCGTGACCGGCGGCCGCGCCAGAGAAGATCAACGGCACGTACGCACCCACTGCTCCTGCGCCGAACAGCTCCGGACGCCGGCGGCGCAGGTGCAGCGCGTCACGTACGACCCGCAATTTCGGCAATCCCTCGTCGGCACGCGCGAGCAACTCACCCGGCGTGAGCGTGCCGACCTCAGCCAGTAACGATCGGCGCAGATCGAAGTCCACCGGTCGCCGATTGTCCGGGTCAACCAGGCTGAGATCCCACAACTCAGACCCCTGATAGGTATCGGGTACACCGGGAACGGTCAGTTGCAGCAGTGCCTGGGTCAGGGCGTTCACCCGCCCGGGCTCCACCAGCGACAAGACGAAGCCCTCGATGGCAGCCACCAGGTCCGGGTCGGCGAGAACGCCCGTCACATAGGCATCGCGAGCCTGGTCGTAGGCCCGATTGGGCTCGGTCCAGGTGGTGTGCTGCTTGGCTTCCTTGGTGGCCTTCGCCAGGTACTCAGCAGCGCGCGTGGCCGATAGCGGCCATGCCCCGAGGAGGGTCTGCAGGAAGAGATGCTGGGTGTGGCGATCTGGATCCCCACCGGGCCAGTGCGCCGCGGAGTCGCTCATCCAATGCGCACACGCCGCCGCCCACTCCTGTGGGATCTCCGAGAGCAGAGCCAGCCGAGCCCGGACGTCCGCGGAGCGCTTGGTGTCGTGTGTGGACAGTGTCGTCATGGTGTCTGGCCAATGCAGGTGGGCATCAGCATTGGCTTGGTGGAACTCGTCCACGCTGACCCCGAACCTGCCGGGATCGCCCCCGACCTCGTTGAGTGCGAGTAGCCGCGTGTACCGGTAGAAGGTCGTGTCCTCGACGCCTTTGGCCATCGCTGGGCCGGTCAGCTGCTGCAAGCGCATGACCCATTCGTGCTCCGCCGCTGTCATGCTCGAAAGCCGGAGGAGCAAGAGGTCTTCGAAGAAGGTCAGCAACTCCCCGTCGATGTCCGGCCGTCGCTGCGCGACAGCTGCGCACGCCGCTTCGACATGTTCTATGTCTGAGGGGCTGACGACACCTGGCTCAGCTCGGACGTAGGTCCGATAGACCGAGAAGGCTGCCAGCAACTCCTCCAATGCGTCATGTAACTCATGCCGGGTGCGGTCCCGCTGGTGGCGCCGCTCCTGGCTGATCGAGACGAGCAGGTCGGACAGGCGGTTCACATCAGCGGCCAGCAGTTCACGCACGACCCATTGCTTGGCTTCCCGTTGTACGGCCTGCACGTCGGTCGAGGCACCGGTCAGCTCGCCATACGAGGCGGTCAGTGACGCCTCGCCTGCCGGATCGATGAGCAGGCCGCCGATGGCAGTGAGTCGGTCATAGCCGGTTGTCCCGGCCACCGGCCACGATTGGGGCAGGGTCTCGCCCTGTTCGAGGATCTTCTCCACGACCGTCCAGACGCCGCCGGTTGCCTCGCACAATCGCCGCGCGTAGTCCTCGGGGTCGCGCAGACCGTCGGGATGGTCGACGCGGAGCCCGTCCACTGTTCCGGCGCGCACCCAGGAAAGGATCTGCGCGTGGGTGTCTTGGAAGACCTCTGGATCCTCGACCCGCAACCCGACCAGCGTGTCGATGTCGAAGAAGCGCCGGTAGTCCAGGTCTCGACCAGCGGTGCGCCAGTAGGCAATTCGGTGGTTCTGGATTTCCAAGAAGGCATCGAGTGCATCGATATCGGCATTGAGTGCGGCTACAGAGGCATCCACCGCGTCGGCCACGGCCGGGCGTTCCTCCAGGATCCGGCGCAGTTGCTCGCGCAGCACACCGGCATCACGCCTGCGCTCGACCATGCCTGCCGGATCGGTACGGGTGGCCGCGGGGAGACGCCGATAGGCGGTGGCGACAAACGCGAGGTCATCGTCACCGGAGGCCTGCGCCGCCGGCGCCAGCACGGCTTCAAGCGTCCGCGGTGACACGGGAAGCCGGTGATCGAAGTAGGCGATCGTGAAAACGGCGCCCTTGCGTACGACCGTGATTTCGCCGCGGTCGAGGACCCGGCCGTAGTGGTCGCCGAGGATCGGCATCAACAGTGTGTTGCGCAGCTTGGCCTCGGGTGGGTCCCAGGTCACGTCGAAGTGGTTCGCCCACAACGAGGATGGCCCGTTCTCGAGGACGTCCCACCACCACTTGTTCTCCGGGCCGGTGATCGCCATGTGGTTCGGGACGATGTCGAGGACTTGACGCAGGCCGGCCGCGGAAACCGCCGCAGTGAGCCGCGCGTACCCCTCGACCCCGCCGAGGTCCTCGCTGGGGCGGGACGGGTCGACGACGTCGTACCCGTGAGTGGACCCAGGCGCCGCCTGCAGGATCGGTGAGAGGTAGACATGCGAGACCCCGAGGTCAGCGAGGTAGTCCGCGATAGCGGCGGCATCGTCGAAATCGAAGTCCGCGTTGAGTTGCAGTCGGTAGGTGGACAGCGGCGCTCGCGCCATGGCGGCCTCAGGCCTCCGGCGACTGGCTTCGGCGGAGAAGCACGACCGATCGATCGGTGACGATCAGGTCGCCGCGCACCTGCGCGCCCTCGGTCGCAGGCTCGAGGGGCCACGCGGTGTCCAACACGCAATCCCAGTCCTGACCCCAGGAGCCGCTGATCATCCATTTGCGCGGTTCGGCTGAGGCGTTGATCAGGAGCAGGAAGGACTCATCGACGACCCGCTCACCGCGGTGCCCGGGACTGGTGATCGCCTCGCCGTTGAGGAAGAGACCGACTGACACCTCATGGGCACTCCAGTCGTCCTCGGTCATCTCGGTGCCATCGGGTCGCAACCACAGGATGTCGGCGGTTCCCCGCAGCGGACGGCCTTGAAACCAGCGGCGCCGGCAGAAGACGGGGTGTTGGCGGCGGAGCGCGATGAGTCTTGTCGTGAACGCCAGCAGTTCGGTGTCGCAGCTGTCCCAGTCGTACCAGGAGATCTCGTTGTCCTGGCAATAGGCATTGTTGTTCCCACCCTGGGTACGGCCGATCTCGTCGCCACCGAGCAGCATCGGCACACCCTGGGACAGCATCAGGGTGGTCAGCAGGTTGCGCTGCTGGCGACTGCGCAGCGTCAACACCTCGTGGTCGTCGGTCGGTCCCTCGACCCCGCAGTTCCAAGACCGATTGTGATTCTCGCCGTCCTTTCCGTCCTCGCCGTTGGCCTCATTGTGCTTCTCGTTGTAGGACACGAGATCGGCCATAGTGAAGCCGTCGTGGGCGGTGACGAAATTGACGCTGGCCGACGGGCGACGGGAATCCGCTTGGTAGAGATCGGAACTCCCGGTCAGTCTGGAGGCGAGCTCCCCGACAACAGCGGGGGCACCGTTCCACACGTCTCGCACTGTGTCACGGTAGTGGCCGTTCCACTCCGACCACTGCGGCGGGAAGTTGCCGACCTGGTAGCCACCCTCGCCGACATCCCACGGCTCGGCGATCAGCTTGACCTGGCTGATCACCGGGTCCTGCTGGACGAGGTCGAAGAA
>Ga0190275_10000519_pt1 | contig 33229 bp, 32 predicted proteins | sample Popmic550T_FD_133745 | JGI IMG/M metagenome (GOLD analysis project Ga0190275, IMG submission 133745) | Populus adjacent soil microbial communities from riparian zone of Yellowstone River, Montana, USA - 550 T | ecosystem: Environmental > Terrestrial > Soil > Riparian zone > Trees stand | place...
CGCGCGTCGCGTTGAATCGCCGCGTCCTCGATCTCCGATGCGACGGAGCGCGCGCGATCCCACAGGCTGCGCCGGGCGGCGGACATGACGACTTCGAGCCGCAGACGGTCGCGCGCGGCGGCGTCTTTCGCGCCCGGAAGCTCGCTCGACAGTCGGGCGAGGAGCGAGTCGAGCGGGTCGCTCGGATTCTTCGACGAGAGACTGAGCGTGTCCATGCCGGACTTGAGTCCTTCGCGGCTCGCTTCGCCGAGGTCGGCGGCGAGCGCGGCAAAGCGTGCGTGCAGCGTCGGCGCGTACTGCGGCGCGTCGCGCTCGAAGAAAGGGAGCAGGCGACCGATGGCGAAATAGAGCGCCGTCGCGTCGCTTCCGCCCGCACGCGACGCGGCAGTCGGTCGCAGCAGCGTCGTCGCCGCCATGTTGAAGAACGCGCGCCGCACTTCCGCGGGGAAGGGGCTATCGAAGGTGCGTGCGTACTGCGTCAAGCTCAAATCGCCTCCGCTGACGAAGGCGCGCAGTCCGGGCGAGACGACGGGCGAGGAGAGGAGCAGAACGTCGTTGGCGTCCGCGCCCGCGTCGGCGCGCGTCCGTTCGAGGAGGCGCATGTAGAGCGCGTCGGCCTCTCGCGCGTCGTGCGCGCGAAGATTGAGTATGAAGTCAACGAGGGGCGGACTCGCGCCTTCGGCCAAGAGCGGCGCGGCGACTTCGGCGGCGCGCTTGAACTCTCCGTCGGCGACGAGCCGGCGCGCGATGAAGAGTCGCTGCCAGCCGGCTACGCTCAAGTCGCGCTCGCCGCGGCGGGGTGTGTCAGTGTCGGCGGCTTGTTCGGGCTGTCGCGTCCCGTCCTGCTCGGACGCGAGAATGCGCTCGAACTCGCGCAGGAAAATTTCGGCCAACCGCCGGTCGTGTTTGGCCGCGGCTTCGATGACGATGCGGCGCATCGCCGTTAGCTCGTCGCCCACGCCGTCGCTCGGATTCTCCGAGGGGACAAGCCCGCGCACCTTCTCGCCGATGCCGGGGGCGGTCACGGCCTCCCACGCGCGGCGCAGGGCGGCTCGCGCCGTCTGCTCGTCAAAAGGCCAGAGCGCGTCGGCGGCGTCCGACTGAGTCCTGACGCTCTCGTACAAATCGTCGAACGAGCGCGCGGCTTCCGCAACTTCTCGCAGCGCGGCGACGGCCTCTCGCGTCTCGCGTCGGGCGCGCGAAGCGGCGGCGGACTTTGCGGCGGCGGATTTTCCGTTTGCGCTCGGCTTCGTCGCCGACTGCGAAGCGCGCGGCGACGCGTCGCGCGCTGCCGGCGTCTGCGCGATAGCGGCGTAGGCGAGCGCGAACGCTATGACTGAAGAGACGAACGTGGCGAGCTTGCGAGGCATTGGCTTCGAGACTTGTAGCTTGCTGTCGAGGCGTTATTCCGTGTCGAAGAGTCCGGGGCGCGGAGTTTGTTGTTGCGGGGGAGCGATGCCGAAATGTTCGTATGCGAGGCGCGTGGCGGTGCGCCCGCGTGGGGTTCGGTTGAGGAAGCCGATTTGTATGAGGTAAGGCTCGATGATCTCTTCGATTGAGTCTTTCTCCTCTTGCAGCGCGGCGGACATGTGGTTGAGGCCGACGGGGCCGCCCGTGTGCTGTTGGATGATCATCAGAAGGAGCTTTCTGTCCATCTCGTCGAGGCCGAAGGTGTCAACCTCCATGCGGTTCAAGGCGTCGTCGGCTATCTCTTTCGTGATGCGACCGTCGTGCTCGACTTCGGCGTAGTCGCGCACGCGCCTGAGCAGGCGGTTGGCGATGCGCGGTGTGCCGCGTGCGCGCCGCGCAATCTCGCGTGCGCCGCCGTCGTCAACTTCGGTGCCGAGTATGTCTGCGGAGCGGCGGACTATCAGCTCAAGCTCGTCGTGATTGTAGAAGTTGAGATGAAAGACTATGCCGAAGCGACCGCGCAGAGGGGAAGTTATCATGCCGGGCCGCGTCGTCGCGCCGACGAGAGTGAACTTCGGAAGGTCGAGTTTTATGGAGCGCGCAGCCGCGCCCTGCCCGATCATTATGTCGAGCTGGTAGTCCTCCATCGCCGGATACAAGACTTCTTCAATCGCGGGATTGAGGCGATGAATCTCGTCAATGAAGAGAACGTCGCCCTCTTGCAGGTTCGTCAGAAGCGCGGCCAACTCGCCCGGCTTCTCGATGACGGGGCCGGCTGTCGAGCGTATCTCCGCGCCCATCTCGTTGGCGACGATGTTGGCGAGCGTCGTCTTGCCAAGTCCCGGCGGGCCTGTCAGCAAAACGTGGTCGAGCGCTTCGCGGCGCTTTTGCGCGGCGCGTATGAAGATGCCGAGGTTCTCGGTCGCCTTCTTCTGACCGATGTACTCGCCGAGACGCGTCGGCCTGAGCGACAGCTCGAACTGCTGCTCGTCGTCCAACGTGCCGCGCTCGCGCACGCTCACTGGCTCAAGCTCATCCATAAAAGCTGGTGAATGGTAAATGGTAAATGGTAAATGGTAAATGGTGACGGGGCGGACGCGGGCGTCCATTCACTATTTACCATTTACCATTTACCAGCTTCATCCTTTCGACAGTTGCCGCAGAGAGCGGCGCAGAAGCGTCTCGACCGAAAGCTCGCCGCCCTCGTTGATGGCGTTCGTGACGACCTTCTCGGCGGTCGGCTTCGGGAATCCGAGTTGAGTCAACGCGGCGAGCGTGTCTTCGCGCAGCGCGTCCTCGCTCACTTGCGCGCCGACGCCCGCGCCGGCGGCGATCTGCTCGTCGAGTCCGGGGGTTGAGAGCGCGGCCATCTTGTCGCGCAGCTCGATGACCATACGCTCTGCGGTCTTCCGGCCCACGCCCGGAATCGAAGTCAGGCGCGCGTAGTTGTTCGTGCGTATGGCCGTGACTATCTCGTCGGCGCTCATGCCGGAGAGCATCGCGACGGCGGATTTGGGGCCGATGCCGCTCACGGAGATGAGCAGCATGAACAGCTCGCGCTCGCGCTCTGTGCGGAAGCCGAAGAGCTGGAGCGCGTCCTCGCGAACGTGCGTGTAGATGCGTAAGCGGACAGGCGCGTTCGGCTCGCCCAGATCGTAAAAGGTCGTGACGGGTATCGTCACCTCGTAGCCGACGCCGCCCACGTCAACGATGACGCTGGTCGCGTGTTTTGCCAGAAGAGTCCCTGAGAGGTGTGCAATCATCCTTCTGAATTTCTTTGACGAGAGAAGAGATTTCGGGAGCGTCTCACGTGTCACGTGGATTTTAGATGAAGGCCGACGCTTCGGCAACGAGCGAAGTGCGAAACGATGAAGTCAGAACGCTGAACGATGAACTGAAAGGCAAAGGCTCTTAGTTCAGCGTTCAGCGTTCTGACTTCATCGTTTCTTCTTCCGTCGGTAGACGCCGTCGAAGGTGACGTTCGCGCCGCCGCAGTCGCCGTTGTCGTCGGCGACGAGGTATTCGCCTATGAGCCGGAGCGTTATCTTGCAGATGTCGTCGTCCGGCGCGAGCGTCAGCACGCCCGCCGCGGGCAAGCCCTCGCCGTCAACCGCGCCCGTGTGTATGTTCTCAGGGTTCACGCCGTGCCAGAAGGCCTCGCCCTCGACGCGGAGCAGCCCTGCTTTCGCGCCGCGACGGATGTTGAGAGCGTTGCTGTAAAACTCCCACGCGCCGAGCCAGCTCGCGAGCGGCGGATTCTTGTCGGCTTCCGTGACGCTCAACTGGCTCGCGGCAATCCATCCGACCGTCTCGCTCCCCTTCGAGGGTTGATACCACGCGCACACGAAGTCGCCGAACGTGCGCGAGACTATGAGCGCGTCGCCGGGGACGACGTAAGCCTTCTGCCTGCACTTCGCGCCGGGCTTCGGGCAGTCTTCGTCGTCGCCGTAGAAATAGACGCGCGCACCCTTGTCGCCTATGGCGCGCGCGAGCTTGAACTCTTTGGCGTCGTTCGTGAACGCGCCGTTGCGGCACCAGTTCGCGGGGTTGCCCTCATCCTGCGCGACGGCGAAGGCAGGCGCGCACAGCACTAGCAGGAGCGGAGCGAGGCGGCGGAATAACTTTTTCATAGGGACGTTCATCATTCTACTTAGCCAGACGGTTGTACTTCTTCAGAATTTCACGGAGGCGTTCGTGTGGGATTGCGTGGACGGTGTTGCCGCCTATGCCGCGCATCGTCTCTGCGGCGACCATGGCGTTGACGATGGCCTCCTCGGTCGCCTCGACGGTGGCGCGCAGCAGCGGGTTGATAAGCTCGTTCGGGAGCATCGAGAGCTGCGCGACGCCTTCGGTCTTGCTGGCCTCTGGGTTCGCGTTCGAGAAGGCTATGAAGATGTCGCCGGAGCTATTCTCGCCGCGACCGCCCATCACCCCGACGCCGAGCGAGACGCGACGGACAAGCCGCTTCAACTGGTGCGGCAGAAGCGGCGCGTCCGTCGCGACGACGACGATGATCGAGCCTTGCCCGTCGTCGCCCGCCTTGCCGCGCTCCGGCATGAGGTCTGTTATCTCTCTGCCGACGGGGACGCCCGCGACGCGAAGAAGGTCGCGCCTGCCGTAGTTGGCCTGAACCAGAACGCCCACCGTGTAGCCGCCTTCGGCCTTTGCTAGCAGACGCGACGAAGTACCAGTGCCGCCCTTGAACTGGTGCGCGACCATCCCCGTGCCGCCGCCTACGTTGCCTTCGGCGACCGGCCCCGGTTTTGCGCCGTCGAGCGCCTGAAAGGCGTGTTCCTTGCGGACGTGGAATCCGTTGATGTCGTTCAGAAATCCGTCCCACGTCTCCGCGACTACCGGAAGGCTGAAGTCGCCGGAGTAGCCTTCGTCCGTTCCGCGCCGCGCGTTCCACTCGATGACCGCGTCGCGGACGACGCCGACGCTGTGCGTGTTCGTAATCATCACGGGCGTGCCGAGGCTGCCGGACTCTTCGAGCCAAGTCGTCCCTGTCATCTCGCCGTTGCCGTTCAATGTGTGCCACGCGGCGAAGACGCGACCGCGGAAGTTTTTCCCCTGAGGAAGAATGGCCGTCACGCCCGTCCGCACAGGCCCGCGACCCGCGACGAGCTTGCCGTCGCCCTCGATGATGGTCGCGAATCCGACCTCGACACCCTTCACGTCCGTGATCGCGTTGAGCGGGCCGGGCGTGCCGTCGAAGGGGACGCCGAGGTCGCGTGCGCGCGGCTTGTTCTGCGCGCGCCCGGCCACGGGCGCAAGAAAGATTGCGAAGGCCGCGTGCAGCAGTAACGCCGTCAGTGCGGCGGAAACCTCTTTCATCGGACTCGTCCTTTCGGCCCGTCGCCATTCAAACGATTGAATTCCGGCCTCAGTCGTTTGGCTGCATTCGGGTCGGCGCATTATCGTCGGCGATGCGTCCGCGCGTCCACAGAATTTTTCGTGTGCGCCGCGACGCGGCGTCGCGCGTCTTTCCGGCGCGGCCTCGCGCGCGTTATACTGTTAGCCGCTCTCCCGAAGAAAAAGGCTTGAAATGAAATCGGAGAAAATCTCGGAGCTGACGACCAGCCGCCTGAGCGTGTACCTGCGCTGCCTGAATTTGTTGGCCGCGGCGGGCATCAAGACAATCTCTTCGCAGGCGCTCGCCGATCAGTTCAACATGAACTCGGCGCAGATTCGCAAAGACCTCGCGTACTTCGGCGAGTTCGGCACGCGCGGCGTCGGCTATTCGGTGGACGAGTTGCGGAGGCATCTGACGCAGATACTCGGACTCGACCGCGCGCACCGCGTCGGAATAGTCGGGGCGGGGAACTTGGGAACCGCGCTCGCAAACTACAACGGCTTCCGCGAGTCGAACTTCGAGGTCGTCGCGCTCTTCGACAACGACCGAGAGAAGATCGGCAAGAAGATCGGTCGCGCGCAAACTGTCGTCCAAGACGTTCGCAAGCTCGCGCAGGTCGTGCGGGATGAGAGCATAGACGTTGCCGTCATCGCAGTGCCCGCGCGCGTCGCGCAACGCGTTTTGAATCAGGTGATGTCGGCGGGCGTTAAGGCCGTGCTGAACTTCGCGCCCGTTCGCCTGCACGCGCGTCTGGGCGTGAAGGTGAAGACGGTTGACTTGACGATTTCGCTGGAATCGCTATCGTACTTTCTATCGCGACCGCAGATAACGTGCATCACGAACCCGCGCGGCATTCTCCCATACGAGGAGATAGCGCAGCGCGAAGAGCAGGAGTTGCAGAGTTGAAAGAAGGATAAGCCATGAGCGAAGACCTCACACAAGGCTTGCCGCCGCGCCCGTTTGAAGAGCGCGTTCTCGCCGAGCTGTCGGGAATGCGGCAGGAACTCACGGGCATAAATTCAAGGATGACTGCGCTCGAAGAAAGATTGACCTCACTCGAAGAGAAAGTTGACGCGCGTCTGCGCGAGACGCGCCCCATCTGGGAGGGCGTGCTGGAGCGTCTGACCGGGATCGAAGCGGAGTTGCCGCGCCTCGGCGGCATCGAGTCGGAGCTTGCGCGCATGAACCGGCAGTTCAGGTCGTTCGTCGCAGACATTTTCCAGTTGCGCGTCCGCGTCGAAAAATTGGAAGAGGACGAAGACCAGCAGATGGCTTGAGCGTCGCGTAAATTGCGCGGCGCGAAGAGCAAAAGTTGCAGCAGAGCTAACAAGGAGTTTAGAAGGCCATGTTGACGTGCTTGCTGAAAAGAGTCCTGCCCTTCACTTTGACTTTCATCATGGGAGCTGCGCTCGGCGGCTTCTTCTTCAACCCCTTCGGCGTGCGGACGAAGATGTCGCGCGTCGTGCGAACCGAGCTGCGCTATCACGGCTACGGCGAAGGCCGCAGTTGTAGGCACAGGCGTTTCAGACAACGCGAGCTTGTCGCCGAGACGAAGCCGCTCATCATCCTATTCAAGCCTGACGCGCGCTTGCCGCGCGAGTTCAGAGAGTTTGATGATGGCGCGCTCTTCCATTTCGTGCCGAGGTCGGCGCTCGTCCGCGTGACCTTTGGCGCGGACGGGAAGGTGCAGGCGGTCGAGCCGTTTTACGAAAATTCACTCGGCCTGAACAGGCTGCCGCTCGGCAGTTCATGGAAGCAGGCTTGGGACAGCGTGGAGCGCGCGGCACGTCTGATTCAGTTCACGCCGGAGATGAACAACGGCCTGCCCGTCACAGCCACGAAAGAGCTTGAGATATTCTTTTTGCCGGATTGATGGGAGCGGCCTTCAGTTTCTGATGGACGAGCAGACAGCCCGGCGCGAGATCGTGCGCGTCGGCAAGTTGATGTACGAGCGCTCTTACGTCGTCTCTTCGGACGGCAACATAAGCGTGCGCCTCGACGACGGTCGGATAGTCGCCACGCCCACGCAGGTATCGAAGGGGCGCATGACCGAGGAGATGCTCGCCGTCACCGACTCGGACGGCAAGCCGCTCACGGACAAGCGCGCTTCGAGCGAGCTTGCGATGCACCTGCTCATCTACCGCGAGCGAGAGGACGCGCGCGCAGTCTGCCACGCGCACCCGCCGCACGGCTCGGCCTTCGCCGTCGCGGGACTCGCGATTGACCAGCCGATTCTGTCCGAAGTGATTTTAACTTTAGGCTGCGTCCCGCTCGCAGAGTACGGCACGCCCTCGACCGACGAGTTGACCGATGCGATGCGCCCGCTCGTCAAACATCACAACGCGCTCCTGATGGCGAACCACGGCGCGGTTGCGTATGGCGCGGACGTGTGGCAGGCTTTCGACCGACTCGAAACTCTGGAGCACACGGCGAAGATCGCGATTCTCTCGCGCGCACTCGGCGGAGCGCGCAACCTTCCGCCCGACTCCATCGAGAAGTTGATAGACATACGCGAGAAGGCAGGCTACTTGGACGAGCGCGGGCGCTGCCAGTCGTGCGGCTACTTGCACGAGACTAAAATCGTATGCCCGACGGGCGAGCGCGCCACAGTCAACACGAGCAGCGCGACGAAGACTTCGACCAACGGCGCGGGCAAGATTTTTCTGAGCCGCGATGAGCTGATAGAACTGCTCGTCGAAGCGGCGCGCACGCAGAAGATTGACTGACGGCGAGACGGCATGGCTTTCGTCCGCCGTCTGTGATTCGACATCTAAGATTTACTATTCGCAGAATCAGGAGCAACACGAATGCCTCAAGAAGCACTCGGCATGGTTGAGACGAAGGGACTCGTGGCGATGATCGAGGCCGCGGACGCGATGGTCAAAGCGGCGAACGTCACGCTCGTCGGCTACGAGAAGATCGGCGCGGGCTTTGTCACCGCAATCGTGCGCGGCGACGTTGCGGCGGTCAAAGCCGCGACGGACGCGGGCGCGGCTGCGGCGCGCAGAGTCGGCGAGCTTGTCAGCGTCCACGTCATCCCGCGCCCGCACGGCAGCGTTGACGAAGCGCTGCCGGTCGGAGCTGATCGGTAAATAGTAAATGGTGAATGGTAAATAGTCGGTGAGTGCTTTCTGCATTGAGCTATAGCCTCTCGACTTGAGCGATGCTCAACCGCCATTCACCATTTACCATTCACCATTTACTAGCAAATGATTATCGCGCGCATCCTCGGCACGGTCGTCTCGACGCAGAAGGACGAGCGTCTGAAGGGCAGCAAGCTTCTGCTCGTCCGCCCTCTGAACCTCGACGGGACGGAAGGCTCCGGCTACATCGTCGCCGTTGACACGGTCGGCGCGGGCTTCCACGAGCGCGTCCTCGTCGTCGCAGGCTCAAGCGCGCGCCTTGCCGAGGGGCAGAAGGACAAGCCCGTTGACGCAGCCATCGTCGGCGTCATTGACACGGTGGATTTCGTGAACGACTGAGCTTTCAGTTTTCGGTTTTCAGTTTTCAGCAAATACAAAAGCTGACTTCTGAAAACTGAAAACTGAAAACTGAAAACTGCTAATGCAACTCGCGCGCGTAATCGGGAACGTGGTGGCGACGGTGAAGAACGATTCGCTGGAGGGGCGCAAGCTCCTCGTCGTGCAATCGCTCGACGCAGACCTTGAGCCGCAAGGAGCGCCGCTCGTCGCGCTCGATGCCATCGGCGCGGGCGTGGGCGAGTTGGTCTTCTGGTGCAGAGGCAAGGAGGCGAGCTTCCCTTTCAAGCGCGAGGACACGCCGACCGACTGCACGATCATCGGCATCGTTGATTCAGAGGCGCACGTGTCGAAGGGGAGAAGGCGATGATTCTGGCGCGCGTACTTGGCAACGTCGTCGCGACGCAGAAGAACGAGCGTTACCAGAACGCGCGCGTGATGCTGTGCCAGCCCGTGACGCCTTCGGGCGAAGAGACGGGCGCGACACTGCTCGCGCTCGACTCGGTTGATTCAGGCATGGGCGACATGGTGCTGATAGTTCAGGAGGGCTGGGGCGCTTCGACCGCCGCGACGGGCGAACAGGGCGCGGCGATTGACTCGGCCATCGTCGGCGTGGTTGACCGCGTTGACCTCCTCGAAGAAGAGGGGACTGCCAGCACGCGGCTCTGACTGAGAGCCGAAGTCCGAGAACTTTTTTGATGAGCAGCAGCGAGCAGGACAGAATCCGTGAGTTGGCCGAGCGCGTCGCGCAGAAACTCGCGCGCGAGTCGGGCGACGGCGGCGGCGCGCGCGAAACGCAAGTCGGCGGGGGCGGCGACGTGGACTCTTTGCGCGAAAGCCTCTCCGAGATTCAAAGGCGGCTCGCGCACATCGAATCGCACATCACGCACGGCGAAAACTCCGAGCGCGACGCCCCTCCTGCGCGGCAGTCGAGCGGCGGCGTCGCTCGACAAAGCTCTCCTTCGTCCGGCAACGCGGCGACGCCCACGCGCTCGATGTGGCTGAGCGGGACTTACATGCCCGCGGTCTCGCACCCGAGTCAAGAGCAGTTCACGGGGATAGGCGAGGCCGTCTCCGAGCTTGTGGAGTTCTTCGAGCGCGAGAAGACGTGCAACGTCGAGCCGGGCGGCAAGCCCTGCGACCATTGCGGCATGTGCAGCGCGCGCGGGTTCTAATAAAGGCAGAAGTCAGAACGCTGAACGCTGAACCGAAAAACTCGTCTTTCAGTTCAGCGTTCAGCGTTCTGACTTCTGCCTTCTCTTATTTCGTGTTGCTCTGCCCGCTGGAGTCGCGCCTGAGCGAGTCGGCGTTGAGCTTGGGCGCTTCGCGCGCGCCCTCTTCGGCGCGGAAGTAAGGCTCGTCCTTGAAGCCGTACATCTTGGCCGCGATGACCGTCGGGAACTGGCTGCGCGCGGTGTTGTAATCGTTAACCGCTGCGTTGTAGTCCTGACGCGAGACCGCTATCCGATTCTCCGTTCCTTCGAGCGCGACCTGCACGTTCTTGAACGCCTCGGTCGAGCGAAGTTCGGGATAAGCCTCCGCGAGCGAGAGCAGCCGACCGACCGTGCCGCCGAAGCTGTTCGCCGCGTCAATCACGGCCTGCTTCTGCTCCGGCGTCTTGTCGCCGTTCTCGCCCTGCGGCGCGGCCCTCGTCGCGTTCAGCAGTTGCGAGCGCGCCGCGGCAATCTGCCCGTAGACCTCCTGCTCCTGTATGCTCGACGCGCGCGCGGCCTCGAACGTGTTCGGGATCAAATCTGCGCGACGCTGTAGCTGCGACTCGATGTTGGCCCAAGACTCTTTGACCTTCTGCTGCTTCGTGACGAGCGTGTTGTAGCCGCACCCGCCGGACGCGAAGGACGCGAGCAAGACCAACGCCAGTAGCAAAAATCTTTTTCTCTGCATTACTTTCCTCCTAGCTAAACCCATTGCCTGTTGAAACAAAATTCTCTCGACCCAATCTTACACACGCGCGGAAACTTCGAGCCGATCCACCGCGGCGATGACGCGCGCGACCTGCTCCATGTAGTCGGCGAACAGCTCGTTCGCTTCACGCTCGCCGAGACTTGCGGCGTCGCCCGACTCGCGCAGCTCAAACACGCGCTCGAACACTGCGGCGTCGAGTCCGAGCATGCGGACGGTCGCGCGCACTATCTCGCGCTTTAGGACGGGCGGCTGCTCGCCGTGAAGTAAAAGCACGGGCGCAAACAGCGTTGCGAAACTCGAAAGGCTGTCGCTCATCAAGTCCTGCAAACGCTTGGCCGAAACAGACGCAGGGATGTAGAGCCGGCGCAATTGAATGAGCTTGCTCCGCAACTCGTACTCCGCTTGGTGGCGCAGGTTCGCGTCCGAGATTCGCAGCGTCTCGAACGGGTCGCGCCCGTAAAGCACGACGCGCGCGCGCTCCATCTGGTGAAACTCAATCGGGAAAACGTCCGCCGCGTCGCTTAGCTCCGCGAGCGTGAAGTAGACCGGGAGCGGATGGCCGAGCCGCTGCCACTCGCGCATCGCCGCCTGCGCCAGACGCAAGTCCTCGGGCGTAATGCGGTGCAGCGCTATAAGGATGTTGTAGTCCGACTCCAACTGCGCGAAATCGCCCGACGCCGCCGAGCCGTATAGCACGACCGACGCAAGGTTCTCGCCGTGCGTCGCCTTCAAATCGCCGACGAGGTGATTGAAAGCCTCATGCGCCACTTTGTTCGTCATCAGTCACACTCTCCGAAACTATGAACGCGGAACGCGGAACGCTGAATGAAATGCAGCTTCCGTTTCAATTCATCATTCCGCATTCATCATTCATCATTTCTCACCAGCTATCGCCTGAGCCGCCGCCGCCGAAATCGCCGCCGCCGCCGAAGCCGCCGAAGCCACCTCCACCTCCGCCGCCCCAACTGCTTCCGCCGCCGCTACCCCAGCCGCTCGAACTGTGCCGCCCGCCGCTCGCGAGGCCGCTCAGGATATTCCCGACGATGAGCGCGCTCATCAATCCGCCGCCGCCACCTCCGCCCCAACCGCCGCGACCGCCACGCCCGCCGCGCCTGCCGCCTGCCAACGAGATCAGTATCAGAATAACGATAGCGATCAAACAGCAACCGCCGATCCCGAACCCGCTCGCACGCGAGCGGGTTCGCGTCCGCGTGTTCGTGCGCGCGGGAGGGCGGTAAGCGTAGCTCTGATCAATACCTTCAAGTTGAAAGCCACGCTTCTCGGCGAGCGTAGCGACGACTGCCTGCACGAAGTCCGAAACGCCCTGACTGTAGTTACCGCGCCTGAACTGTTCGGTCAAACGCTGACTTCCGATCTGACGCACGAGCGTGTCCGGCATGTCGCCTTCGAGGTGGCGACTGACCTGCGTCCACCATTTGCGATCATTGACCGCAACGAGTAGCAGCAGCCCGTTCTTCTCACCCTCCTTCGAGCCGATGCCCCAGCCGCGCGCAAGCGAAAGCGAATACTCGAAGATGTCCGTGTCGCCCGTCGTAGGGACAGTCACGACTGCGAACTCGATGTCGGCCCTGTCCTTTAGGTTGTTGAGAATCGCCGCGAGCCGCTCCTTCGTCGCCGCGTCAATGACGTTCGCGTTGTCGTTGACGTACTTGTAATAGCCTTCGGGCGCGGGCAGCGGCGCTTGCGTGTACGCACGCGCGCCCTGCGCCCGCGCGTCATGCGCGAAAGCTAGAACGCACACGACGGCGAGACACGCGGCGAGCGAGAATGAAAATCTGCTTTGCATCAATGCCACAATGATAACAATCCAACGCTTATACGAAAAACCAACCCAAATCGTTTTCTGCTCTGCCTGCCTGAAATCCTAGCCATCCTCATCCCTCTATCAATAAATGCAGAAGGTAAAAGAACGCAACCCCTGCGAAGACCACGAGCGACACGAAAGGATTCTTCTCTTCAAGATGATTGACTTCAGGGATGAGGTCGCTCGCGGCCACGTACAGCGTGACACCTGCCGAGAAGGGCAGCGCATAAGCCACTGCTTCCGTCACGCGCGTCTGTAAGACTGCCACCGTCAGCACGCCCGCCAGCGTCGCCGCTCCTATTATTAAGGTCGCCACAAGCGCACGACTCGCCGAGCGCCCCGATGCGAGCATGATAGAGGCCGCCGTGAACCCCTCCGGCACTTTGTGCAAAAGCACCGCCACGAAGACCAATAGCCCAACCTTCCGGTCAACCACAAAAGCCGAAGCCACCGAAGCCCCGTCGAAAAAGGTGTGAATCGAAAGTCCGCCGATGGCTGTGTAGGCTGCCGAAGGGCGCACGACGGCCTCCGGGTGTGTCTCTTCGCCGAAGTGGAAGTGCGGCGCAATCGTGTGCTCGAAAAAGTGGATTAATAGATAGCCGCCCAGCAGCAACGTCATCGCCCCAAGCACGCCGCCACTCGCCGCTTCACTCGTCGTCGCCCCTTTCGTCCACAAAACGACCACTTCAGGGACGATCTCTATAAAAATCGCCGCCAGCATAAAGCCCGCGCCGAGAGCCACGAGATAGCTGAGGAAATGTCTGCTCCGTTGAAAAGCACCCGGACGGGCGAGCAGAAGCCCTCCCGCGACGTTAGCCAGTGCCACTAGGCTACCGAAAAATAGAAGTTCGCCGAAATTCATCCAAAAAGCCGTATGCCGCTCGCCCTGTCCTTATTAAATAATGGCTTGGCGCGTCACTATACAGGATTGAGGTATGGTTGGCTACGGGTAGCTTAAGACAAAGTACACCATATCGTGCTTAAAAAATTCGATTTGACAGTGTTTTTGCTCTTGACAGGGTGCTTAAAGCGGGCGTACTATGCGCGACAGGTGGTCAAAAGTGGCTGAAAGTGGGCTACTCAGAGCATCTTGCCGTCAAAGGTTAGAGTTTCACTTTAAGGTTTAAGCAGCTCTTGCCCTCGTCAGTCGCCGCAAACCCCATGTTGAGAGGAAATTACACGGCGCGCATAGATTTAAAGGGGCGACTCAAAGTACCGACGGCCTTCAGACGCTACATTGAAGAGAAATACACGACCCGGGAGTTTTACGTCACGAGCCTGACCGGCGAATGCGTTCGACTCTATCCTTTACCCGAATGGGAGTCAATCGAGCAGCGTCTGGCGCTCTTGCCTTCGATGGACCCTGCGAGACGAAAGTTCCTTGACAGGACGAACTATTACGGTCAGCAGGCAGAGTTGGATGGACAGGGCCGCGTCCTCATCCACCCGTTGCTGAGAAAGTCGGCTGGTGTGTTCGGCGACGTAGCGGTTCTTGGTTATTTGACATACTTGGAAGTCTGGGAGTTGGAGAGTTTCGAGCGTCGTCTACTGTCCGATCCATACACGGAAGAGGACGAAGCGGCGATTGCGGGACTCGGAATCTAGGAAAGTGACAATCGAAGAGTGACGAGTGACACGATGAAATCAGCACTAAATATCATGTCTTCCGTCGTTCATCGCTTGACACCTTCCTACGAGACCACGGGGCGGTGGTAATGGCTGCGTCAGGAGGGGGGCCTGAAGCGCCCCATCGCCCCGTGTTGCTCTTTGAAACTGTTCGACTGCTCGCCCCTGAGCGCGGCGGGTTGTTCGTGGACGCGACGCTCGGTCTTGGCGGGCACAGCGAAGCGATCCTCGAAGCCTCCGCGGGCACGCGCGTTCTAGGCATAGACCGCGACCGCGAGGCGTTGCGACTCGCCTCCGAGCGTCTAGAGCGTTTCGGCCCACGCCTGCGCGCCGTCCACGCGAACTTTGGCGACATCGAGCGCGTGATGCGCGAGGCGGGCGAGCATGAGGCGAGCGGCATCCTTGCAGACCTCGGCGTCTCGTCGCTCCAGTTCGACACGCCTGAGCGCGGCTTCAGCTTTCGCGAGGACGCGCCGCTCGACATGCGTATGGACGCGGAGGGCGAAGAGGAGACTGCGGCGCAGCTTCTCGAACGGTTGCCGGAAGAGGAGATCGCGCGCGTCATCTACGAGTACGGGGAGGAGCGCAAGTCTCGGCGCATCGCACGCTGGATAGTTGAGAGGCGCGAGCGCGGCGAGGCCATAAAGACGACGGGCGAGCTGGCCCAATTGGTCGCGCGAGCCGTCGGCAACAAACGCGGAGACAGGATTCACCCGGCGACGCGGACTTTTCAGGCTCTACGCATCGCCGTCAACCGCGAGCTAGAAGGACTAAGCGAGTTCATCGAGACCGCCATCGCTCTTTTACAACCACAGGGACGCCTCGCCGTAATTAGTTTTCATTCGCTGGAGGATCGAATCGTGAAGCGCGCGCTCCGACGCCTTTCGGGACGTTGCGAGTGCGACCCTCGCTCCCCTGTCTGCGTGTGCGGCGCGCGCCGTGTGGTCGAGATTTTGACGCGTCGTCCTGTGACGGCAAACGAACAAGAGGTGGAAGAGAACCCCCGCGCGCGGAGTGCCAAATTGCGCGCCTGCTTGAAACTTTGAAACTGCCGCAGGCGGCTGGGCTGAGAAAAGAAAGGCGTTGTCCTCACTCTCAGTCTTTCAAAGTTCAAATCTGACCCGAAGTCCGAGGCCCGATAACTGATGAGAAGAATGCCCCAGCAGTACCCTAATCCCGGTGTCCGTCGCGAGCGCGACCCGCGCGCGGCGAGGCGGCAGATGTTTTTGCTCGCGGGGTGTCTAGTGTTGGCCGGAGGGTTCATCTTCGCCGTGCGGCAGCAGATTCTGGCGGTCGAGTACGGCTATAAGACCGAAAGCTTGCGCCGCGAGCGCGAGCAGTTGCTCGACGAGCAGCGCCGACTGCTTCTGGCGTTGGAAGAGAGTTCGTCGCCGGCGCAACTAGAGCAGGCGGCGCGAGAACTGGGAATGCAGCCCGCGCACGCCGCGCAGATGGAAGCCGCAGCGCGGCAGAGCGCTCAAGGCGCTACGCAGGGCGCGCGCGTTTTCGTCGGGACGGCGACCGCCGCGACTGCTGTCGTGCGCCGTTAGCCGAAGGAGGTTTTACGAAGCGAAGATGCGCGCCTGCTGGCCTCTCGCCCTTGGCTGCGCGCGTGAAGTGTTAAGAGCAATCACACGTTAGGACGAGCGTCTCGCGACGATTCGGAAGTCTGATGAGAAGGCCGCTGCACGATATGTTAGACCGCTACGGATCGGAGCGCACATTACGTCCCGACGTTTCACGGCGACGTGCTTTAGTAGTCGCCGTTTTTCTTTGTGTGTGGATGGTCGCCGTCGGCGCGCGTCTCGCCTATCTGCAAACGTCGCAGCATGAATGGCTGAGCCGTCGCGCTCGCGCGCAGCAACTCGACATCGAGCCGCAGGCGGCTGTTCGCGGCCTCATACTTGATCGTCGCGGCAAAGAGCTTGCGCGCAGCATTGACGTTGACTCGTTCTTCGCAGAGCCGAAAGAGATCGAGAACGCGGACGAGGCGGCGGCGTCGCTCGCTCGCGTCCTTAATATAGACGCCGTCTCGCTCGCGGCGCGTTTGAAGGAAGGGAAGGAGGCGAAGCGAGGCTTCGTCTGGATCGCGCGAAAGGTTGGAGAGGAGCAGGCCCGCGCCGTCCGCGAGCTGAAGATAAAGGGCGTCCACTCGATTGAGGAGCAGAAGCGTCGTTATCCGAACGGCGCGCTCGCCGCGCACGTCGTCGGCTTCGTCGGTTTGGACGATAAGGGACTCGCAGGGGTCGAGCAAATTTATAACGCATCGCTCACGGGCGAGGCCGGACGCCTCGTCGCTCACGCGGACGCGCGGCGCAATTCTTTCGAGAGCGCGGGGAGCGAGCCGCAGGACGGTCGGACAATCGTGCTGACGATTGACCAGACCGTGCAGTACATCGTCGAGCGCGAATTGGCGGCGGCGGTCGAGAGAACGCACGCGAAGTCGGCGGCGGCAGTCGTGCTTGATCCGAGCACGGGCGAAATACTTGCGCTCGCAAACGCGCCCGCGTTCGACCCGAACAACGCGGCGGGCGTGAGCGCGGAGGCGCGGCGCAACGACGCTCTGCAAAACATCTACGAGCCGGGTTCGACCTTCAAGGTCGTCGCCTTCACCGGCGCGCTCGAAGAGAAGCTCATCACGCCCGACACGCGGTTCGACTGCCCCGGCTCGATCAGCGTCCCCGGTCGCGTCGTACACGACCACGCGCACGGGAATCTCTCGACGACCGAGGCGCTTGCCAAGTCGTCGAACGTTGTGGCGATCAAGCTCGGACAAAAGCTCGGCAACGAACGCTTGTACGAGTACATGCGCCGCTTCGGCTTCGGCTCGAAGACGGGAGTGGAGCTGCCGGGCGAGACCGGAGGGATTGTGCGCGCAGTCTCGAAGTGGCAGCCCGGCTCAATCGGCTCGATCCCCATCGGGCAGGAGGTCGGCGTAACGCCCTTGCAGATGGCCGCCGCCTACGCTGCGATTGCGAACGACGGCCTGCGCGTCGCGCCGCACATCGTGCGCGAGGTGCGCGACGCCGAAGGCAAAGTCGTCGAGCAGGCGCGGCCCGAATCTCATCGCGTCGTGAGCGTGGAGACGGCGCGCACGATTCGCGGGATGCTTGAGATGGTGACGCTCAAGGGCACGGCGCGCGCGGCGCAGCTCGAAGGCTACACGACTGCGGGCAAGACGGGCACGGCGCAGAAGATTGATCCGAAGACGCGCGCTTACTCCGCGACGAAGTACGTCGCTTCTTTCGTCGGCTTCGCGCCCGTGGACAAGCCCGCGGCGGTAATCATCGTCGTCATTGACGAGCCTGTGGGTCTGCATCAGGGCGGGCAAGTGGCCGCGCCGGTCTTCAGCGAGATCGCGGATCAAATCTTGCCGTACCTAAACGTGAGGCCGGACTTGTCGCCCGACGCGAAAACTCCGGCGGGACAGCTCGCGGCGCGGCCCTCGGACGCGGCGAAGGAAGTTGAGAGAGTCGCTGTCGAGGCGTTCCATCTGCCGGAGGTGGTCGAGAGCAGGAGGACTGCGGGCGGCGAGATACGCGATGTCGTCTACGCGGCTGCGGGCGAGCATGCGCTGCTGATGCCAGACCTGCGCGGTCGAAGCGTGCGCGACGTTGCGCGCGTCTGCGCCCAACTCGGACTTGAGCTTGAGACGACCGGCGAGGGTCGCGCCGTTCGACAGACTCCCGCGGTCGGCGTGGCGGTCGAGCCGAGACAAGTCGTCCGCATCGAGTTCGGTCGGAGCGATTGAAGGGAAGCTGTCAGCGGTCAGCAATCAGCTTTCAGCTTCTCTCCCCTTTGCTGATTGGATGACGAATTGAAAGTTATTGCCCCAAACATAAAAAGCTGAATGCTGACCGCTGAATGCTGACAGCTTTTTTCCCCGGAAGGTGAGATGAGAAATCAGAGGACGCTGGTTGATTCTTCGCACGGCACTGAGCATTACGGAGGAGAGATGAGACGACGGATTACAGACTGCCGCGAACGTTTGCGCCGCAACCGCGCCGCGCGCAGAATATCCGAACACACGACTCCCCACACGGACGACTTTTCGACGGAAGCGGAGGCTTCGGCGCTCGCATCCGTCGCGGCTGACGTTCGTGAGGAGAAGACTTAAAGCGCGGCCCGGCTCTCCTTCGGCGAGCAAGCACGGGCCGCGCCCGAAAAGCTCGCGCCGGGAGGAAGAGACCGAGTGAAGATTAGAGAGGCATCGGTTCTGATGCGCGCCTCGGCTGAGGCAGCGCGTAGGGTCTTTGACAAGGAAATAACTGGTTTTTCGATTGATTCGCGCTCGACCGCGCCGGGCGAATTGTTCTTCGCCCTCTCGCCGGAAGACTACCGGCGGCACTGCTTCACGGCCACGTCGTTCGCCGACGCGCACCTCTTCATAGGAGATGCAATTGAGCAGGGCGCGGTCGCAGTGGTCGCGCGCGCCGCGCGCGTGGAGGGCGACGAAAACTTGCGCGCGCACAGAGAGCGGCTGCTTCTGGTCGAAGACGTGATAGACGCGCTGCAAACGCTTGCGCGCGGGGTCATTGAATCGTGGGCGCGTCCCGTCGTAGCCGTCACGGGCAGCGCGGGCAAGACGACGACGAAGGACTTGATCGCGCACATACTCGGCACGAGCGGAAGTCGCGTCTTGCGAAGTCGCAAGAACTACAACAACGAGCTTGGCGTCGCGCTCTCCGTGTTGCAGTTGGAGTCGGGCGGCAACCGTCCAAAGGACTTCGACGTGGCGGTGCTTGAGATGGGAATGTCCATGCCGGGCGAGATTGCGAAGCACACCGCTGTTGCGCCGCCTGATGTTTCGGTCTTGACGAACGTCGCGCCCGTGCATCTTGAGTTCATGCGGACGGTCGAGGCCATCGCCGAAGGCAAGGCACAGCTCGTCGAAGGTTTGAAGCCGGGCGGCGCGGCTGTCCTTAACGCGGACGACGAGCGCGTCGCGGCGATGCGCTCGAAGGCTGGACACGCGGGGCGCGTCGTCACTTACGGCATGCGCGAAGCGGCGGACGTGATGGCGACTGAGATAGAGGCGGCCTCGGTCGGCACGAGCCGCTTCCGTCTGCGGACGCCGGAGGGAGAGTCGGTCGTGACGCTTCCGATGCACGGCAATCACAACGTCCTGAACGCGCTCGCGGCTGCGGCTGCGGCGACGTGCTTCCGTATAGGTGTTGAAGAGATTGCCGTCGCGCTCGCGACAGCCGCGCCGTCCGAGATGCGCGGCGAGGTCTTGCGATTCGCGGAAGGGTTCACGGTCGTTGACGACTCGTACAACTCGAATCCGCGCTCGCTGATGAGCATGGCCGAGGCGACGGCGCAGGGGGGCGAGGGCGTGAAACGCAGGATCGTCGTCGCGGGCGAGATGCTTGAGCTTGGCGACGAAGGCGCGTCGCTTCATCGCGAGGCGGGACGCGACATAGCGGGCTTCGGCGTGGACGTGCTTTGGGGAATTCGAGGGCTGGCGCGCGAGATGGTCGAAGGCGCGCGCGAAGAGGGGATGAGCGCGGAGGCGACCGTGTTTTTCGAGTCGTCCGAGGAGGCAGCCGTTGCGCTCACGACTTTTGTGAAGCCGGGCGATCTCGTCTTGGTCAAAGGCTCGCGCGGCGTCCACACGGAAAGGGTCGTCGAAGCGTTGCGCGAACGTTTTGAACTGAGCGCGGATGACAGAAGTGTGGAGTGAAGAATGATGAAAGCGTTGCTTCAACTCATCACTCATCACTCATCACTCATCACTTGATGCGATGATCTATCACATCTTCTACGAATGGCTCTTCAAGTCGCTCTCGGCGTCGGGGAGCGGCGAGTCGTATTTCGTAAAGGCTCTGAACGTCTTTCAGTATCTGACGTTCCGCACGGCCTACGCGACGATAACGGCCCTGCTCATCTCGCTCGTCTTCGGCGGTCGCGTCATAGAGTACCTGCGGCGTCTGAAGGTCGGGCAGGAGATTCGCGAGGAGGGGCCGCAGGCGCATCAGGCCAAGCGCGGCACGCCGACGATGGGGGGCGTGCTGGTCATCGGCTCCGTTTTGCTCTCGACGCTTTTGTGGGCGCGGCTCAACGTTCTTTACGTCTGGATCATTCTTATCTCGACGACGCTCTTTGCAGCCATAGGCTTTATAGACGACTACCAGAAGGTCTCGAAGAAGCAGAGCTTGGGGCTGACGGCTCGCAAGAAGCTCGCGGGGCAACTTCTCATCGCGCTCGGCGTGTGGGGCGCGCTCTACCTGTTCACGTACATGGGCTGGGCGGACTATTCGTGGAAGCTGAGCCTGCCGTTCTTCAAGCGAACGGCGCTTGAGAACATCACGAACATAGGGCCGATTGTTTATCTGCCGTTCATCGCAATCGTTCTGCTCGGCTTCTCGAACGCGGTGAATCTGACGGACGGATTGGACGGGCTGGCGATAAGCGTGACTGTCATAGCGATGGCGACGCTGACGACCTTCACGTATGTGAGCGGCGACAAACGCTGGGCCGACTACCTGGGCCTTGAGCACCAGACGAGCATCGGCGAGTTGACCGTGTTTTGCGGCGCGATGGTCGGGGCGAGTCTGGGTTTCTTGTGGTACAACGCGCCGCCCGCCGAAGTCTTCATGGGCGACGTGGGCAGTCTCGCCATCGGCGGCGCGATAGGCACGATAGGCGTGCTGACGAAGCAGGAGCTGATACTCGTCCTTATCGGCGGCGTGTACGTGGCGGAGGCTCTGTCGGTGACGCTTCAGGTCTCGTTCTTCAAGATGACGAGACGAAGCACGGGGACGGGCCGGCGGCTCTTTAAGATGACGCCGCTGCACCATCACTTCGAGATGTCGGGCTGGAAGGAGCCGAAGATAGTCTTCCGATTTCTCATCATCGCGATTCTGTTCGCGCTGTTGAGTCTTTCGACTTTGAAGCTGCGCTGAATGAGAGGAAAGACATGGCCGGGCACGCGCTATCCCACTTCGTCGCAACGGGCGGCGACGACCAGCCGTCCCGACTCTTATTCTCAGAGCGCGCGCCCGTTTGAAACGACTAACAAAGTGCCGGAGTGCGACTTTTGCGTCGGCAGCTTAGAGCGTTTCGATACTTTGATGGAGCTTGAAGGCAAAAAAGTTTTGGTCATCGGCGCGGGCCGCAGCGGCGTCGCGGCCTCTCGATTCATGGCCGCGCGCGGCGCGCTCGTCGTCTTAAACGACCGAAAGGAGTTCATTGACTGGTCGAACGATGCGCTCGCGCTCAAAGGCGAAGGCGTCGTCAAACTGCTCGCGGGCGAAGCGCCTTCGTGGCTGCTCGACCAGATCGAGCTTGTGGTTTTGAGTCCGGGCGTTCCGGCGTCGAGCATACCCGTCCGCTACGCAGACCGCGCGGGCGCGCACGTCATCGGCGAGGTCGAGCTTGCGTGGCGTTTTCTCAAGGGCCGCGTCGTCGGCATCACGGGCACGAACGGCAAGACGACCACGACGACTCTCGTCGGAGAGCTTTTGAAGGACGCAGGTGTCCCAGTGCAGGTCGGCGGCAACATCGGCACGCCGCTCGTCTCGCTCGTCGAGTCGTCGCGCGAAGACGGTTGGACGGTCGTGGAGCTTTCGAGCTACCAGCTCGAAACGATTCATGAGTTTCACCCGACGGTGGCGTTGGTTCTGAACCTGATGCCCGACCACATGGATCGCTACGCGACGATAGCGGACTACGGCGCGGCCAAGCACCGAATCTTCCGCAATCAGACTGTGGGCGACGTGGCTATCCTGAACGCGGACGACGCGACGGTAGCTTCGTGGGCGCGTGGTTTGGAGGCGCACGTCGTTCTGTTCAGCACGGAGCGCGAGCTTGAAGAGGGACTGTTCCTGCGTGGCCGCGATTTGGTCGCGCGCACGCGCGACGGCGAGCGCGTGCTTCTGACGCGAGACGAGATGCAGTTGAAAGGTTTGCACAACGTGCAGAACACGCTGGCCGCGCTCGCCGCGGGCCTTGCGTGCGGCGCGTCGCCCGACTCGATGCGCGAGACGATTCGACGCTTCGCGCCGGTCGAGCATCGTCTTGAAAGAGTCGCTGAGGTCGGCGGCGTCACCTTCTATAACGACTCGAAGGCGACGAACGTGGACGCCGCGGTCAAGGCGGTCGAAGCTCTCGCGGACGAGCCGGGCAGGCTGGTTCTCATACTCGGAGGGCGCGGCAAGAACGCTCCCTACGCGCCGCTCGCGCCGCTTCTGGAACGAAAGGGCCGCGCGCTCGTCACCCTCGGCGAAGACGCGGAGCGCATCGAGTCGGAGCTTAAAAGTTTTGCGACGACCGAGCGCGCCTCGGACATGCCCGACGCCGTTCGCCGCGCTTTCGAGTTGGCCGAGCCGGGCGACACGGTTTTGCTCGCGCCCGCGTGCGCCAGCTTCGACATGTTCACGAGCTACGAGCATCGAGGGCGCGTGTTCAAGGAAGAAGTGGAGAGATTGCGGATTGCGGATTGCGGATTGCGGAATGAAGACACGAGCGCAGCCCAAATCCGCAATCCGCAATCCGCAATCCGCAATTGAGAGATGGCTAAGAAGCTACAGGCAGACGAGTGGTTGTTCGCGGGCGTGGTGGCGCTTGCGCTGTTCGGCGTCGTGATGGTCTACAGCGCGTCGGCCATCGTGGCGTCGGGCGAGAGGCACGGGCAGTATTTCTACGTGATGCGTCAGGGCGTCTGGACGCTCATAGGCCTCGGCGCGCTGCTCGTAGGGATGCGCTTCGACTACGGGCTGCTTCGGAGCGGGAAGATCGTTTACGGGTTGCTCGCGTTGACGGTGTTGCTGCTCGTCGCGGTGTTCGCGTTCCCGCCGATAAACGGCGCGCGGCGTTGGATTCGTTTCGCGGGCTTCTCCTTGCAGCCGTCGGAGATTTCAAAGCTCGCGCTCACGCTCTTCCTCGCGCGATTTTTAGAGAGGCGCGCGGGCGAGGAGGGCGCGTTCTGGCGAACGTTCGCGCCGTCAATCGTTGTGACGGGGCTGCTCGCGCTGCTTGTCGTGGCCGAGCCGGACTTGGGGACGGCGATGATGCTGGCAGTCATCAGCGTCGTCGTGCTGTTCACGGCGGGGGCGAGGCTGAGGCATTTGGCGTTGGCAGCCGCGCCCGCGCTCGTCGGCGTTGCGGCGCTGCTCGTGTTCGTGCCGTTTCGTTTGAAGCGTCTGACGGTCTTTCTCGACCCGTGGGCCGACCAGCAGGGCGCGGGGTATCAGATCGTGCAGTCGCTGCTAGCGATAGGTTCGGGCGGCGTGAACGGGCTTGGGTTCACGGAAGGGCGGCAGAAGATGTTCTTCCTTCCGTTCGCGCACTCGGACTTCATCTTCGCGGTGGTGGGCGAGGAGCTTGGGCTTCTGGGCGGTCTTGTAGTAATCGCGCTGTTCGGACTTTTCTTGTGGCGCGGTATGCGCGCGGCGATGCGCGCGCCGGACAGGTTCGGGATGTTGCTTGGAATAGGGATCGTGACGGGGATAGTGGCGCAGGCGCTCTTCAACATGAGCGTCGTGCTGGCGCTCGTGCCGACGAAGGGCATCCCTCTGCCGTTCATCTCATACGGCGGCTCATCGCTCGTGCCGACGCTGTTCTCGGTCGGCGTGCTTTTGAATATCTCGCAGCACGCGCGGCTTAGGGACGGGGTGACGTGGGGACGGGGGGAATGGGAGACGGGGAGACAGGGAGGCGGGGAGATTGTTCCGTATGACGTGCGTGGCGCATTGCCGACAAAGCAATCTGCTCCGGTGCGACTCTCTACTTCGCCCCGTCGCTCCGTCGCCCCATCTCCCCATCTAGCTCGGTCGCCCCGTCTCGGATGAACGCCATGCGCGTGTTGATTGCCGCGGGCGGGACGGGCGGGCACATCTATCCCGGCATCGCGGTGGCGAAGGAAGTGATGCGCCGCGACGCGTCGTCCGCCGTTCGCTTCGTCGGCACGGCGCGGGGCCTAGAGACGCGGCTCGTGCCGCAGGCAGGGTTTGAACTTTCGCTCATTGAATCGGCGGGACTGAAGAACGTAGGGCTGGCGGGGAAGGTGAAGGGGATGATGCTCCTGCCCAAGAGCCTGCTCGCGGCGCGTCGGCTGATACGGAGCTACGGCCCCGATGTTGTGGTAGGCGCGGGCGGCTACGTCTCCGGGCCTGTGCTTTTGACGGCGGCGGCGTTGCGCGTGCCGACGCTCGTGATGGAGTCGAACGCGCTGCCCGGTTTTACGAACCGAAGGCTCGCGCGCTTCGTGGACGCGGCGGCTGTGTCGTTCGAGGAGTCGCTTCCATACTTTCGTGGCAAGGGCGTCGTTATCGGCAACCCCGTCCGGCGCGAGTTCTTTGAGATCGGAAAGAAGCAGAGAGATGCGGCGCGCTTCTCGCTCCTCGTCTTCGGCGGCTCGCAGGGCGCGCGCGCGATAAACGAGGCGATGGTCGCCGCGCTGCCCCGGCTCGGCGCGCATGAGCGGGTGCTGCACATCGTTCACCAGACGGGCGAGGCCGATTTTGAAAAGGTGAGCGCGGGCTACAGCGAAGCGGGGTGGGGCGAGCGCGCGGACGTGCGGAAGTATCTCGACGACATGGTCGGCTTCTTCGCCGGGAGCGATTTGATAGTCTGCCGCGCCGGTGCGACGACGACCGCGGAACTGATCGCCGCGGGCAAGGCGTCAATAATGATTCCGTTCCCCTTCGCCGCGGACGACCACCAGCGCAGGAACGCCGAGGCGCTAGAGAAAGCGGGCGCGTCCAGAATGATTTTGCAGCAGGACGCCACGGGCGAGCGGCTCGCGAGCGAGATCGCCGCGCTCGTCGAAAACCCGGAGCGCGTCACCGAGATGGAAGAGTCCGCGCGCAAGCTTGCACGCGGCGATGCCGCAGTCGCGGCGGTTGATTTGATGGAAAAGTTAGTCTGGAGTCTGGAGTCTGGAGTCTGAAGTCAAAAGCCACAAAGCCGCTCTTGATTTCAGACTCCAGACTCCAGACTCCAGACTCCAGACTTTATGTTTAGGCGTATCCAACACGTCCACTTCGTCGGCATCGGCGGCATAGGCATGTCGGGCATCGCGGAGGTGCTTTTGAACATGGGCTTCCGCGTGTCCGGCTCAGACCTGCGACGCTCGGACGTGACGACGAGGCTCGAACGGTTGGGCGCGAAGATTTACGAGGGGCACGCGGCGGAGAACGTGGGCGGGGCGCACGTCGTTGTGCGCTCGACCGCGGTGCGCGGCGACAACCCGGAGGTGCTTGAGGCGCGGCGACGCTCCATCCCCGTCATCCCGCGCGCGGAGATGCTGGGCGAGCTGATGCGTCTCAAGCCGCACACGGTCGCCGTCGCAGGCTCGCACGGGAAGACGACGACGACCTCGATGATAGCGACCGTGCTGGCGCAGGCCGGCTTAGACCCGACGGTTGTGGTGGGCGGCGTCGTCGGCGCGATGGGGTCGAACGCGCGTCTGGGCAAGAGCGACTTGATGGTGGTCGAGGCGGACGAGAGCGACCGCTCGTTCCTGATGCTCTCGCCCACGTTCGCCGTCGTGACGAACATTGACCGCGAGCACATGGACTCTTACGCCGACATGACCGACGTGCGGAAGTGCTTCGCCGACTTCGTAAACAAAGTGCCGTTCTACGGCGCGTCAATTCTTTGCCTCGACGACCCGCACGTGCAGGCCGTCATCCCCGAAGTCGTACGCCGCCGCATCACCTACGGTCTGTCGGCGCAGGCGGACATCGCGGCGCGCGAGGTGAGATACGACAAGCAGTTCGGCTCGATGTTCCAGTTGCGTTTGATGGGAGAGGCCGTGGGCGAAGTCAGCTTGCACGTGCCGGGCTTGCACAACATCTACAACTCGCTCGCGGCCATCGCCGTCGGGCTGGAGTTGGAAGTGCCGTTCGAGACGATAGCGGGCGCGCTCTCCGAGTTCACGGGCGTCAACCGGCGCTTCCAGCTCAAGGGCGAAGCGGCGGGCGTAATCGTCGTAGACGACTACGGCCACCACCCTACGGAAATTCGCGCGACGCTCGTCGCGGCCAAGCTCGGCTCGGTGGGAAGGCGCATGGTCGTGCTGTTCCAGCCGCATCGCTACACGCGGACGCAGGACTTGATGGAGGAGTTCGCGCGCTCCTTCAACAACGCAGACGTGCTGATGGTGACGGACATCTACGCGGCGAGCGAAGACCCGATTGAAGGCGTGAGCGGCGAGTCGCTCGTCGAGGCCGTGCGAATGTTCGGCCACAAGGACGCGCGACACGTCGGCTCGGTCGAGTCGGCGACCGAGGCTCTGCTCGAAGAGTTGAGGCCGAACGACATGGTCATCACGCTCGGCGCGGGCAGCGTCTACCGCGTGGGCGAACAGTTAGTGGAGCTTTTGAAGGAACGCGAGCAGAAGTCGGAGGCGACAGCGCAGTGACATCTTTCGCCGCCGCAGCGCATTTAGAAGTGATGAGCGAAGAACGAAACACGCCGGACGCCGACGCGCGCGACACGCGGATCGAAGAGATCGCGCGTGCGACGGGCGTGCGCGCCGAGCGTGGACGACGCTTCGCGGAGTTGACTTCTTTGCGCGTGGGCGGGGCGATTGACTGGCTTCTGATGCCGGAGACGGAGGAGCAGGCGGCGGCGGTCGTGGGCGCGCTCGAAGAGGCAGGCATCGCTTGGCGCGTGCTGGGCGCGGGCAGCAACGTTCTGGCGGACGACCGCGAGCATCGCTACGTCGTTGTCTCGATGCGCGAGGTCAAGGGCGAGGCGCGATTCGACGGCGAGCGCGTTTCGGTGAGCGCGGGCTTTTCGCTCCCGCGTCTTTGCGTCGAGGCGGCGCGGCAGGGGCTTTCGGGTATCGAGGGCTTGGGCGGCATCCCCGGCACGGTCGGCGGCGCGCTCTGGATGAACGCGGGCGCATACGGCCACGAGATCGGCGAAGTGGTCGAGACGGTGCGCGTCGCGCGCGGCGGCAAAGTCGCACAAGTGCCGGGCCGCGAAGTGAAGTGGAACTACCGTCACACCTCTTTCAAAGAGGGCGAGCTGCTCTTGGGCTGCACGCTTGTTCTTCGTCGCGACGAGCCGGAGAAGATTAAAGCGCGGATGGAGGAGGCGAAGCAGAAACGCTTCGCGACGCAGCCGCACGGCGCGCGCAGCGCCGGATGCTTCTTCAAGAATCCGCCGGGAACTAATTTCAGCACCGGCAAGATGATTGACGAGATGGGGATGAAAGGCGAGCGGCGCGGCGGCGCTCTGGTCTCGCCCGTCCACGCGAACTTCATCGTCACGGACGGCGAAGGGGCAAAGGCCTCGGACGCGCTCGCGCTCGCCGAAGAGATACGCGAGCGGTTCAGGCGCGAGCATGGGATCGAGCTGGAATACGAAGTCGAGCTTTGGGGCGCGAGGTCGAATTCGGCGGAAGCGGCGGAGGACGCCGACGCCTTCGTCGGCGCGAAAGGCGCGAAGCAAGAGGGGGAAGAGAAGTGAGAGAACAGGTCATCACCTCGCGCGCGGGAAAGGTAGGCGCGACTGTAAAGGGCCGCGCGGGAGCGTCCGCGGTGCAGCGTCCTGCCGGGCGTCGCGCGCGACCCGCCGCGCCTAATGCAGCGCGCCAGAAGAGTTTTAAGTGGAAGTCCGCGCTTCACTACGTTCCCGCCGTCCTCAAGCTGGTGTTGGCAGTCTCGCTCGGCGTGCTCGCGTTCGTCGGCTACCGCACGGCTGTGTCGGCCTCGTTCTTCAAAGTTAAGACGGTGGACGTTGCGGGCGCGACCCGCGCCTCGCGCGAAGACATACGCGCCGCCGTGATGCGCTTCTCGAACGCGGGCGTCTGGCAGACAGACCTCGAAACGGTCACACGCGAGCTGCGCGAGCTGCCGTGGGTGCGCGACGCGGTCGTCTCGCGCGTGCTGCCCGACGGACTGCGCGTGCGCGTCACGGAGCGCGAGCCGCGCGTCATCGTCCGCAACCGCGATGGAAAGCTCGTCTGGGCCGACGACGACGGCGTGATGCTCGGCGCGGCCATCCCCGGCGACGACGACTTCTTCTTCCGCGGCCTTGATGAAAGCAATGCTGAGCAGGCTCGTCGTGAGAATCGCGCTCGTATGGCCGTCGCGCTTGAGCTGAAAGGCGACTGGGAAAAGTCCGGCCTCTCGAAGCGCGTCAGCGAAGCGGATTTGAGCGACCTGCGCGACGTGCGCGTTCATCTCGCGGGCGACGACGCGGGAGTTCAAGTCGTCCTCGGCAGTCAGGAGTACGCAACGCGCTTTCGTCAGGCGCTTGAAAAGCTCGACCAGCTCGGTCGCGTGCAGGACGGCAAGTGCGTTACCTACGTCGTCATTACGAACGGGCGCAATGCCGCCTTCGGCTACCGGCCATGCTCTAAAGTTCACGCCGTCGCGGGAAGTCCGAGCTTGCCTGCGCGCGACGCGACGGATGCCGATGTTAAGACGGACGCGCCCGCGAGCGAGCGTGCCGCGACGCAGCCACCGACGCGCGCCGCCGCGCCTGTGAAGGCAAGCCGCGATGGCGCGGCAAAGAAGAAGGAGAACGCGGCGAAGCAGAGCGCGCCTGCGACGCGCCCGCGCCGCGTCGGATGAGTCGGAGTTGATTTCGCGCCGGACTTCGTGCCCGAAACCCCCAGTTTGCGAAGGAGCGAAACCTGTATGGCTAAACAAGTGTCGCACACCGTCGGCCTCGATATAGGGACGAGCCGCATCACTTGCATCATCGGCGAGCCGGGCGACGGCGGCGTCGTGGACATCGTCGGCATCGGCGACGCGGAGGCTCGCGGCCTACGCAAGGGCGTCGTCGTTGACCCCGAAGCCGCGGTCGAAGCGATCACGCGCGCCGTCGAAGAGGCCGAGCGCATGAGCGGGCTTGAAGCCGAAGAGGTCGCCATCAACCTCTCCGGCTCGCACATCATGAGCTTCAACGGGCAGGCCATCGTCGCCGTCTCGGGCAAAGAGCGCGAGGTCTCGCACGAGAACGGCCACAGCCGGCGCGGCCACGCGCACGTCGTCGTCGCGGGCCGCGACCGCGAGATTACGCAGGACGACGTTCGCCGCGCGATAGAGTCGGCCTCGGCGATTCAGCTTCCCGCGGGGCGCGAGATAGTTGACCGCCTGCCGCAGGAGTTCATCGTTGACGATCAGGACGGCATCAACGATCCCGTCGGCATGATCGGCGCGCGCCTCGCCGTCAAAGTCCACATCGTCACAAGCCCTGTCACCGCGCGCCAGAACGTCATCAACTCCGTCAACCGCGCCGGACTCGTCGTCGGCGAGATGGTTCTCGAACAGCTCGCCGCCGCCGAAGCGGCTTTGACTGACGACGATAAGGAGTTCGGCGCGGCGCTCGTGGACATCGGCGCGGAGACCACAGGCCTCATCATCTACCAGCGCGGCGCGGTGCAGCACACGGCGGTCTTCGCCCTCGGCGGCTCGCACTTTACGAACGACATCGCGTTCGGGCTGCGAACGCCGATACCTGAGGCCGAGAAGATCAAGCGCGGCGTCGGCTGCGCTTCGGGACTGAGTCTGAGCGAGGCCGAGCGGAGCGAGCTTGTTGACGTTCCGTCGGTCGGCGGTCGTCCGCCGCGGCAGCTCTCGCGACAGATACTTTGCGACATCCTTCAGCCGCGCGCCGAAGAGGTTCTGTCGCACGTCGCCGACGAGATTCGCGAGTCGGGGTGGGAGACGCAGCTTTCGAGCGGAATAGTCCTTACGGGCGGCGGCGCGCTCCTCGACGGCATGGTCGAGATAGCCGAACAGGTCTTCGACGCGCCCGTTCGCTTAGGCTACCCGGAGCGCGACCGCTTCGGCGGGCTTATAGAAGACGTGCAGAGTCCCGCTTGGGCCGCAGCTTCCGGCTTGTGCCTGATGGCACAGCGCGCAAAATCGGCGGAAATGCGTGCGTTAGCGATGCGCGCGCAGGCGAGCGGCGGATTTGGCGCGCTCGTCTCGAAATTTCGCAATCGTTTCGGTGGTATTTTCTGAGTAGATGTTGTATGCTGCCGCGCCAGCCGGCACAAGATGTAGTCCTCAATATATTGTCGTCGGCGACGCGCACAGCCCAAGATAACCGCATGAACCCTTTCGAGGCGGTCTTTAGCTTCAGAAGGAGGAAGGAACTTGCAGACTATGACACCGGAAGGCCGTCCGGCGAGCGGGATTAACATTTTCATTGATGACGACCCACCCATCACGGGCGCGCGCATCAAGGTAATCGGCGTGGGCGGGGGCGGCGGCAACGCCGTCAACCGCATGATTGAGGCGGGCATCGAGGGCATCGAATTTCTCGTCGCCAACACAGACTTGCAGGCGCTCAAGCGCTCACGCGCGCCGATCAAAATTCAATTGGGCGGCAAGCTCACGAAGGGCTTGGGCGCGGGCGCGAACCCCGACATCGGGCGCAACGCCGCGCTCGAAGACACGGAGAAGATCATCGAGGCGCTCGAAGGCGCTGACATGGTCTTCGTCACGACGGGCCTCGGCGGCGGCACGGGCACGGGCGCGGCGCCGATCATCGCGAGCCTCGCGACCGAGCTTAACGCGCTCACGGTCGCCGTCGTCACGAAGCCCTTCCACTTCGAGGGCAAGCGGCGCATGACGATGTCCGACATCGGACTGCGGGAGCTTCGCGAGTGCGTTGACACGGTGATTACGATCCCGAATGAGCGGCTTCTGCACACGGTGGACAAGAACGTCTCTTTGCAGGACGCCTTCAAGATGGCCGACGACGTGCTCCGCCAGGCCGTGCAGGGCATCAGCGATCTAATCATCGTGCCCGGCCTCATCAACCTCGACTTCGCCGACGTGAAGACGATCATGGCGGGGATGGGACTCGCGCTGATGGGCGCGGGGCGCGCGAGCGGCGAGAACCGCGCTTTGGAAGCGACGCAGCAGGCCATCTCCAGCCCGCTTCTGGAAGAGGCGACCATCGAGGGCGCGAAGGGCGTGCTAATCAACATCACAGGCGGCTCAGACCTCAAGCTATACGAGGTGAACGAAGCGGCCTCGACCATACGCGAGGCGGCGGACGACGACGCCAACATCATCTTCGGCGCGGTGATTGACGAGAACCTGCGCGATGAGATGAAGATCACCGTAATCGCCACGGGCTTCGACAAGGAGATCGCCGAATTGGTCGCGCCGCACGCGGGCGCGACCGCCGCCGGAGCGCAGTCTCGTTACACGCAGTCGCAAGACCTTTCGTCGCGCTCGTCCGCGCCGACCCGCTCCGACGACTTGGACGTTCCGACCTTCATACGAAAGAAGGCCGACTAAAAGTCAGAAGGCAGAAAGCAGTAGGCAGTAGGCAGTCAAAGCGTTCGTCTTGACTGCCTACTGCCTACTGCTTTCTGCCTTCTTCTCTTCGCAGTTTGCCTTTTGCCTTTTAGTTGTGTAGCATGTCGCGCAAAACCTGACAGGATTGAAACCATCTACGGGTAAAGACCGTTTCTCGTCTGTCTTCTTCAGGCCGCAGAGAGTTTGAGGGCTTAAGCGCGCGCGCCGTGCCCTGTCTTCCATTCAATCCTGTCTATCGCCGAAGAGCAGCCGACGTGCTCGAAATCATGCAACATTTCTAGCAATTTTGAAGGTGAGGAGAATAAGGTGAATCGCAAACTAATCCGCACGACACTGGCAGAGGTCAAGGGTCGCGAGCCAAGTCATCCGAGGGAGCGCTCCGAGAGCGCGCCACGTCCCGAGCAGCGTCGTCCGAGCGGCCCGTCGCCGTCCTCGTCGCGCGAGTCGTCTTCGTCATCGTCCGCAATGCTGTCGGGGCGCAAGAAGATTCCGCCCTCAGAGACGAACGCGGAGATTTTCTACTACAAGAAGCAGATGGACGCGCACACGCAGATGGTCATCGTCCTCGTTGACGGCGACGAGGTCGAGGGCACCATCGAGTGGTACGACCGCAGCGCCTTGAAGATCAATCGCAAGGGTGCGCCGAACATCATGCTTCTCAAGCACAACATCAAGTACATGTACAAGGCCGAAGACCGCGACGGCGGAGGCGACGATTCCGGCGACTAACCGGGCGGCGGTTGAACTTAAATTTGCTGCGGGCGACCGGCGACCGACGTGCGCCGAGAATCTCCTCACCCGTGTCTCACCCGGCTCCGAGCTTCGAGAGATGACTGACGCTTCAGCACAGCCAGCCGATCCCGCGCGCGAAGGCGGGGGCGCGCGGCGCACGCGCGTCGCCATCACGATGGGCGACCCGGCGGGGATAGGCCCGGAGGTCGTCTTAAAGGCCGTCGCCGAGAGCGAGGTGCTGGAGGCCTGCGCGCCCGTCATCGTCGGCGACGCGCAACTTCTGGCGCACACCGCGCGCACGCTCGACCTTCGCTGCGGCTACGACATCGTGCGGCGCGGCGAGCAGCTTCCCGACGAACTGTCGGGGCCGGTCATCTACCATCTCGACAACATCAACGCTTCAATCGAGCCGGGCGTGGTGGACGCCGCCGCGGGGCGGGCCGCAGCCGAGTACATAGAGGCCGCGGTCGAGCTGTGCGGCGCGGGAGCGGTTGACGCCATCTCGACCGCGCCGATAAATAAGCGCGCGCTTTTTTTGGGCGGCTACAGTTTCCCCGGCCACACCGAATTCCTCGCGCACCTGACAGGCTCGACCGAGTCCGCGATGGCCTTCGTGGCGTCGAACCTTCGCATCGTTCTCATCTCGACGCACGTGCCTCTGGCGGAAGCGATCAGGCTCGTCGAGAAAGAACGCATCGTGAAGGTCGCCCGTCTGACCGAGCGCGAGCTGCGGCGTTGGGGCATCGCTCGCCCGCGCATTGCAGTGGCGGCGCTCAACCCGCCCAGCCGCGCCACATCGAGAAACAGCCGCAGGTCATCCCAGTTGATGTTCATTTTTCATTTCTGCAAAGAGCCTTGCGATCCCGACTATAGAGAAGACCGGGCGAAAAGTGCAAGTATGACCCTGACGGCGCTACCGAACCGCCAGGATGCAGAGCCAATACAGCCAAAACTGAAAACCGAACCAGATTTCGGCAGCGGCGGAGCTTTGCTTGAATGCAAGGAGAACAAAATGCTCAGACCCCTGACTCGAAAATTGGCCGAGTGGTGGATGCGGCAGGAGACCATTCACAAACTAGAGGGCCTCGATGATCGCCTGCTGCAAGACGTCGGCACAACGCGAGAAGACATTGCCTGCTTC
>Ga0190275_10000520_pt1 | contig 33178 bp, 22 predicted proteins | sample Popmic550T_FD_133745 | JGI IMG/M metagenome (GOLD analysis project Ga0190275, IMG submission 133745) | Populus adjacent soil microbial communities from riparian zone of Yellowstone River, Montana, USA - 550 T | ecosystem: Environmental > Terrestrial > Soil > Riparian zone > Trees stand | place...
CACCTGGCGCACGACCGTCATCGAGAACGACAAACCGCTCGACGTGGTCTTCCTCTGCAGCGTCACCGCCCCCGGCTATCAGCTCGTGAAGAACGAGAAGTATCCGGAGATCCTGGACGACTACCGCCGCTCCATCGACCGCCTCCGCCGTCTCGACCCCGACATCGGGGCTCGAACCCGCGACCTCCGGCGTGACAGGGCGGAGGGCTAAACCAACTGAACTACAACCCCGCGTCGGAGGTGAACTTGCCAATCCTCTCCAGACGAGCACCGGGAGGGCGTGGGATGATGCCCTCCCGGCTGCATCGCTGGGAGCTCTACGGGTACTCGACCGTGCACTGCGCGCTCGTATACCGGCGGTTCAGGAGGAGACTGTTCGACGTCTGATTGCCGTTCTGATCGACACCGGACGTGTCCAGCGGCACGGCGACGGTCTGCGCCGTGGTGCGCAGCCGATCCCACACCTGGGTCGGCGTGAGATTCGGTTCGACCTGCAGGATGCGCGCGACGACACCCGCCGCGAGCGGCGCGGCGAACGACGTTCCGGACTTCGAACCGTAGTACTGATTGGCCGTGTATCCCTCCGGCCCGGTGTCGCGGCGGTAGGCGTCGATGGCCGACGTGTGCGCGGCCTCGACATGATGCGCAGGGGCGTAGATGTCGACGGCATTTCCGTGATTAGAGCCGTACCGCAAAATGGGCGTGCCGTTGCAGCGCTCGCTCAGGCACGGCTCGCCGGTGAACATCGGACACGCCCAGCGCACGTCGCGCAGGACTCCGTTGATCACCCGGCGTCCGCTGCCGCCGACCGAGATAACGCGGCCCGGACTAGCGAAGCCAGGACTCGCGACCGTGGTGTTGTTGCGATAGGCCATGCGCGCCGGCGACGTCATGCAGGTGGAGTTGTTCTGGTTGTTCGCTGAGGCGATCACAGGAATGCCGGTCCAGCCGGCGGCCGGGTCGTTGAGCAGGATGCCGTTGATGACGTGCTCGTACGAGGCGAGCAGCGGCTCACTCGTGCGTACATAGGCACTGAGGCTCACGAGCGCCGGCCGGCGATTGCGGTCGGGATTGTTCGCGCTGCGGATCCAGTCGAGCGCCCAGCAGAAACGCTCGACCGTCGATGCCGCCGTTCCCTGATCGTCCTGGCAGGCATAGAACCGCAGCGGCACTATGCTGACGTTCTTCGCGGCGCCGACCGTGTTGCCGCCGAGGATCGAGGCGACGGCGGTGCCATGTGACCAGTTGAGGTCATTCGTGCGGCCGCCGGAGAGCGGACAGATCGTATCGCCGCGATTCTCGGCGCAGTCCTCCGCGAAACAGACGCCCCGCTTCACGCGCGAAGTGCCATCCGGTTTGCGAAACTCCTGGTGGTCGCCCATCACGCCGGTGTCGGCGATGTACGCCGTCACGTCGCGGGCGCGTTCGCAGTACTGATACATGTTGCTGTTCGCGGTGCCCATTGATCGATGCGGTCGAGGTTCCAGAGGTCCATCCAGTTCAGCGGAGCAGGTGGAGGAAGGTTCTGAATCGCCGACAGGTAGACGGGCGCGTTCTCCTCGATCTGGAGGACGTGAGGATTGTGCGACATCGCCTCGGCCTGATGCTCGTTCATCTCGACCGTGAAGATCTGTGCGGCGTTGTCCAACACCAGCCGGATCTTTCCGCCGTGGGCATTGATCATCATCTCCGCGATGCCACGGACGTCTTTCTTCGCAACGTGCGGCTGAAGCACGACGATATATTGATTGCGGATCGCTCCCTCGGAGCGGACGATGCGACCCTTCCCCTCCGCGAAACCCGAAAACGAACAGAGGACGACGGCGCAGAACGCCAGAATGTGTTTGTTCATGCAGAGTTCTCCATCAATTGTTGGTGTCAGATGCGGAATGCTCGCGAAAGGTGAGCCGCCAACACGCTTCACGGCGGGCGGCGGCAGTAAGCTGCTCGATATCTGGGCGGCATGGACTGTGCCCCGATGGTTGGTTTCGCCATGCACCCCAAGATGGGCGCCGGTGTGGCACGAGATATATGGTTTTTATGGCGATTTCATGGTCGTGCGAAAGCCGGCATAGGCTGCCGCCCCGCGGATCTGGATCCCGCTCGAGTGCGAGAACCCGCCGCCGCGAATGGCGACGGACTCCGCCTGAATCGCAGATTGCGCCACCGCGTTGGAGGGAGAGGTGGCGGAGGCGACGACGTCGGGCATCGAAGAGACTCAGGCTCAGCGCGAGAGCGGCCCCACGTTAGGGCGGCGTCAGGAAGCCGGCAGCCTGGAGGTTTTGCTCGGTGTCGAGATCTACGGAAGAACGTGCGCGCGAATTACGGCGTGGAGATCGTGGCGCCGGCGATGGGGTGACTGCCCAACGGCGTGAGGCATGACCCCAAGCCTCGTGAGGCATGACCCCAAGCCTCGTGAGGCATGACCCCAAGCCTCGTGAGGCATGACCCCAAGCCTCGTGAGGCATGACCCTATGCCTCGTGGGGCATGACCCCATGCCTCGTGAGGCATGACCCTATGCCTCGTGAGGCATGACCCTATGCCTCGTGGGGCATGACCCTATGCCTCACGAGGCATGACCCTGTGCCTCACGAGGCATGACCCTATGCCTCACGAGGCATGACCGCACTCCAATGGGAGAACCTGACATCGCCGTGGCGACGGACTGCGTCCGAGTCGCAGCATGCGCCATCGCAGTGGATGTGGATTCGACGGTAATCGGAGGAGTGGCCACACCGGTGGAATCGGCGAGGTCGAATCCTGACGGCTCAGCACCGTCACCGCTTCCGGTTCCGGCAATCGCCAGCCTTCACTCGGCCGCCACGGGCCACCAGAACGCTTCGGCGAAGCCGGGGATCTCCGCCGACAGCCACGCCGAGTGGACCGATACCAGATCCCGCAGCTCCCGCGCCAGCACCGCGCTGACCGTCGCTCCCTCGGCGGCCGCCAGCCGCTCCAGCGTCAACACCTGCATCCGCGGAATCCGGACCTCCAGCGCCGTCAGCCGCAGCAACTCCGGAAGCGCCTCCGCCGCATCCGTCCCCAGCGCCTCCTCCACGGGATAGCCACGGACTCGAAGGAGAAACGTTCCATACAGTCGATCGAGAGCGGTTTCAAGGAGCCCTGGAAATCGCTCAAAGAGGACAAGGACCGGCGCGAATCTCTGCTGAACGGCCTGTTGGCGGTGATCGAACGTAACGCCGTCTTCCCTACGGCGTGCTCGTGCTGGTTGGCGAGTACGACGCGCTCGAAGATCTGGCGAAGAAGCGATGGTCGGTACCGTACAAGCTATGCTTCGAAGAGACGGTCCTACGGCTGATCGATCTCTGCGAGCTGGAGCCGGGTGACCGGATTCAGTGTGTGTTCAACGATAACGAAAAGTACAAGGGCTGGGGCATCGAGGCGTACCGGACGTTGCTCAGAGAGTTTCCCAGCATCAGGGCGTGCTAATGGAAGAGGTCGCACACACTTCACGGAAGGAATCGGCAGAGATGGAGGCGGCGGACTTATTCGCGTACGAGCTCAGGAAGATCACGTACAACGGACTCCACCGATCCAAACCGGAATCTTCGCTATGAGTTTCGGCAAGTGATCCGGCCTGGGTGGGGTGTTTGGCGAATTGATCTCAGTCAGGTAATCCCGGAAGAGAGCCGGATTCATCTCGCGAACGAAGATGCGGAGGATGTTCGGGGCGTTCCTCCGAATGCTCCCTGATCCATTCTGGACACTCGATCAGCGCGCAACCGTCCTTCATCGATGATGAACAGCTACCATCGTCAACCATCGAAGGCAGTATCATGCCGGCTGATTTGCGATGCCTGGGCGGTAGAGCCGGTTGACCTGGATGGCGAATGTTCGATTGAGACCTCGCCGCTCGTCGGACGGGAAGAGTTCCTGCGCTTCACGAATAGGTACCCGGACCGAATGTCGTTGCAACAGCGGCCGGGCTTAACGCTTTTTCGGCGTGTCGTGTGAGGGACGCACGGAAGGAATCCGCTGGGGTCCTTCGATCTCGCGGATGTCCCGGAAACGGTCGAGCCAAACCGTGGCTTCTTTGTTCCTGGTCGCGTGTTCGATGACCGCTTTCATCTTCTGCGCGTGAGTCATTCTCAGGATCCGCTTTCTTCGCCGGGGCTGGCGACGAATTGAATACTAGCATCTGCGAGAGCAGTGCCGAGGCCTTTGTTCACTTTGTCGTTTTCGATCGGTATATACGTCGCCGGATCGGCCGGAATACGCGGCAAGGCCTTGTTTCTGATGTCTTCCCACTTCTTCACCCGTCCCTGTCCACTCCTGCGATCGGTCATCTCGAAAAAGTCGCTGAACCGGTGAGGTGCGATCCCGACGAAGGGGAGGAAACGGACCTTGCCGCTCGACTCTCGATCAGTGGAGATCGAGTCGGTGAACAATCTCTCGACCTGACTCTTGGGATACGGCTCGATGTACACGACGTCGTTGACGCCCGCCGCGACGATGTTCTTCGCGCAGTTGTGGCAGGGGAAGGTCGTGCCGTACATCACCGCATCCTGCAGCGCGACGCCGCGTCGCGCTGCATCCGTGATCACCGCCATCTCGGCATGAACGGCTCGGCCATACTCGGTGATCGACATGAACGAGCTGCCCTTGACCTTCAGCTCGGGATCCGAAGCGAGTTTCTCGATCGCCAGCTCGGAAAGATCGGCTCCTTCTGCAAGATGCGTTTTCGGGAGGCGCCCGAGCAAATCACGCAGGATTTCGACCTTCATTTCGGCGTTCTGCTCGCGATCGGCGAAGCTGAAGTCGCGCTGATCGGGAGATGAGTCCGGCCAGTAAAAGCCTCCGCCCGACTTCGCCACTTCATTCGCGCCGACAGCAAGCACCTGCCCGTCCGCGGTACACGCCGCGTATCCCACCTGCCGCGAAAGATCGGCGGAGCGAAGCGCCGCGGAGCGTGCGAGCTGCAGCCCAATCTCGGCTCGTGTTGGCGTGTGGAACGGATGTCCGAAAACGATCGAGACCGCGCGCTCGACGTCGCCGTTCAGGGTGTGACTGTCCGCGTCAAGGAACACGTCACCGAGAGGGAAGGTATCCCGAACGTTTTGGCCGAGCTTTACATCAGTTTCGATGTGATCGCGACCGATGATTGCCTCGGCGTCCGATCGGCAGGACGCAGCCGTGACGCCCGAGCCGCGTGACTTCGCGATCCTTCGGGCCAGGAAATCACGTCGGTGGTCGTGTGAAGAAAAGACGCTGATCAGCAGGAAACTTCGGCCGTAGACCTCCTGCAGCAGTGCAACCTCTTCCTGTCGCTTCAACGAGTTGAGGATATAAGCCGTCCTCGGCACCGGCTGGTCTTCCGCCTCATCGCCACCGTCAGCCACCTGGTCCCGGCGGTAGACACGAACCGCGGCGATGCCGAGGAGCGCCATGATGTCGGAGCGCGTCTTCTGCCGAAGGTCGTCTCCGGCGTCCATGTACGCGTTGATCTTTTCTGCTTCGTCGGTGGTCTTCGGAAGATGCGCGTACTCGGCGAGTGCGTGTAACTCGTGGCTCAAGCGAATGGGATGTGTCTGATATCCGACCGTGGTGAGTGCCGTCCCGAGAGAGTCACAGATTCCCAGGAGATTCGTTCCAGCAGCCCCCACCAGACCAATCATCAGCTCCGATCCCGCCATTCGTCCTTCTTTCGCGTGCGGCGGAAATTTTAGCAGCGGCTTGATCCACGATGTCGATTCCACGGGTCGTAGAGGACGTTGTTTTCGACCGCAGCGTGCCTCGGCGCCGTTGCGCCTACTGCTCCTACACGGTCAGCGGCGGCGCAGGCCTGCTGCCTGGAGGTCTTGCTCGGTGTCGAGGTCGACGCGGGCTCCTTCGAAGGGGACGATCGTGACGGAGTCGCGGTGGGTTTCGATGATGGCGCGGGCGCCGCGGTCGCCTTGGAGGGCGAGCAATTCTGCGCGGAGGTCGGGGGGGAAGACGGCGGGGGCGCCGGCTACGTTGTTGTAGCCGGTGGCGGCGATGGGGGAGGGGGTGGCGAGGAGGGCGCGGAGGTGGTCGGGGGTGATGAGGGGTTGGTCGCAGAGGGTGATGAGGATGCGGGCGGGGCCGGCGGCTTGGACGGCGGCGCGGATGGAGCTGGCGATGCCTTCCTCGGCGTGCGGGTTTTGGATGAGGGTGACCGGGAGGTCGCGCAGTTGTGCGGCGACTTCGGGGGCGCTGATGACGACGATGGTTTGGTCGCAGCCGGCGGCGAGGGCGATCTGGGCGGCGTGGCGGACGAGCGGCTGGCCGTGGTAGTCGAGCAGTTGTTTGGAGGTGCCGAGGCGCGTGGAGGCGCCGGCGGCGAGGACGACGGCGACGGTGTGGGGATGGATGGGGGTCGTTTTGGCGCGCAGCGGTTGGGCGTCGCGCTGATGGAAGACGGACTGGATCTCGGCGACGATGCACAGGGCGATCTCCTCGGGGGTTTCGCCGCCGAGGTCGAGGCCGATGGGGTTGTGGAGACGCGTGCTGGAGGAACCGGGGATCTGGGTGAGGATCTCTTGGCCGCGGCGTTTGGGGCCGAGTAGGCCGATGTAGGCGGCTCGCGAGCGGAGGGCTGCCTCGACGATCTCGGCGTCGTGGAGGAAGTTGTGGGTCATGCCGACGATGGCGTCGTAGCGGTCGAGGTCGGGGAGCTCGCGGGTGCGGATGACGTCGACTTCCCAGCCGACGGCGGCGGCCATGGTGTGTACGGGATCGACGTCGGGGCCGCGGCCGAAGATGGCAACTCGGCGCTGGGGGCGGATGGTTTCGACGAGCAGCGCGCGTCCTTCGAAAGTGGTGTTGTGCTGCACCGGCTCGCGATCGGGCACGGGCGGCAGGGCGGGCGGATGGGCGGCGTCGAAGGGCTGCGCGAGGAGGTCGACGGAGCCGCGGCAGCCGAGGCCGAGGCCGAAGACGACGTCGTCGGCGCTGGAGCTGTCGTAGGTGACGAGGCGCGGCTGGAAGCTGTGCGGGTCCGCTTCGAAGCGCAGGGCGAGGTCGCGCTCGACGCAGCCTCCGGAGATGGCGCCGGTGACGCTGCCGTCGTCGCCGATCACGGAGCGTGCGCCAGCTTTGCGGTAGGTGGAGCCGCGGGTGGCGACCACGGTGACGAGGAGGCCGCGGCGACCGCTCTCAAGGAGGCGGGCGACGGCGTCGTGGATGCGTTGGAGCTCGTGCATGGCTAAGCGGGATAGTCCATCGGTCTCATCACCCGGCGCTCTCCGTTGGTTGTGGTGCGAGATCCGTGCTGCGGACGGGGAGGGCGCGGACGCGGCGGCCGATGAGGCGCGACAGGGCGTTGGCGACGGCGGGCGCGAGGGGGCAGACGGTCGGCTCGCCGAGGCCGTGCGGGCGGTCGTCGTCGCTCGGGACGATGTGGGTCTCGATGACGGGCGGGGTTTCGTCGAGCATGACCACGGGGAAGTCGCTGTAGTAGGCCTGCTCGACGCGGCCCTCGCGCACGGTGATCTCGTTTTTCATGTTCGAGAGCGACCAGATGACGCCGCTCTCGACCTGCTGGGCCACGCCGAGGGGATTGACGGCTACGCCGCAGTCGAGGGCGCAGACGACGCGCTCGACGCGGAAGGGGAGTTTGCCTTGCGGCGCGTTCGGCCTCAGTGACACGTCGACGACGTAGGCGATGTAGGTCTCGCCGTGGAAGACGTTGCAGGCCAGGCCGCGGGCCACGCCCGCGCGTGTGCTGGCCGGGCCGGCCTTCGCCGCCACCGTCTCGAGCACCTTGCGCATGCGGCGGCGATCGATCTGGTTGCCGGCGGCCTCGACGACAGCCGGGACGTTCGGATCCGTTGCGCCGAGGAGGGAGAGGCGGAGCTGCAGCGGATCTTTCCCGGTCTGCTGCGCGAGCTCGTCGAGGAAACACTCGCGCGCGAACACGGACGAGGGGGAGAAGACGGACCGCCACGGCCCGATCGGCAGCGGCGAGTCGATCACGGCGTACGACATCTCGGCCGCGGGGAAGTGGTACGGCATGTCGTTGACGCCCCACGCCCAGCCGCCCACGACCTCGGGGTTCACCTTGTCGGCGTCGGCCACCACGCGGCGCGCGTTGTGCGGGCTGCTGGCCTTGCGATGTTCCCAGGCTACGACGCGATCGTTCTGGTCGAGTCCGGCGATGAGGCGGTGCACCGAGGCGGCCTGGAAGTAGCCGTGGCGCATGTCATCCTCGCGGGACCAGAGCAGTTGCACCGGCGTGCCCTTCATCAGTTTCGCGATCTCGATGGCTTCCCGGTCGAAATCGACGCCGAGCCGCCGGCCGAAGCCGCCGCCGATGAGAAGGACGTGGACGGTGATCGCCGTCTCCGGAAACCCGAGGAGCTGCGCCGCCGCGCCCTGGACTCCGTTCGGCGTCTGCGTCGCGGACCAGATCGTGGCCGCGTCGGCGGTGACGAGGGCGGTGCAGTTCACCGGCTCGAGCGCGGCGTGGGCGACGAAGGGGTAGCGGTACGTGGCCTCGATGGTGCGGGCGACGTTGGCGAATGCCGCGCGTCCTTCGCCGTCCTTGCGGATCGTCAGCGCCGGCGCGTTCGCGGCCCGCTCGAGCACGCGCAGGTGCTCGCGGCTGTCGAAGGCCGCATGGGGGCTTTCACTCCATTCGATTTGTAGCGCCTCGCGCCCGCGCAGCGCGGCCCAGGTGTTTTCGGCGATGACGGCGACGCCGGTCGGGATCTGCACGACATTGCGCACGCCGCCGGTCTTCAGCGCCGCGGCGGCATCGAAGGAGACCACCTTTGACCCGAGCTGAGGCGCGCGCGCGACGACGGCGAAAAGCATCCCCGGGACGCGGACGTCGACTCCATAGCGCGCGCGGCCGGTGACGAGGTCACGTCCGTCGATGCGCTTCGCCGGCTTGCCGACGAGGCGGAAAGCGGTGCGTTCCTTCAGCTTCGGCGACTGCGGCACCGGCTGCTGCGCCGCGCCGGCGGCGAGCTCGCCGTAGGAGAGCTTGCGTTGCGTCGCTGCGTGCAGCACGAAGCCGTCGCGCGTGGTGAGGGTGTCGGCGGGCACAGTCCATCGGGCGGCCGCCGCGGCCACGAGCATCTCCCGCGCCGCCGCGCCGGCCTGCCGGAGCGGATCCCACAGGCCGGAGATGCTGCCGCTGCCACCCGTGCCGAGGCGTTTGAAGTCGGGTCCGGGCGAGGCTTGCTCGATGCGCACGCTCCCCAGCGGCACGTCGAGCTCCTCGGCCACGATCATCGGCAGCGACGTCCGCACGCCCTGTCCCATCTCGCTCTTGCCGACCCGCACCAGCACCGTGCCGTCGGGATCGACGCGCAGCCAGGCGTTCGGCTGGAACGGCTTTGCCTCGGGCTCCGCGGCGCGGCTCGGGAATGCGATGCCGAGGGCCAGCGCGCCGCCGCCGGCGGCGAGAGTCTGGATGAACGCGCGGCGGCTCGCGGTCATCGGCCACCTCCATTCCGTACGGCCAGAAGCGCCGCTGTTCGGATGCGCGGATAGGAGCCGCACCGGCAGACGTGATCGGAGAGGGCGTCGTCGATGTCCGCCGCGCCCGCATTCGGCTTCGCTCGCAGCAATGCGCGCAGTTCGAGCATCATCCCGGGCTGGCAGTAGCCGCACTGCGAGACGTCCTCCTGCAGCCATGCCTCCTGAATCGGATGCCTGCCGTCGGAAGAGAGCCCTTCGATGGTGACGTACGTTTTCCCGGCGGCTGCCGCGAACGGGATCTGGCACGCACGCACCGCCTTGCCGCCTTCGAGGACCGTGCACGACCCGCACACCCCGACGCCACAGCCGTACTTCGTACCGGTCATGCCGAGGAGATCGCGCAGCACCCACAGCAGCGGCATCTGATCGTCAGCCTCGACAGGGTGAGCTTTTCCGTTGATCTGCAGCGAACGGCGCGGCATCAGGACCTCCTCAGATAAGGATGGACTGAATGTACCCGACGGCGCCGGGATGAACGTGACAAATTGCAACGCCCGGGTGAACGACGTGAACCAGGGGGAGGAGAGCGGGCGGCATGGGCCAATGGGACCGGGGAGGCGCTGCAGCTCTCGTCAGTCGACTGAGGCCGCCTGGGCTTCCACACACACCAGCACCTTCGTCTCTTCCCCTCCGGCCTCGACGCCCAGCAGCGCGCCCAGCGTTCGCGCCACATCCAGCGGCGAGACGTTGCCTTCGTACACACCCGGCTTGATCCCCGCTCCCCAGAACATCAGCGGGACATGCATGTCGTTTTCGACCGGCTGGCCGTGGGTGGTGCTGTTGGAGCCCCAGCTCCAGATCCAGCCTGGGCGGAGGGCCATGAGGACGTCGGGGGAGCGGTCGCTGCGGTAGGAGGCGCGCATGAGTTGTTCGAGGCGGGTGGGGGTGGGGTTGGGGGTGAGGAGGTCGGTGCTGGTCCAGGCGTCGGCGACGCCGTGGTGTTTGAGGGAGCGCATGACGTCGCGGAGGGCGCGTTTGGTGCGTTCGGGGTCGAGGCCGAGAGCGCGCACGCGGGGCCGGTTGAGCCAGAAGCCGGGCTCTTCGAAGAAGTAGAGGAGGGCGTGGGAGAGGGGGGCGTTGCGGTCGAATTGGACGCCGAGCTTCCGGGCGAGCTTTTCCTCGATCTCGATGCGCGCCGGCGGGAGGTCGGCGATGTTGCGGGCATGGGGGACGGGGGTGCGGACGTCGAGCCGGCCGGCGTCGGCGTTCGGGTCGCGCAGCTTCACGATCTCGGGATTCGGCTGTACGCCGTGGTCGGAGGTGAGCGCCACGACCACGCGGTTGCCGAAGCGGCGCTCGAGGGTGTCGAGGAAGCCGGCGAGGGCGCGGTCGAGGCGGACCATGCTGTCGGCGACCTCCATCGATTCCGGGCCGTAGTAGTGGCCGACGTAGTCGGTGGAGGAGATGGCGACGAAGAGCACGTCGGGGGTGCCGCTGCGCGAGCCGAGGCGCTCGGTTGCGATCACGTGGTGGGCGAAGTCGAAGAGCATCTGGTGCATGAACGGGGTGTACGTCAGCGCGCGGATGGTCTTGATCGGATGGGGGAAGGTGCCTTCGTAGGTGTTGTTCTTGAGCGGCCACGCTTCGGGGGGGTCGAACGTCAGGCGTTTCAGGTCATCGGGCGGGATGTACGGTCCGGGCGTCCAGCGGGCGCTGGCCGGGACGTAGCCGGGGATGAGGGCGTTGAACGCGAGGACCTCCGGATTGAAGCGGTACCAGCTCGACGAGAGGAATGCCGGGGTGCGGTAGTCGAACCAGTACGCCGCGTCGGCGTGCCGGCCGCCCATGAGGATCACGGCGCGGTCCTTGAAGCCGGCCGAGATGACGCGGCTTCCGGGATAGCGGGCCTTGACGCGCTCGCCGAGGCTCTCCTCCGCCATCATCGACGGCGACATGCCGGTGGTCTTGCCGGCGGTGACTGTGACGCGGTCGTCGTACGCGCAGTAGCGCGGCGAGCCGCCGCCTTCCTTCCACCACGCCGCTCCCTCGCCGTCGAAGGTTGCTTCCGCCACGTGCGCCGCGCGATAGGGGGTGATGTCGTCGAAGTACCAGCGCCAGGAGGCGACGTCGACCGGGGCGTCGCGCTCGAACCAGCTGTTGCCGGTGATGCCGCTCTCCGCCGGCACGAGCCCGGTCCCGATGGCCGCGTGCCCCGGACCGGTGAAGGTGACGCTGTAGGGAAACCGCGCGTTCGGGAACGTCGCCCCTTCGCGCGCGAAGCGCTGGAAGCCGCGCGTGGTGAGCCAGGGAGCGAAGCGTTCCACGTAGTCGAAGCGGAGCTGGTCGACGGAGATGACGACCGCGAGGTCGGCCTTCGCGGCGGCCGGCTCCTCGGCCCGGACGAAGAGTCCGGGCGACAGCAAGGCGAGGGTGAGGAGGAGCGGCCGCATCAGCTCAACGGTCGCGAAGCGCGTCGACCTTTCGCTGTACGTCGTCGCAGGGAGTGGTGCCCTTGCCGATGGCGGCGCTTTCCCACGAGCCGTACATGGGGTTCGGGAGCATGAACCAGCGCGTGCCCCACCAGCTCGCGGTGCGAGTCATGATGGCGTCGCGCTCGGCGGCGCTCTTGTCGCGGGCGTTGGCGAAGTCGTTGAGGTCATCGCCGAGGAGCAGCAGCACGCGGTACGACTTCGCCACGTGCGCGCGGCGCGGCGACTTGTCGCCGGCCCAGCCGTTCTCGCCCCGCATCAGCAGTGCGTCGCCCTTGTCGTCGATCGGGAAACCGGCGTTCTTCAGGTTCTGCAGCGTTCCCGGCTCTTCCTCGGGGACGTCGCGGTTGGTGACGTAGAACGGCGTGACGCCGCGGCTCGTCGCGTAGGCGAGGAACTCCCTGGCACCGGGGATCGCGGGAGCCGCCGACTCGCTGACCCACTGCTCCCACATCTTCTTGTCGTAGGTCATCCCCTTGCGGATCACCCGCCCCTGGAACGGTGTGTTGTCGAGCGAAGTCTCGTCGACGTCGAGGATCACAGCGGGCGGTTGCGACGGGTCGTTGGCCGTCTCTTCCTCCGCGCCGACCCACGTGCTGTCGGCGAGCGCCGCGTCGAGCGCCCGCCGCGCCGCGGCATAGGTCTGCAGCGCGGCGGCGCGGTACTCGGCCGACTGCTGCACCCAGAGCGTGGCGTTGAGGATGGTGTGGCCGGGGTTGCATGGGGCGGCGGCGGCCGCCGCTGGGGCCGGGGTGGGGGCGGTGGCACACGCCGCGGAGAGCAGCACGGCGCAGAGGACGAAGACCGTTCGTGTCATAGACCTCTTCGTACCACGGATGGGACGAATAGGACAGATGGGACCAATGGGACCCATGGATGGGTAATGTGCATTCGTCCCATCGGTCCTATTGGTCCCATCGGTTCTCATTCCCCTAAAACAAAAACGGCCACCCGTTGCCGGGTGGCCGTTCGTGGAGAACCGGTGAGGCTTAGAAGCTGAGGCGGAGGCGCACGGCAGCCTGCCAGCGCGACCGGAGGTCGGCGGTGGAGAGGTGGCCGTTGTCCTCGATGTCATCGGCGAAGCGCTCGCGGTAGATCGGCTTGCCGGTCGCCGCGTCGAGACCGCCGTAGGTGAACGGGAGGTAGTTCTGGTTCGCCACGAAACGCACGACGCCGGCGTCCTTGTCGAACATGTTCAGGAGGTTGTTGACGTCGAGCGTGATGGCGCTGTTGAAGCGGCGCACGATCGGGAGACCCAGCTCGTAGTGGAAGTCGAGCTGGCGGACCCACGGCTCGGTGAGCTCGTAGCGCGTCATGGTGCGGTCGCCGGTCGGGTCTTCGACACCGGCGTTCTCCAGGAAGCTCAGGTACTGCTGGTACGGGTCGCCGGTCCAGGTCGAGCCGGCGTTGCGCTGGATGATGACGTCGTCCGCGGCCGGGAGGTACAGAAGGTCGTTGGTCGAGAAGCCGTCGGTGTTGATGTCCGTGCCGAACAGCAGCGAGAACGGACGGCCCGACTGGACGTTGTAGTAGAGGCCGAACGTGTGGCCGAGAATGCCGGTCTGGAGGTTGTACGACGCCGCCAGGTTGAAGCGGTGCGTGGTCTCGTAGGCCGAGCGGGAGACCTCAGGCGTGAAGATGTCGCCGCGGGTATGGTGGAACTGGAAGTTCGAGTGGGCCTGGCTCGACGAACCGTCGAAGGCCGAGTTGGAGTCCTGGTGCGTGTACGACGTCGCCAGCGTGAGGCCGCCGGTGAAGCGCTTGTTGAGCTGCAGCGAGGCGAGGGTCTGGTCGCCTTCGTCGGTGTTCTTGATCAGCACGGCCTGGGTGAGGCGGGTGCTGATGCGCGAGTACGTCGGGCGGCCGTCCAGGGTGCTGGTGCCGCTCTGGCGGCTGTTGAGGTCCGTGTAGTACACGTCCTGCATGTTCTTCGTGTAGACCACCTCGGCCGTGCCGCGGATGCCCCAGAAGAGGTCGCGGTCGTACCCGAGCGTTCCGCGAAGGACGTGCGGGAGCTGGAAGTCTTCGTCGACCATGTTGACGCGGATCGCGCCGGTGCCGGCCGGGAAGCTGCGCGGCTGGCTGAACGGATCCGGCTGGAAGGTGGTCGTGCAGGAGCCGGTGCAGACCAGGGTCTGCTGCTCGACGCCCGTGTTGGCGTAGGCGTTGGAGATCCACACGTACGGGGCGCGGCCGGCGAAGATGCCGAGGCCGCCGCGAAGCTGCTGGGTACCGGCGATCTGCCAGTTGAAGCCGAAGCGCGGCGAGAAGAGGATCTCCTCGGACGGGGTCGTGGACGAGTCGAAGCCGATGGCGTCCGCCACGACCTGGTTGAACGACGGGGTGGTACCGAAGCGCGGCATGTCGGCGCGGATGCCGAACGTCAGCGTCAGGTTCTGGTTCACGTGCCACTGGTCGTTGGCGTAGAGGCTGTACTGGGCGACGTCGAACGTGGTCGGGCGGCGCGGGTCATCGCCGGTGGCGAACGTCACTTCGTAGTGCGACGGCGTGCCGGCCTCGAAGGCCTCGACGGTCGGGAAGAAGTAGAAGCCGTACGCCGGGGCGAGGAAGAGGTTGGCGAACTCGAAGAGCTCGTTGTGCGTACCGAACGTCATGGTGTGGTTGCCGCTCACCCAGGTCAGGTCATCGGTGATCTCGAGGATGTCCTGGTCGAGGGAGTTGGCCTGCGAGAACTGCTCGCTGCCGAGGATGACCTGCGCGTTACGGACCGCGCCGCCGATCTCGACCGCCGGGAACTGGGTGCGGGAAGCGCGGGTGTCGGCGATGTTGGTGAAGTTGACGCGCGCCTCGTTGAAGAGGTTCGAGCCGATGGCGCTGTTCAACTGCGCGACGGTCGACTTGGTCTCGTCGGCGAACACATACGTCGAGGTGGGGAAGCGGAAGCGGGTGAAGAAGCGGTCCGCGACCACGTCGCGCGCGGCGTCGACGTAGTTGTGACGGAGGGTGAGCTGGTTGGAGTTGCCGATGTTCCAGTCGAGGCGGGCGAAGTAGTTGTCGCTCTGCTTCGTCTGCGGGAACTCGCCCAGCGTGCCGACGTCGTGGTTGTAGCGGCTCATCGCCACGTCTTTCGCACGGGTCGCCAGCGCGGCGATGTCGGCGCGGAGGGTGTCGGTGCCCGGAAGCGCGGAGACGCCGGTCGGCTCGGAGCGCTCGTTGATCTCGCCGTTGACGAAGAAGAAGAGCTTGTCGCGGAGGATCGGGCCGCCGAGGCGGGCACCGTACTGCTCGGCGTCGAAGTCGGTGATCGGGGTGTCGCCCGGGCCGTCGCCGACGAACGAGGCATCGCGCTTCGAGTAGAAGACCGAGCCGGTGAATTCGTTGCTGCCGGAGCGGGTGATGGCGTTCACGCCGCCGCCGGTGAAGCCGCCGTGGCGGACGTCATACGGCGAGACGACGAGCTGGATCTCCTGGATGGCGTCCAGCGAGATCGGCGGGGCGTCGGCCTGGCCGCCCGGCGTACCGGTGTCGGCGAGACCGAACAGGTCGTTGTTGACCGCGCCGTCGATCTGGATGTTGTTGTAGCGGTTACTCTTGCCGGCAACGGTCATGCGCGTGGCCGTGGCATCGCCCGCGTCGACGTTGAAGTAGGGGTTGGTACGGGCGAAGTCCTGCAGCGAGCGGTTGACCGTCGGCAGCGACTCGATCTGCTCTTCCGAAACGGCCGACGCGGCGCCGGTGCGGTTCGGATTGATGATGTCGTCCGCGGTGGCCGTGACGGTGATGGACTCGCTCACGGTGCTGAGCTGCATCGACACGCCAACCTCGGCGGTGGAGCCGAGGGCGACGTTGATGTTCGTCGCCTCGAAGGGGCGGAACCCTTCGAGCGTGGCCGTGATCCGGTACGGGCCGCCGACGCGGACGTTCGGGATCGTGTAGCGGCCGTTCCCGCCCGAAACCGCGTCATAGCGCGTGCCGGTCGGAACGTGGATGGCCTCGACGGTGACGCCCGGAAGCGCCTCGCCGGAAGCGGAGACCTGGCCGGCAATCGAGCCGGTCGTGACCTGCGCGTTCGCGGCCGGAACGACCACGAGCGCACAAAGCGCGATGGCCAGAGTGAACAATCGTCGGAACGAAGTTCGGTTTTCGAGCATGAATCCTCCTGATGGTGTGACGTGCTGAATGGACGACGGCCGGACGAATGGCAGTCGTGAGGCTTTTTTCGTGCCGATACGGTATCGCACGCGGGGCGCGGCGTAAAGCAAACTCGCGTGAAAACGGTGTGCGATTCCGGAGAGCGGTTCCTCGCGGAACCGCTCTCCTCAGAAGCTCTTCAGGAATGCTTCGTTGTTCGGGAACTTCTGCAGCCGCTCGAGCAGCATTTTCATGGCTGTCATCGGGTCGGTTCCGGCCAGAGCCCGGCGGAGGGTGTGGATCTTCGGCAGCACGGTCGGAGGCAGAAGCTTCTCTTCCTTGCGCGTGCCGGTCTGGCCGATGTTCATGGCCGGGAAGATGCGGCGCTCGAAGAGGCCGCGGTCGAGCACGATCTCCGTGTTGCCGGTGCCCTTGAACTCCTGGAAGATCACCTCATCCATGCGCGAGCCGGTGTCGACCAGCGCGGTGGCGATGATGGTCAGCGAGCCCCAGTCCTCGGCGTTGCGCGCGGCGCCGAAGAAGCGCCGCGGCTTCTCCATCGTCCGGGCGTCGATGCCGCCCGACAGGATCTTGCCCGAGCCGCGCTGCTCGTTGTTGTACGCGCGCGACATGCGGGTGATCGAGTCGCAGAGGATGACCACGTCCTTCTTCGTCTCCACCAGGCGGCGGGCACGCTCCAGGATGATCTCCGAGAGATGGATGTGGCTGTCGGCGGTCTCGTCCGAGCTGGAGGCGATGACCTCGCCCTTCGCGACGGAGCGCCGGAAGTCGGTGACTTCCTCGGGGCGCTCGTCGACGAGCAGGACGAAGAGGATGACCTCCGGATGGTTCGTGTTGAGGCCGTGGGCGATGTCCTTGAGGAGGGTCGTCTTGCCTGCTTTCGGCGGGGCGACGACGAGGCAGCGCTGCCCTTTGCCGATCGGCGAGAGGAGGTCGAGCACGCGGGTGGTGAGGCGCTCGGACTCGGTCTCCAGCTTGAACATCTCGTTCGGGTCGATCGAGATCAGCTCGGAGAACGGCCGCCGCGAGTCGCGGTACTCCTCGAGCGGCAGCCCTTCGATGGACTCCAGGCCGACGAACTCGAGCCCGTTGCCGGTGCGCCGCGCCTGGCCGCCGAGTTGGAGGCCCGGGAGGAGGTGCAGCCGCTCCACCGTCGAGCGGGGGACGATCGTGTCGCCCGGCTGGGGGTGATAGCCGTTGGCCGGGTCGACGAGGATGCCGGTGCCGTTGGCCTTGATGAAGAGGATGCCGGAGGCCGGGACCAATTCGCCCGGGGCGATGTCGAGCGGCGGCGCGCTGCTGCCGTTCTCCATCGAGCGGCCACCGCCGCCCCCACCGCCGCTTCCGCGGCCTTCCCGCCGCCGCGTTCGTCCACGGCGTCGCCGGCCCTGGCCGGGTCCTCCGCCGTCGAACTGCGGCCGGGCTGCTTCGTTTCCTGGTTCCGGACGGCTGCCGTTGCCGGCGGGCTGTTGCTGCCCCTCGGCTCCGGTACCGCCCGTGCGGCGTCTGCGACGACGCCGCTTACGCGGAGTGCGATCTTCTGGTGTCATTCGAAGTCAATCAACGCCTAACTGAGCTTTCACCTGCGAGTCCCGGGAGCCGACGACGTCGGGGCGGAGAGTCAGATCTCAACGCCCGGGCTGGTGCTCTACACGCTTGCGAAGTGGTCGTCGCGCGAGGTGCGGAGGCAGTATGGGGGAAGTCGGTTTTGAAAATCAAGGGCTGGGAAAGGCAGAGGGCAGAAGGCAGAAGGCAGAAGGGGGATGCCGAAAGGCAGAAAGGGGACCTGCTGTGCGGTCTCTTTCTTACTTCTGCCTTCTGCCTTCTGCCTTGTGCCTTTCCTCTTTTGCCTTCTGCCTTTTGCCTTCTGCCTTCCCCCGTGCCAGAATTGCACTCTCAATCCCGACCTCAATGGGCCTTCACGTACATGTCTGAAAACATTCTCGTTGTCGAGTACGAGCCTCGCTACACGGATCGCGTTCGTCAGGCATTGACGGGCCAGCCGTTCACCGCCACGTTCGCCCGCGACGGCGAGGAGGCGATCAAGGCGCTGGAGGGCGATTCCCCTCGCCTGATCGTGCTCTCGTCCGTGGTCCCGAAAGTCAGCACGACCGAGTTGATCCGTGCCATCCGGGGGCGAAAGCTGCTCCAGGAGACGCCGATCCTGCTCACCGTCTCCGGCTACAACGGCAAGTCGCCCAGGGCCGACGCCCAGCGCGTCGGGGCCTCCGACATCCTCCCCAAGCCCTACTCGGAGACCGAGTTCCTCGGCAAGGTGCAGCAGATGCTCGGCATCCGCGCCGACCAGCAGGCGGCCACCACCCAGCTCACTTCCAGCGAGATCTTCGGCGATCTTCTCGACGACGAGAACCGCCCCGCCGCACGCAAGATGACCACGTCCAAGGCCACCGGCGACGTCGACAAGATGCTCGCCGACACTCTCTCCGGCATGATGCCGAAGCGCCGCGACACCGCTCCGCCCGCTCCGGCACCCACGCCCGCTCCTCCGGCACCCGCAGCCGCGGCGCCCGCTCCGGCGTCCGCACCGCAGCAGCCGCGGGCACGTACCAGCAGCAGCGCCGACCTCGACAAGATGCTGAGCGACACGCTCTCCGGTGCGCGCAAGACCACCGGCGGCGGCACGACAGCCCGCCCCACCACCCCCGGCACGGAGGCGGTGCCGGAGCGCTTCAACACCGAGAAGATGCGCGCCTACGTCCCCGACCGCGTCCCGGTCGCGCAGCCGGTCTTCACCGCCGCGCCGCCCGAGCCGGTGCAGGAAGAGGAGCCGAACGACGGGACGAAGTTCGGCCAGTATGTGCTGAACGAGCGGATTGCCACCGGCGGGATGGCCGAGGTCTGGAAGGCGCGCATGCGCGGAGTCGAAGGCTTCCAGAAGACCGTCGCCATCAAGAAGATCCTGCCGCACCTGTCGGACAACCAGGACTTCATCGAGATGTTCGTCGATGAGGCGAAGCTGGCCGCGCAGCTCAACCACAACAACATCATCCATATCTACGACCTCGGCAAGATCCAGAGCTCCTACTACATCGCGATGGAGTACATCGATGGCTTCGACCTGAAGACCATCCTCCGCCGCGGCCAGGAGCGCGACCAGCCGATGACCGTCGAGCTGGCGCTGTTCATCGCCTCCAAGCTCGCCTCCGCGCTCGACTACGCCCACCGCAAGAAGGACTTCGAAGAGAAGGAGATGGGCCTCGTCCACCGCGACGTCTCGCCGCAGAACGTGCTCGTCTCCCAGGAAGGCGACATCAAGCTGTGCGACTTCGGCATCGCCAAGGCGGCGTCGAAGGCTTCGCACACCCAGGCCGGCGCGCTGAAGGGCAAGCTGCAGTACATGGCCCCCGAGCAGGCCTGGGGCCGCCACATCGACCGCCGCTCCGACATCTTCGCCCTCGCCACGGTGCTGTTCGAGATGCTGACCGGCCGCAAGCTCTTCATGGGCGACAACGAGCTGTCGATCCTCGAGCAGGTGCGCGAGGCCCACGTGCAGCCGCCGTCGCTCTACAACGACGAGGTCACGCCGGAGGTCGACAAGGTCGTCATCAAGGCGCTGCAGAAAGATCCGGCCAACCGCTACCAGACCGCCGGCGAGATGGCCCGCGACCTCGACGCCATCCTCTACAGCTTCCGCCCGACGCCGACCAGCGCCGACCTCGCCATCTACATGCACCGGATCTCGAGCACCGAGCCGATCGTGCACGAGCCCGAACCGGAGCCGGAGCCGTTCGCCGACCCGGTTCCGGCCCCCCGCACGATCATGCCGGCGCCGGCACCGCGCCCGGTCATCCCGGTGGCGGTCCCGGTCGCCGCGGCCGTGCCCGCCGTCGCTGCCGTGTCGACGATGGGGGAGGCCCCCGCGCCGGCCGCGTCGATCTCGTACGGAGACGTACCGACGCCCATCCAGCGCAAGTCGCCGGTGGGAATGATCGCCGGGGCCGTCGGCCTGCTGCTCGTCATCGGCGGCGCCGCCTTCGTGCTCACGCGCGGCAAGGGTGACGCGCCGGCGGCAACGACGTCGAGCGTCGTCGCCGCGTCGACCACCGCCCCCGTCATTCCGCTCACGACCGCACCCGCCGGCGATACCGCCGGCACGGCCGGACTCACCGCGACGAGCGGCACGGCTCTCGATCCGTCGGCCGTCGACGCCGAGGTGCAGAAGCGCATCGCCGCCGAGCGCGCCCGTCTCGAAGCGCTGGCCCGCGCGCAGCAGCAGGCGGGCGTTCCGGTGACCGCGACCGTCGCTCCGCGTCCCGTTCCCACTCCCGCGCAGACGCCGCAGCAGACCGCCCAGCAGACCGCAACGGTGCCCGCGCCGGTGCCGCAGGATACGCGGCCCGCCCCGACGCCGGTGAATCCGGAGCCGGTGCAGCAGCAGCCGGCGCAGCAGGCCGAGACGCGGCCGGCTCCGGCGCAGGCAGCACCGGCGCGTGCCCGCGAAGGCGATCTCGTCCCGACCGGCACCGAGGGGCTCACGCCGCCGCGCGTGGTCCGGCGGGGCACCGTCACGTATCCGACCATCGCCCGCTCGCAGCGCGTGCAGGGAACCGTCCTCACCAGCGTGCTGGTCTCCGAGACCGGGCAGGTGCTGGAAGTGCGGATCCTGCGCGGCCTGAACCGCTTCGGCATGGACGAAGCGGCCGAGCAGGCCATGCGCCGTTCCACGTTCGCGCCGGCCATGAAGGACGGCGTTCGTGTCCGCTCGTGGATCACGGTCCCGGTGGACTTCAAGCTATGATGAAATCGCAAGCGCCAACGGCGATTTGATTTGGAGGAAAGATGCCGGTTTTGACCGACCAGCAGCGCAAGTTCTACGAGACCACGCTCCAGGTGACGCGGGAGGAGATCGGCGATCTGAAAGACCAGATCGAAGAAGAGCTCGCAAAGGTGAAGGATCGCATCGCCGATCTCCAGCAGGCGATCAACTCATCCAAGCAGATGTACGCCGCCGCCTGCAGCCGCCTCGGCGTGAAGAACGATCTCGAAGATGAAGACGGGTCCGACGCGTAGCGTCGGCCGTCGCATCGTTCTTACCGCGGCTTCGGCCGCGGTTTTTTTTGGGGTCTCGTGCGCCGAGCCTCCGGCCCGCACGACCAGCGATGACCTGGGCCGCGCCGTGGCCGTGCCCGCGCGGCCACGGCGCATCATCACTCTCGCGCCGAACCTCACCGAGATCGTCTACGCCGCCGGAGCAGGGGAGAAGATCGTCGGCACCGACGATTACTCGAATTACCCCGCCGAGGCGCGGAAAACGGCGAAGGTCGGCGGAATGCAGCCGAACATCGAAAAGATCGCCGCGCTGAAGCCCGACCTAGTCATCGCCTCCACCGAAGGGAACCATCCCAACCTTTCCCCGGCCCTCGCCGCGGCGCGCATCCCGCTCTTCGTCGTCCGCACCGACCGCCTGCAGGAGATCCCCGGCGCGATCGAGCGCGTCGGCCGGCTGCTCGACGCGCCGCGAACCGATGAGGCGGTGCGCGAGCTCGGACGCGCGCTCGAGCTGCAGCGCCGCAAGCGCGCGCGCGTGCCTCGGGTGATGTTCGCGGTCTGGACCGACCCGCTCTACGTCGGAGGCCGCAACACCTTCACCGACGACGTGCTCCGCCTCGCCGGTGCCGCCAACGCCGTTGAGGTGACGGGCTGGCCGCAGTACTCGCTGGAGTCGCTGGTCGCCGCGCCGCCCGATCTCATCCTCTATCCCCGCGGCGCCGTGACGCCGCAGCAGATCGACGCCCTGCGCAAGCGCGTGCCGGGCCTGCAGGCGCAGATCGTCGCCGTCGACGAGGACATCTTCCAGCGCCCCGGACCGCGCGTCGCACAGGCCGCCGGCCGCCTCAATGCGATACTCGACGCGTGGGAACGGTCGACAGCCGCAACGACGAACGCGAAACCGTGAGTGCCGGCAGTTCATCGCTCATCGCTCATCGCTCATCGTTCGTACCGGCGGTCCTGCTCCTTGTCACGCTGCTGGTGCTGACGCTCGCGATCGCCGTTTCCTTCGGCGCCGTCGCGATCGACTGGAACGACCCGACCGCGCGAGACATCCTGCTGCGCCTGCGGCTGCCGCGCGTGCTGCTCGCCGCGGCGGTCGGCGCGACGCTCGCCGTCGCCGGGGTGACGTTCCAGACGCTGCTCCGCAATCCGCTCGCCGATCCGTTCACCCTCGGCGTCTCCGGCGGCGCGGCGGCCGGTGCGGCCATCGCCACGGCGTTGCGCTGGGCGCGCTTCCCGGGAGTCGTGCCGCTTACCGCGTTCGCCGGCGCCATCGGCGCCACCGCCGCGGTGTTCCTCCTCGCGCGGAGGCGCGATCACACCGACCCGGTCCGGCTGCTGATCTCGGGGCTCGTGCTCAACGCCTTCTTCTCCGCGGTGATCCTGATCTCGTTCTCACTCTCGCGGCAGGCCGACCTCACCGCCGCGCTGCGCTGGATGATGGGAACGCTGTGGGGAGCGACGTGGACGCAGGTCGCCCTGGTGACCGTGCCGCTGGTCTTTGCCCTCGGCCTCCTGACCTTCGTCGCCAACGATTTGCGGTTGCTCGCGTTCGGCGAAGAGGACGCGAAGGCGCGCGGGGTCGACGTGGAGCGGGTGAAGCTGCTCGGCTTCGGCATCGCGTCGCTGATTACCGGAGCGGCGGTCGCGGTCAGCGGGATCATCGGGTTTGTCGGGCTACTGGTGCCGCATCTCATTCGTCTGGTCTGGCGCCGCGACTTCCGGTTCCTGCTGCCCCTTTGCGCCTTGGGTGGCGCCACCCTGGTTGTCGCCGCCGACGCTCTCTCGCGGTTGCTGGTGGTGACCGCGGAGCTGCCGGTAGGGGCGTTTACCGCGATTCTCGGGGTGCCGTTTTTCTTGTCGCTCTTGAGGAGAGCGCGGTGATGGGACCGATGGGACGAATAGGACCTATGGGACTGATAGGACTGATAGGAGGGGCGGGGTCCCATCCCGGGAGGCCCCACTAATGCTCCAAGTCCGCCGAGCCTCCTACGCCTACAACAACGCCCCCGCCGTGCGCGACGTTACCGTCACCATCGGCGAGCGGCAGCTCGTCGCCCTCACCGGACCGAACGGCTCAGGCAAATCCACCTTGCTCAAGCTCCTCGCGCGCGTCTACGCCCCGCACTCCGGCGAAGTCTCCTACGAAGGAAAACCGCTCTCCCAGTGGCCGGCGAAAGAGTACGCAAAGCAGGTCGGCTATCTGCCGCAGGATCCCGATCCCGCCTTTCCGATGCGCGCCGTCGAAGTCGTCGTCACCGGCCGCGCCCCTTACCTCGGCCGCTTCGTCTGGGAGAGCGACGACGACTGGAGCGAAGCGCGGCGCGCCCTCGCCCTCTGCGATGCCGCCCACCTCGCCGACCGCTACCTCGACGAAATGAGCGGCGGAGAGCGGAAGCGCGTCTTCCTCGCCCGCGTCCTCGCCGGCACCCCGCGTCTCATCCTCCTCGACGAGCCGCTGGCCGCCCTCGACCTCTCCCACGTCCAGCAATTCTCGCGGCTCCTCCGCGACGTCGTCGACCGCACCGGCTGCACCGTCCTCTTCGCCGCCCACGACCTCAACTGGGCCGCCGCCCACAGCGACCGCATGCTCGTCATGCAGAACGGCACCCTCGCCCTCGACGCCACCCCGGCCGAGATCATGCGCCCCGAAGTCATGCACACCCTCTTCGGTTTCGAAGCCGAGACCGTGGCCAGCGCCGGCAAGACCTGGATCGTCCCGCGGTTGTGATCGGGAGCCGCCGAAGGCGGCGAAAGAACTGTAGGCCCGGCCTTCAGGCCGGGTACACCATCGGCCGGCAGGTGAGCCTGCGTAGCGGGCGACAGAAAAGAGCGTCCGCGCGAGCTCTCGTCTCCTGTCGCCCGCTACGCGGGCTCGAATCCATTCACGCTTTACCCGGCCTAAAGGCCGGGCCTACAGTTCTTTTGCCGCCTTCGGCGGCAGGGGGATGACCGCTGGGCGAGCAGGTACAAGAGGCGCGAGCGGGCGAGCGGCTCGTCTTCGACGATCAGTACACGCAGGGTCATTCCACGGCGTCGTCGGCGTAGCTCAACCGCAGACCGACGCGTGCGATCACCGTACTGCCGTCCCTGCGCACGTCCGCGTTACATTCGGGACCGAACCACTGCTGCAGCCGTTCCTTCGCGGAGGCGATCGCGGCCGGTTCGGCATCCGCCGGCAGGGCCCGGGCTTCGAGCGCAAGGCGGCTGGCGCGGGCCTGGCCGTGCACGGAGAGGCCTGCCGGCGACGCGTCTCCCACGGCTGTCTCGATGAGGGTCTGCAGTGCGAAGGGGGGGACGGAGGCGTTGAGGATTTCTTCTTCGATGTCGAGGTGGACCTGCATCGGCGCGCCGGAACGGGCGCCCAGCAGCTCGAAGTACCGCTCCGCCGAGACCAGCTCGGCCTCCAGCGTCACGGCCTCGCCGGCGCGCTGGTCGAGGCGCCGGCGGAGCAGCTCGCCGAGGGTGACCAGCATCCGGTCTGCGGTATCGGGCTCGGTGCGGACGCGGTCGCGGATGGCTTTCAACGTGCCGAACAGGAACGACGGCTGGGTCTGCGCGCGCAGGTGCCCGGCCTCGGCGTCCGCGACCTCGGCCTGCAGGGCCAGCGCCTTCCGCTCGGCGATGTCGGCGTCGCGGTAGACGTCCATCAGCTTCGTGATCCCGGCGATGACGGCGATGAAGAAGCAGTTCACGTGGAAGCGGACGGTGATGGAGCGGAGGGCCATGGACTCCGTCGGCCAGCGCCCTTCGCCGATGTCGAGGATGGCCCCGCCGAGGAGGGCGCGTGCGATCGCGAGCAGCGGGATGACCGCGAGCAGTACGAGGACGTCGCGGGGGATGCGTTCCCGGCGGAAGGAGAGCCGCTCCGCGACCGCGACGACGATCGGCGTGAACGCCGCCCAGATCAGCGCCGTGATGAGCTGGGAGTAGAGCGTGACGGTCCAGACGGCCGGGAGCCGGGTGGCGACGGCGTAGTGGAAGAAGTTGCTGGAGTTGAAGACGGCCACGGCGCACCAGGCCCCCAGGAGGGCGGCCACGATGCCGAGGAGCTCGCGGAGCGGACGGAGCGGTTCATCAGGCCGCGGCATGTTCGCTCCCCCTGGTCGCGGCCACCGGACGCAGCGGCAGGCGCACGCTGACGACGAAGGCGTCGTCGTCGCGGCGGAACGACAGCGCCTGCTCCTCGCCGTACAGATAGCGCAGGCGCGCCCGTGCGTGCGGCACGCCGACGCTCCCGGCGTCCATGCTGTCGTCGGGGTCGAAGCCGGGACCGTCGTCGCGGACTTCGACGCTGAGCCAGCGGCCGTTCCTCCGGATGCGGACCTCGACGGCGCCCGTGCTGCGCCGCGCCGAGAGGCCGTGCACGATCGCGTTCTCGACCAGCGGCTGGATCATGAACGGCGGGATGGCTGCGGTGAGGAGGTCGGGCGACTGGACGTACACCGCGGTCTGCAGTCTTCCGCCGAAGCGGGTTTTCTGGATGGCCAGGTAGTCCTCGACGAAATGGAGCTCTTCGGCGAGGGGGACTTCGAGGGCGTCCTCGGAGGCGATGGAGCGGCGGAGGAGGTCGGAGAGGGTGTCGAGGGTGCGTTCGGCGGCCGGCGGGTCGGTGTGCACCAGCGCGGCGACGGCGTTGAGGGAGTTGAAGAGGAAGTGCGGCTTGAGGTCGGCCTGCAGGCGCCGCAGCCTCGCATGGGCCAGCGCGGTGCGCGACTGCACGGCGGAGCGCCGCCGCAGGGCGCCGTCGCGCTGCAGCCGCGCGAAGTTGGCGATGCCGATCGCCACCAGCCCGAAGAGGAGGTGGGAGTGGGCGACGGCGATGCTTTCCTTGAGGAACTGGCCGTCGAACACGACCCGCTCGCGCGCGACGAAGAAGGTGTTGGTGATGTCGGCCGGGGCAATCATCGCCGCGACGAGCAGGGCGGCGGCGAAACTGAGGGCGGCGTTGCGCCAGCGGTGGGGATGGCTCAGCGGGAAGCGATCGGCGAACGCCATGACGAAGGGGGTCGCCAGGGCCCACATGGTCATGGAGATGAACATCACCATCAGCCGCTCGGGGAAGTCGTCCTGCAGACCGCTCTGGATGGTGAGGATGTGATGCTGGGTCGCAAAGAAGAGTCCCGCCGGCGTCCAGGCGCCGTAGATGATGAGGGCGCGGGTCAGGAGGCGGCGGAGGTGGAGGGGGGCGGAGGGCACGCGCTTCAGCCCCTGGGCTCGGGCTGGCGATGAGGGTTCCAGTACGGGACCCGTTTTTCCGACCACATTTCGAGGAGGCCCTCCGTCCCGTGTTTTCGGCGGTAGACGACTTCGGACGGGAAGAGGGGCATGAGTTGCATGAACTCGACGTGCGGTTTGCCGTTCGTCGCCTGTATTCGAGGAACGATCTCGTCTTCGGTTTGCTGCACCAGAAGGATGGTGTTCATCCCCGTGCCGGGCCAGAGTGGCTCCGGATAGGTGATGCTGTGGCCGTGCTGCAGCGATGAGCCGTGGAGCACCGGATCGAGAGCGGTGCTGGCCAGGGTGCTGGCGATGTCGTCGACTTCGGCCGTGAAGCCGATGAAGATCTCGAACCGGTGCAGGGGATCGATCCCCGGCACCGGCTGATTGCTCGCTCCGGCGGTGGCGTAGAAGTACACCTCGTCGGGATGGGTCGTTTTGTCCCACTTGTGGATGTACACGGTGTGCTCGCCTTTCCTGAAGCGCGCCGTCCTGGACGGCGCGCCCCAGAGGCGCTGATAGTGTTCGACGACTTCGTCAGAGATCATGGCATTCCTGGTGGCTTGCCGCCGAAGGGCCAGGGCGTTCCGGGCGGCCATGCAGGCGGCCAGTACTCCCCTTCTCCTTCGCCGAGGGGCCTGGAGCCCTTCTGGCCATTGCAGATGCTACACGCTCCGGTCGTATTTGATGGATCGTTGACGCGGGCGCTGCGAACGTCGCGTGAATCCCGCCAGCCGCCTTCGTCGAAATCCTGTTTCTGCGAACGGACGTGCTCGAAATCGGTGGACGGCCGCTGGCCGCAGTAGGGGCAGATCGGGTTTTGATCGATGACTTTCTTTCGCTCGGCGTCGGTCGGTCTCTTGTAATCGCGGCGCCGGTCGTACTTCGGTACCACCTCTTCGGTGACGTGGGCCGTGGCTTCGCCTGCGCCGCCCTTGCTGATGCCGAGGACCTTGCCGATCTGCCGGATCTTCTGCATCGCGTACCAGAGGTCGAAGATGCCCATGGCCACGGTGAACGTTGCCTCGGCATAGTCGCCCTCGCCGATCGCATCCGCGGTACCGCGCGCGGTACCGGCGATGCTGACGCCGATCCCCATGACGAAGAGGACTTCTTTGATGTATTTGATTGCGACCAGAGGCCCGACGATCGCCCCGACGACGGCGCCGCCGAAGCCGGCCTTCATGCCGTCGAGGATGCCGGTCCAGATGTCGCCCTCTTGGAGCGCGGCCTGTGTACCGCCGATGAAGCCGCCGCTGAGCACACCGTAGGCGAGAGTCCTGAAGTGCTTCACCACGCCGCGCATCGCGTAACTGGCGATGGTGTTCAGCACTCCGTGAGTCGCCATCGACGCCCGGAGCTCTGCAAATGAGAAGTAGCCGGTCGGATCGCTGTGGTTGACCGGATCCGCGCTCGCGTACAGATACTTGTGCAGCGAGACCGGGTCGCGGCTCGCTCCCCAGTAGGCATCGCTGGTGAAGAACCGGCCCGTCGCCGGGTTCATGTAGCGGGCGCGGAGGTAGTAGAAGCCGAGATCCTCGTCGAACTGCTCGCCGCGATAGAGGTAGACGTTCGGCGTGGTGCCGGTGCGGCGGAGAAGGAGGCCGAACGCGTCGTAGTCGTACGTGTCGGTAACGGCGCCCGCCTCGTTGGTGAGATAGCGAACGCTCCCTTCGCCGTCGTAGCCGTAGTAACTCGTCTTCCAGGTGCCGCCGATCTGCTGGCGCTGGCTGATGAGCGAGAAGCCGTACGTGTAGGCGCGCTGCACGGCGCCGTCGCGAAGCTCCTCGACGACCTGCGGCAGGCCGGTGAGGTTGTTGACGTCGACGAGGTACTGGGTGGTGACGCCGCCGGCGGTCTTGGAGACGCGGTTGCCGTCGCCGTCGTAGACGATCCGGATGGCGCCGTCGTTGACCGCGCTGATGCGGTTTTCGAAGTCGTAGTTGTACGTGTTGCCGTTCGACTGCACCGTGTTGCCGCTGACGTCGAACACGTCCGACGTCAGGCGGTCGTTCAGGTCGTAGTCGTACGTGAGCGACGGCACGCCCGGCAGCGTCGAGGACTGAGCCCTGCGGTTCCCGACGAGGTCGTACGTGTACGAAACGCTGCCGTTGATGCCGGCCGGGTCGTTCGCCACGGTCTGTCCGACGAGACGCAGCAACTCGTCGTAGCCATAGGTGGTCTTGCGGCCGTTGAGCTCCGTAACCGACCGGCGATGGCCGGTCGGGGCGAGCTCGTACGCGTAGGATGCGACCGGTGCGGCGGCGGTCGCGGTCAGGTTCTTCAGTCGATTGAGATCGTCGTAGGCATGCTCGGTGCGGACACCGTTCGGATAGAGGTAGTGGTCGAGATTTCCGACGACGTCGTATCCGAACGACGTCGCGCCGTTCGTGACGAACTGGTCGACGACCTGCTCGAGCCGGTTCAGGGCGTCGTAGGCGTAGTCGGCCGACACGCCGTTCTCATTCGACGAGCGAACCGCGGTCAGGTTGTTGGCGTTGTCGTACGTGTACGTGAGCGTGCCGCGAGAGGTGGCCAGGCTGACCAGACGCTCGTTGTCGTCGTACGTATACGTGGTGGTGCCGCCGGCGTCGGTCATCGACGCGCGCTGGCCGGACGCGGTGTATGTGTACGTGACGGGCGGCTGCGTCAGGGAGGCGTCCGGCGTCTTCTGCGTCAGACGTCCCATGACGTCGTAGGCGTACGTCGTGGTTTTCCCGCCGAAATCGGTCCGGCTGATGACCTGACCCGCCGCGTCGTAGACGAACGTCTCCGACATACCGAGGGGCATCGTGCGGCGGACGAGCCGCGACATGATGTCGTACTCGAAGCGGGTGGTACGGCCCAGCGCGTCCGTCTCCTGCGTCTTGCGGCCGAGCTGGTCGTAGGTGTAGCGAGTCGTTTTCTGCAGCGGCTCGAGAACCGCGAGCAGGTTGTCGGCGGCGTCGTATTCGTACGAGGTGACGCGGCCTTCCTCGTCGGTACGCGTGGCCACGAGCCCGTTGGCGTCGCGCGTGACCGACCGGATGGTGCCGTCAGGGTAGGTGATCTTCCCGAGCTGGCCGGTTCCACCGTATTCGTAGCGGTAGGTCTTGCCGCGCGCGTCGGTCATCGTGACCTTGCGGCCGTTCTTGTCGTACGTGAACGAGACCGCGTTTCCGGCACCGTCGACGACGCGCGTGACCCGACCCGAGCAGCCGCAGTTCGGGTCGTATTCGAAGCGGGTGACGTTGCCGCGCGGATCGGTGCGCGTGACGATCCGTCCGATCTCGTCGTACGTCGCCGATGCGCTGACGCCATTCGGGAGGAAGAGCTTCGTGAGCTGCCCGCGTGCGTCGTAGGTGTACGAGATGAGGCGGCCGCCGCGGTCTTTGACGCTCGTCCGCCGCCCCTCGGCGTCGTACGTGAACTCTTCCTTCGTCTGGTCCGGGTAGTTCGTCCGGATCAGGCGATTCATCCGGTCGTACTCGTACGTGACCTTGCGGCCGATCTGATCGGTCTCGCTGAGCACCTTCCCGGTCGTGTCGTACTCTGTCGTCCGCGAAGACCCGTTAGCGTAGATGGTTTTGGTGATGCGTCCGGCGGCGTCGTATTCGAACTTGGTCTCGGCGGCCGTCGTTACAGACTGGGTGGCGAGCTTCGACGCGGTGCGTGCAGCCGGCGCCGGGATCGACTCGATGATGCTGGTGCGGTTGCCGTTGGCGTCAAAGGTGAAGGTGGTCGTGCTGCCGCGGGCATCCGTTTCCTTCGTCAGCTGACCGAAGGCGTCGTATTCGAAGCTCGTGACTGCGCCCTTGGAATCGGTGATCGTCTCGACGAGACCCTTGGCGGTGTAGGTCTGCTTCGTCGTGTTCCCGAGCGAGTCTTTCGTCTCGGTCGGGCGCCCGGCCGCGTCATAGCTGTATGTGGTGACGCGGCCCGACGGATCGGTGTAGGTGAGCGGGTGGCGGCGCGCGTCGTAGGTGAACGTCGACACGTTCCCCAGGGCGTCCTTGACCGAGGTACGGTTGTTGTCCGCGTCGTACGTGTAGGTCGTGGTCTTGCCGAGTGCGTTCGTTTCGGTCAGCCGGTTGTCGCGATCGTCGTACGTGAACGCCGTCGCGCGGCCGCTCGGGTCGATGTTCTTGACCACGTTGCCGCGCACGTCGTACTCGATCACCGTGACGTGGCCGAGGCGGTCGGTCACCGACTCGCGCTTGCCGGCGAGGTCGTGCGTGTACAGAGTCTCCTTGCCGAACGCGTCGACGTGACGCACCAGGCGGCCGGAGGCGTCGTACTCATTGCGGATCGGCTGGATGCCGTTCGCGTCGGTGATGGTCAGCAGGCCGTGGTCGGCGTTGTAGGTGAACGTCGTGGCGGCGGCCTGCTGGTCGGTGAACGTGACCAGGTCGCCCGTCCCGTCATACGTGTAGTTCAGCGTCTTGCCGGCCGGGTCGGTGATCTTGCTGATCCGGCCCTGCCCATCGCGCGTGAAGGTGATGCTCCTGCCGCTGGTGTGGGTGATGCCCTGGGCGGTGATGGTGAGCTTGTTGCCGCTGGCGTCGGTGACGCTCTGCACGCCGAGTTTCTCGTCGATCACCCAGACCGTGCCGTCTTCCGTGGTGAGGCGGAAGAGGGTCGGGTCGTAGGGCTCGACGTCGGCCGTGATCAGCGTGACCGGGCCGGGCGCGCTGCCCTGCACCAGGACGTCGTTCTCGGCGAGGGCGGTCAGCGAGCCACGGGTCTTGCCGACCGGGACGAACCTCATGGTCGGGGTCTGGATCGGCGTGATCTGCTGGCAGTCCGGATTGGTCGCGGCCCCGAACCGGTAGATCTTGCCCGACGGGAGTGTGATCGTCACGTACCGCGGCACGGAGGGCTCGAGGCAGTACTGCGGGAAGAGCGGATGCTGGATGACCTTCTGGTACCAGCCGGTGCCGAGGACGCCCGACTTCTCGAGGCGGAGGCTCTTGACGTCGAGCGTCCAGCCGATGCCGAAGTCGCCGCGGCGCTTGTCACGGCTGTCGTAGGTGCGGGTCACCTGGATCGGCAGGCCCGCGACGGGGACGTTCAGGTCGGTGAAGGAAAGGGTGAAGACGCCGACCTTGAGCTGGCCTTCGACGACCGCGCTCACCGAGACGGCGGTGGTCTGGTCCGCGGCGTCTGTCGCGACGAGGCGGACTTTGTACGTGCCGTTGAGGACGTTGGTCGGGTCGAACATGCCGAGGGGGGCGTCCGTCAGCGGGCCGGTGCCGGTGTTGATCACCGTCCACGGAGCGCCCCCGGCTGCGTCGTCGCTCGGGTTGAGGCGGTACTCGAGACGCCACGTGGTGCCGCCGCTGATGGTGCCTTTGAAGACCGTCCGGTCGGTGATGGTCGATCCCGATTCAGGGCTGGTGATCTCCGCGACCGGAGGCGGCGAGGTCGCGTCGACGGTGATGGCGATGTCGTCGCCGGCGCTTAGCGCGCCGTCGCTCGCCGTGAAGCGGAGGACGTACGCACCGGTCTGCGGGAAGAGGGCGGTGGTGGTGAGGGCGGTGGGGGTGCCGAAGGTGACGTCGGCGGGGCCGCTGACTTTCGTCCAGGCGTACGACAGCACCGAGCCGATGGGAAGGTTGTCGTCGGACGCGGTCGCGGTGAGCGTGACCTGCGTGTTGACGACGGCAATCCGGTCGGCGCCGGCGTTCACGGCCGGGGCGAGGTTGACGCCGTCGTAGGTCACGGCGATGTCGTCGAACGAGCCGAGCTCGGAGTCGGTGGCGGAGAGGCGCAGCACGTAGAGGCCGTGCGCGCCGAATGTCGCGATGGTCTGCAGCGCTGCGGCGTCGGCGAAGCTGACGCTTCCCGGGCCGCTGACTTTGCTCCAGGTGGTGGCCACGGTGCTGCCGTTCGGCAGGCCGTCGTCGGTCGCCGTGCCGCTCAGCGAGACGCTGTTCGCCGTCACGGTCTGGTCGCTGCCGGCGTTGACGGCCGGGGCGTTGTTGCCCGGCGTCTTCGCGTACGTCGCGACGACGTCGTCGAACGCGCTCAGCTCGGAGTCGGAAACGGTGAGGCGGAGGATGTAGACGCCGTGCAGCGCGAACGTGGCGTTGGTCGTCGCGGCTGCCGGGTTGGTGAAGACGACTTCACCCGGACCGCTGACTTTCGTCCACGCCACGGTGAGCGGCGTGTTGGCCGGAATGCCGTCGTCGCTGACATTGCCGGTGAGGGTTGTGGTGTCGACCGGATCGGTGAGGCTGACATCGGCGCCGGCATTGACGGCCGGGGCGACGTTGCCGGGGGTGGTGCTGACGGTGATCGTCACCTCGTCGAAGGCGCTGAGGGCCGAGTCCGACGCGGTGAGGCGGAGGATGTAGACGCCGACGGCGGTGAACGACGCGGTGGTCGCCGCCTGCGTGGCGTCGGCGAACGTCACCGGCGCCGGGCCGCTGGTGGCGGTCCACGCTGCCGTGACGGTCGCGCCTTCCGGCAGGTCGTCGTCGGTGATCGCTCCGGAGAGCGTGGCGCCGGCGCCGGCCGTGGTGGTCTGGTCGTCGCCCGCGCTCACCTGCGGCGCGCGGTTGGCCGGTTTGACGATGATCGTGACGTCGTCGGTGGTGGTGTGCTCGCCGTCGGAGACGCTGAGGCGGAACACGTACGTTCCCGCCTCGGTCACTTCGACGCTGCTGGTCAGTTGCTCGGCGGACTCGAACGTCACCGGCGCGCCGCTGACCGGCGACCAGGCGATCGTCAGCGTGCTGGCCGGCGGGTTGCCGTCGTCGGTGGCGGTGCCGGTGAGGGTCACCGGGAGATTGCCGCCGCCGGACGGGAGAGAGAGTGTGCGGTCGTCGCCGGCGCTGACCACCGGGGCCGCGTTCGGCGGGAAGACGTTGATGGTGACGCTGTCGCTGCGGATGTACTGGGTGTCGTTCGCGCTGAGGCGCAGGACGTACGTGCCCTGGACGCTGAACGTGGC
>Ga0190275_10000521_pt1 | contig 33161 bp, 25 predicted proteins | sample Popmic550T_FD_133745 | JGI IMG/M metagenome (GOLD analysis project Ga0190275, IMG submission 133745) | Populus adjacent soil microbial communities from riparian zone of Yellowstone River, Montana, USA - 550 T | ecosystem: Environmental > Terrestrial > Soil > Riparian zone > Trees stand | place...
ACCGAGAGCTTCGAGGAGGGGCTGCTGGAGCACCCCCAGTACACGCGGCCTCCCGTCTTCCGGGGCGCCGAGGTGCCCGCGGTGCTCCAGTCCGGAGATCACGCCCGGATTGCCCGGTGGCGGCGCTGGAAGGCCCTGGTGCTCACCCGGGAGCGCCGGCCGGATCTCTTTGCCCGCCTGGAGCTCGGGCCAGCGGACCAGAAGCTGCTGGGCAAGCGGGAGGAAGAGCTGTAGCGCTCGGGTTGGACGGGGATGGGGCAGGGGTGGAAAAACACCGGGCGATCTGCGGACTTGTCCGACCCTCCCGTCTCTGCTACTAGGCCCCCCTCTTACTGGTCATTCGCACCACATTGGATTTCTGGAGTCAGTCATGCGTCACAGCGCCATCGAGTACGTCGAGGCCAAGAACCTCCGCAAGGAGTTGGTCGACTTCCGGACTGGTGACTCGGTTCGGGTTCATTGGAAGGTGAAGGAGGGCGAGAAGGAGCGCGTCCAGGCGTTCGAGGGCATCGTCATCCGCAAGAAGAAGGGCAACAACCGCTCCAGCTTCACCGTGCGCAAGGTGTCCTTCGGCGTCGGCGTGGAGCGCATCTTCCCGCTGCACAGCCCCCGCTACGAGAAGATCGAGGTCCTCTCTCGCGGCAACGTGAACCGCAACCGCCTGTTCTACCTCCGCAACCTCAAGGGCAAGGCGTCCCGCGTGGACACGCACGACGAGCACGCTCCGGCCCCCGTGGCCAAGAAGAGCTAGCTCCCCGGGTCCCCCTGAGGGGGCGACCTTCCGGGTGTCCGAGGTACCGAGAGAGGAGTGTCCGTTCGCGGACGCTCCTTTTTTCGTTGGTGCGGTAGGATGGGGGCGCGCATGCACTTCCTCGAGGTCGCCGTCCAGAACGTCCGGGGTTTCTCGGCTCAGGGCCGCTTCCAGCTCAAGCCGAGCTTCCTCGTCCTCAAGCCCCCCGCTGCCGAGATCACCCCGCTGGCGGGGCTGGCCCTGGCGCTCCTGTACTCCGATGGGCGTGGCGAAGATGCCAGCTTCTCGGCGCAGGGAGAGAAGCGCGGCAAGGCCGCCTTTACCATGCTGGGCATGGACAACCTCACGTACCGGCTGCTGCGGGAGCTGGGCGGCTCGGGGACGCTGCACAAGCAGACGGCGGCGGGCCAGCCGCCGGAGCTGCTGTCCAATGAGTCAGCGGAGATCGGCCAGTTCCTTCGCTCGCAGGTGGGGCTGCCGTCGCGCAACGCCTGGGAGCAGGTGTTCTGCCTGATGCCGAGCCACCTGCCCTCGCGCCGTCCGAGGGTGAGGACCTCGAAGCCGGATCTGAAGCGGCCCTCGCTGCCGGGCGTGGCGAGCAGCCCGGGCATGCATGGGCTGGCGAGCAACCCGTCCATGCCGGCCCTGGCCAGCACCCAGGCGGTGGCCCCCGCGGAGGACATCCCCGCGGCAGAGGCCAAGCTCAAGGATCTGGAGCTGGAGCTGGTGAAGTCGCGCGAGGTGGAGGAGGTCCAGTTCAAGCTGGATGGGCTCAACTCGCAGCTCTTCGAGGTGGAGCGGAAGCTGAAGAGCACCGACGGCGTGAAGGTGGCCATCCGGGACGCGGAGGCCGCGTGGAACGCAGCGCCCACGCCCGAATCGCTCGGGCTGCCGGCCGATATCCTGACGCGGGTGGAGCGCTACACGAAGGTGGTGGCCCGGCGGGACGATGCGCTGAACCGGCTGGCCACGGAGCGCGAGCAGGATGCGGCGGCGGCTCCAGCCACGGTGGAGCCCCTGAAGAAGAACCGCCTCTTCTGGGTGGGGCTCGGCGCGGGCACGCTGTTCCTGCTGGCGGGCATCGTCCTGGGCATGGTGGTGGACTCGAACTGGCGGTACCTGACGCTGCTGGACATCCCCGCCTTCGGGTGGGCGGCGATGCTGGCGCTGCGGTACGTGGACGATCTGTCGAAGACCACGACCGTCCGCAACAAGGAGGGCATGTTCTCCGCCCGCGAGAAGAAGATCCTCGAGGAGTTCGAGGCCGAGGCCGCGCCCGTACGCAAGGCCATGAAGCTGCTCGAGGTGGAGAGCCACGAGGACATCCCGGGTGTGTTCGAGCGCAAGGGCCTGCTGGAGCAGCGGCTCAACGAGCTGCGCGATCAGCTCGCGGCCATGGAGGCCGATCCGGACTTCGTGGCCGCGGGGGAGCAGCGCGACTCGGTCAAGGCCCAGATTGAGGAGCTCAGCGGCGAGGTGGGGAAGAAGGGCTCCTTCGTGCGGGATCTGCGCGAGGTGGAGCGGGATCTCTCACGGACGAAGGAGTCCATCGCGCTGGCGAAGGCGGGGACGCCCGCGCCCGCGGCGCCTGGAGCCGCTCCTGGGGAGCCTGCCGTGGCCTCGGGGCCGATGGAGGATCCCTCGCCGGTGGTGATGATGCTGGCGGCGGATCTGCTGTCCACGGACATCACCTCGCTGGGAGGGATGCTTCGGGATCGCTGCACGCAGTACCTGAGCGCTCTGACGGACCGGCGCTACCTGGGCGTCGAGTGGGACAAGGACGGCCGGGCCTCGGTGTTCGTGCCGGGTCAGCAGCTGCTGGTGGGGGAGATCCCGCCGCGGGACCTGGACATGTACTACCTGGCGCTGCGGATGGTGTTGGTGGAGAAGGTGTGCACGCGGGTGAAGTACCCGTTCATCCTGGAGCACCCGTTCGCCGGCATGGACGAGGTGAAGCTGCCGCTGATCGGGCGGATGCTGAAGCACCTGGGCACGCTGACGCAGGTGCTGCTCGTGACGACGCACCCGGGCCTGGCGCAGATGGCTGACGGCTCGGTCAACCTCTGAGCCTCGAGGCAGCGGCGTCAGTAGCCGCGGTAGCGGCGGCCCGCCTGCTGGCGCTGCTGCATGGCCTCGTCCAGCGCGCGGCGATCCTCCAGCAGGTAGTGCTGTGGGATCAGCTGCTGGTGCACCAGCTTGCCGAGCGGCGTCAGTGAGAAGGTGCCCAGCAGCCGGTTCTCTTCGCCCAGGCCCAGCTCCGCCCACCGCTCCAACTGCTGGCGGTGGTGGGCCATCGTCTCCGCGCCGTACTTCTTCGCCCGGGACCGAACCCGCGTGAACGGGCTGTAGAGCAGATCGAACGTCACATCCCGCGTCGCTCGCTGGGAGTCATCCAGCGTCCGCCAGTACGCGATGCCCAGCCCGCCTTTCTCCACCGCCGCACAGTAGTCCAGCACGTCCCGGTGGTTCAGGAACGTGGCCCGGTCTCCGATCGAGAAGCTGGAGTTTCCCAGCCCGTGGTACAGCACCTCGCCGTACGCTGGGTTCACCCGCAGCTTCGCCAGCTCCAGCAGCTCTCGCCGCATGTGCCGGGGCGACCGGTAGAACCGTGCGCCCAGCTCCTTCCAACCCAGCCGCGTGAAGAGGGCTCTTGCCTGCGCGTCGCTGTGCGCCGTCTGCACGAACGAGGGCACCGCGCCGGGCTTGCCGTACGTGCCGCTGCGCGGATCGTCGTGGTACGGGTAGATGAAGACGCTGTCCACCGCGCCGCTCGTCGCCAGCCGCTCGATCTCGGCGAGCGTCTTCTGCCATGACTCGGGCGTCTGCCGCTCCAGCCCGGTCATGATGTCGATGTTGATGAACTCGAACCCGGCCTGCCGGGCCCGCTCGATCGCATCCAGGGCGACGTGCACGTCCTCCTTCTGGTGGTGGAAGGCATAGAGCTCCGGATCCAGCGTCTGCACACCCAGGTTGATGCGCCGGAAGCCCGCCTGCACCAGCGCCCGGAGCTTGTCGTCCGAGGCGGTGACGGGCTTCGCCTCCACCGTGCTCATCGAGGTGCGTGGCGGGCCGAAGTGAAACACCAGGCTCTGGAGGAACCGCTCGAGCAGGTGCACCGGCAAGGCCGTGGGAGTTCCTCCCCCCAGAAAGTACAGCGCGGGCTTCAGCCGAGGCGTTAGCTCGCGCACACGCCGCATCTCCAGCGACAGCGCCCCCACGTACCGCGCCATCAGCTCGTCGTTGTGCTTCGTCAGCAGCTCATAGTGGAAGCAGTAGCGGCAGCGGTACTTGCAGAAGCCGAAGTGGAAGTAGTAGCCCGCCGCGCTGAACGAGCCCACCGCGTCCCGCAGGTACTCCTCGTCGCTCGGGGTGCGCCGGTATCCCTCCCGCTTCTCCATCTGGACCGCCGGCGGATAGGTGAGCTGGTAGTCGTGCATCTCCGGCCTCGGCCGCAGCACCGGCTCCTTGTCCCAGAGCCGCTCCAGCCGCGCCCCGAGCTCGCTCTCGGTCGCCGTGTTCACGTCCAGGGACTCGTCGAACCTGAAGACCTTCATCCGATCCATGGGAAGCGTCTCCCCCTTGCCAGCTCGTCCACCGTGCGCTGCATGGATGATCGCACACGGGCATCAATCGCGTCGATGTCCCCACCCGCCGCTGAGATCGGCGGTAGCACCCGCACGCTGATCTTCGCCGGCAGCGGCACGTAACCTGGCAGTGGGCCCAGCCACAGCCCCCACGGCAGGCTCCAGGAGAGCGGAAAAGCCTTCAGCCGGAAGCGCCGATCGAGCCCGAGCCGCTCCGCGAGCGACACCCCGTCCCAGAGGACCACCAGGGCTTCATGGGCCCCCACGGACACCACGGGCACGATCGGGACGCCCGCCTCACGTGCCAGCTCGACGTAGCCCTTGCGGCCAGCGAAGACGATCTCGTTCCTCCGGAAGAAGCTCCGGCACGCGTCGTGGTCGCCTCCGGGGTACACCTGCACGGCGAACCCACGGCGAAGCGCCTCGGCTGCAATCTCCCGGCGAGCCCGCACCGCGCCGAGCTTCGCCAGAGCGCTCGCGAGCCGCCGCGGGTACGCGTCGAACATCCCATCATGGGCGAGCGTCACCATCGGCGGCTTGCGCCCAGACGTGTGGTAGGTGCCCACCCACAGCAGCGTGTCCGGAATCAGCACCGCCCCGCTGTGGTTGCCGACGCCGACGAAGGGGCCCTCGGGCAGGTTCTCCATCCCCTGGATGTCCGCCCGGAACCAGGTGCGGAGGGCCCGCATGATCCAGCCGGCATGGCGCCGCTGGAACTCCGGATCGCAGGCCGCCAGATCGCCAGGCCTCACTTCCACCGGGAGACGATCCTCTCGAGATCGAAGCCGTAGAACCCGCTCGCGGGCCAGTCGGGCATCGTGCAGCAGAACTCGGAGAAGCCCACGAGCGAGGCGAACCGCGGATCGACATCCAAGGGATCCGGGTACTCGAACCGCTCGGCGGCCTCCGCCAGCCGGATGAGGCCCTCGTGGTAGCCGGGCCACCCCACCAGCTTGCGAAGGTAGGGCGCCCAGAGCGTCTTCCCCTCGACAACCTTTGACGCCTCCTCGCGCAGCAGCGCCAGGCCGTCCGGGTGGGACTGCAAGAGCTGCAGGTCGTAACCCAGGAACGCGTCCTCGTGGTACACGCTGAGCACGTGCCGCACGATGGACTCCGGGCGCTGGGTGATGCCCGTGTCCGTGATGAGCTGGCGCGGGTTGTAGAGGATCTGCAGCGGGACTCGGATGGGCACCTGGCCCATCAGCGTGCTCCGGCTGCGCTCGCGCTCCCGATCGCTCTCGCTCAAGGTGACGGGCAGCATCGCCAGCCAGCCCACCTTGAGCTGCCAGGGCGTCGGCAGCCGATCGATGTAGCCATGCTTCACGAAGAAGCCGATCCGATCCTGGATGGATTGCTCGGTGTCCATCACGCCGCCTTCAGCGGTGCAATCCGCGTCTCGAGTCCGACCTGCGCGAGGCGGAGGTTCAGATCCTCGATCAGCTGCCCACAGACGGCCTCGCCATCGATGCCGATGCCGTACACCAGGTCTGGATCCCGGGCCTGCTCGAGCACCCACTCACCCCAGAGTGAGACCTTCTCCTCGAGCTGGTGGCGCTCCGGGCCCTCGAGCCGTGGAATGCGCTGGCGCAGGTAATGAAGCCCGAAGGCGATGTGCCGGCTCTCGTCTCGCCCCAGCAGCCGCGGCATCCACTCGCCCATCACGGTCTTCAACGCTCGGAGCGGGCCGTCGAGCTCTTCTCCGGCCTCGATCGAGTTCACCACGCGTGATGCCTCCTGGAACAAAGAGTGCGCGATGCTCTCGATCAGGATCTGCATCCCGAGCACCAGTGCCTCGGGTGTCTCGGCCTCCTGCACCTCGCGCATGAGCCGCTGGACCGAGGGCCGCACGCGCCCCTCGCAGCCGAGGAGACCGATGACCCGCTCGAAGAAGGCGACGTGACGGGCCTCGTCCGTCCGCTGAGTCACGACGAACGCACGCGCGGCCCCCTCGGGCAGGAGCTCGATGAGGCGCGTCGCCGCGAGCTGAGCGGTCCGCTCCCCCCACTGGAGCTGAGCGAAGCCATCGGCCGCGGTCTGCCGGAACGGCTCCGGGAGCGAGGACACGTCGAGGGTGTGCCAGCCAAGCTCCTCGAGCTTCCACTGATCGCGCGCCGCCAACTCGCACAGGCGCTCGAAGTAGGGCTCGGAAGCGGAGTCCAGGGAGAGGTCCGTACCAGGCAAGGCCCGCGCGGTCGTCTTGAGCTCTGCTCCCTTCATCGCGCAGCACTATGCCACGGTTCATCCCTGCATCACGGGTCGGGACCATCTCGGTGGGCAACTGTTCGGAAATGTCGGGGGTTTTGAGCGTAAAAAGTCCCGACATTTCCGAACTGTTGGCCATGGGGAATGCCCCACCCCCAGGCATGAAAGGGGCTTTCCTTCTAGGACGCTGCTCGCTCCTTGGGGACCGAGCCTGCAGCGGGCGCGCGGATCGTCTGCACGGCGGCCTCAGCGGCGGCTCGGAACGACTCGGCATAGCGCTCGGGCGAGAGCAGCGCTTCGGGCAACAGATCCTGGTAAGGCCCCAGCTGGGTCTTCACCTCGTCCATGAAGGACGTGGGCGGTGCCTCGCGCTCGCCTTCGTAGAACGTGCGCAGCTCCCGGTCGCTCTCCAGCCGGGCGCGGGTGCGCTTGTGGAAGGCGATGAAGCCTCTCCCTTCATCGACGCTGCGGCCAAAGTTTACCAGCTTCCCCCAGCCACCGGGCGTCACGCGCGTGCGGCGGAGGACGGCCCGCCACGAATAGGCGAAGGAGTAGAGATCGATGAGGCGATCGTAGAGCTCGACGGGGGAATAGTGCAGGGGCCGCACGTTGCCAAAACAGTTGGTGTCGAGCAGCGAGAACGGCATGGCCAGGGTCCGCCCCGCGGCATGCAGCTCCCGGCTAAGCGGCGCGTTGTAGAAGTTCGTCGCCAGGAAGTAGGTCGGATAGATGCCTGGCGAGAGCTCCACGAGCCGCTTCGTCAGCTCCCAGGGGAGTTCTCCCCGATCGCTGTCCAGGCCGATGATCATGTTCGTCTGGATGTGCTGCACCTGGGCCTGGACGACGTTCAAGGTCTCGGCGACGTGCCGGACCTTGGCTTCTCCCAAGAGCCGCGCGCGCCCGGACTTGTCGGAGAAGTCGAACCACGACTCGACGCCGGGGCCCAGCACTCCAAACCGAGCCCGGCCCAGGCGGCGGGCGTTCGGCGCGCTCATCAGGGACAGGCTCATGCTGGCGCAGTGCACCAGGCGCGTCCCAGAGGACTCGATGGCTCCCAGGTACTCGTCGAACCGGACACCGAAGTTCGGGTCATGCCAGCCGACCAGCGTATCGGCGCCCCAGCGGCGCTCGATGTGGCGCAGATCCTCGATGAGTGGCTCCACGGGCATGCCCCGCCACCTCACAGGTGCGTCGACGCAGAAGCTGCACGTGTAAGGACAGCCCAGGCTGCCGAGCATCGGCACCATCCGGAAGACGCTCGTGCCTTTCTGGAGACAGTGGTCGATGAACCGCGAGCGCTGGGCGACACCCGGCAGTGCCGTGGGCCCCTCCGCGGCGCACAGCACGAGGCCCCGTGCCTGCCGTTCGGGAGCCTGGAGGAGGTCCGCGATCAGCTCGCGGTTCGTGGTCTGGCAGATGTAGTCGAAGTGATCACGGGCGTGCTCCGCAAAGGACTGGGCGTGAGGACCTCCCAGCACCGTCACCGCGCCGCTTGCGCGCAGGTGGTGGGAGAGCGCGTACGCGACGAACGAGGCCCGGCTGAACGCGGAGATGAACACGACGTCCAAACCTTCGGGCAGGAGGTGGCGGAGATCCTCCTGCGCTGTCCAGACGGCATAGTGTACCTCGCAGCCAAGCTCCTCCGCCCACACTGCCACCGCCTGAGGCATCACCGAGGCCGTCTCCGGCGCGATGATGCGGCGGCGCAGGAGCGGGGTGGTGACCGAGTGCGCCAGGAGCTCCACGACGCCGACCTTGAGGCAGTTCACCACTCCTCCATGGGGCTGCCCGAACGGGTCGCGGGCCGCGAGCCCTCAAAATACCGTAACCTGGAGGCGTGAGGCACGACCTGGTACGAGCCCATGGCTCGGATCCGATCTCCTATTCAACGCTGCAGCCGGGGCTCGCCTATTTCGAGACCTCGTTCGGCTATGTCGCGTTCCAGCGCGCCTTCGGGTTCGAGCTCACGCTCGGCCCTCCGGTGTGCGCGGCCAACGATCAGGCGGAGATGGTCCAGCGCTTCCTCCGCCACAGCCGGCGTCCGCTCTTCTTCTACGTCCCCCGGGACATCGCGGAGCTCGTGAAGGGGCTCGGCGGCGGCCGGTTCCGGGTCAGCGGGATGGGGGTGGACAAGGTGCTGACGCTCGACAACCCCACCGCGGAGGTTCACACGAGAGTGAGGGGAGCACTCAAGAAGGCCGAGCGCGGTGGCTTCGACGTGGTCGAGGTGCATCCGTCACGGCTGACTGGCGAGGAACGAGCGCGGCTCGAAGCCATCACCCGGAGCTACCTTCAAAGGAGCGCGGTGCCGGTCGAGATGCACTTCCTCAACCGCCCGCTCACGTTCGATGACGACGGGCTCACACGGATGTTCGTGCTCAGGCAGGGCGCCGAGGCTCGCGTCTTCGGCTACGTGGTGCTCGACCCGTACTTCAACGGCGGCCGCATCCAGGGCTACCTGCTGAACCTCATCCGCTTCGAGCGGACACGGCTGTGGGGTGTGTACTACTCGGCCGTCGCGATGCTCTCCGCACGCCTGAGAGGGGAGGGTGTCCAGCAGCTCTCGCTGGGGTTCTGCCCGCTGGTGGACGTGGACACCGAGGGCTGCTCGCCCGTGCTGGCGCGCCAGGTGCGGTGGATGGAGCGTCAGCTCTCGGGCATCGAGTACCTCACCCGGCTCCGTGAGCTGAAGGAGGCCTTCCCAGGGCTGACGCCGCAGCGCTACTTCGTGACGCCCTCTCCGTGGGCCGTGACGACGCTGCTCGCACTCTTGCGCGCCTGCCGGGTGCCCTTCAGGGAGATCCTCCGCCGCAGCTTCTCCAGCCAGTCCCCGCCAGTGGCGTGAGCGGGTGGGCGGGACTGTGCCCTGGATCGAGGGGACTACCAGTAACGGCGCGGAGGCGGGGCGGGAGGAGGTGGCGGTGCAGGCACGGGCTCGAGCATGCCGAGCAGCAGCAGACGCTCGACGGCCGCTTTGACTTCCTTCGCGGTGGTCCCGCAGCCATCGAGGTTGCGCACCGCCTCTGGGACTGTCCTGGCCCCTTCACTGAACTCCACCAGGAAGAGCCCATCCTCGGAGCTGAGTCCCAGGGGGCCCCCCCATGCAGCCCGGGCCGCGTCGAACTGGGCGCGCCCCGTGCCTTCCTTGGCCCCCTCGATCATGAGCGCATAGGCCGCCGCGGCCTCGCTGCCCTTGGGAGAGAGCCGGAACTTCTGCGCACGCCCAAAGCGAACCTTCTCTGATGTCTCGTCACTCATGCTGCACTCCCGATGGTCGGTCGCCCCATCCGTTTGAGCCAGCTCACGTGGCTCTTCAAGGCCGCGCCCACGCTCTCATTCGCGCGGTAGCGTACCCCGTGCTCCCGACAGGTCTCCTCGACGATCCGCGCGAGCGCTGGGTAGTGCAGGTGGCACACGCGCGGGAACAGGTGGTGCTCCACCTGGAAGTTGAGCCCGCCGAGATACCAGCTGACCAGCGGGTTCCCCCGGGCGAAGTCGACCGTCGCCTCCACCTGATGCGCCGCCCAGTCGCGCGGAAAGGTGTGGCTGCCTTCCGGCAGATCCGTGAACTCGGCCTCCTGCACGCAGTGCGCGAGCTGGAACACCGTCGAGAGCGTCAGCCCGAGCACGAACGCGGTCATCACATAGCCCAGCGCCACCAACCAGATGGGATGGAAGAGCGCTGGCACCACGAGCGCCCAGCTGTAGAACAGGAGCTTGCCGACGAGGATCCCGGTCAGCTTCCACTTGCTCGGGCGCGGCATCTTCTGCTGGCCAATCCGGCCGTTGATCAGATCCTTGAAGTCATCGATGAAGTGCCACTTCAGCGGCAGGAGCCCGTAGAGCACCCAGATGTAGGCGTGCTGGAAGCGGTGGCCTGCGCGCAGCCGTTGGCTCGGGGCAAGCCGGCACAAGGGCTGGATGTCGATGTCTTCATCCAGCCCGACCACGTTGGGGTGGCTGTGGTGGAAGATGTTGTGCTTCCAGCTCCACACGAAGGAGGAGCCGCCCACGATATCCAGGGACCACCCGAGCAGCCGGTTGATCATCCGCCGCTCCGAGTAGCTGCCGTGGTTCGCGTCATGCTGGATGCTGAAGCCGATCCCGGCCATGGCCAGCCCGAGCGACGCGCACCCGCCGACCAGGCCCCACAGGCTGGTCGCCCCAAAGACGAGCCAGACATAGGAGGCCACCCACCAACCGAGGATGAGCGCCGTCTTCAGGTACATGCCTGGCAGATCGCGTGGGGAGCGCCCGCTCGTTTGCAAGTACTGCTCGACCCGCGCCTTCAGGCTCTGGTGGAACAGCCCTGCCTCCAGGAACCTGGCTTTCGTTGCTTGCGACACCGTTCACCCGCTCTCACTCCATCCGCTGCCACCGCTGAAGCCTGGCCTTGCGAGGGAGAATCCCCTTGCGGCCTGCTCGGTGTGCCGCAGTCTTTCGTTCGTAACACAGATTTGAACACCTGGGAGACGGCGTGCTGGAGACAAGGCGGGTTGTTGAGGGCCATCACGCTCCTCTGGGGGGAGGGGGAGCAGGTAGGGGAGGGAGCTCGGCGGAGGTGCGATGATCTTCAGGGGGAGGGAGGGGCCGGTCGCAGGCACTCCGCGGGGATGATCTGCCTGCGCTGACTCGGGCTCGACCACTTCAGCTGCGCCGTGGCTGTGCCCCTGTTCTCGTAGAACTCCATGCGCAAGCTGTAGGCGCGCCCCGCCTGGAGCGTGATCGTGCCGCGGTCCTCTTCGAGCGCATGCACCGTCCAGTTGTCGATCAACAACTGCCCGTTCACCCAGAGCCGGACCCCATCGTTGGACCGGGTGTAGAAGGTATAGGTCTCCGAGTACCTCGGCACGACCCTCCTGCCCGCACACGAAGATGCGCCCATCTGGCGCAAGGGCCATGGAGGTGGGCTCCTCGAGCCCTCCGACGAACCGCGAGTCCTCGAAGAGCGGTGGGAGCACCACCTGCTGGCCCTGCTGCGCGAAGGAGTCAGGGAGCTTTTCCTCCGTGCACCCCCAGAGCGACAGGAGCAGGCTGACATGGAGCGACAGGATGGCGAAGCGCATGGGGCCTCCGGGCAGTGCTTCGAGCGCCCAAGGTGTTGCGCACCTCCCGGGGTTGCTGACGCCTCCACGCCGCCCCTGTCCAGTCGTGGAAGCTTCACTCGGAGTCCTGCCCAGCACCGAGCACCCACACTCCCCTCAGCCAGGAGTTGCCAACGACTGCTCTGACACGGGTGTCAGGGCAGGGTGGCATGGCTGCTGTCTGCTGGGGAGGATTGTCTCACCTGCCCAGGTCCTTAGGTTTCCACGACGGAAATGCAAGCACTGGGGGGGCTATGGCGAGGGTGAAGGGTTCACGGTACGTCGAGGTGGAGCCGGGTGTTCGAATCTGGGTCGAAGATGTCGGCGATGGCCCACCGATGGTGTTGCTCCACGGGTGGCCCGCGAGCTCCCGCATGTTCGAGTACCAGCTGAATGAGCTGCCGAAGCACGGCATCCGCTGCATCGCTCTGGACACTCGAGGGTTCGGCGCCTCCGACAAGCCATGGCATGGCTACACGTACGACCGTCTGGCAGATGACGTGAAGGCGGTGCTCGAGACGCTCGCCCTGGAGCACGTGACGCTCGTCGGGTTCTCCATGGGGGGAGCGATAGCGGTCCGCTACATGAGCAGGCACGGAGGCCGTGTCGACCGGCTGGCGCTGCTGGGCGCCGCGGTGCCGGGTGTGACTCGCAGGCCCGACTTCCCCTATGGGATCGATCGATCCGCCTGCGACGACCTGATCCAGCTCACGTACCGCGATCGGCCCAAGATGCTCTCGGCCTTCAGCCAGAACTTCTTCCACGACCCCGAGGCACTCAGTCCTGAGTTCAAGACGTGGTTCGCCGGCCTCTGCGGCCAGGCCGCTGGCCATGCGACGATCAAGTGCTGCGAGCTGTTCCGGGATGCGGATCTCCGACCGGACCTGCCCAAGGTGCGGGTCCCCACGCTGATCCTCCACGGCGACTCGGACAAGATCTGCTCCTTCGAGCTGGCCGAACAGACGCAAGCGGGCATCGAGGGCTCGCGACTGGTCGCCATCGACGAGGCGGGGCATGGCTTCTTCTATGAGAAGCAGGATCGGCTGAACGAGGAGCTGCGCTCCTTTGCCGCGGTCACCTCGTCCGCAGGAAAGCAGGAGCCCGGTCGGCAGCCGTCGCCAGCGCATCCCTGACCCGAGTGTCGGAGCAGGGTGCTAGAGGACGGCCCTGCCCATAGGGGGCGTGGAGGAGGCGGGGTGGGTGGGACGGACGGCGGTGGACAGACGGGGCTATGGGAACGAGGCCGAGGCGGCGGTCGTGCGCTTCCTGGAGGCGCGGGGCTACCGCATCCGCGCGCGCAACTTCCGGTGCCGCTATGGCGAGCTGGACATCGTCGCCGAGCATGGGGACACCGTCTGCTTCGTGGAGGTGCGGATGCGCTCCACGGCCGTCTGGGGAGATCCCTCGCACACGGTGTCCTTCGCCAAGCAGCGTCGCGTGGTGAAAGCCGCGCTGCACTATCTCTTCGCGTATGACCTGCGCGAGAGGATGATGCGCTTCGACGTCGTCTCGGTGGTGGGCCACGGTGAGAAAGCCAGCCTGGAGCACCTCCCGAACGCCTTCGACGCGGGGATGTGACGCATGGCTGGGACGCTGTACCTCGTCGCGACGCCCATCGGAAACCTGGGGGACATCACCTCCCGGGCGGTGGACACCCTGCGGCAAGTGGCCTTCGTCGCGTGCGAGGACACGCGGCACTCGCGCGTCCTGCTGGAGCACTTCGGCCTCGCCCCGGAGACCGTGAGCCTGCCCGCCTTCGCCGAGGGGCAGCGCGCCGGGCGCATCCTTGATCGGATCGCCGCCGGTGAGGACTGTGCCCTCATCACCGACGCCGGCAGCCCTGGCATCAGCGATCCAGGAGAGCGGCTCGTCGCCGAGGCGCTCGAGCGAGGGCTGTCCGTCGTCCCAGTCCCAGGCGCCACCGCCCTGGTGGCGGCGCTGAGCGCCTCCGGGCTGCCCACGGGCCGCTTCCACTTCCTGGGCTTCCTGCCGCGCAAGGGCGCCGAGCGCCGCGCCATGCTGGAGGAAGTGGCGCAGCTGTCAGCCACGCTCGTGCTCTACGAGTCCCCGCGGCGGCTGGGGGAGACGCTGCCGGATCTGCAGGAGGCCTGGGGGGATCGCCGCGCGTGCGTGGCGCGGGAGCTCACCAAGGTGCACGAGGAGTTCGTGCGCGGACCGCTCTCGGAGCTCGCGGCGCGCTACGGGGCCGAGGAGCCCCGGGGCGAGGTGGTGGTGCTGGTGGAGGGGCGCACCGGGGATCGCCGCTGGTCCGAGGAGGAGCTGCGCCGCGCCCTGGAGGAGGGGCTGACGCGCGGCGAGAAGCTCAAGGCGCTGAGCACCGAGCTGGCCCGCCGCGCGGGCTGGTCTGGACAGGACGTCTACCGCCTGGGGCTGAGCCTCAAGCGCTGAGGCGGTGCCTCAGAACGCGAACGCCGCGGACAGCTCCAGACGGAACGTCTTGCTCTCCGTGGCCCGGAAGCGCCGCGATACCAGGTCCGTGCGGAAGTCGAAGTTCGGGTTGACGTTGGTGTTGCTGGCAGGGTCGAGCACTCCACCCGAGGTCCTGATCTCTTCAGGAGCGACGCCGAGGTTCTCGTTGGTGAGCGCGTGATCCGTGTTGTAGAGGAACGTGCCGGAGGCGCGCAGGGTAAAGGCCTCGCCAGCGCTCGCCGTGGCGCCGAACTGGCCGCCCACCTGGAAGTACTCCTGGGTGGCCAGCAGCTTGCCCAGGGCCGCGCTCAGCTCGTTGTAGTAGCGGCCCGAGGACACGTAGGTGCCGATGGCGCGGACGTCGAGCGCGAACTTCTGGCCCTTGTTCTTGTCGCTGAACGCGGTGAACTCGGAGCCGAACAAGAAGCCCGTCACATGAGGGGCCTTGATGCCCGTCTCCTTGCGGGTCCACTTCCCCACGAAGCAGTTCCCAGGCACGCCCTGCGACTCCCCATCGAAGCAGTTCGAGTAGATGCCCGGGCCCTGCACTGGCACGGTGTAGTGCGCCTTGAAGTACGGATCCGCCACGCCCATCTTCCGCGAGAAGGAGGTGTAGAAGGTGTACTTGTGGACTCGATCCCCCACGTTGCCGCGGTCATCACCCGTATTGTCCAAGCTCGGATCGCGCTGCTTGGCAGTGGGCAACTCGTAGTCGAGGCCGATGAGCCACATCGGCTTGGTGTCGTCCCGGTTCTGGTTGAAGAAGGCGTAGGCCAGCCCGAAGCGCATGTTGCCCAGGCCGCCGCGCTTGCTCGTGGACGGAACGGTAAAGAGAGACCGCGGCGACACCGTGGTGGAGCCGTCCGGGTTCAAGCGGTTGTTGATGATGGTCGAGTTGGAGTCGTTCGTGTCGGACACGAAGGCATAGTTGTCGTTCTGCTGGAGGATGAGCGGCAGCCCGAAGGAGAACTCCAGATCCTTGTAGAGGCCGATCGCCAGCGCGATGTCGAGCCGTGTGTCGCTGCCCCGGTGCCAGACCTCGGGTCGCTCGATGCGCCCCGGAGTGAACTCCTCGTCATCCGGAGCCTCGGGATTGACGATCTGGTCGGAGAGCTGCTCGCGGGTGACTTTGGTGTGCGTCTGCGTCCGCCTGAAGCGAACGTCGAGGAAGAGATCGAACGGATCATCCTCATCGAATGAAGACGCGATGCGGGTGACCTCCGCGGCCTGGGCACCCAGTGGTGCGCCCAGCAGCAGCGCGGCGAGAATGGCGCGAAGCCTCAACATCCAACCTCCGAAAACCCTCTGGCGCTCTCAGGGCCCGCGGATGCCGGCAGCCCCCCTCGGACTGCGGACTACGGTGGCCTAACCCCTGAGAACTGTTGAGAAATTATCAGGGACGCTAGCCGCCATGGGCAGGGGTGTCAAGAAATGGGTGGGCTGCGTCAGTTTCCGGCCACCGGCGGGCTGAGCAGCGAGTCCATCCGCCGGATCTCCGCCTCCAGGGCGGTGCGCTGCTCGGCCGACAGGGTGCGCCGGAAGGTGCGGTGGCTGTCGAAGGGATCCACCACGCGATCGTCCTGCGTCATGAGCTGGTAGTGCAGGTGCGGCGCGAAGGAGCGGCCGCTGTTGCCGCTCTGGGCAATGACCTGGCCCGCGGAGAAGCGCGCGCCGGGCTTGAGGCTCTTGGGCAGCTCGGAGAGGTGGAGGAAGAGCGCGCGCCGCCGCTTGCCGCCGAGCTCCTCCAGCTCCAGGCAGTTGCCGTTGCTGCTGAAGTTCCAGTTCTTGCGCTTGACGACACCGGTGAAGGGGGCCTTCACGGGCGAGCCCACGGCCGCCTTGAAGTCCACACCCTTGTGGCCGCGGCCATCGCGCAGCAGGGACGTCACCTGCTCGAAGTCGTCCATGGGCGCCTGCTCCAGGCGCTCCTCCAGCTCCTCTCCCGTGGGCTGGAAGTAGCGGGCGTAGCCGTCCCCCGAGGCCTGGAAGCGGTAGGCGCGGTGCGTCTGGCCCGTCTTTCCGCTGACGAACCGCACGGCGTGCACGAGCGGCTCCTCGCCCGGGCGCGTCTGGAAGAGCACGTCCAGCGTGTCGCCGCGGAGGATCTCGTTGGGCACCCGCACCCACCACACCAGGGTGCGCGTCACCACCTGCGCGAGCGCGGGCCCCACAGAGGGATCCGTGGCCTGGACGAGCGCCGTCTCCAGCGGGCCATCGATCTTCACCGAGGCGCGCGACAGGCCCGCCGCAACGAGCGGATCCACCGGAGCGGGAGGAGGGGTCGGGGCGGCCACGACGGGGGCTGCCTCCTGAGGCACCACGGCGACAGGAGGCTGCTCGAAGAAGGGGTAGGCGCCCTTGTTCTGCTTCCACCACCACGCGCCGCCCGCCGCACCGCCGAGGATCACCGAGATGAGCACGACCGAGCCGAAGCGGCTGCGCTTCGGGGGTTCTCCAAGAGTGGGAAGAGATGGCCGCATGCTGGCTCCCTGGGGTCGAGCGGTACGCCGGGCCGAAACCGCCGCGAGCGCGGCGATATTTCGGGTCATTCGTCCGAGGCTTCGTCCTTGCCCTCGGGGGCGGTGTCGCGAAGGCCGAACTCCTTCATCTTCGTTTGAAGGGACTTTCGGCTGATCTGCAGCAGCTTCGCCGCTCGCGTCACGTTGCCGCCGGTCTCCTCGAGGGCCTTGGTGATGAGGTCCTTCTCGAGCTCGGCCGCCTTCATGCGGATGATGTCCTTGAGCCCCGCCTCCCCCGTCGGCGCCTCCACCGCCGAGGAGCCAGCAGGCGAGCTGGGCTGCGCGCCCGCCCCTTGACGGACAGGCTCCGGCAGGTCCTTGGCGGTGATGAGGGGGCCGTCCGCGAAGAGCAGCACGCGCTCGATGAGGTTCTCCAGCTCGCGGATGTTGCCGGGCCAGCTGTAGGTCTGCAGCAGTGCCATGGCATCGTCGGCGATGCCCTCGATCTTCTTGTTCAGGCGCCGGTTGTACTTGTCCACGAAGTACCGCGCGAGCATGGGGATGTCGCTGCGGCGCTCGCGCAGGGCAGGCAGCACGATGGGGACCACCGCCAGCCGGTAGTAGAGATCCTTGCGGAACCGCCCGGCCTCGATCTCCTCCTGCAGATCCTTGTTGGTGGCCGCCACCAGGCGCACGTCCACGCGGGTGGTCTTGATGCCGCCCACGCGCTCGAACTCGCTCTCCTGGAGCGCGCGCAGCAGCTTCACCTGCATCTCGACGGGGACCTCGCCGATCTCGTCCAGGAAGAGGGTGCCGCCGTCGGCCAGCTCGAAGCGGCCAGGCTTGGAGGTGACGGCACCGGTGAAGGCGCCGCGCTCGTGGCCGAACAGCTCGGACTCGATGAGGTTCTCGGGGATGGCGGCGCAGTTGATCTTGATGAAGGGCTTGTCCCGGCGGCTGGAGGCGCCGTGCAGGGCGGTGGCGATCAGCTCCTTGCCCGTGCCGCTCTCGCCGGTGATGAGCACCGTGGAGGGCGTGTCCGCCACCTTGTCGATGATCTTGTAGACCTCCTGGATCTGCGGGGACTCGCCGACGATGGCCGCGCGCGCCTTGCTGTCCGGGCGCACGGAGCGGCGGTTGCTCTCGTGGGCCTTGACGGCCTTGGCGATGACGGCCGACAGCTCCGGCTGCTCGAAGGGCTTGGTGATGTAGTCGAAGGCGCCGGCCTTGATGGCCTCCACGGCGGAGTCCACCGTGCCGTGCGCGGTGATGATGATGACGGGCACGTCCGGGTTGGCGGCCCGGATGGCGCTGAGGACCTCCATGCCGCCCACCTTGGGCATGACCAGGTCCGTCACCACGATGTCCGCGCCGTGCTTGTGGAACTCGGCGAGCCCCTGCTCACCGTCCGCGGCGACGGTGACGTCATAGCCATCCCGCCGCAGCATGGCAGCGAGCACCTTTCGCAGGTTCGCCTCGTCGTCGAGGACCAGGACCTTGGCCATGGGAGAGAGCGCCGCTCCCAAGCTACTTGCTGCGGGGCGGAGGCGCGGAGCCCTCGAGCGTGCAGATGGAGTCCGGGTGCTTGATGCGCAGGATGAGGGCCTCCAGCACGCGGAACGGGTGGTTCATGCGCGAGGCGCCCAGGTAGGAGGTGACCATGTCCATGGCCACCGCCAGATCCATGTTCTCGCGGCCGGTGGAGACCACCACGCCCGTGTCGCCCCGAAGGCGGTTGGACTGGAAGACGCCGTCCGAGGCGAGCTGGCGGATGGTCTCGATCTCCAGCACACCCGTCTTCTCGTAGATGCGGTGCAGCAGCGAGTACAGGCGCGGCGAGAGCACCACGGCATAGGGGCCGTAGTGGCCGTGCTCGTTGAGCTTGCGGGAGGCCTCGACGATGGCCAGGTAGCCCGCGCCCGCGTGCGTCCAGTCCCCGAGCGGCACGGTGAGCCGGCCGGTGGCCGTCACCAGCCCCTCGTGGCCGAGCCTCGGATCCCCGTAGAAGATGAGCTCGTCCTCCTGCTGTGCGCAGAGGGCGGCGGCGCCGGCGGCGGCGGACACGTCCAGCGGCATGTTGTGGATGCGGGCCGCCTCGATGTCACGCCAGTGCAGCAGGAAGTCCTTATAGATGATGGGGATCGTCTTGAACTTGCGCGCGTCCGTGAAGACGGTGGCCGTCTCCTGCTCGCCGACGATGTCCACGGCGCCCGCGGAGACGCCCTGGTACTCATCGTGGGGCACCGTCTGAACGCCCGCGCCCAGCGGCCCATAGATGTCCAGGATGCGGCGCCCCACCAGCGAGCGGCGGGCGACCTGGATGACGGTCTCATTGAGGCGGGCCCACTCCTCCTCACGGAGGGGGTTCTCGGCATGTCCAAGGAAGTCAGGCATCGGCAAGCTCCTCTAAGGAGGAATCGTTAGCGACTGCCACCCCGGCCACTGCCACCGCCGCCGGGACGCCTGAGCGATCCCACGGTGAGCGGGTAGGCGTTCTGGGAGGGGGGGGCAGTCAGGCCATAGATGACGCGGTGAGGGGGAAGGGTGGAGACAGGTTCGACGACAGGTCGCCCCCCCGCAGGCCCGTTGTTGGAGGGCTCGGGGCTCTGGGTGGGCGACGGGCCAGGCGGTCCGCCGATCGCCTTCTGGTAATGGCCCGGTGCGATGGGGTTGGTGAAGTGGGTGTCCTGAGCGCTGTCCAGCAGGCGCAGCATCTGGGTGGCCTCAGCGACGTGCTCCTTCTCCTCGGCGGCCAGGTGCGCGAAGAAGGCGCGGACCTCCGGGTTGGAGGAGGACTGAGCGAAGGCCTCGTATTCGTTGATGGTCTCGAGCTCTCGCGCGAGCACGCGGCGGATGCGTGCCACATCGCTCAAGAGCTCGCTGTCAGAGGGGCCAGCCATCGGGCCGGGACCATTGCGGCCCGCAGGGGGCACCGTCAAGGAAAACAGTGGCTGGCTGTCTTCTTGCTTCATGGAGGTGAACGTCCCGCGTAGATTGCCCGCCCCCTTGACTGCCTCCGTGCCTGGCCAGACCCCATCTCCGGAGCCCGCCTCCCCCGCGAAGAAGGCCGACTCCGGAAGCGGGCGCGGGGCGCTGCTCGTCGCCGCAGGCATCCTGGCCTCACGCCTCATGGGCCTGGTGCGTGAGCGCGTCTTCGCGCACTACCTGGGCAACGCGGAGGCGGCCGCCGTCTTCAAGGCCGCCCTGCGCATCCCCAACTTCCTGCAGAACCTCTTCGGCGAGGGGGTGCTCTCCGGCTCCTTCATCCCCGTGTACGCACAGCTGCTGGGGCAGAAGAACCAGGAGGAGGCGGATCGGCTGGCGGGAGCCATCTTCGGGTTGATGACGCTGGCCACCAGCGTGCTGGTGGCGGCGGGCATGCTGGCCACGCCGCTGTTCGTGGACGCCATTGCTCCCGGCTTCGAGGGCGAGTCCCGAGCCCTGGCCATCCAGCTGGTGCGCATCGTCTTCCCGGGCACGGGGCTGCTGGTGCTGTCGGCGTGGTGCCTGGGGATCCTCAACAGCCACCGCCGCTTCCTGCTGTCCTACCTGGCGCCGGTGGTGTGGAACCTCGTCCTCATTGCCACGCTGGTGGTGGCGGGGGGACGGGTGGGCGAGGCCCGGCTGGTGGAGCTGCTGGCCTACGCGGTGGTGGCGGGCGGCTTGCTCCAGTTCGCCGTACAGGTGCCGGCCGTGCTGCGGCTGCTGGGGAAGTTCCGGCCCTCGCTCTCCCTGGCCAGCGAGTCCGTGCGCCGCGTGCTGAAGAGCTTTGTGCCCGTGGTCTTCGGGCGAGGCGTGGTGCAGATCAGCGCCTACGTGGACACGGCCGTGGCGTCCCTGCTGTCCGAGCGGGCCCTGTCCTCTCTCTTCTACGCGCAGACCCTCTATCTCATCCCGGTGAGCCTCTTCGGCATGGCCGTGTCCGCGGCCGAGCTGCCGGAGATGGCTCGCGCCACCGGCGGTGCTGCCGAGGAGGTCCACGCCAAGCTCCGCGAGCGCATCGAGGCCGGAGCGCGCCGCGTGGCGTTCTTCGTGGTGCCGTCCGCCGTGGCCTTCCTCCTCATTGGAGACGTGGTGGCGGCCACGCTGCTCCAGACGGGGCGGTTCACCTCTGCCGACTCCCGGTATGTCTGGTACCTGCTCATGGGCTCGGCGGTGGGGCTGGTCTCCTCCACGGTGGGCCGCCTCTACTCCTCGGCCTTCTATGCGCTGAAGGATCCCAGCACCCCGCTGCGCTTCGCCATCGTCCGCGTCGCCCTGGGAGCCGTTATGGCCTGGGGGCTCGGCCTGTACCTGCCCGAGCGCCTGGGACTGCCACGGTACCTGGGCGCCGCCTTCATCACCGCCGCGAGCGGCCTGGTGGCCTGGGTGGAGGCCTCCCTGCTGCGCCGGAGCCTGGGCCAGCGCATCGGCGGACATGTAGGCCCACCTCCAGGGCTGCTCCCGAAGCTGTGGGGCGCCGCCGTCGTGGCGGGCGCTGTGGCGCTGGGCGTCAAAGTGGCACTGACTTCGACTCTAGGGCCGATGGCAGGGGTGGCCGAGGAGTGGGGGGGAAGCCTGCTCGCTCCCCCCCAGCTGCACCCGGTGGTGACGTGCCTCGCGGTCATCCTGCCCTATGGACTCGTGTATTTCGCTCTGACAGCGGCCCTGGGGCTGCCCCAGGCGCTGGCGGTGTTCCGCCGTGTGCGCAAGCTCGTCCGGCGCTAGTCGAGGGGCAGGTGGGGAGGGGGGCAGATAGGGGACATGTGGGGGTAGAGTGGATGGGAAGTGAGGCGCGTCGCGTTAAGCAGCAGATGGGGGTTTTCGCGAAAGGTCTCAAGCGACTTCCGTCCCAGCTTGGAGCACGTGTAGAGTGCGCCGCCTTTTTTCAGGAGCCCGATTTGCCTGAAACCTGGTCAGGATTTCCTTCAGGAAGGTCTCGGCAGTGAGCGACGAGAAGAGCGGTGGAGCTGGTGGTTTTGGTCCGAAGAAGCCCAAGGCCACCTTTGGTGACGTGATGCTCGGTATCCCTGCGGGTCGCGCCGGCGAGCGCGAAGGCCGTGGTGGAGATCGTGGCGGTGACCGGGGTGGAGACCGGGGCCGCGGTGGCTCTGAGCGCCGAGGTGGCGAGCGTGATGCCAGTCCAAAGCCTGGAGGTGAAGCCGGCGGCGCGTCCGCTGCGGGACCGCGTGAGGAGCGCCGTCCCCGGGGCGACCGGGATCGCGGCCCGCGTGGCGGCGGTGCTGGAGGAGGCGGAGGCGGCGCTGGAGGAGGAGGCGATCGCCGCGGTGGCGGTGAGCGCAAGCCTCAGGGGCCGATGGTGGTCGTGAAGCGCGCGTCGGGTGTCATCGAGACGCGAGGCCCGATGGGCGAGCAGCCCTCCACCCCGGCCGAGGCAGCGCCTGCGACGGGTGAGGCTCCGGCCGCTGAGGCGTCCGTGGCTCCGGTTCCGACGCCTGCTCCGACGCCGCGTCCGGCTCCGGCTCCCGCGCCGAGCAGCGCGCTCTACGAGGAAGTGCACGAGAGCGAGTCCTTCGCCGAGATGTTCGAGGCGCAGGTGAAGGACGGCGGAGTGCCTGCCCGGCGCAGCGTTCGCATCGGCGAGAAGGTGACGGGCAAGATCTTCCAGCTGGGCGCGGATACGGCCTTCGTGTCGCTCGACGGTGTCAAGAGCGAGGCGATGATCGAGCTGCGCGAGCTGAAGGACGACGAGGGCATCCTGCGCCAGGGCGTGGGTGACACGCTGGAGGCGCATGTCGTCGAGGCGGGCGCTCGGGGCATCATCCTGAGCCGGGCGCTGACCAAGGGCAACGCGAACATGGCGATGCTCGCCGAGGCGCGGGCCTCGGGCATGCCGGTGGAGGGCATGGTCCTGAGCGTGAACAAGGGCGGCGTCGAGGTGGCCATCGGCGACGTGCGCGCGTTCTGTCCCATCAGCCAGCTGGACATCCGCTTCGTGGAGAAGCCGGATCAGTTCATTGGCGAGAAGCTGCAGTTCCGCGTCACCGAGGTGCGGGATCGCAACATCGTGCTGTCGCGGCGCTCGCTGCTCGAGGAGGACCAGAAGAAGCTGGCAGAGCAGACGCGCAAGGGCCTGTCCGAGGGCAAGATCGTCAAGGGCAAGGTCACCGGCGTGCGTGACTTCGGCGCCTTCGTGGATCTGGGCGGCGTGGAGGGGATGATTCCCGTCTCCGAGATGTCCCACGTGCGCATCGGCCACCCGAGCGAGGTGGTGAAGCAGGGCGACGAGGTGGAGGTGGAGATCCTCCGTCTCGAGGCGGCCCAGCCGAGCTCGCCGGACAAGGGCAAGCACAAGGAGCGCATCACGCTCTCCATGCGCTCGCGCCAGGAGGATCCGTTCAAGGCGGCGCTGGAGAGCATCAAGGAGGGCGACCGGCTGCAGGGCAAGGTCGTCCGGCTGCAGGCGTTCGGCGCGTTCGTGGAGCTGCGCCCGGGTGTGGACGGCCTGGTGCACATCTCCGCGCTCTCGGATCGGCGCATCGCGCACCCACGGGACGTGGTGCAGGTGGGCGAGACGATCTGGGTCGTGGTCGAGAAGATCGATCCGAACGAGAAGCGGATCGGCCTGCGGAAGATCACCGAGGAGGATGCTCAGCGTCCTCCCGAGGAGCGTCCGGCCCCCGAGGCCAAGGCGGCCAGGCCCGCCGAGCCCCAGGCCCCGCGCCCGAAGGTGGGCCAGGTGGTCGTGGGCAAGGTCGATCGCATTGAGCCCTACGGCGTGTTCCTGATGTTCCCGGGCGGCAAGGGGCTCCTCCCGGCAGCGGAGACGGGCACGGATCGCGGCACGGATCTGCGGAAGCACTTCTCGCTGGGCCAGGAGGTGAAGGTGGCCATCCTGGACATCGACGCGTCCGGGAAGATCCGGCTGTCGATCACGGCGGCCGAGCGAGCAGAGGAGCGCGCGGAGCTGGATGCCTGGCAGAAGACGCAGAAGCCTGCGGGCGGTGGCGGCAAGGGATTCGGCACGCTCGCGGACCTGTTGAAGAACAGGAAGGGCTGAGGGGCGGGCTCCGGAAAAAGGAGTTGACGCACTGGGGGGAGGGCGGTACTAACCCTCCCGCTTTTGCCGCGGGGTGGAGCAGCCTGGTAGCTCGTCGGGCTCATAACCCGAAGGTCGCAGGTTCAAATCCTGCCCCCGCAACTCGAAGCACCGGAGGCCCTTCCGGGAATGACCGGAAGGGCCTCCGTCGTTCTATAGAAAGTCACAGCGCATTTATCGCGGGGTGGAGCAGCCTGGTAGCTCGTCGGGCTCATAACCCGAAGGTCGCAGGTTCAAATCCTGCCCCCGCAACTCTCAAAGCCGGCTCTCCTGAAGAGGGGAGCCGGCTTTTTGCTGTGTGCTACTCGGGGTTGATCCGGAAGACGGGGAAGAGGCCCACCTGGCCCGAGTGGAAGTGGGCGGCGAGGGCAGGGATCTCCTCGAAGGAGTAGATGCGCTCGTCGATGGTGGGCATCCAGTCGTTGGCCTCCGCGTAGGCCGCGGCGTCGAGCGCCTCCTGCCGGCCGCACATATGGGTGTGGATGTACTGGTGGCGCTCGATGCACTCGCTGGCGCGCAGGAAGGATGTGGCCATGCCTTCCTTCCAGCCGGCGGTCGTCACCACCGCCTCTCGCGAGAGCGCCCGGCGTGTCGCCTTGGAGAAAGGCGTGCCGATGTAGTCCACGAAGATCTGCACCTTCTGCCCACCGGTGAGCCGCTCCATCTCGCGGACAAAGGCGGTCTCGGCCTGCTGGTAGGCGCGGCGGTAGGTGGGATCGGTTCCGGCACGCATCTCGTCGAAGTAGAGGTCTCCGAAGGTGCGGCGATCCAGCGCAGTGACGCCCGTCTTCCGGATGATCTCCAGCCGCTGATCGTTCGCCGAGAGCATCACCGTCCGGCACCCGAAGCGCCGGGCCAGATCCAGCTCGGCCAGGGTGGTTCCTCCGCCCCAGCCCCACACGTGGGGCGCGGGCATCAGCTCCTGGCGCACCATGAGGCGGTACGTGCCGTAGGCGAGCAACCAGTTCGACCAGGCCGTGGTGTAGCGCGCCGAGAACGCGGCCCACTGCGCCAGCGAGTAGCGGGAGCCCGCAGGCACCGGCAGCAGAGCGTCCGCCTTCACCACCATCCGCGTGGAGAGGTAGCCCCGGGTGCCCGCCGCGTCATAGGCGAACGCCTTGCTCGGGTACTCCCAGGGATCCATCACCTCCCCCGCGTAGACGAACCCGCAGCGCCCAGGCTCCCAGCCCTGCACGCCCTCGCCCAGGGAGAGCACGCGGACCACCCCCGCGTTGCCGATGATGATCCGCTCCTCACCTCGGAAGCGGCACACGTCGATGGGCTTGCGCTGGAGGCTGTGCCCCATGTTTCCCTCCCAGCAGCCGTAGAGGGGCTCGACCAACAGCTCCCCGGGTCCGGGAGCAGGGAGCTCGAAGTCCTCCAGAACGAGATCGGCGAGGCCCTCTGTTGGAGAGCCGTCGCCCGCGTACAGGAACCAGGCCTTGGCGGAGATGGGCACGAGAGTGGGGGCGAGAGGAAAGCCTGAACAATATCCGGCGGCTCGCTCGAGACCCACAACCCATACCATCCCCTGGGTCACTCAAACCAGCGAGGTAGGAATATTCCGATAGAGTTGAGAGCGCGGACAGCAGTGTGCTATTCCACACATCTGTGGTGGGTCTGGGTCATGAATGACTCACATCATGCCACCCATCAGGGACAGAACGGACCCAAGGGTCTGAGGGGTTGTAGCGCAGCGCGCTCCCCCCCGCGCTGTTCGCTGGGGGAAGTGGCCCTGTTGGGAGGAGTTCTTTGAGTACTGAGTTCGCGAAGCGAATCGCCCACTTCTCCCGGGAGCGCCTGGCGCTGCTGGCGGCGAGCCTGAATGAGGAGCTGGCCTCGGCTCGGCGCGGCACTGTCTCCGAGCCGGTGGCGATCATCGGGATGGGGTGCCGCTTCCCGAAGGCGGCGGACCCGGAGGCGGTCTGGCGGCTGCTGCGCGAGGGCGTGGACGCCGTCACGGAGGTTCCGCCGAGCCGGTGGGATCTGGAGGCCACCTACGACGCGGATCCCGAGGCGCCTGGGAAGCTCTACACGCGCTGGGGCGGCTTCCTGGACGATGTGGATCAGTTCGATCCGGGCTTCTTCGGGATCTCGCCCCGAGAGGCGCGGAACATGGATCCGCAGCAGCGGTTGCTGCTGGAGGTGGCCTGGGAGGCCCTGGAGAACGCCGGGCAGCCCGCCTCACGGATCGAAGGCAGCCGGACGGGCGTCTTCGTGGGGTTGTCCCAGGAGGACTACCGCAAGGCGCTGCTGGGTGAGGATCTGCGGCGCACGAACACCTATAGCGCCACGGGCAACTTCCACGCCGTGGCCAGCGGGCGTATCTCCTACGCGCTGGGGCTGCAGGGGCCGAGCATCTCGGTGGACACCGCGTGCTCGTCCTCGCTGGTGGCCATCCACCTGGCCTACGAGAGCCTGAGGCGCCGCGAGTGCGACATGGCGCTGGCGGGTGGCGTCAACGTGATGGCGCACCCGGAGATCACCGTGGCGCTCTGCAAGCTGCAGGCGCTGTCGAGGGATGGGCGGTGCAAGACGTTCGATGCGCGGGCGGATGGGTTCGTGCGCAGCGAGGGGTGCGGCCTGGTCGTCCTCAAGCGCCTGTCGGACGCGCTGGCGGACCGGGATCCCATCGTTGCCGTCATCCGAGGCTCGGCGATCAACAATGATGGGAAGAGCTCCGGGCTCACGGCGCCCAACGTGCTGGCGCAGCAGGAGCTGATCCGCCGGGCGCTGAAGTCCGCCGGGGTGGAGCCCTCCGAGATCGGCCTCGTGGAGACGCATGGCACGGGGACCTCGCTGGGCGATCCGATCGAGTTCGATGCGCTGAAGGAGGTGCTCGGCGGAGCCCGGGCCGATGCTTCGGTGTGCGCGCTGGGGGCGCTGAAGAGCAACCTGGGCCACATGGAGTCCGCCGCGGGAGTGGGCGGGCTGATCAAGGTGGCGCTGGCGCTGCGGCACGAGGCCATCCCCGCCAACCTCCACTTCCGCAACCTCAACCCTCGCATCTCGCTGGAGGGCACGCCCTTCGTCATCCCTACGCGGCTGACGCCCTGGCCGCGGGGTGCTCGGCGCCGGGTGGCGGGGGTGAGCGCCTTCGGGATCAGCGGGACGAACGTCCACCTGGTGGTGGAGGAGGCTCCGGCCACGGAGCCCGTGGCCCCCGCCACCACGGGCAAGCCCGGGAAGTATGTGCTGCCGATCTCAGCGCGCACGGAGGAGGCGCTGAAGGCGCTGGCGCGGCGGTACCAGCAGCAGCCGCTCGCGGACACGCGCGCGGAGCCGGGCCTCCCGGAGCTGAGCTACACGGCCAGCGTCCGGCGCCCACACCATGAGCATCGCCTGGCGCTGGTGGGTGAGTCGCGCGCCGAGCTGCGGGAGCAGATCGCCGCGTTCCTCGCGGGAGAGGCCCGGCCGCACCTGTCCGCGGGCAGCGTGGAGCTGGCCGCAGGGCGGCGCAAGGTCGTCTTCGTCTTCCCGGGCCAGGGCTCCCAGTGGCTGGGCATGGGCCGGGGGCTCATGGAGCGGGAGCCCGCCTTCCGTGCGGCGCTCGAGCAGTGTGACGCGGCGATGCGGCCACATGTGTCCTGGTCGCTGCTGGAGGAGCTGGGCGCGAGCGCCTCGCCCGAGCGGCTGGAGCGGGTGGACATCGTGCAGCCGCTGCTGTTCGCCATGGAGGTGGCGCTGGCGGCGCTCTGGCGGACGTGGGGGATCGAGCCGGATGGGGTGGTGGGCCACAGCATGGGAGAGATCGCCGCGGCGCACGTGGCCGGGGCGCTGTCGCTCGACGATGCGGCGCGGCTGATCTGCCTGCGCAGCCAGGCGCTGCTCAAGGTCTGCGGCCAGGGTGGCATGGCGGTGGTGGAGCTGACGTGGGAGCAGGCCACGGCGGCGCTCTCGGGCTACGAGGAGCGGCTGGCCATCGCGGCGAGCAACGGGCCTCGCTCCATGGTGATCTCTGGCGAGAGCAGGGCGCTGGAGGAGGTGCTCGGCAAGCTCCAGGCGGAGGGCGTCTTCTGCAGGCTCGTGAAGGTGAACTACGGCTCCCACAGCCCGCAGATGGACCCGCTGCGAGAGGAGCTGATGCGCGTGCTGGCCGGCGTCTCCCCGCGCCGGGCGCGCGTCCCGATGCTGTCCACGGTGACGGGGCGGATCCTCGACGGGACCGAGCTGGAGACGGCGTACTGGGTGAGCAACCTGCGCGCTCCGGTCCTGTTCTCGCAGGCGGTGGAGGCGCTGGCCCGTGAGGAGCAGCCCATCTTCCTGGAGATCAGCCCCCACCCCGTGCTGGTGCCCGCCATCGAGGAGGCGCTGGCGCGCGGCGGCAAGAGCGTGGCGCTCCCGTCGCTCCGTCGCGAGGAGGAGGAGCGGGCCGTCATGCTGGGGACGCTGGGCCGCATGTACACGATGGGCCACGCGGTGGACTGGAGCCGCTTGTTCCCGGCCGGTGGGCGCGTGGTGGAGCTGCCAGCATACCCCTGGCAGCGGGAGCGCTACTGGGGGATCGAGGCGCGATCCGTGGCAGGGGCGGGGCTCGGGCGAGCCGATGGCAGCCACCCCTTGCTGGGTGGACACCTCGAGCTGGCCAGCGTCAGCGGCGGCGAGCACTCCTTCCAGGGCGAGCTGGGGCTGGAGTACCAGCCGTACCTCGCGGATCACCGGATGCGGGGGACGCCCGTGTTCCCGGGCTCCGCGTATCTGGAGATGGCGCTCTCCGCGGCTGCGGAGGTGTGGGGCCCGGGAGCCCATCGCGTCGAGCAGGTGGCCTTCGAGGAGATGCTGACGGTGCCCGAGGGATCGCGGCGCTCGGTGCAGCTCCTCTGGAAGGCTGCGGGGGAGGGTGAGGCCTCCTTCGAGATCTACAGCCGCGAGGCCACCCAGGGCGCTGGCGCGAGCAGCGGGCGCGCGCCTGGCTGGAGGCGGCATTCGGCTGGCAAGCTCCGAGCGGCTTCCGCGCGGGCCAACGAGCACCTCGAGCCGCTGGACGCGATTCGCTCGCGGTGCCGTGTGAGCGTGCCAATCGAGGAGCACTACCGGCTGCTTCAAGAGGTGGGGCTGGAGTGCGGCTCGCGCTTCCAGGGGGTGGCCGAGCTGTGGCGCGGCGAGGGGCAGGCGCTGGGACGGATCCGGCTGCCGGACGAACTCAAGGATGAGGCCCGCGCATACCGCATCCACCCGGCGCTGCTGGACTCGGCCCTGCAGACGGTGCTGGCCACCGCCGCCGAGGCCCAGCCCGGCACCCGCGTCCTCCTCGTGGGACTGGAGGGCCTGTGCCTGTATGAGCGTCCGCCCACGGAGCTGTGGGCGCATGTCACGCGCCGGGCTTCGGGTTCGAGCGCGGGGGACATGGAGGCGGAGCTCTGGCTCCGGGACGGCGAAGGCCGCCTGGTAGGCGAGGCGCGAGGCCTGCGCATCCAGCGAGTGGCCGCGGGGCGGCGCGATCTGATCGCCGAGTGCTTCTACTCGGTGCAGTGGGAGTCCCTGCCGCAGACAGGGGCGGACGCACCGCGCTCACCTCGCGCGGGCCCGGGGACGTGGCTCATCCTGGCGGATGGCGGTGGGCTCGGTGAGGCACTCGGCCAGAAGCTGGTGGCACGCGGCGAGCGCGCCGTGATCGTGCGCCCGGGGGGGGAGTATCGGGCGCTCGGGGATGGGCGATATCAGCTCCCTCCGGGGGACTCGGAAGGGTTCGATCGACTCCTCAAGGAAGCCTTCGGCACGTCCGGCTGCAAGGGCGTGGTCCACCTGTGGAGCCTGGACGCGGCGCTCTCCGAGCGGGCGCAGGGCGAGGCTCTGGTGGCACTGCAGCAGCCTGGCACCGAGAGCACGCTCCTGCTGCTCCAGGCGCTGTCTCGCCGTGGCTGGCGCGAGGCGCCCCGGCTCTCCCTGGTGACACGGCAGGTGCAGGCGGTGGGTGCCGGGACGCAGCGTCTCTCGGTCGAGCAGGCCCCGCTGTGGGGGCTGGCCCGCAGCATCGTCTACGAGCTGCCCGAGCTGCAGTGCCGGTGTGTGGACCTCGAGCTGACGGGTGGCGCGGGGGAGGCAGACTCCCTGCTGGAGGAGCTCGGCCGCGAGGACGAGGAAGAGCAGGTGGCGCTCCGAGGTGGCGCGCGCTACGTGGCGCGCCTGAGCCAGCGCCCCGTGGAGGCCACGCCGCCCCCGAGCCTCAGCCCGGCGGCGACGTACTGGATCACCGGCGGCCTGGGAGGCCTTGGCCTGCGGATCGCCCGGTGGATGGTGGAGCGGGGCGCCCAGCACCTGGTGCTCACGGGCCGGGGAGAGCCGGGCCAGGAGGCCCTGCGCGAGGTGGAGGCCCTGCGCGCGGCAGGCGCCGAGGTGCGGGTGATCCGCGCGGACGTGGCTCAGGCCGAGCAGGCCGCGCGCGTGGTGAGTGAGATCGAACGCGAGATGCTTCCCTTGCGAGGCATCGTCCATGCCGCGGGCGTGTCCGATGAGATCTCTCTCCTGGCCATGACCGTGGAGCGGCTGCGCCAGGTGATGGCCCCCAAGGTGGCCGGAGCCTGGAACCTGCATGTCCTCACGCGCGAGAGGCCCTTGGACTTCTTCGTGCTGTGCTCGTCCGCCATCGCGCTGATCGGGTCGCCGGGCGTGGGCAACTACGCGGCGGGCAACGCGTTCCTGGATGCGCTGGCGCACGAGCGTCGGCGCGCCGGGCTGCCGGCGCTGAGCATCAACTGGGGCATCTGGGGAGGCGTGGGGCTGGCGGCGAGCCTGGGCGATCGCCTCTCCGCGCGCGGCCTGGGCAGCCTGACCCCCGAGGAAGGACTGGAGGCGCTGTCCCGGGCGCTGGGCCAGCCAGCGCCGCGAGTGGCGGTGATGCGCTTCGCCGCGCGGCAGTGGCGGGAGTTCTTCCTCAGCGCGGCGAGCTCGCCCTTGCTGTCCCAGCTTCAGGCTGCCAGCACGAGCCAACCCCGCGCGGAGGGCTCCATCCGCCAGGAGCTGCTCCAGCGTGCGCCTGCCGAGCGCCGGTCCGTGCTCGAGCAGCATGTCCGCGGGCAGATCGCGCGTGTGCTCCAGACCCCGGTGACGCGAGTGGGGCTGCGCACGCCGTTCATGCAGCTCGGGGTCGACTCGCTGATGGCCATGGAGATCCGCAACCGCCTCGAGGCGAGCCTGGGGATGACGCTCAAGGTCACGCTCATCTGGAAGCACCCGACCGTCTCGGATCTGGTCACCCAGCTCGGGCGCGAGTTCGGGCTCCCGGAAGCGGCGGCACCCGCGGTGGGCGCGGCGAAGACCGAGGCCCCACCGGGCCAGACGGCCGAGAAGATCACGCAGGTCCTCAATCTGCTCAAGGCACGGAAGACCGGCGGGACTCCCGGGGATGGGGGCATGAAGCATGAGCAGTGAGGTCCTTTCCGCGCTCTCCAGCCTCGTCGCCGAGCTGAGCGCCGAAGAGCGTGCGGCGCTGGCGGAGATGATCCGCGCCGAGCCGGAGCGCGTGGCAATCATTGGCATGGGCGGCCGCTTCCCTGGGGCCACGGACCCCGAGGCGTTCTGGCGGGTGCTTCGCGACGGCACGGACTGCATCCGCGAGGTGCCAGCCCAGCGGTGGGACATCGACGCCTGGTACGATCCGGATCCGGACGCGCCGGGGAAGATGTACTCGCGGTGGGGCGGGTTCCTGGACGGCGTGGATCAGTTCGATGCGGCGTTCTTCGAGCTCTCGCCTCGCGAGGCGGAGAGCATGGATCCGCAGCAGCGCCTGTTGCTGGAGGTGACGTGGGAGGCCTTGGAGGATGCGGGGCAGATCCCCTCTCGCCTCGAGGGCACTCGCACCGGCGTCTACGTGGGCATGTGCAACGTGGACTACGGCAAGCTGGTGGTGTCCGAGGATCTCACGCGCACGGATCTCTACACGGGCTCGGGCAACCTCCGCAGCGTGGCCAGCGGCCGGATCTCGTACCTGCTTGGGCTCCAGGGGCCGAGCATCACCCTGGACACCGCCTGCTCCTCTTCGCTGCTGGCCATCCACCTGGCCGCCGAGAGCCTCCGGAGCGGTGAGTGCAGCCTGGCGCTCGCGGGTGGCGTCAACCTGGTGCTCCACCCCGAGTACCACGTCTATCTGTCCCGGACGCGGATGATGGCGCGCGACGGGCGCTGCAAGGCGTTCGATGCGCGCGCGGATGGCTTCGTCCGCAGCGAGGGCTGTGGCGTGGTGGTCCTCAAGCGGCTGTCGGAGGCGCTCCGGGATGGAGACCGGATCCTGGGTGTGCTGCGCGGGACGGCCGCGAACAACGACGGCCGCAGCTCCGGACTGACGGCGCCCAATATGATCGCCCAGCAGGCCGTGCTGCGCGAGGCCCTGCGCAATGCCGGCCTGTCCGCGAGCGACATCACCCACTTGGAGACCCATGGCACGGGCACGGCGCTCGGAGACCCGATCGAGTTCGAGGCGCTCCGCGAGGTGCTCGGCGATCCGCGGGAGGATGGCAGCACCTGTGCCCTGGGCGCGGCGAAGACCAACCTGGGGCACCTGGAGGCCGCCGCAGGGGTGGTGGGGCTGATCAAGATCCTGCTCTCGATGCGGCACGAGGCCATCCCCGCGCTGGTGCACTTCCGCAAGCTCAACCCCCGCCTCTCGCTGGAGGGCACGCCGTTCGTGATCCCCACCCAGCTCACGCCGTGGCCGCGCGGGAGCAAGCGCCGGATCGCGGGGGTGAGCTCGTTCGGGATGAGCGGGACCAACGTCCACGTGATCGTCGAGGAGCCATCGGTACGGCCCGTGCGCGCGGTGGCCGTCTCGAGCACGCGGCCGCACCTGCTGGTGCTCTCGGCCCGAACCCCGGAGGCGCTGCGGGCGCTCGCGCAGACCTTCCGGGAGCACCTTGAGGCGCTGGAGCAGCGTCCGGACATGTCTCTGGAGGACGTGCTCTTCAGCGCGGCTGGCCGGCGCGAGCATTACGAGCACCGCCTCGCCGCGGTAGGCACGTCGGCGGCCGAGCTGTCCGCGGCGCTCGGGGCGCATGTCCGCGGCTCAAGCCACTCTGGGCTCGTGCTGGGCACCGTTCCTCAGCGCGGTGAGCGACCCCGGGTGGTGTTCGTGTTCCCTGGCCAGGGCTCGCAGTGGGTGGGGATGGGGAGGGAGCTGCTGGAGAGCGAGCCGGTGTTCCGGCAGGCGCTGGAGGCGTGTGACGCGGCCATCCGTCCGTACACGGGAGTGTCGGTGGTGGAGGGGCTGCGCGCGGGCTCGGCCGAGCTGCTGGAGCGCATCGACTTGATCCAGCCGACGCTGTTCGCGCTGGAGGTGGCGTTGGCAGAGCAGTGGAGGGCGTGGGGAGTGGAGCCGGATGCGGTGGTGGGCCACAGCATGGGGGAGGTGGCGGCGGCGCGTGTGGCCGGAGCGCTGAGGCTGGAGGATGCGGCGCGAGTCATCTGCGTGCGGAGCCGGATCTTGAGGAAGGTGAGCGGCAAGGGCGCGATGGCAGTGGTGCAGCTGACGCTGGAGCCGGCGCAGCAGCGGGTGCAGGGCTACGAAGGTCGAGTCCGTGTGGCGGTGAGCAACAGCGCCAGCAGCACGGTGCTCAGTGGAGAGGTGGACGGGCTGGAGGAGCTGGTGAAAGGGCTGGAGGCAGAGGGAGTGTTCTGCCG
>Ga0190275_10000522_pt1 | contig 33095 bp, 30 predicted proteins | sample Popmic550T_FD_133745 | JGI IMG/M metagenome (GOLD analysis project Ga0190275, IMG submission 133745) | Populus adjacent soil microbial communities from riparian zone of Yellowstone River, Montana, USA - 550 T | ecosystem: Environmental > Terrestrial > Soil > Riparian zone > Trees stand | place...
CAAGCCGGACCTCAGCGCCGCGAACCTGATCCCGCCCTCGGCCGCGCGCCGCTTCAGCGCCGTCCCCGTCGGCTTCGACGACGAGCTGCTGCTGGTGGCGATGGCCGATCCGTCGAACGTGCTCGCGCTCGACGACATGAAGCTGCTGACCGGCCACGAGCTGCGGCCGGTCGTCGCGTCACCCGATGACATCGCCGGGCTGATCTCGCGCATGAGCCGTCTCGACGACGCTGTCGCCGAAGCTGTCCAGGAGGAGGACGACGAGGCCGAGGCGGCCGTCACCGACATCCGCGAGTCGGCCGAGGATGCGCCGGTCATCAAGCTCGTCAACTCGGTGATCGCCCAGGCGGTCGACGAGGGGGCCTCCGACATCCACTTCGAGCCCGACGGCCGCGACATGCGGGTCCGCTTCCGGATCGACGGCGTGCTCAGCGAGACGACGTCGATTCCGCGGCGGATGGTCGCCGGCGTCGTGTCGCGCGTGAAGATCATGGCCGACCTCGACATCTCCGAGCGGCGGGTTCCCCAGGACGGCCGCGTCGGCATGAAGGTCGAGGGTCACTCGGTCGACATCCGCGTGGTGACGATGCCCTCGGTGCACGGCGAGGGCATCGTGATGCGCCTGCTCGACAAGGAGCAGGCGCTGATGACGCTCGACAAGCTCGGCATGTCCGGCGAGCCGCACGACCGCTTCGACAAGGCGTTTCGTCAGGCCTATGGCGCCGTCCTGGTGACCGGCCCGACCGGCTCCGGCAAGTCGACGACGCTCTACGCAGCGCTGAACGCGATCAACTCGATCGACAAGAACATCATCACGATCGAGGACCCGGTCGAGTACCAGATGCCGGGGATCAACCAGCTTCAGGTGAATCACAAGGCGGGACTGACGTTCGCGCGCGGCCTGCGCTCGATGCTGCGCGCCGACCCCGACGTGATCATGGTTGGCGAGATCCGCGACGCCGAGACGGCGCGGATCGCCGTCGAGTCGGCGCTGACCGGCCACCTCGTGCTCTCGACGTTGCACACCAACGACGCCGCGTCCGCGATCACCCGCCTGACAGAGATGGGCATCGAGCCGTTCCTGACCTCCTCGGCCGTCGACTGCGTCGTCGCCCAGCGGCTGACGCGACGACTCTGCGCGAGCTGCAAGCGGCGGACGATGCTCAGCGTCGAGGCGCTGCGCGAGGCCGGCTTCCACGCCGCCTTCGACGTCGAGGCCTACGAGCCGGTCGGCTGCGGCCGCTGCGGTGGGAGCGGTTACAAGGGCCGGGTCGGCCTCTACGAGGTGATGTCGCTGAGCGACGAGATCCGCGACCTGGCGATCAAGCGGGCGTCGGCAGACGAGATCATGGCGATGTCGGTGCAACAGGGCATGCGGCCGCTGCGCGACGACGGTCTGGACAAGGTCAAGCAGGGTCTGACGTCGATCTCCGAGGTCACGCGTGTGTGCTGAGCGAGGCCGCTCGCGTTGCGCCACTCAGGTCTCCCGGACCCACTGCCGATAGAGGCACGACATGGACTTCGACTTCGCAGACGTGCTGATCGAGGTGATGGAGCGCAACGCCTCCGACCTCCACCTGACCGCCGGATCGCCACCGATGGTGCGGCTGCGCGGCAAGCTGACCGCGCTCGACTATCCCGAGCTCGACTCGACGACGGTGCGCGAGGTCGTCTACTCGATCCTGACCAACGACCAGCGCCAGAAGCTCGAGACCGAATGGCAGATCGATCTTGCGTACGCGATCCCGGGCAGGGCGCGATTCCGCGTCAACGCCTACTTCCAGCGAGCGTCGCTCGGAGCCGCCTTCCGCCTGATCCCGCAGGAGATGCCGCGGCTCGCCGACCTGGGACTGCCAGCGACGCTGCGCGACTTCACCAAGAAGCCGCGCGGATTCGTGCTCGTGACGGGACCGACCGGCTCGGGCAAGTCGACGACGCTCGCCTCGATGCTCGACCTGATCAACGAGGAGCGCGAAGAGCACATCATGACCATCGAGGATCCGATCGAGTTCCTCCACAAGCACAAGCGCTGCATCGTCAACCAGCGTGAGATCGGCGCCGACGCGCAGACGTTCTCACTGGCGCTGAAGGCCGCGTTGCGCCAGGACCCGGACGTCATCCTGGTCGGCGAGATGCGCGACCTCGACACGATCTCGACGGCGCTGACCGCCGCCGAGACCGGCCACCTCGTGTTCGCGACGTTGCACACCCAGGACACCGCCCAGACGATCGACCGCATCGTCGACGTGTTCCCGCCCGCGCAGCAGCATCAGGTGCGGATGCAGCTGTCCGTCGCGCTGCAAGGCATCGTCACGCAGCAGCTGCTGCCGACGGCCGATGGCATGGGGCGGGCCGTCGCCTCCGAGGTTCTCGTGCCGACCAACGCCGTCCGCAACCTGATCCGCGAGGGCAAGACGCATCAGATCCACTCCGCGCTGCAGACCGGTGTCGCACACGGCATGCAGACGATGGACGCCTCGCTGGTCGACCTCGTCCGCAGGGGCAAGATCACCCGCGAGCTGGCCGAGTCGCGCTCGACGTCCCCGGAGGAGCTGCGCCGTCTGATGGGAACGGTCCAGGCGGCATAGCGTGGCTACGTTCGCGTTCAAGGCACTCGACGTCGCCGGCGTCCCGACGCGGGGCGAGGTAGACGCCGACGACAAGCAAGTCGTCGTGTCGCAGCTGCGCTCGCGCGGGCTGACGGTGCTCGACGTCGAGGAGCGCAAGCCGACCGACGTCGGCGACATCTTCGCCCGCTTCAAGAAGGTCAAGGCCGAGGACCTGACGATCGCCACGCGTCAGCTGTCCACCATGGTCTCCTCGGGCATGACCCTGCTGCGAGCGTTCTACGTCCTCGAGGAGCAGACCGAGAACGACAAGCTGCGCGAGACCTTCACCGCGGTGCGCAAGGACGTCGAGGCCGGCCTCTCGCTCTCCCAGGCGCTCGGCCGCCACCCCGACGTCTTCAACGACCTCTACGTCGCGATGGTCACGGCGGGCGAGAGCGGCGGCATCCTGGAGTCGACGCTGTTGCGGGTCGCCGATCAGCTCGAGAAGGACGACGCCCTGCGCCGCCAGATCAAGGCCGCGATGATCTATCCGGGCTTGATCGCGAGCTTCGCCGGAGTCGTCCTGATCGCGCTCGTCAGCTTCCTCGTCCCGGTGTTCGAGAAGATCTTCTCGGACTTCGGCGGCGACCTACCGCCGATCACCAGGTTCACCGTCTGGCTGTCGCACATGTTCACGCAGCGGTGGTACGTCCTGATCGTGGTCGCCTTCGCCGTCGTCTGGAGCTTCCGCAGATGGAAGAGCTCCGAGCGTGGTCAGATCCAATGGGACAAGCTCAAGCTCAAGACGCCGATGAAGATCGGCGACATCGTCCAGAAGGTGGCGCTGGCCCGCTTCTCGCGCACCTTCTCTGGGCTGGTGGCCGCTGGCGTTCCGATGCTCGAGGCGATCGAGATCACCGGTCGGACGTCCGGCAACAAGGTCGTCGAGATGGCGATGGAGGACGTCGAGAAGTCCGTCAAGAAGGGCGGCACTCTGTCCGCTCCGATGCGAGCGGCTCCCGCGGCCTTTCCGGTCATGGTCGTGCAGATGATCGGCGTCGGCGAGGAGACCGGCGCGCTCGAGCAGATGCTGTCGAAGATCGCTGACTTCTACGAGGACCAGGTGGCGGCGTCGCTGAAGGCGCTGACCTCGATCCTCGAGCCGATCATGATCATGATGGTCGGCGCGATCGTCGGATTCATCGTGATCGCGATGTACCTGCCGATGTTCCAGGTCTACGACCAGATCCGCTGATCTAGGCCCGCGAGGGCCAAGGACTCAAGCAATGCGGTTGCGCTACCGATATCTCATGCGATGTCGTGGTTCGGACAAAGGCTTGCGTCCCAGACCGGTTCCGTGCTGGTCGAGGTGCTGGTAGGCACGATCCTGCTCGCGCTGACCACCGCCGCGGTCCTCGACGGCCTCGACGGAGCCCAGAAGACCGGTCGCCAGAACAAGGACCGCTCCGCCGCCGCGACGCTCGCCCAGCAGGACCTCGAGCGGCTGCGCTCGATGCCGCCAGCGGTGCTGAACGGGCTCAGCGAGACGCGCACCGTGACGGTCGCCAACGTGCCCTACACCGTCGTCTCGCACACCGACTGGGTTTCCGACGCCAGCGGCGTCGCGAGCTGCGTCAGCTCGAACACGCAGTCGGAGTACCTCAAGCTGTCCTCGACCGTCAACTCGCCGGCGAGCGCCGGCGCGCCGATCAGCGCCACCAGCCTGCTCACGCCGCCGGTCGGGGCCTTCGGAGCGAACACCGGTACCGCGGCTGTCAAGCTGACCGATCGTGATGGCGCGCCGATCGTTGGCGTCGGAGTCAGCCTCACGGGGCCCGGTTCCGAGATTGGCGTCACCAACGATCTCGGCTGCGCGATCTTCGCCTACATCCCGATCGGGGACTGGACCGCGCAGGTCAACGGCGGCCTGATCAACTGGACCGGCGAGTCGCCGGCGGAGTCACAGGTGAGCGTCGCCGTCGGCAAGACGAGCATGACCCAGCTGGAGGTCGACAGCCCCGCGTCGCTGCGCGCGACGTTCGTCACGCCGACGGGCGCCACGACGACTGCCTACAAGGCGATCAGCGTCGCCAACGCAAAGCTTGCGAACGGGCTCAGGGCCTACACCTGGTCCCCGGCGTCGGCGACGCGCGACGTCGAGAGCCTGTTCCCGTTCCACGACGGCTACGGCGTTTACGCCGGCTCCTGCAAGGCCAACAACCCCGCGAACTGGGACAGCGACTACTTCCAGACCTCCGGCTTCGGCTTCGCCAGCCTGGATCCGGGCGAGATGCTGAAGACGGTTCAGGTAGAGGTGCCGCAGCTCGAGATACAAGCCCGCCGGATGAGCTCCTCGACCGAGCAGGCGTTCACCCACGTTCAGTACTACGTCAAGGAGCGTGACAACGCGTACCAGTGCACCGCCACGCTCGAGACCACGAGTTCCAGTGGCATCGCGGTGCCCGCCGGCACGAAGCGCTACGAGGTGACGCTGCCGGTCCCGTTCGGCAACTACGAGGTCTGTGTCGCGACGCGCATCTCCGGCGGCGGCCCCTGGCGCAAGAAGGTCACGAGTGCGAGCGGGACGCCCCGCCACCGCGATCTGACGACGACGGCCCTGGCAATCGCGAACAAGCGCGTGGAGCTCGACACGACCCATGCGACCAACGGCAGCGACGACAGGTGCGTGTCATGAGAGCGTCGCTCGACGGACTGCGCCGCGAGCAGACCGGCATGACGCTGGTCGAGCTGACCGTTGGGATGGCGATCGGTCTGGTCGTGACGTTCGCGAGCCTGGCGGTGCTTCAGCGCGCCGAGACGGCGTCGCGCGAGATCGTCGACCGTCAGGACGCGATCCAGCGCGGCCGTCTGGCGATGGAGCAGATCACGCGCCAGCTCCGCTCCCAGGTCTGTCTCGGCGAGAGCGCGGAGCCGATCACCAGCGGCACCGCGACCTCGATCAGCTTCTACGGCGACCTCAGCGACGGAAGCCAGAACGTCGCCAAGCGGAGCTTGGCCTACGTGGCCCCGGTGGGGACCACGCCCGGGAAGATCCGCGAGGACGTCCACGTGGGCAGCGGCAGCTATCCCAACCTGACCTTCCCGGCGGCCGCGACGACCTCGCGCATCCTGCTCAGCGGCGCGAAGCAGGTGGTGTCGGGCAGCACCACGCAGCCGCTGTTCCGCTACTACGCCTTCCAACCCGGCAGCCCGACTGGGGATCTGCTCGAGCTGCCCGCGCCGCTCAGCGCGGCCGACGCGTCGCGCACGGTGATGATCCGCATCGCGTTCGTGTCGATGCCCGAGCGCGTCAGGCCGCGCGACTTCGACTCCACGACGCTTCAGAACGACGTCTACGTACGTCTTGCCGATCCCACGCGACCGGTGGAGGGCCCACGATGCATCTGATCCGCCGGCTGCGCATGCAGCAGGGCTTCACGACGGTCACGCTGATGGGCGTGATGGCGGTCGGCAGCCTGCTCGTCGCGGGCGGCTTCGCCGCGGTCAATCCGGACATCGGCATGTCGCGCAAGGACCAGGACTACAAGCAGGCGTACGGTGCCGCCGAGGCCGGCGCGCAGTGGTACCTGAGCAGCCTGGCGCGCGACAACGGCTATTACACGAAGTGCACGACCGTCAGCAACCCCAGTCCGACCGAGCCCGCGCCCGTCAACAACAAGTGGAACGGCAGCTGGTCCGATCCGCGAGTCTGGCGCAACTTGATCGGTCAGCCGGGCGCCCAATACACCGTCGAGCTGCTGCCCGCGCCCGGCTATTCGCAGTGCGTCCTCAACGACCAGTACTCGATGGTCGATCCCACAGGCAACATGCGCCTTCGGGTCAGCGGGCGCTCGCGCGGCGAGACGCGCAGCATCATCGTCACGCTGCGGCGGCGCAACTTCATCGACTTCATCTACTTCACCCACTTCGAGACGCTCGACCCGCTGGCATACCCGACGTCCCAGCAGCAGACGTCGGCCGCGAACAACTGCGCGAAGTTCCGCGCCCAGCGCGGGAGCTCGTGCACGGAGATCCAGTTCGCGGCCGCCGACGTCGTCAAGGGGCCGTTCCACACCAACGACAGCGCGCTCGTCTGCGGATCGCCCCAGTTCGGCCGCTTCGCCCAGGACGCGATCGAGCTCAACGGCAGCTCGCCGGGCTACTTCAAGGCCAGCGGCTGCACGCTGAACCCAGACTTCGACGGAACGGTGATCTACCCGTCGGGCCAGATGGAGATGCCGCCGTCGAACCTCGCCCTGCAGGGACTCGTCCAGAGCGGCTACCTGTTCCAGGGCAAGACCCAGATCGTCATCAACGGCACCTCGATGCAGGTCAAGGTCAAGAACGGCTCCTGGCAGACGAAGGCGCTGCCGACCAACGGCGTGATCTACGTCAAGAACGAGAGCGGCTGCAGCGTCGGCTACGCGCGCAACCAGACCTACAACAACCCGCTCGCCTGCGGCGACGCGTGGGTCAAGGGCAACTACTCGGGCAACCTGACGATCGCCGCCGACAACGACGTGATCATCAACGGCGACTTGACGCGCAACTCCGACGACCTGCTGTTCGGGCTGATCGCCAACAACTTCGTCCGCGTGTACCACCCGCTCAGCTGGGACTACAACGACTGGGACGACGACGATGACGACGAGTGCTCCAACGGCAGCGGGTCGCTGTCTAACCCCCGCATCGACGCGGCGATCCTCGCGCTCAACCACTCGTTCATCGTCGACAACTGGTACTGCGGCAACGATCTTGGCGATCTCGAGGTCAACGGCGCGATCGCCCAGCGCTTCCGCGGCCCTGTCGGAACGTCCGGCGGGACCGGCTACGACAAGGACTACAACTACAACGACCGGCTCAAGTACCGCGAGCCGCCGTTCTTCCTCGACCCGGTGCAGTCCGCATGGCGCGTGGCGCGTCAGAACGAGCAGGTGCCGGCGACGAAGTGACCGTCCAACCTTTCGGCGTTTGGCGCGTCTTATGAGTACATGCGCGCAACCACGATCAGATTCACGCCGGAGCTCTGGGCCCTCCTGCAACGCGAGGCCGAACGCGAGCAGGTGAGCGTGGCGCAGTACGTGCGCGACGCCGCCCTGTTCCGGGTGGCATATGGCGCCGGGGTGCGGCGCGAGCAGGGTGTGCCGGGCGAGGAAGCAGACGCCCCGCTGCGCGTAGCGCCGCGGTAGCGGTCGCGCCGTCGGGGGATGGATAATGGGCCGATGGCCCTGTCAGGCGACCCCCGTCCGAGCGACCGGGCTCCGCGCGGTGACGACGCCGCGTTCGAGCGTCTACACGCCTTCCACCAGCCGGAGGTCCTCGCCTTCTGCCGCCACCTGACGGGCAGCCCGGAGGACGCGGAGGACGCGGTCCAGCACACGTTCCTCGCGGCATACCGTCAGATCGCCGACTCCGACGAGCCGCTCGAATGGCGACCCTGGCTCTTCACCGTCGCGCGCAACCGCTGTCTGACCCTGTTGCGCGCTCGTCGCGAGCATCCGGTCGCCGAGCCCGACCAAGTCGTCACGACATCGTTCGACGGGTTGGCGATCCAGGTCGAGCGGCGACAGGAGCTTCGCGACCTCGTCCGCGACATGGCGGGGTTGCCGGAGCCACAGCGGGCCGCGCTCGTCCTGTCGCAGCTAGAGGCGCTCAGCTATCGCGAGATCGGCGCGGTTCTCGACGTCACGCCGGAGAAGGTCAAGGCGCTCGTCTTTCAGGCACGCAGCTCGTTGGCATCGACGCGCGAGGCCCGCGACGCGCCATGCCTCGAGATCCGGCGGGAGATCGCGACGGCTCGCGGTCCGGCGCTGCGGCGGCGCCTGTTGCGCCGGCATGTGGGGCAGTGCCAGGGCTGTCGCGACTTCGAGGTCGCGGTGAGGCGCCAGCGCGACGATCTCGGCCTCCTCCTGCCGGTGGCACCCTCCGTCGGCCTCGGCCAGGCGGCACTCGGGCAAGTGCTCGGACGCGAAGGCGCCACCGCGGCTTCGGCAGGTGGCGCCACGATGGCGAGTGGTGGCGCGGGGGCTGGCCTCGTCGGGACGCTGACGGCGATCGGCGCGGGCGGCGCGCTGAAGCTCGCGGTCGTAGTCGCTATCGCCGGCACGAGCGCGGCCGGCGCCTTCGCCGCCGACATCCCGGCGAAGATCGAAGATGCGAGTCCGTGGCATGCCAAGGCGGATCGCGGAGGCGTCGCGGGCGGCGATCGGCAGCTCGGACCTCGAGTGTCGGTGGGAAGCCCGCTGGCGCCCGGTGAAGGGTCCCGGCCGCACACGCCGGCGGAGCGAAAGGCGGCGAGTGGAAGGCAGCAGGAAGGCGCGGTTGGGAGGGCGGACGGAGAAGCACCGGCCGTCGCGGAGGGCGGGCCAGATCAAGCCGGCGGCGACGAAGATGGGACGGCTCCAGGGGGTGGCGAGACAGCCGGTGAGGGGTCTGGCGGGCTACCGCCCGGTTTGGCCAGGGAGGACGAGTTGCCACCAGGACTGGCCAAGCGCGACGGGTTGCCTCCCGGGCTGGCGAAGCGCCATGGCGCCGCGCCCGGCAACTCCGGAAACGCGCCGAAGGGACCCTCTGGTGGCGGAGGAGCCGCCAACGGGAACAATGGCGTCGGAGTAGGGAACGGCGGCGGGCAGGGCCAGGGGTCGCCAGCGACCGGAGGCGCTGGAGGAGGAAGCCAGGGCAACGGCGGCGGCAACGGTGTAGGCAACGCCAACGGTGGCGGCAGCGATGGTGGCGCGCCCCAGGGGAACGGCGGAGCTCACGGCAACGGGGGCCAAGGCAGTGGCGGAGCCCAGGGGAACGGAAATGGGGGCGGCAACGCGGGCGGCAAGCCCCAGTGACCTCCTAGCGCCGGACGAGGCGGCCGACGGCGGCCATCAGCTCGTCGGTGAGCTCGTCCGGGCTGCCTGAGGCGCGGCCGCCGACGACACAGTGCCGGGCGTGGTCGTCGAGCAGTCCCAGCGCGACCTTGTCCAGCGCGGCCTGGATCGCCGAGATCTGGGTGACGACGTCGATGCAGTACCGGTCGTCGTCGACCATCTTCTCGACCCCTCGCACCTGACCCTCGATGCGGCGCAGGCGCGCGGTGAGCTTCGACTTGTCGGCGCTGTAGCCGTGCTTGGGGTCAACGGTCTCGGGGCTCATGGCAATGATTCTACTATACGGGGGAGGGGTATGCTACGGTTAATTTCAGCTATACCCCCGTCCCGTATCGGAGCGCGTATGACATCGAGGACAGTGATCCGCATAGGGCTCTTCGCGGTCGGCCTGGGAGCCCTCTTCGGAGGGGCCTACGCCGTTGGTGCGGTGGTCGACCCCGATGTCGGCGACGGCAAGAAGGCGCACGGCGGCACTGCAGCCGGTCACGCCGAGGCGAGCGTCGCGGGCGACCCGACCCGGCTAGTCGTCGAGGACGGGAACTTCGTGCCGGGCGTGAGCGAGACGCTCGCCTTTCGGGTCGTCGATCACCAGGGCCGCACCGTCCGCGACTTCGACGTCGCGCACGAGCGCGCCATGCACGTGATCGCCGTCCGGCGCGACCTGACCGGCTACCAGCACGTTCACCCGCGCCAGACGGCCGACGGCGGCTGGGCCGTTGACGTCGCGTTCCCGGATCCCGGCCCGCACCGCTTCTATGCCGACTTCGTCGTCGACGGCACGCCGCAGACCCTGGCGGCCGATCTGGACGTTGCGGGCGACTATGACGCCACGCCGCTGCCCGGACCAGCGCGCACGGCGGCCGCCGGCGATGGCTACGAGGTCGCAGTCGAGACCGACGGCGGCGAGCGTCGCTACACAGTCAGCAAGGACGGTGAGCCCGTCGACGACCTGGAGCCGTATCTCGGGGCGCGCGGGCATCTGGTCGCGTTGCGCGAGGGCGACCTAGCTTTCCAGCACGTGCACCCGAAGGACGCCGCGACCGAGGGACGAGAGATCAGCTTCGACGTCGCTCTGAAGGGCGCGGGCAGCCACCGGCTGTTCCTCCAGTTCCAGCACGACGGCAAAGTCCGCACCGCCGCGTTCACGGAGTCCGCAATCGACCGAGCGCCCGCGCGCGAGCACGAGGAGGACGGCCATGGCCACTGAGCAGCTCAGCATGCCGATCGAGGGGATGACCTGCGCGTCCTGCGCGGCGAGGGTCGAGCAGCGGCTGAACGACCTCGACGGGGTGGAGGCCGCGGTCAACTACGCGACCGAGCGGGCCACCGTCGACTACGACCCTGCCCACGCCGCGCCCGCGGATCTCGTGGCGGCGGTCGAGTCTGCCGGCTACCGCGCGGTCGTCGTCCCGGACGCGGCCGACGAGGCCGCGACGGATGGCGCCGACGGGATCGACCCGCTCGCATCGCTGCGCCAGCGCCTGATCTTCAGCGCGGTTTTGTCATTGCCGGTGCTGGTCATCTCGATGGTGCCGGCGCTGCAGTTCGACTACTGGCAGTGGTTCGTCCTGCAGCTCGCGACGCCGGTCGTGCTCTGGGGCGCCTGGCCGTTTCACAAGGCGGCCTGGCAGAACCTGCGCCACGGCGCCGCGACGATGGACACGCTGATCTCGCTCGGGACGCTGTCCGCCTGGCTGTGGTCGCTCTACGCGCTGTTCCTCGGCGAGGCAGGGATGACCGGCATGACGATGACGATCGACTTCGTGCCGGAGGCCGGCAGCGGCGCCGACCACATCTACCTCGAGGTCGCCGCGGTCGTGACGACGTTCATCCTCGCCGGGCGCTACTTCGAGGCGCGGGCGAAGCGGCGGGCCGGCGCCGCCCTGACGGCGCTGCTCGAGCTCGGAGCCAAGGACGTCGCGCTGCTCGGCGACGATGGGGCAGAGCGCCGCGTTCCGGTCGAGCAGGTGCAGGTGGGAGACCGCTTCGTCGTCCGCCCAGGCGAGAAGGTAGCGACAGACGGCGTCGTCGAGCAGGGCAGCTCGGCGCTCGACATGTCGCTGCTGACCGGCGAGTCCGTGCCCGTCGAGGTCGGTCCCGGCAGCGAGGTGGCGGGCGCCACGATCAACGTGGGCGGCCGCCTGGTCGCTCGCGCGACGAAGGTCGGCGAGGACACGGCGCTCGCCCAAATCGCGCGCCTGGTGACCGACGCGCAGACCGGCAAGGCACCGGTCCAGCGGCTCGCTGACCGCGTCTCGGCGGTCTTCGTGCCGATCGTCATCGCGCTTGCCGCGGCGACGCTGGGATTCTGGCTCGGGGCCGGCGAGGGCGCGTCGTTCGCGTTCACCGCCGCCGTCGCGGTGCTGATCATCGCCTGCCCCTGCGCGCTGGGGCTGGCCACGCCGACCGCGCTGATGGTAGGCAGCGGCCGCGGCGCGCAGCTCGGCCTACTGATCAGGGGGCCCGAGGTGCTGGAGTCGACGCGCAGGGTCGACACGATCGTGCTGGACAAGACGGGAACGGTCACGAGGGGCGAGATGGGCTTGGTCGACGTGGTCGTCGACGGCGCCGAGCGCGCCGAGGCCCTACGGATGGTCGGCGCGGTCGAGGCGGCGTCGGAGCACCCGATCGGCCGCGCGATCGCGGCGGCCGCCGCGGGCCAGCTGGGGGAGCTGCCCGCGGTCACCGGCTTCGCCGCGCTCGCCGGGCTCGGCGTCGAGGGCACCGTGACGGCGCAACCGGCCATGCTCGCGGTCGTGGACGCTGGCCCTGGCGCGCCAGCGCGCGAGCAGACCGGCACCGAGGTGTTCGCGGGCCGCCTCAAGCTCGCGGAGGATCGTGGCTTCGAGCTCTCCGATCGGTTGCGTGAGGCGAGCCGTTCGGCCGAGGCCCACGGACGGACGGCGGTGGTCGCGGGTTGGGACGGCCGCATACGCGCCGTGCTCGTGGTCGCCGACACCGTCAAGCCATCCAGCGCGGAGGCTGTCGCACGCCTGAAACGGCTCGGCCTCGAGCCGGTGTTGCTCACCGGCGACAACCGCGCGACCGCCGAGGCCGTCGCGGATGTCGTCGGAATCGACGAGACGATCGCCGAGGTCCTGCCCGCCGACAAGGCCGAGGTCGTTCGCCGGCTCCAGGCCGAGGGGCGTGTAGTCGCCATGGTTGGCGACGGCGTCAACGATGCGCCCGCGCTCGCCCAGGCCGATCTCGGCATCGCGATCGGCACTGGAACCGACGTGGCGATCGAGGCGTCGGACCTGACCCTGGTCAGCGGCGACCTGCTCGGCGCGCCCGATGCGATCCGTCTCTCGCGCGCCACGCTGCGGACGATCAAGCAGAACCTGGGCTGGGCGTTCGGCTACAACGTCGCGGCGCTGCCACTGGCCGCCGCCGGCCTGCTCAACCCGCTGCTCGCCGGCGCGGCGATGGGGCTGTCGAGCGTCTCGGTCGTCGCCAACGCGCTTCGCTTGCGGCGCTTCCAGGCGGGAAAGAGCACCGGGGAGTGAACGCGCACGCCCACCGGCACCACGCGCCGCTGCCGACGTCCGGCAGGGAGCTCGACGCGGTCGCCCTCAGCGCGACGCTGCACTGTCTGACAGGCTGCGCGCTCGGCGAGGTCGCCGGAATGGTGATCGGCACGGCGCTCGGCTTCTCCGACCTCGGCACCATCGCGCTCGCCGTCGCGCTGGCGTTCCTCTTCGGCTACACGCTGACCAGCCTGCCGCTGCTGCGCGCGGGGATGGCGCTGGCGGCGGTCGTGCCGATCGCGCTCTCGGTCGACACCGTCAGCATCGCGCTGATGGAGATCGTCGACAACGCGATCATGCTCGCGGTGCCCGGCGCGATGGATTCGGGCGTCGGCGACGTGCTCTTCTGGGGCGCGCTGGCGGTGGCGCTCGTCGTGGCGGGTGTCGTCGCCTTTCCGGTCAACCGCTGGCTGATCGTGCGCGGCAGGGGCCACGCGGTCTTGCACGAGACCGGGATCCACGGCGGCCCGCCGACCAAGCTGGTCGCGACGATTGCGGTGCTCGCCGCGATCTTCGGCACCGTGGTGCTGGTCGCGGAGGCGCTCTGACATGGCAGCGCTCGCACTCGCGGCCTACGTCCTCTACATGGCGCTCGCCTTCGGGCTGCGGACCGCGATCCAACTGCGGCGGACGGGCTCGTCCGGCTTCGAGGGGATCAGTGGGCGGCCGGGCTCGGCGGAGTGGCTCGCCGGCGTGCTGTTCGTCGTCGCGATCGCCGTCGGCTTCGCTGCTCCGCTGCTCGCTCTGACGGGGGTGGTCGAGCCGATCGGCGCGCTCGACACGACGGCCGTCCACGTCGGGGGTGTCGTGCTGTTCGTCGTGGGTCTCGGCGGGACGCTGGCCGCCCAGGTCTCGATGGGCGAGTCGTGGCGGATAGGCGTCGACGAGAGCACGACTACCGAGATGGTCACCGGCGGCGCCTTCGCGATCGTCCGCAACCCGATCTTCGCGGCGATGCTGCCCGCCTCGACGGGGTTGGCGCTGATGGTTCCGAGCGTCGTCGCCCTGGCCGGCCTGGTGGCGTTGGCGGTTGCCCTGGAGCTTCAGGTTCGCGTCGTCGAGGAGCCCTACCTGCGGCGTATCCATGGCTCCGCCTACGCGAGCTACGCCGCGCGAGTCGGGCGCTTCCTGCCGGGCATCGGCCGGTTGCGTGCCGGCTGACGGCGAGTAGCCTGAGCGGTCGTGACGGCGTCGATCGACCCAGCGGCCAGCATCGGGCGTGTGACGCTCACGGTCCGCGATCTCGAGGGGGTGCGCGACTTCTACGAGCGGGTAGTTGGCCTGCGAGAGATGGAGACGGGCGAGGGGCGTGCTCTGCTCGGCGCCGGGGACACGCCACTGGTCGAGCTGGTCGAGGACTTGGAGGCGCCACCGCGACCGCCGCGGACGACTGGGCTGTTCCACCTCGCGCTCCTCGTACCCGACCGCGCCGAGCTCGCGCGGTCGCTCCAGCGCATGGTGGAGACCCGCTGGCCGCTAGCCGGCGCTTCCGACCATTTGGTCAGCGAGGCGCTCTACCTCGGCGACCCCGAGGGCAACGGCGTCGAGATCTACCGCGACCGTCCAAGCGAGGAGTGGCAACGCGACGGCGACGAGCTGCGGATGGCGACGCTGCCGCTCGACCTCGACGACCTGCTGGGCGAGCTGGATGGCGAGGCCGTGGCAGGCATCGCCGTTTCACAGGGCACGAGCATGGGCCACGTCCACCTCAACGTCGCCGACCTCACTGCCAGCGAGCGCTTCTACGCGGATTTGCTCGGCCTCGACGTCACGGCTCGGACCTATCCCGGCGCGCTCTTCCTCGCGGCCGGCGGCTACCACCACCACATCGGCCTCAACACCTGGCGCGGCGAGGGCGTTCCACCGCCGCCGCCCCGCGCGCTCGGCCTGCGCTCGTTCGAGCTGACACTGCCCAGCACGGAAGCGCTCGCCGACACCGTCGCGCGGCTCCGCGCCGGAGAGGCGGAGGTCGACGATGCGACTGAGGGGGAGGCCCTGAGTCGAGACCCCGCTGCAATCGCGGTGCGGCTCGCGGTGGCGTCTGGCTGAGGCGGTAACACACCCGACGCCGCAGGGGGCCACAGCGCCGGGTGCTCCTTCGAGGTTAGCGACCGTTTCCGGCTGTGCCAGCGGTTCGGTCAGACCGCTTGGAGGCGTCAGGAGGGAGGTGCGACGGGCACGATCTTCAGCGTGCCGATCTTCGACGGAAGCGTCTCCGACGCCGCCGGCTGGACCATGATCGGGTGGCTGCCGGGCTCGGTCGCGAGGATCTCGAACACCGCCGGTGTCAACGGCTCGCCGGTGTCGGTCAGGCCCAGGCTGGGGATGTCGACCTGCCCGGGCGTCTCGACGTCGACCAGGACCGTCGCGGGCTGACCCTGCTCCAGCTTGTGGGTTTGGGGCTTCGCGCTGTTGCGAAACTCGATCGTCGTCGGCTGTGGCGTCTTGGCCCCGGGCGAGGTCGCGGACGGCTCGGGTTTGGCCGGAGGCGCGCTTGCGGCGGTGTCGGGCGTGTCGTCGCCGCCGCGGTCAGGCGGGCGCGCGATCGTGCTGGCGATCGCCGCCAGGCCGAGGACGATCGCGAACAGCAGCAGGGCGCGCCGGAGCTCCATGGCGCCGATGGTATTGACGCAGCAGGTCCGGCCGGTACAGAGCGACGGCGAGCAGCACCGCGAGTGGGACTGCCCAGGCCGCGTAGAGAGCGAACAGCAGTGGCGCGTCGCCGACCGAGTCGGCGAAGATCCGGGTCTGGTCGGGCCAGAAGCTGATGCCGATCAGGACGGCCACGGCAAGCGACAGCAAGGGCACCCCCGGACGGCGGACCGTCTCCCAGGCGAGCAGCGAGAGGAAGAACGGTGCGTGGTAGTAGTCGTTGTTCCAGTTGTCGAGCAGACAGCGCAGCAGAAAGAGCAGCGCCAGCAGCAACAGCGCGTCGTCGGGCCGGCGGTCCCGTCGGCGCCAGAGCAGCGCCGCGAGCGGGATCGGCAGCAGGACGATCAGGGGGTGCGAGAGCACGCCGACCCAGGCTGGCGCCATGTAGCGCTCGCCGAAGGGCGAGTCGGACACACTGGCGAACGGCCACCAGACGTTCCATGGCGTCGTCGACCCGGCGCCCGCGCTTTGACCCGCGGCCATCTCGGCGGTTGCTCCGAAGCTGTCGCCGTCGGCGATCAGACCCGGGAGGTAGAAGGCGGCGCTGACGGCGACGGCCATCGCCAGCAAGCGGAGTTGACGCCGCGGCGCCGCGAGCAACACCGGCAGAACGGCGATCAAAGCCCACTGCTTGGTCGCGATCGCAAGCCCAAGCAGCGCTCCCGCGAGCAGCTCACGCTCGCGCAGCGCAGTCAGGACGGCCCCGGCGCAGAGTGCCGCGCAAAGCATCTCCTCCGGGTGCCCCCAGTGCAGAGCGCGAAAGGTGACCGGGTTGATGACAGCGAGGCCGGCGATCAGCCCCTGGACAGCGGCCGACTGGCCGCGCTCGGCAGCCACCCGCGCGAGCGCGAGGCCGAGCACGACCGTTGCGAGCAGGCACGGCACCGCCCCCGCGAAGTACACCGTCTCGATGCTCGAGTGGAAGACGGGCGCGACGAAGGGAGCGCGTAGGAGGAGCGAGAAGCTGCCCATCAGCGGCTGTCCAGCGAAGAAGCCGGTCACGTCGCCGCGCACGATCGCGTCGATCGCGTCGCTGGCATCGCCGAAGTAGTCGATCCCTGGCTCCATCGTGGCCCCAGCGCGCAGCGACAGGACCACCGCGACGATCACGAGGAAAGGGATGAGCGCGCGCCGCATAGGCCGTGGATCGGCGTCTTCGTGCACCGCCTTGAGACGCGCAACTCGGCGGTCGATAGCGGAACCGCCACCGCCAATCGTCACAGGCTGGACGAATGTTCGAGCGGGGGAGCGATGCAACGGCTAAAGGAACCCGGCCTCCGCACCGATGAGGTGACCTAGCCGGAGCACCACGGTCTCTTCCGAGGTGACTGGCAACCCCAGACAAGACCCAGTCACCCCTCACAAGGAGGAAGACTCACATGCTGCGGAAGCTCAGCAACAGGCTTCATAACGAGGAGAAGGGCTTCACGCTCATCGAGCTCCTCGTCGTGATTCTCATCATCGGCATTCTCGCCGCGATCGCCCTCCCGGCGTTCCTCGGCCAGCGCGCCAAGGGCCAGGACGGCGAGGCGAAGAGCAACGCCCGAAACATGGTCTCCCAGGTCGAGTCGTGCTACTCGCAGAAGCAGGCGTACACCAACTGCGTGTCATCGACGGACCTCGGTAACACCGGCCTCGCCTACGGCACCGGCGATGGACAGGTGTCGGTGTCCTCGGAGTCGGCGCAGGTCTACGTCGTGACCGCGAAGTCCAAGTCGGGCAACACGTTCACGATCACCAAGGCCGCGGACGGCACGAGCACCCGCGGGTGCAGCACCACCGGTGGAACGACCAACGGCGGCTGCGACGGAACCAGCTGGTAAAGGAGCGTCGCACTCGAATGCATCGCAGAGGCGGGCCTCCGGGCCCGCCTCTCGTGCTTTCAGGGAAGGGGAATCCAGTGTTGAAACGGTTCAGCGAGCGGATTCACGGCGATGAGAAGGGCTTCACGCTCATCGAGCTCCTCGTCGTGATCCTGATCATCGGCATCCTGGCCGCGATCGCCCTGCCGGCTTTTCTCGGCCAGCGCGCCAAGGGTCAGGACGGCGAGGCCAAGTCCAACGCCCGCAATCTCGTCTCGCACATCGAGTCCTGCTACACGCAGAAGCAGGCCTACACGGACTGCGTCACCGCGGCGGCGCTCAACCCCACCGGGTTGGACATCGGAGCCAATGGTGGCCAGGTGGAGGCGGCGTCGGCATCGCCGCAGGTCTATGTCGTGACCGCCAAGTCCAGGTCGGGCAACACGTTCACTATCACCAAGCACGCCAACGGCACGAGCGACCGCGCGTGTAGCACCACGGGTGGCACGACCAACGGCGGCTGCGACGGGACCAGCTGGTAGGGAATCGTGTCCCACGTCGCCATCGCAGAGGCGGGCCTTCAGGTCCGCCTCTTGCCGTTCTGTGGACGATTTCACCCAGGCGCAATCGGTACCGATAGCGGGTCCGCGATCGGATCGAGATAGGTTCGAATTCCGCTCATCGACTGGGTTTGCGCTGCCGATCCCGAGAGGGATGCCGCACCGCCGACGACCATTCGCAGAGGAGCGTGGCTTCACCCTGGTCGAGGTCTCGGTGGCGATCGTGGTGTTGCTCGTCGGCATGCTCGGCGCGGTGACGATGATCGACACCGGCAACGCGATGACGTCGAAGACGAAGGCGCGCGAGGGCGCCACCGCTCTGGCTCGCAGCGTGCTCGAGATCGCTCGCGGCGTCCCGTACCGCCAGCTCAGCGCCGATCAGCTGGTCGCCGAGCTAGGCGGGCGTCCGGGACTCGGCGACGCCCGGCATACCGTGCCCGGGCATCAGATCGAGAGCCGTGGCTTCGTCTACACCGTGACGCCCACCGTATGCACGATCGACGATCCGGTCGACGACCTCGGCGAGGCGGACGGCAACGTCGGCTACTGCGCCAACTCCGCGGTGCTGGGGGAGGGCGAGACCGCCCTCGATCGCAACGCGGACGACTACCGCCGGATCGGCGTGACCCTCTCCTGGACGCTCCCCGGAGCGAACGGCGACTCGCTCGTCCAGACGGGTGTGGTGACGAACCCGGTGGGCGGCCTCGGGCCGTCCGTGACGTCGCTCACACCGAACAGCCCGGCGACGACCGAGATCACGAGCGGCTCGACGACCAACGCCAGCTATCGCGTCGAGACCTCGGCCGTGCCCGCCAGTATCACCTGGTCGGTCGACGGCGCGCGGCTCGGGGAGGCGTCTGGCGGCGGGACGAGCTGGAGTTTCAGCTGGCCGCTCGGATCGGCCAACACACCGCAGTTCGTCGATTGCGTCTACGTCGTCCAGGCCGAGGCGTTCGACGACAAGGGTCGGGCGGGCGCCACGAAGGCCCTGACGGTCAAGCTCAACCGGCGGGCGCCCTTCCCGCCGACTCAGTTCAACGGCGGCCGAAACCTCAACGCCTCGCGCGTCGACCTCCAGTGGCAGGCGAACCAGGAGTGCGACGTCGATCGCTACCGCGTCTATCGCGGCACCAGCGCCGGGGTGATCGACACGGTCGTCTGCCAGCCGACGAAGGACCAGCCGATGGAGTGCGTCGACGACGACCCGCCCGCCGGAGTGACGCTCTTCTACCAAGTGGTCGGCGTCGACACCGCTCCGGCAGGCGGCGAGCGCGACGGCGATCGGAGCGCCATCCTCGAGGTCGCGCCGGAGTCGGCCAACGCCGGTCCTCCGACGACCCCGACCGGTCTGACCGTCTGCACCGGGGGAAACCCCGGCTGCGACGACATCGACGGCGAGCCGGCGCCGGCGGGCGTTCCCGTTCTCACATGGAACGAGTCGACCGATTCGGATGGCGTCGCGTTCTACCGCGTCTACCGCGACGGCAACGGCTACGACGACCGGCTCGACGTCCTGTTCAAGGTCGTGGACAAGCCGCTCGTATTCATGGACGCCACGGCGAGTGGCGCGCACACCTATCGCGTGAGCGCCGTCGACAGCCTGTTCGGCGAGTCCGTCCTGAGCGGCGAGGTGGCGTGGCAATGATCGCCCCACTCGCGGCTGAGGACGGTGTGACGCTGGTCGAGATGCTCGTCGTGTTGGTGCTGAGCGTGATCGTCATGGGAACGACCTTCACTACCTTCTCGCAGTTCGAGCAGACGACCGGTTCGAGCCAGCGTCAGAACGACGCGCAGGATCAGGTGCGGGTCGGTCTCGACGGCCTGGCGCGCGAGCTGCGCAACCTCGCCAGCCCGACGGACGAGCTGCCCGAAGCCGTCGTTCGTGCCGGAGCCGCCGACATGGTCTTCCAGTCGGTCAGCAGCTCCGCGACGCGTCGTGTGCGCTACTGCCTCCAGTCCGGGACGCGCCGGTTGTGGCGCCAAGTCCAGTTCGCGCCGTTCAGCGTTCCGTCCTCCAGCTGCCCAGACGTGGCTTGGGGCTCGCAGCGTGCGGCGGTCGAGCATGTGGTCAACGGCTCGCGGCCGGTGTTCTCCTACAACGCGGTAGCCCTGACGGCGATCACCGAGGTCGGAGCGACGCTCTGGGCCGACATCGACCCAGCCACGAACCCGGTCGAGACCTCCCTGCAGACGTCGGTCTTCCTGCGCAACCAGAACCGCGGCCCGGCGGCGTCGTTCACGGCGACCGTGGGCGCGTCGACCGCGATCCTCAACGGCTCCGACTCGTCGGATCCCGAGGGCAAGGCGCTGGAGTACTACTGGTACGACCAGCTCCAGACGGGCAATCTCTGCGATCCGCTCCCGGAGGAGGTGCCGCAGACCGGTTGCGTGGGCACCGGCATCGTCTTCAACTACACGCCGCCGGCGCCGGGGACGCGGCACCTCTCGCTCGTCGTGCGCGATCCCGCCGGCCTCACCGCCACGGCTCCGACACAGACGGTCTGCCTGCCGGGCGTGGGGGTGACCTGCTGATGCGCTCCCGCTTGCGAGAGGAGCGCGGCAACGTGCTTGTGATCTCGGTGACGATGCTCGCGCTGATGATGGGGCTCGGCTCCGCCGCGCTGTCGACCGTCGACACCCAGAGCGACGTCGTGATGAAGGAGCGCCGCCACGAGTCGACCTTCAACCTCGCCGAGGGCGTGCTGAACGCCCAGACGTTCGTGCTGGCGCGGCTCGGAACCGGTAGCGCGACGAGCCAGTTCCCGACGTCCTGTGGTGCGGGCTCGATCGAGGTGCTGTGCCCAGCCGACGAGCAGATCCGGGCCAGCTTCGATGCGTCCGTCCAGGGAGACTTCGCCGGAGCGGAGTGGACCACCAAGGTCCGCGACAATCCGAGCGGGACGTTCTACAGCGCGGCGGCGGTCGAGTCGGCCGCTCGCTACGACGCCAACGGCGACCAGCAGCTCTGGGTGCGCGCCAACGCCAAGGCGCGCGGACGTGAGCGTGAGATCGTCGCGCTGGTCAGCGTCGAGTTCAGGCCGATCGACTTCCCGCGCTTCGCCATCGCTGGCGGCTGGTTCAAGACCTCGAACAACGGTCGCAAGGTGATCGTCGACGCCACGGGCTCGCTGGGCGTCGGCGTTCGCTGCGCGCTGCCCCCGCAGTCGTCGACATGCCTCGACTACCAGCCGGGGAAGGGGCAGCTCGAGCCCGCGGGCGCGTACCAGCTCAACTACCCGAATACGTCCGGCGTGCTGCCCGACGAGCTGCGCGCGCTCGAGGACCAGGCGCGAGCGAGCGGCACCTACCACACGAGCTGTCCGAGCAATCCCAACGGCCAGGTGGTCGTGATCGCCAGTGGAAACTGCTCCTACAACAACAGCGCACCGGCGGCGCCAGGCGGTTCGAAGTGCTGCAACACCAGCGCGAAGCCGGGCTTGCTGATCATGAAGTGCGGCAGCCTGAGCTTCGGCGGCAACATCGAGTTCCATGGGCTCGTCTACGTCCCGAACGTCAGCTCCACCGGTAGCTGGTGCTCGAGCGGGGCGGTCGTGACGACGCAGGGAACGTCGCTGATCAAGGGCGGGGTGATCGTCGACGGACCCGGAGGGATCGTCTCAGGGTCGAGCGGCCTGAACATCGAGTTCAACCCGAACGCCTTCGACAATCTCCGAACCACGGGCACCGCCGGGGTCGTCCAGAACACCTGGCGCGAGGTGCCGGACGACAACTGAGCGCTGCCGGCCGACGGGCTGGCTAGCGTCCCCGGCCGATGTCGATCGCCGTCGCCGCCTCTTTCTACGGCCTGCTAGGCCTGCTGGTCGGCAGCTTCCTCAACGTCGTCGCCTACCGGGTACCGCGCGGAGAGTCGGTCGTCAGCCCGCGCTCGCGCTGTCCTTCGTGCGACGTGCCGATCGCCCCGCGCGACAACGTCCCGGTGCTGTCGTGGCTCGTGTTGCGCGGCCGCTGCCGGCATTGCGGCGTCGCCATCTCGGCCCGCTACCCGCTGATCGAGGCCCTCACCGGGCTCGCGTTCACCGCCGTCGTCGCGGTGGTCGGAGTCGAGGGCGAGCTCGCGCTCTACCTTCCGTTCACCGCGCTGCTGATCGCGGTCGCCGCGATCGACCTCGAGTACCGGATCGTGCCGAACAAGCTGCTCGCGCCTGCTGCTGTCTGGGCGGTCGTCGCCTGGGTGGTCGTCGACCTCGACTTCCTTCCAGAGGCGCTCGCGGCCGGTGCGGGCGCGTTCGCGTTCCTGCTGATCGCGGCGCTGGCCTACCCAGCCGGAATGGGAATGGGAGATGTGAAGCTCGCCGGCGTCCTCGGCCTGTACCTCGGCCTGTCTGTCGTCCCCGCGTTGCTGGTGGCGTTTCTCGCCGGCGCCGGCGTCGGAATCGCGATGATCGTGAGGCACGGCGCCGAAGCGCGCAAGCGAGGGGTTCCGTTCGCTCCGTTCATGGCGCTCGGTGGCTTCGTCGGGATGCTCGCGGGCAGCGAGCTGGTGGCGCTCTACTCGGATCGGTTCCTCTAGCCGAAGAGGCAACCGCACCCAGGGCTCAAGCACTCGCGCGGGCTGCCGATAGGGAGGGGGAACCAGCACCCATCACCTTTTTCCCGTGCCTATCTCTCTCCGCAAAACCTCTGACAACGGCCTGTTCGGCCTCGACATCGACGGTCGCTTCGTAGCGGCCGCCCAGGTTCGCGACGGCAAGCTCGCGAACACCGCAAGCGCCGAGCTGCCCGCGGGCGTTCTCGCCGACGGCGAGGTCGCCGACCGTGAGGCGCTGAGCGCTGCGCTCAAGGAGTTCGTCAGCGCAAACAAGCTGCCCCGGCGCGTGATGCTCGGCGTGTCCAACCAGCAGATCGTCGTACGCGTCGTCGACCTGCCGCGGATCGACGATCCGGGGGAGCGCGACGCCGCGCTCCGCTTCTCCGCATCGGAGGCGATCGCCATGCCGCTCGACGACGCCGTACTCGACCACCAGATCGCCGGCTACACGACCAACAGCGACGGCTCCGAGCGGATGCAGGTGGTGCTCGTGGCCGCGCGTCGGACGATGATCGAGGAGTACCTCGGCGCCGTCAAGGACGCCGGGCTCAAGGCCGAGGGGATTGATCTCGACGCCTTCGCGCTGGTGCGCATGCTGGCCGCCGAGGCCGCGACCGACACCGTGATCTCGGAGGGCGTGGCGCCCCCGCTCGTGCCGTTCGAGGATGGCCAGGAGACGCCGCGTGCGGCGCGCGTCATCTGCCACCTGGGTGGCGTGTCGAACCTCGCCATCGCGCTCGGAGACTCCTGCCTCTTCTGCCGCACGCTGTCGACTTCCTTCGACGCGGCGGGCGCCGGCGCCCAGATCGCCAACGACATCCGTCTCTCGATCGACTACTACATGGGCCAGCCCGGAGCGCTGCCCGTCGGCGACGTCCTGCTGTCCGGCGAAGGCGCGCGCGACGAGGCCCTCGTCGCGGATCTCGCCGGTCAGCTCGGCATCCCGGTCTCAGCCGCGCGCCCGCTCGGCTCGCTCGACTCCACGGGTATCGCCGACGGCGACGTCCACCGCTACACGGTCGCCGCCGGCCTGGCGATGGGAGCGGCGGCGTGAAACCCGTAAACCTTCTTCCCGAGTCCCAGCGACGCCGTGCCTCGGCCGACGCCGGCAAGACCTCCTACATCGTGATCGGCGTGCTCGCGGTGCTGCTCGCGATGAGCGGCCTCTACGTCCTCACCGGCAACCAGGCAACGTCGCGGGCCAACGAGGCCGCGGCGGCAAGCGCGGAGGCGGATCGTCTCGAGGCGCAGGTCGCACAGCTCGGATCGTTCGGCGACTTCGCGGCGATCAAGGAGCAGCGGGCCGCCACGGTCCGCCAGCTCGCCGCGTCGCGCTTCGACTGGGAGCGCCTGATGCGCGAGCTCGCGCGAGTGCTGCCCAAGGGCGGCTGGCTGCAGCAGGCGACCGCATCGGTCACCGGCGAGGTGGACTCGAGCTCGGCCTCGAGCGGGTCGACTGCGGCCGCCGCCACGGGTGCTGTGGGCGGTCCCGCGGCCCGCCTGACCGGCTGCATGCCTCGGCAGGGCGACGTCGCGGACATGATGCTGAGGCTGCGCCGGATGTACCGCGTCGAGGACGTCCAGCTCAAGGAGTCGGTGGTGGAGGACCTCAAGGCTCCGGCGTCGATCACCAGCTGCGGCCGCTACTACAAGTTTGACGTCAACGTGACTTTCTCCGCGACCCCGGTCGCCGAGGCGCCGGACGGCCAGGTGCGCGTCCCCGCCGCGCTCGGAGGTGGATCGTGAGCGTGACCGATCGCGACAGGAAGATCATGCTGCTGCTGGTGCCGATCCTGGTCCTCGGGGCGTACTGGTTCCTGCTGCTGTCTCCCAAGCGCGAGGAGGCCAGCACCGCCGCCGTCACGTTGACCGAGCAGGTCGACCGCCGCGACAGCGCACAGGCCCAGGTCGATTCGCTGGACAACGCTCGTACCGACTTCGCGGCCGGCTACGGCGAGATCGTCCGGCTCGGCAAGGCCGTCCCGACCACGGTCGACATGCCCACGATCCTCGTGCAGCTCGACGCGGCCGCGCGAGGGACCAACATCGTCTTCACGAAGATCACCGCCGACGAGCGCGAGCCGGCCATTGCCGTCGCGGCTCCGCCGGCCGCGCCTGGCGCCGGTGACGGATCGCAGCCGGCCGCTGCCGCGGGCGCCCCGGCCGCGAGCGCGCCGGGAGCCGCGACCGAGTCCGCCGGCAACGCCGTCAACAGCGCCAACGGCGCGAGCAGCGCGGCCGACAGTGGCGTGAACCCGGCGGACACCCAGACTTCGCAGCCGGCAAGCGACGGCGCGCTGCCCGTCGGTGGTGGCACGGCGTCGGTCGCCGCGGCCGGCGGCACGACGACAGCCGCGCCCGGGCTCGACACGGTCCCGATAACGCTCGAGTTCATCGGCACGTTCTTCGACCTCGCGGACTTCACGCACCGCATCAAGCGCTACGTCGAGGCTTCGCGGGGAGACGTCCTGGTCCGGGGCCGCCTGATCACGATCGACGGCATCGAGTTCAAGAGCGAGCCGGACACCTTCCCGCGGCTCACGGCCACACTGACCGCCACCGCCTATCTCGCGCCAGCCGCGCAGGGAGCGACCGCCGGCGCCACGCCTGCCGGGCCCGCCCCGGTGCCGGCGAGCGCCCCGGACGCCAGCGCCACGACTTCCGTCCCGACCCCGGCCGCCACGGCAACTCGCTAACCATGACCGACTTCTTCAAGAACATCTGGAGCGATCTGCGCGAGAAGGGGCTGTGGCCCGTCGCGGTCGTCCTGCTGATCGCGATCGTCGCGGTGCCTGTGGTGCTGGCGAAGTCGTCGACGACGCCCCCGCCCAGCGACGACGCCGTGGTGGCGGAGACGAGCGAGCGCCGAACCGCCGTCGCGCTCGACACCGGGTCGGCGGCGGCTTCCGGCGCCGGGTCCTCCCTCGAGGTCTTCGGCCCCGACGACCCATTCGCGCCGCCGAGCGGCATAGCGCGCGAGGCTACGGCGGACGTCGAGGTCGCCAGCGCGGCGGGAGCCGGCGAGACGGTAGACGTCCAGGTCGGCGGTGGCGGCACGGTCGATGAGACGATCGACGTCACGCCTCTGGCGCCGCGGACCGAGACCAGGACCAAGACCAGGACCGAGACGACCTCCTACGAGTACGTCGCCGACATCTCGTTCTGGCAGGGCGAGCGCCGCAAGCGGATGAACGGGCTGCGCAAGCTAGACATGCTTCCCAACGAGTCCGCGCCGCTGCTGATCTTCATGGGCGCGACGGGTGACGGTGGCAACGCCACCTTCCTGGTCGATTCGACGGTGACCACCGCCGGCGAGGGCAACTGCCGGCCGGCCGCGAGCAACTGCGCCTTCGTCGACATCGGACCCGGCGCCGAGCACGTCTTCACCACCGAGGAGGGCGAGTCGTTCCGCCTCCGTGTCGAGGAGATCCGGCGCGTGAAGGTGACCGCCAAGAGCTCGGCCAACCAGGGCCCGAGCGGTCGGGCCTCGGTCGGGCAGGGATCCGCGGCGCGCCGCTTCACGCTGCCGTCGCTGATCGACCTCGTCGAGGTCGACACCACCGACACGACGACGACGACAACCGTAGATTCAAGTAAGGCCGTGGAGGGTCGATAACGATGAGGATGCGTACTTCCGCACCACTGATCGGGGCTCTCGTGGCCGCCATCTCGCTTTCGCCCGCGGCGGCCCCAGCCACCGCCGCCACCAAGCGCGCGAAGGCCGCCAAGCCGAAGATCACGCGCGTGACGCCGATGCGCGTCACCGTCGGCGACACGCTCACAATCCGCGGTAAGCGCTTCAAGGCGAAGCCGCGGGCCAACACCGTCGTCTTCCAGGGTGCCGGCGGCCGCACCGCGTTCGTCAAGCCGCGTGCGGCGACCAAGCGCAAGCTCGTCGTGAAGGTTCCTGCGAGCGTGGCGCGCCTGCTCGTGGTGCGCGAGGGTCGGCAAGCGCCCACGCGCATCAAGTTGCGCGTGCTGGCTGGCCGGTTCAGCGCATTCACGCCGCGCCGGCTCTCGCCGGTCGTCACTAGTTTGAGCGACGCTCCAGGTGGGGCCGCGAAGGTCTGCAGGGACGACGCAGACCACGACAACGACCTGCTCACCAACGTTGAGGAGCTCGAGTACAAGACGGATCCTTGCCTGCCCGACACCGACGGCGACGACCTCTCCGACGGCTGGGAGTACTACTCCGCCAAGGATCTCAACCTGAAGGCCGTTCCCTATCCCGGCAAGCGCCCATATCCGAACCCGCTCGATCCATCTGACATGGGCTTCGACTTCGACGGCGACTCGCTGCCCGCGAGCGTCGAGTACAAGTTGTGGCGGTACTCCGGCAGCAGCTTCGATCTGGGTCGGGCCGGCAATCACACCCCGGGATCCCCGATCGGCTACAGCGACGGGGCCCAGGCCAGCAGGCCCGAGGAGGAGCCCGGCGTACCGAACTTCCGCACCGCCTCATACGGCTATCCGTTCAGCCCACCCGCCTACCCGGCGCGCTACGTCATGCCGCACTCCGGCGCCTACCACGCCGCGAACTGGACCGACGACGAGCGCGATGGCGACGCGGACGGGCTCAACAACTACATCGAGACCGCGGGGCCGGGCAAGTTCAGCTGGTGGGAGTCGTACCTGACGAAGCTCTCGCTTCCGCCGTGGCCGGATACCTACTGGGGCGTGTTCAAGCAGCGCCCGTTCGCGGACACCGATCCGGCCGACGCGGACGTCGACGGCGACACGCTCCTCGACGGCGAGGACGACCAGGACAACGACGACGTCCTCAACTTCGACGAGATGTACGACTACGAGGCGCTATGGGGTCCGGACTCCCGTCGCAAGAACGCCTTCAACCCCTGTGCGCCCGACGGCGAGTCGCGAAGCTGCCCGATCTACGAGCCCTTCTAGGGCGAGTTACCGCCCCTCCCCGGTAGGGTGTCGGGCCGCATGTCGATCCGCTTCACCACCGCCGGCGAGTCCCATGGGCCAGGCCTCACGGCCGTGGTGGAGGGCCTGCCGGCGGGCATCGAGCTGACGCCGGAGGACATCGACAGCGACCTGGCGCGACGCCAGCTGGGCCATGGGCGCGGCGGGCGGATGAAGATCGAGAAGGACCGCGCGGAGGTCACCTCTGGCATCCGTCACGGCCAGACGCTCGGCAGCCCGGTATCGCTGCGGATAGCCAACCGCGACTACAAGAACTGGGAAGAGCGGATGAACCCGTGGCCGGTCGACGCGGAGGTCGCCGAGGTCCACCTGCCGCGGCCCGGCCACGCCGATCTGCCCGGCGTCCAGAAGTACGGCTTCAGCGACGTCCGCAACGTGCTCGAGCGCGCCAGCGCGCGTGAGACGACGGCGCGGGTCGCGGCGGGGGCGCTCGCGAAGGTCTACCTGCGCGCCTTCGGCGTCGAGATTCGCAGCCACGTACTGCGGATCGGCTCGGTCACCGCGCCGTTGCGCGACGACCTGACGCCCGAGTCGTTCGCGGCCGTGGACGAGTCGCCGGTCCGCTGCCTCGACGACGACGCGACCGCCGCGATGATCGAGGAGATCAACGTCGCGCGCAAGGCGAACGAGTCGCTTGGCGGGATCTACGACGTCGTCGCCTTCGGCGTCACGCCGGGGATCGGCTCGCACGTCTCGTGGGAGACGCGGCTCGACGGCCGGCTCGCCCAGGCGATCATGTCGATCCAGGCGATGAAGGGCGTCGGCATCGGCGACGGCTTCGACCTCGCCGGCCGCGTCGGCTCGAAGGCCCACGACGAGATCTTCTACGGCGAGGAGCACGGCTTCGAGCGCGAGACCAACCGCGCTGGCGGCATCGAGGGCGGCATGACCAATGGCGACCTGGTCGTCGTGCGCGGCGCGATGAAGCCGCTGCCGACGCTGACCAAGCCGCTGCGCTCGGTCGACATCGAGACCAAGGAGCCCGCCGCCGCGCTGCGCGAGCGGACCGACTCCTGCACGGTGCCCGCCGCGGCGGTCGTCGCCGAGGCGATGGTCGCGCTCGTGCTCGCCGACGCCTACAAGGACAAGCTCGGCGGCGATCACGTCGACGACGCCGTCGCCGCCCTGCGCGCCTACGAGGAGCGCATCGGGTGGAGGCGCTGAGCACGCAGGGGGGACGGCCGGGCGGACCGCGTCGCGCCGGCGCGCTGGTCCTGGTCGGCTTCATGGGTGCCGGCAAGTCGAGCGGCGCGCGCAAGCTCGCGGCCGAGCTCGGCTGCGAGGCTCTCGACTCCGACAAGGAGCTCGAGGCCGCGCTCGGCGAGCCGATCGAGCAGTTCTTCGACCGCCAGGGCGAGGCCGCGTTCCGTGAGCGCGAGGAGCAGACGATCGTCGCCCTGCTCGCCCGCGACGACGCCGAGGTCGTGGCGCTCGGCGGCGGCGCGCTCGGCTCGCAGCGCGTCCGCGACGCGCTGCGCGACCACACCGTCGTCCATCTCGACGTCCGCGCCGAGGACGCATGGCGCCGCGCCGCCGGCAAGGGGCGCCCGCTGGCCCGCGACCGTGACCGCTTCGAGGCGCTCTACGCCGAGCGCCGCGCCGTCTACGAGTCGGTAGCCGACGCGTTGCTGCCGCCCAACGGCCGCGACGTCGCCCGCCGCGCCCTGCCCGCGCTGAACGCGCTCCGCGAGGCGCGCGCCGACGGCATCGCCGACATCCGGCTGATCTGGGCCGAGACCGCCTCCGGCAACTACCCGGTCTTCTTCGGGCGCGGACTGATCGACAGCGGATTCATGTATCCCGTCGACGGTCGGCGGTTCATAGTCACCGACGCGAACGTGGCTGCGCGCAAGTTCCGTCTCGCCGACGGCGACCACATCTCGATCCAGCCCGGCGAGACCGAGAAGACGCTCGCGTCCGTCGAGAAGGTCCTCGGCGACCTCGCCGCTCCGCCCGCGGAGTGGGACGAGCCCGGCCCGGCCGAGCGCGGCGACATCATCGTCGCCCTCGGCGGCGGCGTCGTTGGCGACCTCGCGGGCTTCTGCGCGGCGATCTACCAGCGCGGCATGCGCCACGTTCAGGTGCCGACCACGCTGGTGGCTCAGGTCGACTCGGCCTACGGAGGCAAGACCGGGGTCGACATAGCGGAGGGCAAGAACTACGCCGGCGCCTACCACCAGCCGTCGGCGGTGATCTGCGACCCGTCTGCGCTCGAGACGCTCCCGCCGGAGGAGCTGGCGGCCGGCTACGCCGAGGTCGTCAAGACCGCTCTGATCGCCGGCGGACCACTCTGGGCGCGCGTCCGGCGCGGGGGAGAGGTCGATGACGACACGATCCTCGGCTGCCTGCGCACCAAGCTCGCGATCGTCGCCGAGGACGAGCGTGACGGCGGTCGCCGCCAGGTGCTCAACCTCGGCCACACCGTGGCCCATGCGATCGAGTCGGCGACGGGGTACTCGCGCTACCGCCACGGCGAGGCGGTCGGCGTCGGCCTGCTCGCCGCGCTGCGGCTGTCGGGCCAGGACGCGCTGCGCGACGAGATCGCCGGCCTGCTCGCCGATCACGGGCTGCCGCTCGCGTTCGACGGGACGACGGTCGACGAGGTCGTCGCCCTGACCGAGCGCGACAAGAAGCGCGAGGGCGGCCGCGTTCCCTTCGTCCTGCTCCAGGCGCCGGGCGAGGTCACGCCCGGCCATGCCGTGACGCCCGAGGCCCTGCGCGCCGCCGTCGAGGAGATCCATGCCGGCGGCTAGGCTCGACGCGTGAAGAAACACCGCATCACCGTCCTTCACGGCGTCAACCTCGACCAGCTCGGCAAGCGCGACCCGGTGGTCTACGGGACGTTCAACCTGCCCCAGCTGGAGGGCAAGATCAAGGGCTTCGCCGACGAGCTCGGCTTCGACCTCACCTTCTGGCAGACCAACCACGAGGGCGAGTACTGCGAGCAGCTCCACGCCGCCCGCGACCGCGCCGACGGGCTGCTGCTCAACCCGGGCGCCTGGACGCACTACTCGTACGCGATCCGCGACGCGCTCGAGGTCTGCGGCCTGCCGGCGGTCGAGATCCACATCTCCGAGGTCGACAGCCGCGACGACTGGCGGGCCCAGTCCGTGATCCGCGACCTCTGCGTCGGCCGCGTGCAGGGCAAGGGCGCCGACGGCTACCGCGAGGCGCTCGAGATGCTGCGCCGCGAGCTGGGCGAGTGAGCGCGGCGCGAGCGGATCGCGTCGTCGAGCGGCTTCGCGAGCGCGACCTGGCGGCGCTGCTGGTCACCGGCCTTGTCGGCGTCCGCTGGCTGAGCGGCTTCACGGGCACCAACGGCGCCTGCCTCGTGACGGCCGACGAGCGCCTCTTCCTGACCGACTTCCGCTACACCGAGCAGGCCGCCGAGCAGGTCGGCGACGGGTTCGAGATCGTCAGGGCGGGCCGCGACCTGCTCGCGGACCTGGCAAGCCGCCTGCCGCGCGGCCGCGCCGGCTTCGACGAGTCGCGGGTGACGGTCAAGGCGCACGCGCGCCTGGTCGAGAAGGCCGGCGAGGGGGTCGAGCTCGTCGAGGCCGGCGGTCTGATCGAGGAGCTGCGCGAGGTCAAGGACGACGGCGAGCTGACGCGGATCGCGGCCGCCTCCGAGCTGGCCACCGCCGCCTTCGAGCGGACGATCGAGCGCGGCCTGGCGGGGCGCACCGAGCGTGCCGTCGCGCTGGAGCTGGAGCAGGAGATGCGCAGCGCGGGCGCCCAGAATCCGTCGTTCCCGTCGATCGTCGCCGCCGGCCCGCACGGCGCGCTGCCGCACGCCGAGCCGCGCGACGTCGAGATCCCGGCCGGCGTCCTGGTGACGATCGACTGGGGGGCGCAGCTCGACGGCTACTGCTCCGACTGCACGCGGACGCTCGCCAGCGGTCCCGTCGGCGAGCGTCAGCGCGAGATCTACGAGCTGGTGCTGCGCGCCCAGGAGGAGGCGCTCGCGGCGGTCGCCCCGGGAGTCGGCTGCGCGGCCGTCGACGCCGTCGCGCGCGAGGTCATCGCGACCGACGGCTACGGCGACCGCTTCGGCCACGGCCTCGGCCACGGCGTCGGGCTCGAGGTCCACGAGGGGCCGCGGCTGACCAAGGGGGCCGAGGGCACGCTGGTCGCGAACAGCGTCGTGACGGTCGAGCCGGGCATCTACCTGCCAGGCGAGCTCGGCGTGCGGATCGAGGACCTGGTGGTCGTCGCCGATGGCGGCCCGCGCGTGCTGACGGGCTTTACGAAGGCGCTGACTGAGATCTAGACGAGTCCGCCAGCAGGTCGCTGAGCATCCTGCGCAGGCGATCCTCGATCTGCTGCTCGTCGCTGCTGAGCACGGAGGCCGTGTCGGCGATCGAGGTGCCGCTCATCAGCATCCCGAAGATCGAGACGTCGTCGGGGTCGAGCCGCTTCGTGCAGCGCGTGATCATCTCCGGCTCGAGCGGCGGCAGCGCTTGCTCGCCGCGTCCGACCGCCCGGATCGCGTCGAAGAGGTCGTCGACCTCGACGCCCTTGTCGACGAGGCCGTCGGCGCCGGCCAGAGTCGCCGCTACGGCTAGCGCCGGGCGGGCGAACGCCGAGTAGATCACGACGCGCGGCGGGTTCGGCAGCAGCTTCAGCTCGCGGCAGAGCGTCAACCCGTCGCCGTCGGGGAGCTGGAAGTCGATCAGCGCGACCTGGGGCTCGAGGTTGCGGGCCTCGCGCAGCGCCTCGCCGACGCTGCCGCAGGCGGCGAGCGGCACCAGACCAGGCTCGCGGCGCAGCAGGCCGAACAGCCCGGCGCGGACCGCCGCGTGGTCGTCGACTACGAGCAGGCGGATCATTGCGGCTCCAGTATGCCCCGGCCTGGGACCGGGGCCGCGGGGTGGGCGGTCCACGGCCGGCCGTCGACGCGCAGCCGTACGACCGCGCCGGACTCCTCGCCGGGATCGATCCGGAAGCGCGCGCCGATCAGCAGCGCCCGCTCGCGCATGCCCTGGATGCCCGCCCCGGGATCGGAGTCGCCGAGGCCGCGGCCGTCGTCCGCGACGGTCAGCAGCACGTCCTCGCCGTCCTGCTCCAGCGTCACCGCGGCGCGCTCGGCGGCGGAGTGGCGCAGCGTGTTGGTCAGGGCCTCCTGGGCGACGCGGTAGGTGACCAGCTCGGCCTCCGGCGCCAGCTGCGGCAGCTCCGGGTCGATGTCGCAGCCGATCGCGATCCCGCTCTGCTCGCCGAGCCGCTCGCAGAGCGCGGATATCGCCTTGCCGAGACCGAGGTCGTCGAGCACCTCGGGGCGCAGCCGCTGGGCGACGCCGCGGACCTGGTTGAGCGTGTCGCGCGTCGCCTGGCGCAGCTCGGCCAGCTCCTCGCGCTCCTCGCCGGCGGCGGACCGCTCGAGCCCCTCGATCTGCAGGAGCAGCGCCGTCAGGCTCTGGCCGATCTCGTCGTGCAGCTCCTGGGCGACGCGCTGGCGCTCGCGCTCCTGGGCGGCCAGCGAGCGCTGGACGCTCTCGCGCCGCTCGCGCTCGATCCGGTCGAGCATGTCGTTGAAGGCCTTCGTCAGCTGGACGATCTCGCGCTCGTTGCCGTAGACCGGCACGCGGTAGTCGGCGTTCAGCGGCTCGAACCGCTCCATCGCCTCGATCAGCC